>Ga0315286_10005439_pt1 | contig 12302 bp, 8 predicted proteins | sample YL17G10_0_MG_FD_205038 | JGI IMG/M metagenome (GOLD analysis project Ga0315286, IMG submission 205038) | Sediment microbial communities from Yellowstone Lake, YNP, Wyoming, USA - YL17G10_0 | ecosystem: Environmental > Aquatic > Freshwater > Lake > Sediment | place: USA: Wyoming | collected... | reverse complement strand
TTCGTCGCCATTCTGGGCGGAGCAAAAGTATCGGACAAGCTAAAAGTCATCGAAACCCTTATGAAAAAAGTCGATAGAATCCTCATCGGCGGAGCTATGGCATATACCTTCTTCAAAGCACAAGGATTGACAATCGGTAACAGCTTTTGCGAAAATGACTTCGTCGATAAGGCAAAATATCTTATGACAATAGCTCAAAAAGGCGGTTGCGAATTAGTGCTGCCGCTCGATAACATCATCGCACAGAAACTTGAGCCTAACGCGGCAAATAAAATATCAGGAGACGATATCCCGGACGGCTGGCAAGGAGTCGATATAGGGCCTGAAACAATAGAACTATTCGTTAAAAAGCTCGAAGGCGCCAAAACTGTAGTATGGAACGGACCAATGGGCGTGTTCGAGATGCCGCCGTTCGACGCAGGCACAAAAGCAGTCGCTGAGGCAGTAGCAAAAGCCACCGATAACGGAGCAATAAGCGTTATCGGCGGAGGCGACAGCGCAAGCGCCCTCAAAAAACTGGGGCTTTCAAAACGCGTCAGCCATGTCTCCACAGGCGGCGGAGCAAGCCTTGAATTTATGGAAGGTAAAAAATTCAAGTGCCTTGAAATACTCGACGAGAAATAGCCGCGAAGCTAACCGGAGAGCTGCTTACGATAGTCACGAAGTAAGTCCAGATGACTGTTCTCCTCTTCGATAACGGCCTTTAGAACAGCAGCATCACCACCAACAGTGGAAATCAGACTCGAATAATAAGCAATAGAATCAAGCTCCATCTGCATCGCCATTTCGAGAGCTTTAAACATATCGCCACTGGTGGCAACCTGACGGACTTTGTCAGCGGTCGGCAGAATCAGCTTGTGAAACCTGCCGGCAGTTGAGGCAAGCTGCTGGTCAGTCAACTTTGGTGCACGCTGGTCGGCAGGAAGCGAACTACGCATGCGCTCAAAGGTCTGCAGGTGCCTCTGCTCCGCAGCAGCAAGATTGGTCGCAATGGCCGCTACCTGTGCGTTGCCGCAGCCAGCAGCCAAAGACTGATAAAATGTATGACCTAACCGCTCCATCTGAACCGCAACCTGCAAGGCATAATCCGCTGAATATGGCTCCATAAAAAACCCTCTCAATTCAAATCAAATATCAAAAAGGTAAAGGTAATATTAATGTCAAGGCGGGAAAAATACAAGTAGACGCAATGCAAAAAAGCAGTAAAATTAACTTAAGCTTTTCAACTGTAGAGCCGAGCAGCCGTAATCGAGGAAATACAGGAAAAGGAGTTATATTATGAGTAACCGGGCATATATCGTATTCGCAGCCGTTGTAACAGCAACCTTACTGGCGGCGATACCGTCCTACGGCCAGATTGAACCCAACAAACCTAAACATTTTACAGAGGTAATGTTAGGAACAATACCCAATCAAATAATTAGCATTGTTCGCAGTCCTGACCAGCGGCATATAGCTTTTATTTCAGTGGAAAATAACAAGTGCCAAGTCATCGTCGACGGCAATGCCGGACCTGTGTATGATATTGTCGGAGAAGGTACTCTTGTCTTTAGTCCTGACAGCAGGCGCATAGCGTATGCAGTCCTGAAAGACAACAAACAATCAGTCATTGTCGATGGTACCGCCGGACGAGGATACGACGGCGTTATAAAGGGCTCTTTTGTTTTCAGCCCGGACAGCAGACGAACGGCATACGTAGCACTGAAGAACAACAAACAGGTGGTGGTTGTCGATGGCCAGGAAGGACTGGAATACGACAATATTATGATGGGAAACATTCCTATTTTCAGCTCGGATAGCAATCATATAGCATATATGGTATGGAAAGGCGGTCAACGGATGGTTATCGTCGATGGCCAGGCTGGGCAGGGATACGCCGATATTCGCTCTGTAACTTTCAGCTCGGACAGCAAACGCATATCATACGTGGCCCGCAAGACCGTCAAACGACAGGTCATCGTCGATGGCAATGCCGGGCCTGAATACAACGAAATCGGGAAGGATTCTCCTATCTTCAGCCCGGACGGCAAACACATCGCATACAGAGCCCGTAAGGACAGCAAATGGCAAGTCATCCTTGATGGTCAGGCCGGACCAGAGTATGACGATATTTCGGAAGGAAGCCTTGCCTTCGGCCCGGACAGCAAGCATATAGTATATGCGGCCAGAAATAGTAACTACAAACAAATGGTCATCGTTGATGGTCAGGCTGGGCCGGAGTACGACATCATCAGACAAGGCCCTGTTCTTTTCAGCCCGGACGGCAAGCATATAACATATGTGGCCAAAAAAGACGACAAGTGGTATGTTGTCACTGACGGTAATACCGGCGGTGCGGGATATGACGGCATCAGGGAAGGTACTCCTATCTTCAGCTCCGACAGTAAGCATATGGCATACGCCGCGTGTAAAGGCAGCAAATGGCAGGTCATCGTTGATAACCAACCCGGCCCGGAATACAATAACATTCTGGAAGACTCTCCCGTCGTTTTCAGCCCCGACAGCAATCGTATAGCGTACGCAGCCAAGAGTAACTACAAGCTGGTTGTAGTTACTGACGGCAACGCCGGAGCAGAGTATGATGATATAAAGAAAGGTTTTCCTGTCTTCAGTCCGGACAGCAGGCATATAGCATATATGGTGCAAAAAAGTAAAAAATGGCGGGTTGTTGTTGATGACAATGCTGGGCCGGAATACGACGATATCCAGGCAGACACTTTAGTCTTCAACTCCGACAGCAAGCACGTAATTTATGCCGCCATCGTTGGTAACAAGCGAATAATCACCGTCGATGACCAGGAGGGACCGGTGGCGTACGACGGAATTGCCAGCTTCCCTGCGGTTTGTGGGGAGGGATTTGAAATGATTGCCCCTCGCGGCAGAATGCTTTACCGCGTGTTCTGGAAACCGTAAGGTAACGTTCACGCAGTCCATTTTAGACGGATAAATAAAAAGGCGGCCTGTCTCTAAGAGGTCTGAGAGTAGATTTTCAGCAGGTTATCCACCATCGAGCTTACGGAATGGCTGCTGCGGAGGTAGTTCTGTGCAGCGGAAGCTATCGATTTTGCAAATTCCCTGTCGTCAAGAAGCTTCTGTAACGCCGAATAGATGCTTAATTCGTCGCGACTATCAAAAAAAACTGCGGTTATATTACTCTGCAAAAGATTATCCGCATTATTTTTATCAGCGGCAATTGCTGAACCTGCACTTGCGGCCTCAATCACCGCAGGGTCAAACCTTTGCGCGATAAAGGGATGAATAAAAATATCCGCACCGCGAAATACCGCCCGCAGCGGCTCCATCCGGGGCAAGATATTGACAGTATTGACAAGCCCAACATCGCGAATAAATTTACGAACGTCTCGCTGCGCAGGACCACTACCCATCAGAACAACAAGAAATTCATAGCCGTCAACTACAAGATGCCTTACGGCACTCAAAAACGGCTCCAAATCATCAAAACGCAAAAAATCCGAAACCACAACCATGCCGGGAATCCGGCCCGGCCGGGAAAAACATGCACAGGTTTCATCAACAAATGTGCCGGTATTCACCTGCTTAATAATATCCGCAATACGAGGGATTCGTTTCTTCAACGATTCGGCAATACGCTCAGAAGGCGCTATAACAGCAGAAAAACCCCTGCTGATAATCCGACGACTCAAAAAAGTCTGCTGTGACGAATTCACCGTCAAAACAACGGAAATACCAAAGGCACGGCCAAGAGCCTTCGCAAGCAGCGCCCTTCCATCGCCAAGACAGTGAATGATTGTGGGTTTGAACTTCTCTACCTGCGAAATCAGACGTCCGCGGTTTTGCCAGTAAAACAACGGAAACCGCCATGCAGGATACTCTATTATTTCTATGCCCGGCCAGAGAAACGATTCTATCTGACTTTCAGGAGGCACAACAACGCAACAAGCAATGTCCTGAGCTTCAAAACCAAAAAGCAAGTGGCGCAACGGAGCATAAAACCGCTGCAGAGTCCGGCTGTCAGAAATAATCAGCGGTCGAATGACACCAAGCCCGCTATGGTTTTGAACTGTTGTATCGTTCTGCAACATAAAATCAACTTATCAGCTTTTCAAGTTTTTCATACTCGCCGGCCTTCATATGATAACTGTGAATATCATCAGGATAAAAACCCTGCTTAACCTCCCTGTCATATGAAGCGACTGCCTCAGTGTATGCCCTGCCGACATCGGCGAAACTTTTGGAAAATTTCGGGACGGGACCGGCCGTAAGATTCAAAATGTCCGGCAGAACCAATACCTGACCGTCACAATCCGGACCTGAACCGCAACTTATGACCGGTATTGGCAGTTTTCGGGTAATTATTTTGGCAACCTCTCTTGCAGTGCCCTCCAGCAAAAGCATAGACACACCTGCCTTGTGCATCCGCTCAGCAAGTTTTATAAGTTCTGCCGCATCATCAGCTGTCATACCCCTTGCTTTGTATTGACGGGTCTGCGGCCTTATACCCAAATGAGGCATTACGGAAATTCCTGTATCCACAACCGCCTTAATCATCTCAATCTGTATCTCGTTTGCCTCAATCTTTATGATGTCAGCATTGCATTCTTTAACGAATCTTTGCGAGTCTCTTATTATCCGCTCTGTGCCGGCCTGACAGGACTCATAAGGCAAATCTGCAACAATCAGCCGGTCAGGCGCCGCTCTTTGGACCGCTGCAGTTATCGCTGCCATAAAGTCCATCGTTGCCGGCAAGGTTGAATCGAAACCAAGCATCAACTGTGCAGCGGAGTCACCTATAAACAGAACATCAACACCGGCAGCAGCAACAAGTTTTGCGCTGGTGTAATCATAACAGCTAACAGCAGAAAACTTCCGCCCTTCAATTTTGGTCTTACATAATGTTGAAATTGTAACTTTCATATATGAGGCAGCTTAAAGGATATGTAAGAAAAATGCGGTTTGCAAGCAGATTTTATAGGGCTTCACAAGCATGAATATGCCCTCGACAAAGCAAAAAAAAATTTGAAAATTACAAAAAAATACTTGATTCCACCAGTAAGACCGTAATAATTAAAAAAGGAGAATCACAGTAGAAAACAGGGTATTTGTCGTTCCAGTAATTGATCTTTTCATCACCCTCCTCCGAAGCCAGATTCTCTTTTTGAGGTCTGGCTTTCTTTATAAACCCTATTGTTAATATAGTAAAAATAGATACTTAGGGCAGAATTCTGTCATATCGGCAAAAGCAATATGTAAAAACATCGAAGGCCATAATAAATAGAAAAATTAAAAAACAATATTGTAATTTTTTGTTTTTTACCTACAATTTTGTATATTATAATAAAAGGACAGAAATATGGCTGTAAAAATATCAAAAGAAGTTCAATTACTAAGCGATATGGCAAGGGCTTTCGCAGAATCGCTGAATCTTGAATTAACCCTGAAGGCAATTTTAAAATCACTCGATACACATGTCAAATTGCAAAGAGGAACCATTGCCCTGCTTGACCCCGAAACGGAAACGATAAATATAAAAGTGGCTCATGGGATGAGCGAAAAATCAAAACAATTAGGCAGTTATAAAATAGGCGAAGGTGTCACCGGCACGGTCGTTCAGACAGGCAGGGAAATCGTCGTGCCGGACATTTCAAAAGATACCAGATTCTTGCACAAGACACGCTCCAGAAAAAATATACACGGTAAACAGACAGCCTTCTATTGTGTGCCTATAAAACTCGAAGGAAAAACAATAGGAACTTTGAATGTCGACAGACAGGTCCAAAAAGAAGACGATGTTGAGGCAAACCTAAACCTCTTAAATATCATAGCAACAATGGTCGCACAGGCGGTAAAACTAAACAAACTTGTCGAATCCGATAAAAGGCAACTGTCCGAAGAAAATCTGCGATTGAGACAGGAATTAAAAACACACTTTAATATCGACAACATGGTCGGCACGAGCAACGCCATGAAAGGGGTCTACAGACTGATTGAACAGGTGGCCGACAGCAACGCTACCGTCCTGATTCGCGGCGAAAGCGGCACAGGAAAAGACCTCGTCGCCCACGCAATACACTACAACAGCACAAGGTCAAATAAGCCTTTCGTAAAGGTAAACTGCACAGCCCTGCCGGAAACGCTGCTGGAAAGCGAGCTTTTCGGCAATGAAAAAGGGGCCTTTACAGGCGCAACAGAAAGGAAAATCGGCAGATTCGAAAAAGCAAACGGCGGAACGATTTTCCTCGACGAAATAGGCGATTTCTCCATAAATCTTCAGATCAAACTGCTCAGAGTCATCCAATTCAAGGAGTTTGAGAGACTCGGCGGAAATGAAACAATAAAAGCAAATATAAGAATTATCGTCGCCACCAATAAAAATCTCGAACAGCAAATCAAGGAAAAACTTTTCAGAGAAGACCTTTATTACAGAATAAACGTCTTTCCAATTTACCTGCCGCCGCTGAGAGAACGAAAAGATGATATAATGCTCCTGGCCGATTACTTTCTTGAACATTTTTCCAAAGAAAATAATAAAAGAATTACACGCATCTCGACTCCTGCGATTGAAATGCTCACAAGCTATCACTGGCCGGGAAATATCAGAGAACTTGAAAACTGCATCGAAAGAGCCGTTCTCCTGTGCAACGAAGAAGTCATACGCTCGGAACATCTGCCGCCTTCACTGCAAATGATAAGAAAAAACGAAACAAGCCTCAAACGCTCTCTCGTCGAAACCATTGAAAATGAAGAAAAAGAACTTATCATCGACGCACTTAAAAAATGCGGCGGACAACAAAGAAAGGCCGCCGCAGAACTGGGCATTACAGAACGCATCCTCGGATACAAAATCAAGAAATACGGCATCTTTCCCAAACTGCTCTCATAGATATTAAACACGAAAATGTCCACAAAATACCATACTTCTACGTTATTGTATAAAAATAAACAGTCTCTATATCACATATAATACCACATAACACTATATTTAACAAATAGTTACACTATTTTAAAAAATTTTCATTTTTCTGGCATATATATTGCACTTCACTAAATCATATAAATCAGATTCTGACTGAAGATTTATTCAGCATGGCCAGCGACTATTTCTTTACAGGAATCGGTATAACAAAAAGCTTTGAAAAAATACTATAAGGGGAACTAAAAATATATAGACTTGTTTTACCTTCAATTGTGGTAATTCTGCTTTTGGCTGTGCCGGCACTCGCGGATGAGGCAACATCCGCCGGCAAGACCGACAGCGGCGATACCGCCTGGGTACTTATCTCGGCAGCTCTTGTTATGATAATGACGCCCGGGCTGGCATTTTTCTACGGCGGTCTTGTCAGACGAAAAAATTACCTCAGCGTTCTTATGCAATGTTTCATCGCCCTGGCCGCATTGAGCATTCAATGGGTGTTGATAGGCTACAGTCTGTCATTTGCGCCCGGAACAAGCTGGCTCGGCGGTTTCCAATGGTTCGGACTCAAAGGAGTCGGTTTTGAACCTTATGCTGATTACAGTGCAACTATTCCGCATCAAGCGTTTATGATATTCCAGGCAATGTTCGCAATAATTACGCCTGCCCTCATCATAGGCGCATTTGCAGAACGAATGAAGTTTTCGGCATTCCTGATTTTTACGCTGCTGTGGGCGACGTTTGTGTATGACCCGATTGCACACTGGGTCTGGGGCATCGGCGGCTGGCTCAGGAATATGGGCGCACTGGATTTTGCAGGCGGCACAGTAGTTCATATAAACGCCGGCATCGCGGCATTAGTTACAACATTAGTAATAGGCAAAAGAACCTGCTATGACAAATACTCGACCCCGCCGCATAATCTGCCATTCAGTGTACTGGGGGCGGCAATGCTATGGTTTGGATGGTTCGGATTTAATTCAGGCTCAGCTCTGGGCGCTAATGGATTGGCAGTAAACGCTTTTGTCGTTACCAATACCGCAGCGGCTGCGGCGGCTCTGACATGGGCATTAATCGACTGGATATTAAACGGCAGTCCGACAATGCTCGGTACCATTTCCGGAGCAGTCGCAGGGCTGGTGGCCATAACGCCTGCGGCAGGATTCGTCGGAATAGGCGGTGCAATCGCAATCGGCATAATGGTAAGCATATTTTGCTTTACAGCAGTCAGTTACATAAAACATAAATTCGGCTATGATGATTCACTTGACGTTTTCGGAATTCACGGCATAGGAGGAATGTGGGGCGCGATTGCAACCGGAATATTCGCAACGAAAGCGATAAATGCTGCCGGCACCGACGGCTTGCTTGCGGGCAATCCAAAACAATTGCTGGTACAACTGGCAGCAACGGCAACCACCGTGATATATAGCTTGATAGCAACATATATTATATATAAACTCGTGGATAAAGTAATCGGAGTCAGGGTAACTGATGACGACGAAGCTATTGGACTTGACCTGGCTCAACATAACGAACGTGCATATACAATGCTGGAATAAATGTAAAATATCAAAAAAAGGAAACCGGATATGAAACTGATAATTGCTATAATTCAGCCTCACAGGCTCGAACAAGTAAAAGAAGAGCTCTACAAAGAAGAAGTTAATCTCATCACAGTAAACGAGGTTCTCGGCCACGGCAGACAAAAGGGCGTAACAGAAGTTTATCGCGGTATGAAAGAGACGGGAAACCTGCTGCGGAAAATCCGTCTTGAAATAGCTGTGAATGAAAACTTCGTCGAACGAACAATAAAGGCAATAATTGCCGGTGCGAAAACCGGCCAGACCGGCGACGGTAAAATCTTCGTCGTCGACCTGCCGGAGTGCATAAGAATCAGAACAGAAGAAAGAGGCGGTGAGGCTATAGGTTAAGAAACAAAATAAAGTCCTTTTACTGCCCTGTTTCGGTTTTACAGACAATTCTGTAATAAATACAATTATGTAGATTTATTTGAAAATATATACAAAAATGTATACAAGGGAAATTTTATATTGATTTTATATATTTTTGTAATATCCTTCAAAATAAGAACCTGTGGAAATATTCGTGCGGAAAAGGCGGTTGGCATAATTATTGCATAATTGTCTGCTATGAGCCGGTTATCGAATTATGTCTGCACAGGTAAAAACAGAACGGCTATGAGCAAAAAACAGAATTTGTTTGAAAGGAAATAGGAAATGACCTCGAAAGAATTTTTTGATTTTTGCAAGAAAAACAACGCCAGGATGGTCGATTTGAAATTCGTTGACCTGCTCGGCACCTGGCAGCACTGCACCTTTCCGGTGGAATTCCTGGACGAAAAGGCCTTGAAGGAAGGTCTCGGTTTTGACGGTTCCTCAATCCGCGGCTGGAAGCCAATTCACCAGTCCGATATGATGGCAGTCCCGGACCTGGACACTGTGGTTATGGATGTGTTTTTCGCCAAGCCTACGGTGAGCGTCCTTGCGGATGTCGTCGACCCGATTACACGCGAAGAGTATAATCGCGACCCTCGCAACATCGCCAAAAAGGCGGCCGAATTCGCGAAGAAAACCGGGTTGGCAGATACCGCGTATTACGGCCCCGAGCCGGAATTCTTTATCTTCGACGAAGTCCGCTATGAGCAGAACCAGCATACCGGTATGTACTCAATCGATTCGGCGGAAGGGTCATGGAACACAGCTCGTTTCGAAGAGCCTAACCTTGGGTATAAACCATCATACAAAGGAGGTTATTTTCCTGTGAGCCCGACCGACACACAGCAGGATATCCGGACCGAAATGGTCGAGGAAATGCAGAAGGTCGGGATTGTGGTTGAGAAACACCATCATGAAGTTGCCACCGGAGGTCAGGCCGAAATCGATATGCTTTTCGCACCGCTTGTCAAGATGGCCGACCAGCTTATGTGGTATAAGTATATCGTCAAGAACGTGGCAAAACGCCACGGCAAAACGGCAACGTTTATGCCCAAGCCTATTTTCCAGGACAATGGTTCCGGCATGCACACTCACTTCTCGCTTTGGAAGGAAGGCGTCAATCTGTTCGCCGGAAATGGGTATGCTGGGTTGTCCGACCTCGCTTTGCACGCTATAGCCGGGCTTATCACCCATGCGCCAGCCATTTTGGCTTTTGCCGCACCAACAACGAACTCATACCGCCGGCTTGTCCCGGGATTCGAGGCACCGGTGAACCTGTGCATGTCCGCACGCAACCGTTCGGCTGCCTGCCGCGTCCCGATGTACTCACCGAGTCCGAATTCCAAACGCGTCGAATTTCGCTGCCCGGACCCGAGCTGCAACGGCTACCTTACTTTCGCCGCAATGCTTATGGCCGCTAACGACGGCATCAAACGCAAGCTCGACCCCGGCAAGCCGATGGACGTGGACGTGTATGAGCTTTCCACCGAAGAGCTGTCCAAGACCAAACAGGCACCCGGCTCCCTCGAAGAAGCGATGAGTGCGATTGAGAAAGACCATAAGTTCCTCACCGAGGGCGACGTCTTTTCCGACGACCTTATCGAGACGTGGATTCAGTGGAAACGGGAAAAGGAGATAGATGAGATAGCGTTGCGACCGCATCCACACGAGTTCCATCTGTATTACGACAGTTAATAGCGGCAGTACAGCGCTATTATTTCGAGATACCAAACGCCCCTGCCGGCCTCTGAAAAGCCGGCAGGGGTTTGGCGCGTCTATAAGAACAGAAAAAACGAACAGAACATTGACATAAACAATAGAATTTATTATAAAATACTGATATCTCCGGAGGGATTTACATTACTATGGTATTGAAACAGGTAGATTATGGTCTGTATGAAACCAGACGTGAGCACGATGCCTGCGGTATCGGTGCTGTTGTAAATATCTCCGGCAAAAGCGACCATTCCATAATCGAATACGGCAGGGAAATTTTAGTCAACCTCCATCACCGCGGAGCGGCCGGTGCCGACGAAACCACAGGCGACGGAGCAGGAATCCTTTTCCAGATTCCGCATGAGTTTTTTTTTGCACAGACTAAAAAACTCAATATAAATCTGCCGCAGCCGCTTCAATATGCTGCGGGGATGGTATTTGCTCCAAAAGACAACGAGCTTCGGGAAAAATGCTTTTCCATACTCCGAGGGGCAATTGAACTGCACGGGATGAAAGTGCTCGGCCGGCGAGATGTGCCAGTAAAACCGGACTGCCTGGGAAAAATCGCACTCGAATCCCAACCGCATATCAGCCAGATTTTCATAGATGGATGCGGTTGCGAGGGGACAGAATTCGAAAAAAAACTATTCCTTGCAAGAAAACGAACTGAAAAACAGGTAAGAGAAAATTTTGGCACTGCAGGAACCGAATTTTATATCTGTTCGCTAAGCAGCAGAACCATCTGCTACAAAGGGATGTTTATGGCCTGGCAGTTGTTCGCCTATTATCCCGACCTTGCAGACGAAAATGTCAAAAGCGCTTTGGCAATAGTCCACCAGCGATACAGCACAAATACCTTTCCAAACTGGCGGCTTGCCCAGCCATTCCGCTGCATCGCGCATAACGGTGAAATCAATACTCTCAGCGGAAATAAAAGCAGTATGGCTGCAAGAGAATACAAAATGGCCTCCAAACTGTTCGGCGAATATATATCTGACTGCTTTCCGGTACTTGTGCCGGATGGAAGCGATTCGGCCTGCTTTGATAACTCGCTGGAACTTCTGGTGCAGGCAGGCAGAAGCCTGCCGCACGCCATGATGATGATGATTCCCGAAGCCTTTGGACAAAAATACCACATAAGCACGGATAAACGCGCTTTCTACGAATATCACTCTGCAATTATGGAGCCGTGGGACGGCCCCGCCGCGATGGTTTTCACAGACGGCCAGATAATCGGCGGGACACTCGACAGAAACGGCCTGCGGCCGTGCAGATACATCGTAACGACGGATGGACTTGCAATCCTGGCAAGCGAAGCCGGCGTTGTGGAATTTCCGCCTGAAAAAATTCAAAAGAAAGGGCGTCTTCAGCCGGGACATATGTTCCTCGTCGATACCATCGAAGGCAGAATAGTTACAGACAACGAAATAAAAAGCAAAATATCGCGCCAAAAACCATATCGACGCTGGCTCGACGAAAACCGCATCGAGCTGCGGGGACTCTTCGACAGCCCTAAACTGGCACCGAGTGACCCGGACACCATTTTTCAAAGACTCCGCTCCTTCGGGTTTACCCGCGAAGAATTCAAGATGATTCTTATTCCAATGGCAATTCATGGGCAGGAACCGGTCGGCTCAATGGGCAATGATGCAGCACTTGCGGTTCTGAGCAACAAACCAAAACTTCTGTTCAACTATTTCAAACAGCTCTTTGCCCAGGTTACAAACCCGCCAATC
>Ga0315286_10005438_pt1 | contig 12304 bp, 10 predicted proteins | sample YL17G10_0_MG_FD_205038 | JGI IMG/M metagenome (GOLD analysis project Ga0315286, IMG submission 205038) | Sediment microbial communities from Yellowstone Lake, YNP, Wyoming, USA - YL17G10_0 | ecosystem: Environmental > Aquatic > Freshwater > Lake > Sediment | place: USA: Wyoming | collected... | reverse complement strand
TGTTTACCGCTGATACCGGAGCTGATGCGGGTGCTGCGTTCGCGCAACAGGGAAATTCCGACCGGGATAACCTGAGCCCCTGTTCCCAATGCCAGGCGTGCCACACCCGAGTGCGGCGCATGGAAACCACCTTCATGTGGACTGATGAGTCCCTCCGGAAAGATCGCCACCGCACGTCCAGCCGCCATATGATGGTGGGCTGAATCGAGCGTATTCTTTCCCTGCCCGGGCGATACAGAGATCTGGTGAATATAGCGCATATAAGTTCCCAGAATGGGAACGGAAAACGCGTTTTCAGTGATACAAACACTGACCGGTTTCTGCGAAACCAGATGGATCAGGAAGGGATCGGTGGCGCTTGGATGGTTGGCTGCGAAGATGATCGGACCGGCGGGTAGAGATGCCTGCCAATGGATGTCAAAATTGAGGAAAAGGTGGGCATAGATTCGCACCAACCCCGTGCTGAGTTTGTATAGCAAGTTTTTGATCAATAATTCATGCTCATTTCAGTAAAGAATTCCCCACCGGGGATGGTTATCTTAAAACCAAGATCAGGGTTATTTAATGGAAACACCACTATCTGAGAAACGATATGCTGTTTTTCGAAATTGATCAGTAAAAAATATAAGTCAAATATTGATGGTTGTTCTACCAAGATCGTGTTTAAGATAGCCATTCAAACAACAGATCCTGGATCCCGCAGTCGTATCAGGATCCAGGATTTTCCGATCGCATAAAATGGGCGACAAGTTCACCGGGCAGTTTTGAAATTCCAGAAGGCAGTGCTTGAACCATTCGAATAGGTCGTGCCGGATGCATTGATGGCACGCACGTGCCAATAATAGGTCGTATTTAAAGACAAGTCGCTGAGCATGGCACTCGTGGATACACCGATACCGATCCAGTTGTTACAGGCATTGTCATTGGTGGTGTCATAACAGTACCAGTAGGAGGTTGCTCCTGCACTGACACCCCAGCTCAAAGTGACAAAGGTTGGCAGGCCGACGGCTAAATTGGCAGGGCTGATCTTGTTGAATGCACCAGGAAGTGTGCCAGTGGAGGCTGTCGTGAATGACCAGAAGGCAGTGCTTGAAGCGTTGGAATAAGTAGTGCCTATGACATTTACAGCGCGCACATGCCAATAATAAGTAGTATTCGGGGACAATCCGCTTAAAGTCTTGCTGGTGGAAGTGCCAATGTTGACCCAGGTGGTACAGGTATTATCACTCGATGTATCATAGCAGGACTCATAATAAGCCGCTGCCGCGCTGGCAGACCATTTCAAGGTCAGGCTGACAGGCTGATTGATGGCTCCATTGGCTGGTGCAGTCTTCAGAAAATCCCCAGGAAGTATCCCTGTCGTGAAGTTCCAGAAGGCGGTGACTGAGCCATTGGAATACACAGTACCTGCTGTATTCTTTGCCCGCACCTGCCAGTAGTAGGTAGTATTCTGCGCCAAAGCGCGCAGCACCTTGTTAGTTGTTGCGCCGTTGTTAACCCAGGTGGAACAGGCATTGTCGTTGGTGGTGTCATAACAGAACCAGTATGAAGTTGCCCCAGTACTGGAACCCCAGCTCAAAGTGACGGTGGTTGGCAGGTTGGTGGATAAATTGGAAGGGAGAGATTTATTGAAGGCAGCCGGAGGGATCATGAAATCTGCATTGATCGATCTGGCTGAAGTCAATTCCGTTACACAGGTGCCAATGCCGGAACAGCCGCTCCCGCTCCAACCTGTGAAGGTTGAACCGGTGGCTGCCGAAGCGGTCAAGGTGACAACTGTATTGTTGGTGAAGGCATAGGAACAGGTGGATCCGCAATTGATACCTGCAGGGGAGCTGGTGACTGTGCCGCTACCAGTACCGGTTTTACTGATACTCAGCAGGTAGGTGTTCAGCGTGAAAGCCGCGGAAACTGACTTGGATGCGTTAATCGTGACCACGCAGGTACCCGTACCGGAGCAGCCGCTCCCGCTCCAACCTGTGAAGGTTGAACCGGTGGCAGCCGAAGCGGTTAAAGTGACAACTGTATTGTTGGTGAAGGCATAGGAACAGGTGGATCCGCAATTGATACCTGCAGGGGAGCTGGTGACTGTGCCGCTACCAGTGCCGGTTTTGGCAAGGGTCAGGGTGAAAGCATTGGACGAAAAGCTGGCGCTAATGGATTTATTATCATCCATGACGACCGTGCAGACGTTGGTGGTAACACCCAGGCACCGACCACCCCAGCTTGTGAACGCTGCACCGTTGTCTGCAGTGGCAGTAACCGTCACTCGTGTACCATAGTTGAATACTTCTGTGCAATCACTACCGCAGTTAATACCTGCCGGAGAACTGGTGATCTTGCCGCTCCCGGTCTTGCTGACACTCAGCGTGAAGGTATTCAGTGTGAATGTGGCGGTAACAGTGGCAGCTGCAGTCATGGTGACCGTGCATGTACCCGTTCCAGTACAGCCACCACCATTCCAGCCAGAAAAGGTCGAACTGGAGGAAGCTGAAGCTGTTAGTGCAACGAGTGAATTATCAGCAAAGTTGTATGAGCAAATGGAACCGCAGTTGATACCTGCCGGTAAACTTGTAACCGTACCGCTGCCGTTGCCAGCTTTGGTGATACTGAGTGCGTAGGTGGTATTTGAAAATTTAACCGACACCGATTTGGCAGAATCCAGGGTGATCGTACAGGTGGTTGTGATGACACCCAGGCAGCGACCACCCCAGGAACTAAAAAACCAACCGGAGGCCGGTGTGGCAGTAAGGGTAACACGTGTGCCGTAATTGTAATCTTCCGAGCAATCCGTGCCGCAGTTGATGCCAGTTGGAGAACTTGTGATCTTACCGCTGCCAGTTTTGCTGGCACTCAGTTTGTATGTGTTGAGCGTGAAGTTGGCAGTTACCGACCTGGGGGCGGTCATGTTTACCACGCAGGTACCTGAACCCGAACAACCTTCCCCATTCCAGCCGCTGAAAGTCGAACCTGTGGAAGCCGTAGAGGTCAGTGATATGGATGTGCCGGAAAGATAGGTCGCAGAACAATACGAACCACAGGTGATCCCGGCAGGACTGCCAGTAACTTTACCTGTGCCGGAGCCAGCCTTTAACACTTCCAGCGAGTAAGTAAGACCGATGACATTCACCGGGGATGCCTGGGAATTGGTCGTTCCGTCACCCAGTTGCCCGTAGGCATTTCCTCCCCAGCACTGAGCGATCCCAGATGAGGTGAGGGAACAGGTGTGTTCACCGCCGCCTGTTGAAATGGAGACCACACCGCTGAGGAGATCGACGACATCCACTGGATCGAGTTGGTTATTATTGGTTCCATCCCCCAACTGACCGGTGACATTCGATCCCCAACATTTGACAGCGCCGGTGTAATGAAGAGCGCAAGTAAAACCATTTCCGGCGGAAATTGCGACCAACCCGCTGGAGAGCCCGGTCACAGCCACCGGTTTCAGGCGGTCATCCGTGGTCCCGTCGCCCAATTGCCCGAAAGTATTCGCACCCCAGCATTTGACTGCTCCTGCGGATGTCAGTGCACATGTATGATCAAAACCTGCTGAAATAGCCAACACTCCACTTGAAAGACCAGAGACATTTACCGCAGCCAGGTTGTTGGTTGTGGTTCCATCACCCAGCTGTCCACGAGCATTGTCCCCCCAGCATTTGACCGAGTTGCTTGAGGTGAGGGCACAAGTATGGCTATTGCCGGAAGAAATCTTCTTTATTCCACTTCTCATGCCAACGGTATTCACCGGTACCAGGCTGTTCGTGGTGGTTCCGTTCCCCAGTTGACCCAGGGAATTATCCCCCCAGCATTTGACTCCCCCCGCGCGGGTGAGCAGGCAGGTATGCAGATATCCCCCCGAGACAGCAATTGCACCGCTGCTGGAAAAACCGGTCACGTTTACGGGTGAGGTCCGGTCTGTGGTTGTACCATCCCCCAATTGCCCGGATGTGTTATTACCCCAGCAATTGAGAGCTCCACCTGAAGTGAGAGCACAGGTATGGTTCCAGCCTGCTGCAATTGCACCAATCCCGCTGGAAAGACCAGCCACATTGACAGGGCTCAATCTGTCTGTGGTTGACGCATCCCCCAATTGGCCGGAGGCATTAAATCCCCAGCACTTTGGTGCTCCAGAAGATGTCAGGGCACAGGTATGGGCTGCACCGGCAGTTATTTGAGAGATCAATGCCGGAGATTCGCTTAATAATGGCTCTCCGGCACCCTTTTTAACCCCAAATCTCTCCATCCACATATAATTTGGATCATCATCGTAGTTCCACCTGCCACTGTGGATGTACCAACCAGAAAGCGGGGTTCCGTCAATGGCAACATAAGCTCCATTTCTTCTAAGTGTAAAATGAACATGTGGGCCAGTCGAAAAACCACCTGTGCATATAGCCTGGGGCAGGTTATTGGCAATCACGCCGATCCGTTCGTTCTGATCAATCCATCCTGTAAAATTTGGAATACTATCCAGGTGATAGTAACCTGTTTCCAAACCATCACCATGCGCAATTCTAACGCTGCAGCTGGATATTCTTGTGGGAATTCCGGACGCAGCAGCCACCACCCACATATTGCTGGTATCCACCCCCCAGGGTGGCCAGTTGGGGCTGAAATCGATGGCAGCCGCATTGACCAGAGGATCTCCCACATTTGCCCCGGCAGCATCATGGACGCCATTGAACATCCAGGACTCCCCTTTTAAATAGGGAAGCTGGAGGTGCAATAAATCAACCGGAACCGAGGATGCATTTGCTTCCTCGGGGTAGTAAATATGATTCTGATCATTGGTTGGATCGCTATTCTGAAAAAGCCTTTGATATGTCTGGAAAAACCCATCCGGCTGGTTGTTATCCAATATTGTGGGAATATCCTGTTCTTTTTCAATCAAAGCAAATGCAGCCACGAGAGCATATGTTCCCGCATTTGTTTCTGGAGTGACTATGATTGGATCTCCACTCGTGGTGGAAATTGGAGGCAGATCACGGAATACACCCAGCGAAGAAGTGTAAGAATAGAGATGCAAATAATAGGCGGAAACCATTGCATTGGATATTTCATCAATTTGTGAAATGAAACCGTTAGAATTAAGACCGAAAGGATCTTCAATTTTGGAAGGGTCGGGATCCGAGATCAGGTGGGCATGAACTTCCAAAAGGGTCAGGTAGACCCTGGGATTGATACTGAAATAATCTGCCCGACCATATAGATCACTGGCGTATTTTGCCAGTTGAGGAGCATTTTTTTCCAAATATGTTTGAATATTAAAGTCACCTACGTTGGGACCGTTGACAAATTCCCCATTTGAGAGAACATTCCCAGTAATTTCCATGCTCATCCCAGGTTCGGTCTGGTCCTGACCAACTGCCCTGGCTTGGACTAGAACAAAAGGACTGGTTGCCAGAGCAGATACGATGAACCCTATGGTGACGATCCCATAGAGCATTTTCCGAAATAAAGTATGAATTCCATTACGTAAAACGACTTCATCCATTTTAGAACCCTCGAGAAGTAAAAAGACAACCCATGGAAGAAACCTTTCAAAAACAGGGATGATCGACCCCAAGAGATGGCTATTCCATTTTCCGGGTGGTTTGAACCATCAAAAAGAAATACTGGAAGGATCAAATAAATTATATTGCTTTTCGGGTGGATTATTGTTTACAGATTTGTTGTTCAACTCCCCCACTTTTGATCGAACAGACTGGTGGAAATATCCCATCGATCTGTTCTTTTTATATACAGAATTGCATAAATGCATATAATTGTTGATGATAAAACTTGCAATAAGGAAGGACCAAATGACCTGTACCATGCACCGTACGGAAGAATTACGACAGCGTGGTTTTCGAATGACGCCACAGCGCCAGGCGATCCTGCAAATTCTGAATGAGGCTGTCGGACATATCTCCCCATCCGATATCTTTGCACAAGTACGCCAGAGCATGCCTGGATTGACCGAGGCGACGGTATACCGCACACTGGATTTTCTCGCAAAAAATGAAATGATCAACCCGGCGCAAACTGCCAGAGGGCATATCGTCTATGAAATTTCCAGAGACAACCACCATCATCTCATTTGCCGGATTTGCGGATTTGAAGTGCAGGTGGAGCATGCCTGGGTGCGCAGTGCCTATGAAAACATCGAAGATAAAACCAATTTTCACCTGAGCATGAGTCACCTAACTTTTTTCGGGATATGCCCGGAATGCCTTAAGGATTAATCAAAGGAAATTAAACGATGCTCCATTCTCCTGCAGTCATGCATATCCCGGATGGATTCCTGAGCCTGGGAGTGTCAATTACCTGCTGGCTGATCACCATCTTTATCCTGGCGCTGGTGCTCAACCACATCAACAGGAATTTCAATGAACGCCAGATCCCATTGATGGGAGTAATGGCAGCTTTCATTTTTGCCGCCCAAATGATCAACTTCCCGGTGGCAGGCGGCACTTCCGGTCACCTGCTGGGGGGTACACTGGCTGCAATTTTGCTGGGACCCTGGGCTGCCATGCTGGTTATGACAGCCGTGATGGCAGTGCAGGGGTTACTTTTCCAGGATGGTGGGCTACTCGCCATGGGTGCCAACATTTTGAACATGGGGCTATTGACTGTGACCGTTTCGTACGGCTTTTATCGGATGGTACAGGGACGCTCAAAGACCTCCCGATTGGTAATGGCTGGATCTGCAGCCTGGCTGGCAGTCATGACGGGTGCGCTGAGCACTGCATTGCAGCTTTGGCTTTCCGGAACTGTCCAGCTTGACCTGGTCGTACCAGCCATGCTGGGTGTGCATGCCCTGATCGGTCTGGGTGAGGCTTTCATTACAGTGACAACACTGGCGTTTATTTTCCGGACGCGTCCGGATCTGTTGGACGGAAAGACCCAAACGAGAGGCAGCCGCGGCTGGGTGTTGGCAGGCTTGTCCATCAGCCTGCTGGTGGTGATCCTCTCCCCCCTGGCCTCGGTTTCTCCGGATGGGTTGGAACGTGTGGCACTTCAGTTGGGTTTCTTAAACAGCGCACAGGCTTCCAAATACAAACTCCTGCCGAATTACAGCCTGTCTTTCCTGGGACAAACCTCATTGTCCACCATCCTGGCAGGTTTATTGGGCCTGCTTATCGTTACTGGCATGGTCATCATACTGGCGCGGAGCCTGCGTAGAAAAGGTAAATAAAGCATGCACGATAATGTTTTTGACCGTTATCAACCCCATGACAGCCTGCTTCACCGCCTTGACCCGCGGGTCAAAATATTGGTGACCATCCTGTTCATTTTATCAAATATCCTGTTGCCGGATGGTGCCTGGCTGGCATTCGGTCTCGGTTGGTGTTTCATCCTGTTGGGCAACTTGCTAGCGGAGGTGGGTGTCGGCTATACCCTGCGCAGGTCACTGCTGGCACTCATGTTCTCCCTGGCAACAGTTACCACCATATTTTCCATCCCCGGGAATGCCCTGACGACTCTGCATCTCGGGAATATCAGCCTGGTAGCAACGGATGCTGGCGTACTGCGATTTGTCAGCATCATGCTGCGTGCCTGGCTATCTGTGCAGGGGGCTGTACTGCTGGTGGTGACCACCCGTTTCCCGGACCTGATCCATGCTCTTGAGCACCTGTTCATGCCCAAGATCCTGGTAACCATCATCGCATTTCTCTACCGCTACCTGTTCGTTTTGACAGATGAAGTCATGCGCATGATGCGTGCCAGGCAGTCACGCAGTGCATCCATTCCCAACGTTCACGGCGGGGGCAGCCTGCCCTGGCGGGTACATGTCAGCGGAGGCATGGTCGGACAGCTTTTCCTGCGCAGTTATGAGCGCTCGGACCGCATTTACAATGCCATGCTAGCACGCGGCTACACAGGACAGATCCGCACGCTTTTCAGCCATGTAATGCTCCGAAAAGATTGGTTCTTCATGTTTCTGGCATGCCTCTCTTTGGTCGCATTGCAATTCATCGGACGGATACACTAGGAAAATCACATGCCAATTGTCCACCCCACCACCCCCCATTTCCGTCCACCTGATCCGCAGGAAAATGTCCTGCAGATCGAAGATCTGAATTTTGTTTACCCGGACGGGCACCAGGCATTGCAGGATATTTGCCTGAGCATGAAAGCAGGCGAGAAAGTCGCACTGGTTGGTCCGAATGGTGCCGGGAAAAGCACTCTTTTGCTTCATATGAATGGTATCCTGGCTGGCACAGGCCGGATCACGATCGGCGGACTGCCGCTGCTCAAGGAGAATCTTCCCACCATACGTGGGATGGTGGGATTGGTCTTTCAAAACCCGGATGACCAGTTGTTCTCTCCGACAGTATTTGAGGATGTTGCTTTTGGACCACTGCATATGGGTTTGCCAGAAGAAGAGGTGAGAGCCAGGGTGACCTCCGCGCTGCAGCAAGTACGCATGGAGGGCTATCGTGACCATCTCTCCCACCACCTGAGCATGGGAGAGAAAAAACGTATTGCCATTGCCACTGTACTTTGCATGCAACCGCATGTGTTGGTGCTGGATGAACCTTCCTCAGGGCTGGATCCACGCGCCAGGCGGACCTTGATCAATCTGCTCAGGGAACTACCGGTCAGCATGCTGGTTTCGACGCACGATATGGCTCTGGTTTCTCAGCTTTTTGAACGAATGGTCATCATGGATGAAGGCCGGATCGTAGCGGATGGCAACACCCATGCGCTCATGGCAGACGAATCCCTGCTACAGGCGCATGGACTCGAAAGGCCATAAGGTTGGATCCAAACAGTCCCATTCAGTTGACGATACACCCCCTTCATGGTAATATCAGTCCGCTAAAAAACCGGTTTTTTTCCGTGCAGACTTTCAAGGAGAGAAGTTATCAGTACAAACGAATTCCGAGTGAACGAGGGCATTAAGACAAATGAAGTCCGGGTGATCGGCCCCAACGGTGAGAATGTTGGAGTTGTTCCGACCCGGCAAGCCATCCAAATGGCGCGCGATGCAGAACTGGACCTGGTTGAAGTCGCTGCAAATTCGGTTCCACCGGTGTGCCGCATCATGGATTTCGGGAAATTCCTTTATGAGCGCACCAAGAAAGACAAGGAAGCGCGCAAAACACAGGCCAAGATCGAGCTCAAAGAGATCCGTCTGCGTCCAAAGACCAACTCTGCACATCGAGGCTTCAAAGTGGACGACGCACGCCGCTGGTTACTGGCTGGCATGAAGGTGCGAACCACGATCCGCTTTCGCGGTCGGGAGATCACCTACCCGGAGATCGCCCTGGAGGATCTACGAGAGATCGCCCAGGAATTATCGGATGTGAGTATTGTAGAACAAGCGCCTTCGATCGAAGGTCGGAGCATGTTCATGATGCTGGCACCCATCTCCAAGGCAAAAAAGAAAGCTGCTGAGAAAGATGGACCTGCAGGATCGGAAGAAACAGCAACACCCAAAACACAAGAATCACAGGATTGAACTTCCTGAGAAATTTTTCTGAGAGGAGTAATTAGCTGTGCCACACAAGATTAAAAGTGGTAAGTTCAAGCTGAAGACCCACAAGGCAACATCCAAACGTTTTCGTGCGACCGGGTCTGGAATGCTTGTCCGCACCAAAGGTGGTAAAGCCCACCTGCGCCGTAAGTCATCCCATCGCGTCAAGGCTCTTTTCGCTGAAATGGTGACTGTACAGGGGCGTAGTTACATCAAACGTATCCGGCGCTTATTGCCAAACCTCTAGAATCTACAGAGGCGTTCATATTCTTTTATTAGTTGCAGCTACCGGGTGTATGCAACAGGTCGTCAAGCAGAAGATGCCTTACACTGGCGCCCGGAGGTTCGCAGGAGATAACAAATGGCACGTGTAAAAAGTGGCCCTTATGGCCATCGTCGTCACAAGAAAGTATTGAAGTACACCAAGGGGCAGCATGCATCCAAGCACCTGCTTTTCCGGCGGGCCAATGAGGCCATGCTAAAAAGCATGTGGTATTCCTCGCGCGACCGTCGTGTTCGCCGGCGTGACCTGCGCAAATTATGGATCGTGCGCATCAATGCCGCCTCCCGGCTGAATGGGATATCCTACAGCCGCCTGATCGCGGCTCTCAAAAAAGCCAATATAACCATCAATCGCAAAATGCTGGCTGACCTGGCAGTACGAGACCCCAAGGTCTTTGCAGCTGTGGTCGCCCAGGCGATGGCAGCTTGAGGATCCATAAAAATCGAAAAAAACCCAACCATGGGGCGGCATTCAATGCCGCCCCATGGCATTTAACCGGGTAAAATAGGCGGTATGATCACCTCGGTTCAGAATTCCAGGATCCAACTGGTGCGCTCCCTGCTGGGACGTTCGAAAGAACGCCGCCAGGAGGCTGCCTTTGTCATCGAAGGTGTACGCCTGGTAGAAGAAGCCCTGGCTACCGGCTGGACTTTCCGATTTGCACTATACACCCAATCCCTTAGTGGGCGCGGCCGAACTGTACTGAAAGATCTGGTGCAAGCAGGTGTAGATGTTGAAGAGACAGCAGAACAGCTGCTGGTTTCAAGTTCGGCAACCGAAAGCCCACAGGGGCTGCTGGCAGTGCTGGATCATAAAACCCTGCCGGTGCCGCAGCAACTTGATCTTGTCCTGGTCCTGGATGTGATCCGGGATCCAGGCAACCTGGGCAGCCTGTTGCGCAGTGCAGCTGCAGCCGGAGTCCAGGCTGTCTTTCTAACCCCGGGCAGTGCGGATGCTTTCTCCCCCAAAGTGGTGCGCGCGGGCATGGGAGCACATTTCCGCCTGCCGATCCAAGTGCTGGATTGGGGATCCATTAGTGAACGCCTAGCAGGGCTCAACCTGGTCCTGGCAGAAATGAAAGCCCCGCTGGTTTACTGGCAGGCGGATCTTCGGGGCGGGCTGGCCCTGGTCATCGGAGGGGAAGCCGAGGGAGCAAGCCAGGCTGCACAGCAGTATTGTACAGAACGTGTGCAAATTCCCATGGCAGCCGGAAGCGAGTCGCTTAATGTCGCTGCAGCCGGAGCCATCCTATTGTTCGAGATCAAAAGGCAAAGAGACACATGAAGATCCGTTCGATCACCTACTTTTGTAACCCCGGCTGGCCGCTTGATGAAAAGAAGCTTCGCCTGGCTGCTGATTTTCTGAAGGAAGCTAAAAGCGCATTTGAAGCTGCTGATTTCGAAGTCCAAACAACACGGTTGGCGACCATTCCCTTCCCGCTATTATTGGGGGACAGAAAGATCCATGAAACTCCCCAGCTGGCAGAAAAACTATCCCAGATCATCCAACAGGCAGGTATTGCCTATGCCGCCCTGGGTCCAGCCCTGCCGAATATCCCTGCAAGTTACCCGGTCATTCCGGAAGCCATTGCCGCCTCGAAGGATATCTTTTTCTCCGGGATCATGGCAGATACACGCAACCGCATCTCCCTGCAAGCTGTTAAAGCATGTGCGCAAGTGATCGTGCGCTGTGCGGGCATCCTGCCCGATGGATTTGCCAACCTGCGATTTGCCGCCCTGGCCAACGTACCCCCTGGGACGCCTTTCTTTCCGGCTTCCTATCATGAAGGTGTGAACCCAGTGTTCGCAATAGCCACGGAAGCCGCTGACCTGGCAGTCCAGGCATTTGGATCTACTCACAGCGTGGAGAGCGGGCAACAGGCTCTCATTGCTGGGTTGGAAGAACATGCCCACCGCCTGACGCCAGTGGCAGACCTGCTGAAATACAAATACGGGGTGCGTTTTGGCGGGATCGATTTCTCCCTGGCACCCTTCCCGGAAGCCTCCCGTTCATTGGGTGCCGCCTTCGAAGCTCTGGGAGTTGGGCAGGTGGGATGGCATGGTTCGCTGGCAGCGGCGGCTGTGCTTACGGAAGCGATCGAACGAGCAGATTTTCCACACACCGGATTTTGCGGTCTATTTCTTCCGGTGATGGAGGATGCTGTACTGGCGCGACATGCCAGTGAAGGCTCACTGACCGTAAAAGACCTGCTGATGTATTCTGCCGTGTGTGGTACCGGTCTGGATACAGTACCACTGCCTGGGGATGTAACTGCTGAACAATTACAACCACTGCTGTTGGACCTGGCTGCAATGGCTCTGCGCCTGAATAAACCGCTGACTGCCCGCCTGATGCCCATCCCAGGAAAACAGGCAGGTGACCCGACAGAATTTGATTTCCCCTTCTTTGCCAACAGCCGGGTCATGGCGCTGGATTCACAGGCACTGGGTGCTGCTTTAAAAGGTGCGGAAACGTTCCACCTGTCAGCCCGAAAAATGGATTGATAAGTTTATGCAATTATTTTCTCAATTTTTTTGGAGGCATGTATGACTTTTTTG
>Ga0315286_10005437_pt1 | contig 12304 bp, 16 predicted proteins | sample YL17G10_0_MG_FD_205038 | JGI IMG/M metagenome (GOLD analysis project Ga0315286, IMG submission 205038) | Sediment microbial communities from Yellowstone Lake, YNP, Wyoming, USA - YL17G10_0 | ecosystem: Environmental > Aquatic > Freshwater > Lake > Sediment | place: USA: Wyoming | collected... | reverse complement strand
TCACAAGAACAATGCTGGTGAAATAGCAGGTAATTTGCGCTTGTTCGGTCTTGGTATTCAGAAAACTCTGAATTCGGTTAGCCAAAGTCGTGACCTATCGAAAGTGTCTGCTGTAGACAAAGCTGGCACTGTCTGGCGTATTGACCTGTCGGCATTTAAGCTTAATGCAGCTTCCTGGAACCTGATACTTACCAAGGACCCTTTCAAGTTTGTGTCTAACACCACGAAAGGCCAGCTTATCCAGCAGTTGACCGGCACTAACCAGCCTTGGCTTCATAGTGACAATCTGGTCTTTGCTGCTAACAACAACCAGGTTTACAACGCTCTTACTGCTGTTCCGGCAACCAGGGCTGGCCTGTTCGCTAAGTTGGGTGTAGACTTTCAGGGGGCTTTTGACCAGGCTCAGGTAACATTATCCGGGTTCAACGGCAGTCCGATTTCGTTAAACAAAAACCGTTTGTTGACAAGGGTTGATACCAATGACGGGTACTTGTGGCTCACTTTTGACCCGGTTGCCATAGCAAATGTGCCGCAACGGAACCTATTTCAATTCCCACTGATACCGGAAACTAGAGGGCAGGCTCTCTTTGACTTTGCAGCATCCGAGTTTATCTTTACAATGCCTAATGGTATGCAGGGATATGCTCTTTACAACGCCGCGCAGCAAGCTCAACTGGCAGCACCTTTGAATGTGGTACATGATACCCAAAGTCCGTTCCAAGATGAAATAGACAACGGTATTTCTTGCCACAGGTGTCACAACAGTGGTCTTATACCATCTCAGGATCAAATAAAAGACCACGTTGTAGCTAACGCGAGCCAGTTTAACGCCAACGATGTGGAGTTAGTGAAGACGCACTTTAAAGGAAACCAAGCTCTTGCAGCTACCTATGTGACAGACAACAATCGTTATGCAAAAGCGCTGCAACAACTTGGGATTAGCCCCAACGACCCAGATCCGGTAAACTTTTTGGCTGATAGTCTTCGTAGAGATAAAACCGTTCAGGATGTTGCAGGATTCCTATTTTTGAGTGAGGACGAGTTCAAACAGGGGTTGAATGGCTCGGCGCAGGGTAAGGCTCAGGTAGGGCAGTTGCTGTCAGGTGGCACTATCACACTGGACCAACTCATCGTCACTCTCCCTATTCTTGTTCAAGACCTTCGTATCGGCGAGGATGAGTAGGTAGGCAAGAGCCATCCGGATGGTTTGATATAGGGGTCGGTGGAGAATCCACCGACCCCACGAACTATTGAACATGCGCGGTTAGTGTGTCCACCCTATTTTTAAATCATGCAAATCTACGACCATATAAAAGACCGCTTTCTCGGGAAAATTCCAGCCAGTATGCGCCGCTCCTCAAAGTGGCCAAAAGTTAGAAAGTGTCACCTAGAAAAACACCCATCCTGTGCAGTGTGTGGCGGCAATAAAAAGCTCAACGTACACCATATCAAGACGTTTGCTGACCATCCAGAGTTAGAGCTTGATGAGAGCAACCTGGTTACGCTATGTGAATCCGGGTCTAATGGCATAAACTGCCATCTCTTCGTAGGTCACCTTGGAAATTTTCAGTCTTGTAACCAGGACGTTGTGTTAGATGCTAAAGAATGGAGCAAAAAAATAGAAAACAGGCCGCCTTAAGTCATTTTCCCAAAAACCTGGTCAATCATAATCCAGCCGTTGATTTTTCCAGCTGCGGATCCTATTTGGTACCTTGTTGGCCCAAATCTGTCGGTTGTAATGTCTTTGACAAGACGAAGGTATTGGCATTTACCGATAGTGCACAAAACAATATCGTCCACTCTTAAACGAGCACTTTTTATTGGTTCAATGGTAACAAGTTGACCTGACTCTATCCTGCTCTTCATGCTGTCATCGTTTGGTGCTTGAAATTGAACGACCTCGCCATTCTTTAGCTTCTCAATATACGCGCTGGCCCAGTCCCCCATAGGACCTCCATAGGCAAAATAGATTGGAAAGATGGTATTTTTAAAATAACGAGATGATGTGGAAAATGGATGTGGGCTGACTCAGCCCACATCCCAAACTCGCTTATGGGAGGTTTACAGCGAAGCCTCCACCCTTATGGCTAAATTACTTTTAGTCTCTTCCACATATTCTTTTGCTCCACCTACCAGTGCTACCCTAATGTTCTGATTCAGGCTGGTGTATGGCCCAACAGCATAGGTCCTGACAAAACCCCGGTCTTGCCAGGCTTTGTCACCAGAAACATACTGTGCATAGGCACCATGTTTGTCCGAGAAAGCGTACGTTCCAGTAAGACCCCAACTAGCTTTATCTGACCCCTGCTTAGTATCTTGTAGTGCATACTCTAGTAGCCCTGTTGCACCAAAACCCTTAGCTAAAAGCCCACTGACATAAGTGTTGTCTTTAGTCGCGTCGCTGTGCTCAGCAGAAGCTACCCCTTGGAGCCACGGAACAATACTTCCGTTGACAGTAAGACCGTAGGTTTGGTGTTTATCTACCGGCACATCATTGCGAACAGAAGCGGCAACGTTGACTACACCGAAGTTATAACCGTATACCACCGCTCCGTCCCTTTCTGGCAACACCCCCGCCTGTGTAATAAACTGCGAACCAAGCCATACAGTATCAACGCCTGTCAAAGACGAGTACGGTAACTTTTGTAGACCCACTTTAGCAACATCATGCCCTAACAGCTCGTTAGCCTTGACATAACCCTCGTACAAATACGCTTTTTCTGGTGTAACTTTCAAGGACGCAAGAACAGAGTAGTGAGCATCATAGTCTTTGGACAAGCCTATTAGCGCCTCGTTTAGGGACAAGTTATCTTCGGAATAGCTCGCTCTTAGGTGACCAAACTGTTTTACCTCTTCCCCGAATGCCGCTATCGGCATAAACGTTAACGAGAACATTAAAATCCGTTTCATACACACACTCCCAGTTAAAATGTTGTTTTGTTTTTTACGAATGGCAAAGTGCGTAAGAGACAAACCAAGCAGCAATATTAAAATAACATAACGCGTTATGGATATTGACTTTTGATACGCAGTGTGTTATTATAGGGGCGCGAAAATATGCTGGGGGTCGCGACAACATGAACAATTTTAGCATAGATGAAGAGCTTGGGCAAGATTTGTCAGAGCGTGGTGTTAAAAATCACATGACCAAAAACAATGTGGTTAATTGGGTGTTGGGGTTTGCCCCGGATATAAGCAATAAATGTTACAATATACTTTTCCACCATTTTCTTCCACATATGCCATATGATGTTGCTAAGGGGAGATCCGGTGTGGACCCGTACTGCTGGATAAAACAACGACTGCGCGAAGAATGGTCTGAAAAAAACCTAATCTAGCATATCGGCGGCAGCTGTCTGCCGCCGGACTCTACTTATATCTTGTCTTAATCAACCGCCTACTGGTGCTGCGGAAGGAGAGGCTGCTGGTGCTGCTTCTTCTTTTGCTGGAGCCACTGCTTTTTTTGCTTTTTTCTTCTTGACTGCTTCTTTTGCAGGTGCTACAGATGCAGGTGCTGCGCTTGGAGCTGGTGCCGCTACGGCTGCGGGTGCTGCACTTGGAGCTGGTGCCGCTACGGCTGCGGGTGCTGCACTTGGAGCGGGCGCTGCATCTTCAGCATAAGCGCTACCAGCCAAAGCCATTCCTAGTACCAATACAAGAGCATTCTTTTTCATCGCGTATCTCCTAAATTTAAAATAGAACACCGTGTTCACTTGTTTTTACTACATGCGGGGTGTATATGTCTGCCACTGTGTATGAGTATGATGATATTAACCAGGTTGACAAATCTGTGTGGGACTTGATGGTGAGCGACGATATGCCATATTTAAAACACGACTACTTGCAGGCTGTCCAAGACCTTTTTGACACTAAGTGCTGTTATTTTGTAGTAAACAATGATGGTGTACCTGTCGCTTGTGCGTCTGTCTCAGAGATTAAAACAGACTTGTCGCTTTTCCTATTCAGAAAATCCACACTCAAAAGATGTATAGCGGCAATAAGAAAAGTTTTTCCAAATTTTCTTTATGTAACAGTACTAGAATGTGGACCATCAGCCATGTCCGGGGAAGGGTTTTCGTCCAAAAACTGGCTGATAGAGATAGCAAAACAAATGATGAAGATGAAAGCGCACCTGTGCGTAATAAGGGATTTCGCTGAGCCGAATAAGGATTTGAGTATTCTTGGGTTCTCTCCGGTCCCTAATTTTGAAGAGGCTATACTAGACATCAAGTGGCGTACCTTTGGAGAGTACTTGGCCTCGTTAAAGTCACACTATAGAAGCATCATAGCTAAAGAAGACAAAAAACTGAACCAGCTAAGAACAGAAGTGGTTAAGGAATTTGCTCAACACGCTGAAACCATGGCCGTTCTTTGGGCGAATACTAATGGTCAGGCAAAGACAGATAGCAGGGAAATTATCAACGCTGACTACTTCAGACGCATTTCTGACACTGACAATGTGCTAACCACCCTCTATTGGCTTGATGAGAAATTGGTTGCTTTTACAGTAGCCTTAGTCGGTGCAAACGTTTTGTTCGGTATATGGATGGGGGTGGATTATACACATAATAAGCAATATCCCCTTGTGTTTGCTACTTATTACGCCGCCATAAAGATGGCTATCAGCACCAACAAACAAAAATTATTCTTCGGGGAAACCACCTATGGCCCTAAGCTTCGCATGGGGGCTATTTTATATCCGTCTTTTGGCTATTGTAAGACCAGATATAGGTGGTTAACTAAACTTCTTTCTCTTGTTGCTTTTTGGACTACTCCAAAACAAGTTGAGACGGAAAAAAATGTTTTTAAGACAACAACTTAGGGGGGGGAAGCGATGTTTTCTAAAGTGCTTATAACGGGTGCTACCGGCATGATTGGTGGAGAAATAGCTCTGCAGCTAGCAAATCTTGGCATTAAGGAAATCCGTTGTTTAGTTAAGGGTTTTGACCCGCAAACCAGACTCATGACCAGGCTCCGCAAAAGTAGGTTATTTAAAGACGGCGTAAGCGACCAATGCATCAAAGCAGAACCTGGAGACCTGCGCCTAGATGACCTCGGTGTAGATGGAGAGCATCTACATGATATAGACCTAATAATTCATTCGGCTGCTGAAACTTCTTTTCTCAAAAAAGAATCCTGCACTGAAATAAATGTCAACGGCACTAAACGAGTTATCGCCCTTGCGCAGAAACTTAAAAACAAACCATTGCTGTGCTATATCAGCACAGCCTGTAATGTTGGTGCTGTGGTAGACACTTGTTTAAAAGAAGATGAAGGCTGCCGCCCCGACGCAGTACACCATAACGATTACACCAGGTCTAAGGCCATTGGTGAAACACTCATTAGACAATCCGGTCTACCATACCTTATTATCCGCCCGTCCATCATTCTAAGCGATTCTGTTGCGGATAGAGTGTTTGCAAGGCAAATATTTTGGTTTGTCCCGTTGTTGTGGAGATTCGGTGCAGTGCCTATCAACGCCCAAGCAAAAGAAGACGCTATCCCGGTATCCTTTTTTGTGGAGGCACTGGGCAAGCTTCTGATGACCAACCGTAGTTACGACTGTTATAATATTTCTAATGGGAAGTCTTCATGCAGCTATGGTGAATGGGTTGAAATAGCCAAGCCAATTTTGGGCCACAGCACGTGTCCACTATTTATAAAGCCAGAAAACTGGGGCCAGCTCGAACAAAAACAATATGTTGTGACATCGGAGCAAAAACAAATATTTAATAGCTTCAGGCATTATTTACCATTCTGGAACATGAACGTGACGTTTGACAATGAGCGGTTATTTGCGGATGTCCCTGATTTGAAAATACCTGAACCAGCCGACTATCTAAAGCTCATCCTAGACCAAATCACGACTGAAGAGGCGGTGCGGGAAAGTTTAACTCCATAAGGAACACCATGGGTTTAGCGCGGGGTGAGTAAGGATCAACGCCTAGCTGGGCAACCCAACAGGCCGTCAGGCTTTTCGGCTCCCCTTACTCACCCTATGCTCCAGTCCTGCAGGGTAAAGAGCAATGTATTTCTTCTTCAAGGTCGCTCATTTTATCATAATTAATACGCATCGTCAATAGTATTTATCAAAGACACATTATGTTAAAAACAGGAACCTTTAACATGTGGGTGTGCTATGGCAAACTTAGACCTTTTGGTCGTTGAAAGTGACAAGAAAAAAAGAAAACCTAGCCAGGACCAAAACCTTACCTTGCAGGCTTTGACTGTCGGTACCAGTGGTGCGACCGTTCTAACTCAGGATGGTAATGGGAACTGGGACTTCAATGCAAAAAGGCTATCAAATGTGGTGAGCCCAACCGACCCTCTAGATGCTATGACCTTGAATTATTTCAATACATATCATTTAAGGTCGTTTGTGAATGTTCAAGGCACCATTATTATGGGTGGGGAAATTGTATATGAGTATTCGCCAAGTTCAGTAAAATTGGCCATCGCCTCTTCATCTGACATTACAGATGGGGTTTTGATAGGCGTTGTTCACGATTCATATATTAACAACACAACCACTGGAAAAATTCTGATAAAGCCGGGGGAAATAGTTGGTGGGTATAGCGGTCTCGTGGTTAAATCCCCAGTATACATCCACCCAACTATCGCCGGGGCTATTACACAGACCACGTCCGGTTTTCTACCGGGATACCACGTGATTTCTCTCGGGGAAGCTATCAGCTCAACGGAGATTCAGTTTGAGCCAAAGTATCGGTTCGAATACTAAAAATCCGCCACACTCAGATAACCTCTATGTTCCGTTGAACTATGAGATCCTTAACATTTGAGTTCCTGATTGCGTCACCCGTAACCCCGCGTTTCGACAAGAGGTCTACAACCCCGTCGTGAGAGATAACGATATCTTTGATTTCTTTTTTGTTGAAATGGATGGTAATTTCGCCGGATGTAAGTTTTCTAACAAACACTTTTTTCCGTTCTAGGGCCTTCTCTAATTTTGCCGACATGTTTACCGGTCTCCTGCTTTGATTAATAGGCACCAGAAACCTTTTAGGAGTTCCGATATAACATAAGCAAATGCGTGTTTATAATGCATTTTGTTATTATTTTAAACACGTGGTATCAAAAGTCTAACAAACAACAGAAGGATAAGCATATGTTAAGAATTTTTGTAATGCTGGCCCTTATGACCCCCTTTTCTGCTTTCGCTCAGGACAGCACAAGCGTAGACCCCTCCATATTTGGTCTGGTTGCTTCGCTCATCAGTAAGATTCCGGCAAATACAGTTACTTGGACTCTCGCCATTTTTGCCCTCCTTAACGGTCTTAGTGCAGGTCTGGCTAAGATTGCCTCACTTACCGCTACTAAAGGCGACGACGTTGTAGCCGCAACTCTAAACAAGTTTTTGGTAGGTTGTCAAAAGGCTATAGACTTTGTAATCGCCGCCCGCCGATAGCCCACCGGGTCGGGGCGATCCCCCGACCCACCATGTTTTGTTTAGAACTTGATGTTAATTCTAGCCATTACCCCGCGAAACCCTTTAATTGGCGAAATACTTACCACTTTTAAAATCCTCACCATCCTTAGAATTATAGCTTTTGTCTTATTCATTTGTCACACCATGGCAGTTTGGGAAAACGCTTGCACATTGCATCACAAAGTTCCGGGTCTTCGAATGGGCATTCGATACCGCCACTAGGTGGGGGCGCTGGTGGCTCGCTTTCGGCAATCGGTGCAAACCAGCATAGTGGTCTTGCACCAATCCCTGTTTCGCATCCATGTGCAAATGCCTCTTTTTGCGCCTCCAAGGAGTTCCGATTATCAAAACTTTTTCCCGGAATTAAGTCATGATCCCATTTTTCGCTGCCACATAATGCGCTAGCAACATACGTGTCAAGTCGACATTGGGCATCCGGATGTGAGTGTTTGGTCTTTCTAACCACTTTTTTGTCTGGGGTGTCGTATGCAATGGTGGTGTTTTGTAGAGCAGCGAGCAAATCACCGAGGGATTTTCCCGCAATAATGGCCCGGTAGCAAACATCAGCATCGCTTTTGTGGCTTTCATCACATTTGGCTTTCAAGTCGGCTGGTAGTTCAGACCCGGCTTGTACGGCAAGTTCCGCATTTTTCTTAAACATTTTAAAAGCACAGGGTCCAGTGGAATACATATCAGACTGCCCTTCGTCGGCTGCCCAGTCTTCAACAAAAGGATATCCACTTAGGTGGTGGCCAATTTCATGACATAACACGAGCATAAAACCGTCTTCTGTAACTTCTGGACGACGCGCTAACCCACCATACATATTCACCCGCCACGTTTTTTCGTCTAGTTGCTCCGCAGACGCATTCACCGTGTTGTCCGACCAAAGACGTTTTATGTCCAGTTTAGCTCCGAATTTGGCAAAAATGGGGGTATATTCTTTTTCCATCCTATCTATTGCGTTTTTGAACTGAACTTCTGTTAAACCACCGGTGTACAGCCCATCTTCTAGGTGTAGATTGTTTGGAGGCATAAACGATGCCTCTTTGGCAAATGCCATTGAACACATACAAGCTAGCAGCACCGCTAAGGCTTTCATGGTGGCTCCCTTTATAATGTTGGGGGTGTCTTAATTAAATTAAGTTATGAACACACACAAGGGATGCAAAATGGAAGTTACAGCAGGCACATACTATGATGAGTTGGTGGAAACTGTTGACAATATGAAAGTCAAAGACCTGCCAAGGGGTGCTAACGACTTCGTAGATTTATTGGCACAGATTTATAATGGTGGCGTAGTCAGTTATATCGACAACGGGTATTACAAGGGTTTAAGTAGCGCTAGTGGGTTTTTAAAAAGTCTCTCAGACCCAATAATCAAGCAACTTATCACAGAAATGAAAAAACTCGATGAGTTAATCGAAATCTATGAACTCAACAGTAAGCACAATCAAGACCCGTTTGAAGACTATGAAGATGAAATAGATGCATTCGAGGACTATTTATATGAACACGGTGAGGGCATTGAAAAGGCAGTATTAGACGGCCTCAAAAAAGAGGGTTAACCAAAGCGTGTACTATCTACAAGTACAAAGCATCCAGGTGTTACAGGAAACTGGCGGTACTGCGGTGTCGTTAGTATCATATCTGGTGGGTATATCTGGAGAACCTTTCCTCAACTCATCCGTGGCCATAGACACATTTGTCATCAGGGCCCCTAAAGTCAATTTTCCCGGGTCTGGCTATTATAGCTTTCTTGCTGGTTTGGCGCAGACCGCCATTGAAGAGAAGTATGCCTCTTCTATAACAGGCACGGGTGTGCATGGGAGTAAGAGTATATCCATGTCCAACACCGACCTTTCGAAACTGTTTGCTGGTGTTGGGCTGACTGGGGCTGGTATCGTCAATTTGTCAAGAACTGGAAATATCTCTACAGGCTCTAACACGGTGAACAATCTGAGCAGTACCACCAATGTGGTAAAGGGCATGGCTGTCACGGGTACCGGAATACCGGTTGGCACCATCATTACAAACATATCGGGTACCATTTTAACTCTTTCTCAGTCAGCCACGGCAACCCAGGTCGGAGCCTCTTTAACTATCATCCCGGTTGTAGAAGCCCTTCTATCGGATACCTCTATCCAAATGTCCAACACATTAATCCTTCAATATACTGGTACTACCACGGGTCCAGGTTTTTCCGTTACTGGTGACCTAGCCTCTGGTAGCAACATTGTTACTAACGTTAGCAGTATATCAGGCATCGTAGCCGGAATGTCCATTGTGTCATCATATCTGCCATACAACACGGTGGTGACAACCATATTAACTTCGCCGAATAAGCTCATTTTGTCACAAAGCGCACAGGCTAGTGCCTCCGGTGCTACTTTGGCGCTGTCAACAGCAACAAATAACGACAAGGTCACGGGCATTTCCCCAGCCAACCTGGACGATAATTACCTGGATATGACCATTGAGTTTTCAACATCATCGGTATTGTCTGATGGAACCACATTGAGTGATGTTTTGACTTCTTCTTCGGCTACCATAAGCAGCGGGGCTTTGTTGACCACTACCAGCGCATTTACGTTATCTGGAGAGGTGTCCTATTCTGTAGACACAAGTGTACTTTCGATTGATTATAGCGACCTGCAACGGGTGGTGGACACTATAAACTTCAACTTGTTGTGATGGGCTCCATGAAATTCAAAGAATTCTGGGAAATCCTAACAAAGTGGGCTCTTATTGAGGTACAGCTCGCGGAAGAAGCTAGACCAGACCCCATCGTGTTTCCACCACAGCAGCCAGTAGTGCCACCACGGCCAGCTCCAGTGATAAGTACCGCAATAAGTACACAACCTGTACCGATAATTAAACCGGTGAGCACTTTTCCCGGTGATGATATTGATAGCAGGGAAATCAGAATAGATAGGGTGGTCAAGCCAAAGTTTTATTCTGCTACTCGCCCAATTGTTTTGTCTAAAAACTTTACTGCTGATGAGTTTGAGTGCCCCTGTGGGATGTGTAGCGGGAAAATGAATGTGGCGTTTATCCAAAAGTTACAACAACAACGTGACAACTTTGGAAAACCCATGAACATTACATCGGGCCTTCGCTGCAGGTCTTATAACAAAACAGTCGGCGGGGTTTTAAACAGCCGCCATCTTTATGGGGAAGCTGCCGACACAGCCATCACGTCATCAGTGGACCGTTACAACTTCATTAAGTGTGCCCTAAAAATAGGCTTTAATGGGATTGGTGTTGGAAGAACTTTTATTCATTTAGATACCAGACCTGCCGGGTTTTTTATGTGGACATATGAAATAACAGACTGAATCACTCTTCATTCCACAAAAAGCTTTTCTATCTCAAGCGGTGGGAAAGCCTTGAAACAAAGGCGACATTCATACATCCCCAATTCCGGGCAAAAGAGAAGGGTACTGCGAGAGCATGGCTTGGTACACTTCACTCCGACGACGGTATCATGAGCACGAGAAAGTTCAACAAGGTGAAGTGTATCCATGGGTTAGTCCCTTAAAATGGTATGTTGTCCTCATCCCAATATTCTTCTGTTGGCGGCATTTTATCTATGTTAAACCCGTCAATGATGTTGTCTATTGCCGCTAGCTGTCGGTCCGAAAGAGGACGACCAGCAAGGAACGTTCGCTCAACATCTTTTATGAAGGTTGAGTCAAATTGTCTCTTGTATAAAGACCAGTTAAGTATTTTTTGTATCTTGTTGTTAGTATCCAGCAACTTGAACAGACGCGGTGATGATAGCACATCAACCGTTTCTGGTTCCACCTCAAAACGTCTTAATAGTTCTTCCCGGTCATGTGCCGTTCTCTTTCTAACCCCCTCAATTTGATTTCTGACTATTTTCAAAACAAGCATGGATATCTTTTCAATGTCTTTCTCTGGCATACCGCCAAGCAGCCCTGTCTCTTTAAGTTCTTCAGCGATATGGAGCACGACATCCGGTACACCGCCGAAATCAGTTCTAATAGACCGGTTGATGTTTTGGGCCAGCTGGCGGGAAGAACGGGTAGCTCGTTCTTCTGGGGAAATGGGGGACCCTGGATAGTTCCGTGGTACTGGTGTAGACATAAAAGCACCCTCTCGTTTCAGTTAGGCTCTTAGGCTTAGACCCTCTAAGCTGTGAACACCCAACAAACATCACTTGCTTTTACTATCTAAACCATAGACCAAACTGGTTGAATATTTCAAGTGTGGTGACGTCGTGGTCGTATACGGAGTACCAACCCTGTGGCTCGTGCGGTGGGTCCCCAATATATACTTCCCCAGGACGCCACTCCCCGCCGGGATTCTGGGGGCGGCCCTCTCCAGCATACGCCCAGAAAGCTACGCCTGAAATATTACTCCCTACTAGGTGGTCAAGAATGGAGGAGAAATACTTGTCGCGAATAACCGTGGTGGAGTGTGGTGAAAACCCACCATCGTCCCTGGCTAAGCCAAACTCTTCCAATACAGCCGGTTTGCCGAGCTTCGCAGCGATAGCCAAATGTTCATCACTGTATTCTTTAGCATAGCTAACAGCGCGGTTAAAAGTGTCTGGTTGTTTTGGATTGTAAATAGACCAATTTTGGGTCCAAATGTGATAAGTCAGATAGTCCACACCAGCGATACTATGTGCTTTTTCCACTTCGGTATGTGTGTTTTGATATGGGGTCGTTCCCTCACTCCCGATGGTGACTAGTTGGTTCGGTACATATTTTTTTAACAACCCTGCTGTTTCCTCTACCCAAGCCAGATAGTCGCTTGTGAAAGAAGCCCCTCTTGGCTCGTTTGCCATTTCCCAGGCCATGATTGTTGGGTCGTCCCGATATGCCATAC
>Ga0315286_10005436_pt1 | contig 12304 bp, 6 predicted proteins | sample YL17G10_0_MG_FD_205038 | JGI IMG/M metagenome (GOLD analysis project Ga0315286, IMG submission 205038) | Sediment microbial communities from Yellowstone Lake, YNP, Wyoming, USA - YL17G10_0 | ecosystem: Environmental > Aquatic > Freshwater > Lake > Sediment | place: USA: Wyoming | collected... | reverse complement strand
GTGCTCACCGTAGATCCCGTCGTGGTCCCGCAGCAGAAAGCGTGGTGCGCTGTTCCACGGAAATGCCTCGACGACTTGCTGGGCAGTCCACTCGGCGGTAGGGTACGCGGTCACATTGAAATGCAGGACGCGGCGTCGATCGTGGGCAAGAACGAGGAAGACGAAGAGGATCTGGTTCCTCACAGTCGGCACGACGAAGAAGTCGGTAGCGACGATCTCCCGGACGTGGTTCTTGAGGAAGGCGCGCCACGTCGCGGATGGCGGCTTCCGGCGGCGAACCATGTACTTCGCCACGGTTGAGTGAGGGAGATCGATCCCGATCTTGGCCATCTCGCCGACGATGCGCGGCGCGCCCCAGAGCGGGTTGGCCGTCGACATGCGGCGGATCAGATCCCGCACTTCTCTTGGGATCGACGGCCGGCCCGGCTTGCCCGATCGGCTCAACCTCGTCCAGTACTCTCGGAACTTCCTACGTCTCCAAGCGATCACGGTCTCGGGCTTCACGAAGACCAAGGCTTCGCGCCAGCCGGGCCATGCTCGGGAGAGCCAAGCCCAGAGGATCCGGTCCGCAGGCCGGAGTCTCGGCCGCGCTGACGTCCGCTGGTAGACGGCGAGTTGATGCCGGAGAGCCAGGATCTCGACCTGCAGGGAGAGACGGGACCGGAAGAGGCCGTGGACGAACGCGGCTGCGGCGCGTAAGATAGGAGCTGTCGGCACAGGTTGCCCCCGGATGCGTGTCCTCAGATGCCAGAGCGGTGAGCGGGGGAGTCTGAGGGATGCGGGCCGCAACACGCAAGCTCACCGGGCATTCGAGTTTTTGGTACCCACAGCCGGTGCCTACCATCGGGGTCAATGGTCGGATCACGCGCGAGAACTGCCGAAGGCGATAAGGCCAATCCGACCTTCTTCAGGACGTTCCTCGTATATGGACTTGGCACGGTCGGCCGGCGGCTGGTCGGCCTCTTCCTGATCCCGATCTACACGCGCGCGCTCTCGCCGTCGGACTACGGGGTCCTGTCGCTCCTGGGCGTGTTCATGGCGGTCTACCTGAATCTGGCCGACCTCGGGATCTCGGTCAGCATCTTCCGCTTCTACATCCGTGAGAAGGACGAGGACGGCCGGCGGCAGGTGCTGAGCGCTTGCCTGAATATCCTGGCTCTGACGGCAGTCCCGACCCTCTTCGCGGGCGCCGCTTCCCCTCTGATCTCGCGCGCGCTGCTGGACGATCCGAAGCTCTGGTTCCTGGTCGCCCTCAGCATGGTGACCTGCTACTTGGACCTCCTGGGTAGGGTCCCGATGGCGCCGATCAGCTCGCGGCAGGAATCAGGGCTCTACGTCCGGATCAAACTGATCCTGACCGGCGTGACCCTGGCTCTTTCGATCTTCATGGTCGTCTTCCTCAAGATGGGGGTCCTCGGAGTCGTTCTCGCGCAGACCCTGACGAACGGGGGAGCGGCCGTGTGGCTCCTGAGCCGCTACGTCCCGCATCCGCTGCCGAGGCCGAAGAGGGCGACGATGAAGTCGATCCTCCGACACGGGCTCCCGTTCGTCCCTTCGGGATTGAGCCAGTTCATATTGAGACTGGCCGACCGGTACATTCTCAAGCTCTTCGAGCCGATGGCGGTCGTGGGGCTCTACTCGGTCGGCTACCGGCTCGGCGAGGGGCTCAGCACCGCAGCGGACGCGTTCTGGATGGCATGGGTCCCCTTCGCGTTCCGGGTCGCGCGGGAAGAGGGAGGGCGGCGGCGCCTCGCGGAGGTGGGGACGACCTGGTTCGGCCTGACAATCCTGATGGCGATCCTTCTATCGCTCTTCAGCTACGAGGCGCTGCGGATCCTGACGCCCCCTTCGTACCATGGGGCCGCCCATGTCGTCCCTGTCGTCGCGATCGGACTCGCCTTCTTCTCGTTCTATCCGGTCGCGGAGATCTCGCTCCAGATCAGCGGCAGGACGGGGCGCATCCCGATCGTCAACGGGGCGGCCGCCGCGCTGAACGTCGCGCTGAACTTCATCCTGATCCCGCGCATGCACATCCTCGGGGCGGCGTGGGCGACCGCGATCGCCTACGGCGTCCAGTTCGTCGGGATCCTCTGGCTCGGGCAGCGGAGCTTCGCGATACCGTTTCCGTATGGACGCATGCTCGCCGCCGCCACGATCGCCCTTGCGGCGGGGATCGTCGGGGTCGAGGCGGATCACCGCCTCGCGCTCCTCCCTGCGATCGGCGCGAAGACCATCCTCTTCGGCTTCGTCGTTACGGTCGTCTTCCTGCTCCGCCTGGTCTCCGTCGGACGGATCTTGCGACTCCTGGACTCCGTGCGGAGGGCATGAATGAAGTAAGGAGCAAGCAAGTGTTCGTCCCGGTCGTGCCGAGGCAGACCACTTCCCCGTTCGCGGATGGAGCTGGGGCAGAAGATCAGCGACGGGATCCGACCGCCGACGCCCGCACCATCTCCTCGCCCAGCTGCTCGGGCGAGGCCCCGCCGAAGTAGAGGCGGGCCCAGAGCTCGATGCCTAGAAGAACGAAGAGAAGATGGGGATCCCGGGCCAGGCAATCCCGGAGGGCGGCCGCCTCGTCCGCTCCCCAGCGGAAGTAATCCTGCACCATCCCTCCTTCGAGAAAGGAGCCCGCTTTGCTCCACATGGCCTCGGGGAGGTCGAATCCGATCTTGGGGGCGTGGACAATCCAGCGGGGCAGGCGCCTCTCTGCAAGCAGCTTCAAGATCCGTTTCCCGCTCCTGCCGTCGAACTTGAAGCGCAGCGGGAGGTGGAGGGCGAAGTCGATCAACTCGCTCTCGAGGAAAGGGACCCGCACCTCCATGGAAGCCGCCAGACCCATCTTGTTGCGGCTCTGGAGCAAGGTCCCCAGGTGAAGGTGGAAGTCCTCGAAGGAGAGGGCGAGAAAGGCCTGCTCTTCCGGCGGCAGGACTTCGCCCAGGCGGCGGAAAAGGGCGGCCTGGCGGACGAAACGGCGCCCGCCGTCGAGCAAGAAGGCGCCGCGGAACTCGCGCCGCCGGGAGGACTCATCGGCCAGGCGGCGGAAGGGCTGGCGGGACAGCTCCGCCAGGTCGAGGGGGACGAAGCCGCGAGCGAACCTCCCCAGCACCCGCAAGGGGGCGACGTTGGGCCAGAGCCGGGCGTGCCACCGGCGCAACCGCCACATACGGTAGGCGGTGGCGTACCAGTCGTAGCCTCCGAAGAGCTCGTCCGCTCCGTCGCCGGCCAGAAGCACCTTGAACCCGTCCTGCCGCGCCGCCCGCGCCACCATCAGATAGGGGATGTCGTTGGCGAAGAAAAGCGGCTGATCGTTGTGGAGCACGGCCAGCGGCCAGAGGCGGAGGCAGTCCTCGAATCGCACCGGGACCGGGCGCAGTTCGACCCCCAGGTGGCGACACACCTCGACCGCCCGATCGCGCTCGCTACCTCCCACTCCCTCCACGTCGGCCACGTAGGCGACCAGGTCCCTCTTCTGCTCTCGGGCCAGGGCGGTGATCATGCTGGAGTCGAGCCCCCCGCTGCACATGCTGGCCAGGGGGACGTCGCTGCGGAGGTGGAGCTCCACGCTCCGGGACAGTCGCTCCTCCAACCGGGCGGCGGTGGCGGGGAGTGAGCCCTCCACGTCGTGCCGCAGACGACTTACCTCCAGATCACGCAGGAGATCGAAGTAGGTGATGGTCTCGATCGTCTCCTGGGTGATCCTGAGGATGGTCCCGGGAAGAATGCCCTCCACCCCCTCGAAAGGGGTCCAGGGACCGTCGAGCCGCCCATGGTAGGCCTGGGTGGCCAGTGCCAGCATGTCGGGTCGGACCGGAACCCGGGGATGAACGAGCAGGGCCTTGATCTCGGAGGCGAAGACGATCGCCTCCGCCGAGCGGGCCAGGTAAAGGGGCACGATCCCGGCCCGGTCGCGGGCCAGGTAGAGAGCGCGGGCGCGGCGGTCATAGTAGGCGAGGGCGAACATGCCGTCGAATCGCGGCACCGCGGCCGCCGGTCCCCAGCGGTGGAGCGCGTAGAGCGCGACCTCGCTGTCGGAGCGGCTGCGGAAGCGGACCCCTTCATCCTCCAGAAGTGTTCGGAGCTCGCGGTAGTTATAGACCTCTCCGCTCTGGCAGAGGATTCCTTCTCCGTCCTCGGTGAGGAAGGGCTGGTGGCCGGTGGGGGATGGATCGAGGATGCTGAGGCGGCAGTGCCCGAGGGCCAGAGGACCCTCCGACCAGACACCCTCGTCGTCCGGGCCGCGGTGGCGCAGCCGGGCCAGCATGGCCTCTATGATCTCCCGGACGGCCGGCTCCCCGCCGGTGTTCCAGAACCCCACGATTCCACACATGGTCGGCTCCTTCGTAGAGTCGCGTGTTGAGACCGCCTCGGGCGGTCAGATCCGGCGGCGGTCCCGCTCAGCGGGACCGGACCAATGATAGGCGGGGGTGGGGACGACCGGAATGACAAAGTCGATGGCGAGTTGATGGCACGGGGCGAATTCGCGCGGGAGGTTAGGTACTGGATTCCCGCGGACTACGGCCCATTCCGGCCGGCTCCTTGATGCAGGCACTCTTCCATCGGAGAAAGGATCGCACCTGGCCGGGCCTAGGGGCATAGGACCGTTGCTCACAGATCACGCCTGGAGGGTGTAGAATGGACGCGCAGCCATTGACACGTTCCGGGAGGGTCAGAGGCTTATTTCATGAACAATCAGTCTTGGTGGCGCGCCCTAAGCGGTCCACCGCAGCCAGCTCGGGGAGACAAAGAGGGCGCGGGCGTAAGACGGCGCGATCTCGATTTGCGGTAGGTACGCTCCCATGAGATCTGACAGGCGGTTGATCCAGAATCCAGCCATCGTGCTCGACTTGGGTGTGAACGGCCTCGGCGTCGTCCGCAGCCTGGGCCGAAAGGGGGTCAGAGTACTCGGAGTGGTGTTCGCCGAGCAGGGGGTGGCTGGTTGCTCGCGCTATTGCGAGGCCGTGGACCTGCCGAAGGAGGCCGATGAGACCGAGTTCCTGTCCCGCCTCCTGGCTTTGTGCCAACGCATGCCCGCGCCGCCGGTGCTTTTCCCTACCAGTGACGAGTCCTTGGCCTTGCTCTCCAGGTACGAGCAGGAGCTGGCCTCGATGGCTCTGTTCGTGCTTCCTGCGCGGCGGCCGATGCTCGATATACTGAACAAGGACGGGACGAAGAGACTCGCCATGGAGTGTGGCATGCGGATTCCGGCGACATACTCTGCCTCGTCATTTGCGCACCTGTGTGAAATAGCGGCCGGGATGCACTACCCGGTGTTGTTCAAGCCCCGGAATCATTACTCTGTTTACCTGCCCGGGCGCGCCAAGAACATCACCTTTCACGAGCCGGATGAACTGACGGCCTACTTTGCGGTGTATCCACACCTGGCTGACATGGGGGTCTTCCAGGAGATCATCCTGGGTGGGGATGGCCACATCCTGGTATGCGCCGCCTACCTGGACCGTGATTCAGAGCCGCTGGCGGTGTACACAGGACGGAAGATCCGCCAGCTTCAGCCTGACTTCGGCGTGACCAGCTATGGGATCAGTGAGAACCTGCCGGAAATCGCTGACATGACGATTTGCTTCCTTCAGCGAATACGCTACAAGGGGCTCGCCGCAGTCGAATACGTGCGGGACCGGAACACCGGTCAGGTGTATTTTCTTGAGATCAACGCACGCTCGTACTATCACAACTCGCTCTTCCTGTCCTGTGGTGTCAATCTCCCCTGGATCGCCTACCTCGACGCCGTGCGACACCCGATGCTCGCCCGCGAGGTTATGCCCCGAGAGAAATACGGCCTGAAGTGGGTTGACTTCGCCCGAGACGCTCGCTCCTTTCGCCTGAAACACAAGGAGGGGCAGCTCGGCTGGGGACCTTGGCTCATGTCGCTGGCGCAAGCCCGCTCGTTTGCAGTGTTCGCGCTCGACGATCTCCGGCCATTCTGGCACGGCGGGAGGAAACTCGTTTGGCGGCAGGTCCGGAAAGGTGCGAACCGCATCCGGACCTATGCCGGTCGACGAAGGCGAGTTCCGTTGCCCCACGGCGTCCCGGGGCACGTCGATCATGCGCCTTCGAAAGGACCATAAGGGCGCCTCCGCCAGTGCGGACTCTTCGAGACAGGAGTGGCCCTGGTCGCCTTTACGGTCACCGCGCGACCCGGCTGATGGCGTACCGGAACTTCCCGGATGGCTCCGCGGGGATGTCCTCGCGAACCTGGAATTCGACGGCGCAGCCCTCGCCCATGGCCAGACGGATCTTGTCGGCGAGCTCCCGGGTCCGCAGAAGGAAGTGCGGGCTGCTCCCTGTGAGAGGGGGCTCGAGGACCAGGTGGACGACGATTCGGGACGGATCCTCCTGGACCACTTGGAGTCTGCGGATCCATCCAGCGCTCAGGACGACTCCCACCAGATGGATGAAATAGAGGGAGGAGACCACTCCGCCGTCGGGGCGCACAAATGTGTCGGTGACGCGTCCCGTGACCTGCGCGAGGACCGGCCAGCCCGATCTCGCGGACCTGCGCTCCGCCATGCAAGCTAGGTCGCCGATCCGGTAGCGGATGAGCGGCATGGCGTAGTTCGTCAGGGAGGTGATCACCACCTCTCCTTCCTCGAGCGGTTCGGCGGGCGAGCCATCGGGCCGGAGGACCTCCACGCACGTGTGGGGTGCCGCCACGACCATGCCGTCGTGCGTCCCGTCCTCGCTGGCGATGCCGCCGAACTCCCGGGAGGCATAACGGTTGAACACGGGAGCTCGGAAGACGCGCTCGATCGTCTCGCGCTGGTGGGGGAGGAGAGTGCCGGATGAACTCATGATCGAATCCGGGGAATGGACCGTGAGGCCGGAACGTTCGAGGAACCGTGAGAACTCGTAAAGGCTGTCGGCGTAGCCCAGGATGTGGCCTGGATGCCACTCGTTGATCCGTTCAGTGTACGTTCGCATCTGCGCCGGAGTCATGCGGAAGGAGTTCAGCGAAAGTTCATTCCTCCGCCATCTGTAGAAGCGGACCTTGAGAGTCTCCCGACCGACAAAGAGATCGCGCTCCGATCCCCAGAGTCGGACCCGTCGCATGCCGAAAGGGACTCCCGACCATTCGTCGAAGAGGTGCTCGACGGCGGCGCGCCAGAAGCCCGATTCACGATCTTGGATGAATCGAACCGGTTCTCCTGTCGAACCTCCCGTCCCGTTCACGGTCCAGGACCTTCGGGCAAGGTCATCGGAACGGAGTCGATCGAACTCGCGGCGTAGGGTCGTGCGATCCAGGCAGGGAATCTCCGTCAGCGCGCCGATCCGGACCCGTCCGCCGCTCAATAGGCCGTGTGCTTGGAAGAGGTCGCTGTAATAGGGGACATGACGAGCCGCGTGTTCCAGGAGCGGTTCGAGAAGTTGTTCCTGTAGCTTCCGCGTTCCTTCCTCACCGAGGCCCTGCCAGCGCCGGAGCTGTTCCAGGTTGCGCCTCCAGGGGCCGTTCATACCCAGACTCGTCTCGAAGAGGAGTCTCCGGGACGATGACACCGTAGTCCGCGAAGACCTCATTCGGATCAGTCCTCTCTCCTTGAGTCGAGAAGGTGGTGTTCCAAATGACTGCTGGCCGGACGGTCTCTCGCCGGTCGATTCCGCCGCACATTACGATTGTACCCGTGATCCGCGAGAGTGCCATCCGGACCGATCCCCGCGGAGCCTACCGGACCGAGGGCGCTACGGCTACGCAAAGCGTACTGGATGCCAGTCGGTTCCGAGGTTCATGAGATAATGGGGGGCTGGAAGAAGCCCGTCGGGGCGGGTAAGATCGTTGCCGTCGCCAGACATTGCTCCCTGACTGCGTGTCCCGAGTGGGGACAACGATCAGCGGGGAAGTCTGGGGAATGTGACCGCAACCCTCATGATCACTGCGCGTTCGGGTTATCGGGACCTACAGGGGACCTCCTCGGCCCCCCAATACCCGCTCCGCCGACCCCCGGATAGGGGCGGTCTCCTCCCTTGCCAACAAGCGGTCAGATCATGTGCTCTAGACAGAGGCAGATCGGCCCCTTGTCAAACGAATCGAATCCTGTTAGAATGCTCCCGGTTCGGGTGTGTGGTCGCCGGGGATTTGCGTGCAGCGGCACTAACCCAGGTCACGGAACGGAGCAACCCAAGGAGGCGGATCATGAAGAAACTCGCACTGCTTTGTATGCTGTCGGCATTCGTTCTCGTCCCGGCGCCCGCCATGGCGGACTGGTCGGAGAACTTCGACGCGTATCAGTCGGGAAGCGGTCTGCACGGCCAGGGCGGCTGGCACGGGTGGGACAACGATCCCACCTGGGATGCTTACATAACTAACGTGCAGGCCCACAGCTCCCCTAACTCGGTGGCGATCACGGGTCCTTCCGACATGGTCCATGAGTACACGGGCTATACGTCCGGCGTGTGGGTCTACACGGCTTGGCAGTACGTACCGACGAACTTCTCGGGGACGAGCTACTTCCTTCTGCTGAACACCTACGCCAACGGTGGCCCATACAACTGGTCGACCCAGATCTCGTTCAACAGCGCGGGCTACATCCAGAACGACGCCGATGGGTCGCAGCTTCCCCTGATCACCGGACGCTGGGTCGAGATCCGGGTCGAGATCGATCTGGGTGCTGACCTCCAGACCTTCTATTACGACAATCAGATGCTCTTCGCATCGAGCTGGGTTGACGGCATAAGTGGCGGCGGAGCCGTGAACATTGGGGCCGTGGATCTTTTCGCCAACAACGCCTCCCCGATCTACTATGACGACTTGTCATTGGTTGTCGGCGGGGGAACCCCGGCGGAGAACACGAGCTGGGGGAGTGTTAAGAGCCTGTTCCGGTAGGCCGTTCCTCGGGGTCAGCACAGAGAGTTTGGGGAAAGACCCTTCGGGGGGAGCGCAGAGGGCGGCGCCGCGGGATGTCGTGGCGCCGTCGCCGTGATCGGTGGGGCCGCGGCTTCCTACCGGACGAGGATGCTCAACTTTCGTATAGCGACAAGTCTGCCATTCAGCTTCAGCGTCGTACTCTGCGAAACCCCATCGCGGTGTCCTCCGGGCCAATCCAGGCTTTCCCAAGCCGGATGTCGTGTCAGGGAGGCTGCGAGCGAAGCTGGTCTGAGGTCACTCTCGTGTTTCGGCGGGAGGCATCTGGTTGGTGGATCCGGCCCGCTGGGCGCAATGGTGCCAGTGCAGACGAGGATGAGAGGGCGGCCCAGTCGGACCAGAGCCTGCGGAGGACGATCCAGAAGGCCCGATCCTCCGGGCGCAACCGGACACGCTTCTGAGTTCGCAGGTGGATGGCGAGCTGCTGGCGCAGGGCGGCGTTCTCCAGGGCCACGGCGACCCGGGGCGGAGGGGGTGCCTGCAGGGAGGCAAATGGAGCTAGGATGGATGTGGGCACAGCGCGAGGGAGCGTAGCATGACGGGGCAGATGGCATCCCCGGCGCGGGTTCGGCCGTTTCGCGGAGTGCGGGGGACGCGCCGCCCCGTATCATGGAGCGGATGGCGCGATCGCCAGTACGGAGGGTTTCAGCATGCCGACCTATGAGTACTTGTGCTGCAAGTGCAACAAGAGATTCGCTGTCGTCATGACGCTGAGTGAGCGGGATACAAAGAGGGTGCATTGCCCGAAGTGCAGCAGCCTCAGGGTCGTCCCACAGATCTCGACCTTTCATGCGAGGACATCGAAGAAGAGTTGAGCGTAGCCTGGCTCTGGTGCTGACAGATCTGCCACCGAGGACGGGCGGAGCCAGGAGCTCGCCCTCGGGCGGCGGAGGCTGCATCAGTTCCGGGTACGGGTCCGGGATCCCATGGATCGCCTGCGAGGGACGCGCGCCGTATGGGATGGGGACTCCCCGGATGCGGATGACCTGATCCAGCCAGCGGTCGAAGTGGCAGCGATAGCTGGCCGTTTGACGTGGAGGATGCGCCGCGAGCCGATCTCCATGACGACGAAGACGTAGGCGATGGCGAAGACGGCGGTGTACTGGGTCAGGAAGTCGCAGGCCCAGACCTCTTTGGCGTGGTTCCGAATGAAGGTGCGCCAGGTCCTGGTCGCCACGGGGTGTGCTCTGACGAGAGACCATGTAGCGGCGAATGGTGCTGCGGTGCCAGGCGAGTACGGTCTCAGGCTTCACGATGACGAGCGCGTGGGTCCAATCCGGCCAGAGCCTGCGGAGGCCCGATCCAGAAGACCCGATCCTCGGAGCGAAGTCGGCCCCGCTTCTGAGTTCGCAAGTAGACGGCGAGTTGCTGGCGCAGGGCGGGATTCTCCGGGGCCAGGGCAGATCGCGCCCTTCGGAGACGAAAGCCTCAGCGCGGCATCACCAGCCGCCCGATCCGAGTGCCACCCGCGGCGGATAGCCGGCAGAAGTAGATTCCCCCCGGCACGCGCGATCCCGACGGATCGCGGCCGTCCCAGCGGATCTCGTGCGGTCCCCCGGGGAGCACCCCGTCCAGCAGAGATCGTACCCGGCGCCCGGCGAGATCGTAGATCCCGAGTTCCGTATGTCCGGCCGCGGCGAGCGAGAAGCGGATCGAGGCGAACCCGACCGCGGGGTTCGGCCGGCTCTCCAGGAGTCGCGCATCGATGGGGGCGGTTTCGATCGAGGACGGATTGCCGTTGGCCGTCTGCACCATCATCGAGTCCGTTGTGACGTTGCCGGCGACGTCGCGCGCCACCACCCGGATCCAATACTGCCCGTCGGGCAGTGCGCTCGTGTCCCAACTTGCCCACAGGTCCTCCGGTCCCCAGTGTTGATTGCCATCGGAATTGGTGAGTATGTGGTAGTACTCGCGGAAATCGTAGTCCCCCTGGGTAGGGCACGTCGCGTCCTGCTTATATAGGATGTCGGTCAGCAGGGCATAACCGGAACCGCCCGCGTAGTAGTCGTTCTCCATGTCGAAGAAGACCGCGAGCTGGTCGTCAACCACCGGTGATCCGGGATGCCCGGCGGGATAGATCGTGTAGCGCAACTCCTGGACCGTGCAGACATACGAAGAGACGATCCGGTCCCCTACGTGGGCGATGATGTCCACCGCGCCATGAAGCGAGGTCGGACTCTGGTAGCTGGAAGTCTCGTTTGCGCAGAAGGCGAGGAGTGCGTTCCCGTGCGCCGGTTCGAAAGCGGGACGGAGGTTGTCGCTCTGATTCTGGAGGTAGAGGTGCGGATTCCCGATCGACATCCAGGCTCCGTGCCATTGCGTGCCCGAGTCCTGAATCCGCGCGAAATGGGTGTGCGTGAAGCCGGTGATGGGCCAGTCGATGAGATCCCCGAGGTATTGCCCGGCCAGGATCTGCTGGCCCACGGTCACCGGGATGGAGCTTTGCACCAGGTGGGCGTAGAGGTAACCGGGGAGCGTCCCGCTGCCGATCGTGTCGGCGATCGCGACGCGCCAGTAGTACTCCCCACCGGTGCTGAGAACCGCCTTGACCACCCCGGCGTGGACGGCAAACACGTGCTGCCCGGCGCTGCCGAAGATGTCGACGCCGGGGTGAGGGTACGGCGCGCCGCCGTAATTCTGGTACTCGTTGTAGGTATTTCCGACCGGGTGCTGCAAATTCGGCGAAAGAGGCCAGGGAATGGACGGCGTGGGACGATCGGTGTCGCCAGCCGGCAGGGGGGTGGCCGGCGTCTCGGAGAAGTCGGCGCGCGGCAATACCATTTCCTGTTCCGCGCCGCGAGCGAGTACCCGTCCGTCCGGATCGAGCGTCATGAGCCAACCGGCGCTCCGATCCACGGAGCTTCGCCGCATCGCGAGGTCGATGGTCCCCGCCCGAAGAACGCGGAGATCTCTCAGCTCTTCGCCCGCGGCCGCCGTGAAGAGAACTTCGCGGTCCAACGTCACGGCATGCATCCGGAGCAGTTGCCGCGGGTCGAGAACCAGCATCGAGACGCCGTCCGCGGCCCAGGCGAGGCGGACCGGACTCCCTGCAATCGGGATCGCTACCGATTTCAAGCCCGGAACGTGCACCACCAGTGGCCCGCCGGGCAGCATTCCGGCAAGTCTTCCGCCCGGGCCGGGCGCGAAGAGCGCATAGAGCGGAAAGCGGGTTTTCTCGAACGTGCGGAGATCCAGGCTCACGACTCCGTCGGCTGTCCGGCAGACCAGACGCGCGCCATCGGGGGAGAGGCAGGGATCGGTCGCGACCCGGAGCCTTTCCGAGTGGAGCTCGCGCCCGGCGAAGTCGTAGACGCGCAGGGTAGCCGGAATCTCCGGCGGGTCGAACGACTCGAGCGAGACGATCCGGCCCACGTCCGAGACGAAGAAGGCCGGACCGGGGATTGCGTGAAGCTGCCAGCGGCCCGACGCCTCGGG
>Ga0315286_10005434_pt1 | contig 12305 bp, 10 predicted proteins | sample YL17G10_0_MG_FD_205038 | JGI IMG/M metagenome (GOLD analysis project Ga0315286, IMG submission 205038) | Sediment microbial communities from Yellowstone Lake, YNP, Wyoming, USA - YL17G10_0 | ecosystem: Environmental > Aquatic > Freshwater > Lake > Sediment | place: USA: Wyoming | collected... | reverse complement strand
ACTGACCCCTGCAGAATCGGGGTTAGTACCCTTCGGGCGCACCACCCTTCGCTCGCGGTTGATCGCACGCGAGCTACGGCTGGCTGGCCATTCCACCAACGAACTTGAGCCGCTCCGACTTTCCGACGAGTGGCGGCGCTGTGATTGGGGCTCCCTCGTTCGCTCACGTGTGGTATACCTGTGGCGGGACGAGATAGACCATGCCGAAGGCGTACATCGAGACGACGGTCATCAGCTATCTGGCAGCGTTGCCGAGTCGAGACATCGTCTTGGCCGGGCATCAGGAGGTGACACGAGCCTGGTGGAGTGAACGCGATCGCTTCCAGTTGTTTGTGTCTCAGGCCGTCGTCGAGGAAGCCGCCCGTGGCAATGCGGTCGCGGCGGCACGACGTATGGCGTTGCTTGAGGGGATCCCCGTGCTCGGCCTGACCGCGGAGGTCGACGCGGTCGCGAACCGATTGCTTCGGGCAGGCGCGGTTCCGGCCAAAGCTCGGATCGATGCCATTCACATTGCCGTGGCAGGCATCAATAGGATGGACTATCTGGTCACATGGAACTTGACGCACATCGCGAACGCAGCAATCCGTGGCAAGATCGAACAGGCCTGCCGAGACGCGGGGCTGCGGGCGCCAGTCATTTGCACGCCCGAGGAGTTGATGGAGGCGTAACCCTATGTCTCGAGACCCCATCGTTGACGAAGTTCGGGCGATTCGAGCCGCCATCGCTCAGGAGCACGGCAACGATCTCAAGGCGATCATTGCGGCCCTGAAGCGGAGGGAAGGCACGGACGGGCGCCTGGTCGTATCTTTGGCCGCCTCCGGAACGCCAACGACGCCGGCCAAACGGAAGGCGGGGCGACGGCCCAGCCAACGCTCGCAGCCAGCGACGTCGAGCGCGGTCAGGCGCCGCCACGTTTAGAGTGTGGCGCTGCGGCCGCCATGCAATTCCCCCAACCGATGGCCGTGAATCGGGATTGTGCGGCCACTTGAGCGCCCCGCTCGTCGAGGAACACACTTTCGGTTTGGATCCTGTAGCACGTAGTCGCTTCTGTAGCGTTCGGCCTTCCAAGAGTTCAATTCGGTTCCCCCAGATTCAACAAGGGCCGGGATTACAATCGCTCGACGGGACGTAGGAAACGTCACATTTCACCATGGAACCACGCGCCGCAATCGAGCGCCACAGCAGGGCCTGACCGGCCTCCGGAGCCGAAGGCCACGGGTTCGAATCCTGTCGGGCGACCAACCGAGCCAATTGCATCGAGTTTCTGCTATGCTGCTTCGAACAACGTAGCGCAGCGCCGATCACACGAGCCGTCGCCGATGGCCGTGTCACAGTCATTGCGCGCAGAACACGCTCGTCATCGATAGTCGGCCTACTGTGGCCCGCTGCCGTGGGGCCACGCAGCCCGCCGGAGGCTGTCGGGGTCGATGGCTGAGCGCGCTCGGTTTCGGGCATACGCTGGCCTCTTCTCAGCGGCGGTGCAAAGTTCCGCTCCAAGTCGGTCGAGCGCTGGGGCGGCACCGATGCCGGGCAGCACCGCGGAACGGGAGTTTCGAGATGATCAAGCTGGCTATGGTGTACCCGTCGCGGGTCAAGGAAACGGTAGGAGAGGAACTGCTCTACAGCCCGCTGGCGCTGGGCTACCTCGCTCGACACACGCCGTCGAACTACCAGGTCACCCTCTACGACGAGTACGTGGGCGCCGACGTCGACCCCGATCGCCTCGACGCAGATCTGGTGGCGGTCTCGGCGATCACGCCGGGCATCAAGCGGGCGTACGAGATCGGCGATCGGCTGCGGACGCGAGGCATCAAGACCATCATCGGCGGCGCGCACGTCTCGGCCCTGCCCGACGAGGCCCTGCAGCACTTCGACTCGGTGTGCATCGGCGAAGGCGAGGGCCCCTGGAAGAGGTTTCTCGAGGACTTCGAGAAGCAGAGCACCAAGCCCACCTACTTCGGCCCGATGAACGTGCCCCTCGACACGCTGGGCACGCCGCGGCGCGATCTCATCCACGCCAACTACCAGTACCCGTCGGTGATGACCTCGCGGGGCTGCCCCCACAACTGCTCGTTCTGCTACCTGACCGTCTTCAAGGAGCGGAAGTACCGCACCATCCCGCACGACACGATCCTCGAGGATCTCGACTCGGTGCGCGACCAGGCCCTCGTCGTCGTCACCGACGAGAACTTCATCGGCTACACCGACCAGGACATCGAAGATCGGAAGATCCTCCTCGAGAAGATGATCCGGCGGAACTACACATTCTTCTGGGGCTGCCAATCCTCGACCAAGCTGGCCACCGAGCCCGAGCTGATGTCGCTGATGCACCGCGCGGGCTGCCGGGCCGTCTTCGTCGGGTTCGAGACCATCGACGAGGAGGGGCTCAAGCTGGTCAACAAGAACCATAACGTCGGGCTCGACTACCAGCAGGTCATCGCCCGGCTGCACGACCACAAGCTGGGGGTGATCGCCTCGACCATCCTCGGCCTCGACTCGCACGACCGCGCGTACCCAGACCGCCTGATCGCCGCGATGAAGAAGGCCAAGGCCGACTTCCCGCGCGTGTTCTTCGCGACGGCCTGGCCGGGCACGCCGCTGTTCGAGAGCCTGGAGAAGGAGGGCCGGGTCAACCGCAACTGGGACGAGGTGCGCAAGGACGTCCCGTCCATCCAGTTCAGGAACTTCACCCACGAAGAGGCCATCGCCGCGCGCAAGAAGATCCTCGACGCGTTCTTCAACGTTTTCTCGGTCAGCAAGACGCTGTCGCGCTGGATCCTGCGCGATCGGGCGCTGATGGTGACCTACTTGAAGATGGTGGTCCGCAACCGGATCGCCGAGATCCTGAAGCGGCGCCGCTCCTACGCCAGCCCCAGTCCCGGTCCCAGTCCCAGTCCCAGTCCCAGCCCCAGTCCCGGCGCCTAGCGGCCTGCGCCTCGGGCCTTCGAATCGCGGCAAGCGTGACTCGTTCCGGCCCGCTTTGTTCCTCGCGATGCTGCGGCTGGCTAGCCATCAGACGCGCCGAAGTTCTCGTGATTCCAACGGAACGAAGGCGGGTCGGGCAGGCCAGCCAATCACCAAGTTAGCGCCAGGCCCCCTTCGCGGCCGCAGGCGATGCTGTCGTCCATGGAGATTCAGGTTTACGACGGGTCGGGCGTCCATTCTCTAAGGTCACACACTGTGACCGTAGAGCGGAAGCCTCGATCATCCGAGAACTCGTCCGGCCAGCCGCTGGCGGAACCCTGTCCCCACGGAGAGAGCGTTCACGATCTTCCGTCAATGGCCTCCGCTATTGCCTTGAACTTCGCGCGCATCCGATACGAAAAGGCCAAATCCCCGGCGAGCTCCCAGAACTGCTCCTGGACCATGTCGGCCGGCATCCGAGCCAGAGTCGTGATCACGGTGTCAAGGTACTTTCTCGTCGTGTTCGACGAAGGGACGCGCCGCAACTCACCAAATAGGACGGCCGCGCATCGAGTGTCTCGGAACTCTCTGAGGCTCTCGACGACCACCCCGAGCCTGCTCAACTCGTCCTGGTAGTATCGCAGCAGCCCCAGCAGGAAGACACCCGCCTCGATTCTCCCGTGCCCCGCCATGATCGCGAGGAGCCTGCATCCAGAGGTGAACTTGTTGGAGTTCGAATCGACGCACTGTCGCAGTGTCGAGTCGATCGGGAACTCCGTCGGATCGAACGCCCCCTCCGCGGTGATCCACGGGACGTTCGGGAGATCGCGTGATCGCTTCGTTTTCATGATGTGCATCCACCCAGTATCTCTTCCCCGGCGCGACGTCCAACTGGAGCGCCAGACGTTCGTGTTGAGGGTCCTTCCGCGGAGTCAGCGGGACGGCGGATGTCCCCAGTGGTCGGTCAGACACCTTCGTCGCCTTCCGGCTTGATGTCTTCCCACATCCCATGCTGATGAAACCAGATTGGATCGGCATTCCGTCTGATGAACTCGTCGGCGCTGATGCCGTCAATCATGGGTTGACGCCGCACTCGCTTCTGCTTCCCGTTGATGAAGATCGTCGTGAACTCGTGAGATCGGAGGGCCTTCTTCGGCTTCCTGGCGTTCTTGATGGGCGTCAGTGTCGGTGTCCCCTTTGCCATGGGTCAATTGGATGCTGTTCTGTCTGTTTGAGTGGCCGGGCAACGGAAGCGGCAATGGCTGCCCCGTCGTCTCCGAAGAGCCGACTACGCGGCGTCTGGGAGAATGACCCGTCCTTCCCGACGGGCGATCTCGATGATCGCGCTCGACTGATCCTCGACCCACTGGCGGACACCGCACGGGATCGGCTCGATGCGGCTGTCCGTTCGTGCCGCGACCCACCAGAGCAGGTCGACGTCCCGCCTCTCAATTCGCTCGTCGAAGCGTCCGGCCAGGACGACGAGGTCGATGTCGCTCCACTCGTCAGCCTCGCCCCGCACATAGGAGCCAAACAAGACGGCGGCACGGGCGTCCACGCCGTGTTCGGCGCGCAAGACGCCCAAGTACTTTCTAATGGAGTTTAGAATTCGCTCATCAGCCATCGGTATACCTGATCCGCGTCCAGTGCGCAATCTGCTGAGCAATGTCTACCATCGGGTTGTCCCGCCGACGGCCCTCATTGTCGCATAGGTCACCAGGCGAGGACGAGCATTGTCGGCGATCCGGGCCGTCGGCCATGCCTCGTCGTCGGTGAGCTGAAACATGACGTCGTCCGGAAACCGGCCGAGGTTACGCTTGACCGCCTGGTTCAAGGCCTTCACCTCTGCCTGCTAGTGTCCCGTCCCAGTGATTCGCATCATCATTCCCAGGCGGGGCATCCCGCCTCGCTGCGTTGCTCATCGCTCAAATACTCCCGGTATTCTCGCGTTTCGCGCCTTGCGATCCGGGCGCCGCGCTCCGGGACTTATGTCGCCAATCACCGGGACGGGACACTAGAGGTTCGCGAGATCCGTGTCGAGCATGACCCGACAACCGCGGACAACGTCGATCCTGCATTCGAGTGCTATCATCGACACCTCGTGCCGCCTGGCGAGGTCACCGCGATGACATCCCGCATCGACTTGATCGAACTGAGTCACACCGCGCTGGCGGAAAAGGTGGAGCAGATCGTCCGCGCTCGCGCACGGGGTCATATCCACACGACGGTGCCGGGTTGTGCCATCACGGGCACCGCGCGCCGGGCGATTGTGCTCGAAGCCACAGACGAGGGGAAGGCGTACGTTTTTTTCGACGAACAGCCCATCGAGGACAGGGCGAAGCCGCTCGCCATTCTTCTTCACGGTGAGGACAGCGTTCCCGCCGACACCGAAGACCTCGAACCCGCAAGCGCAGCGGTGGTTGCGATGGCGGAACGGATGCGCGGCGGAAAGGGACACTTCCACATCCTCAACCCGGTCTGCCTGGTCAACCCCCATCCGGGGCGATGGACGATGCTTTTTGAGGATGTCGAGCGCGGACCGCTCGAAAGCGTAACGGACGAACGCCCGCTCGCCGACATCCGGCTCGTGGAGCGTCTCATCTACGCAAAGGAGCCCGCTCCGCCTACGGCTCCTTCATCCAGATGATGGACGTCGCCGGAGGCCGAGGCGGCCGCACGGCCGGCGCCCCCGGTGCCGCCGGGGCCGGTGGCGCCGTCACGACAACGGGCGGATTGCGGTTGTAGCGCGCGTAGTTGGGGATGGCCGTCAGCCGGCTGCCATCGGCAAACGTCCCCCGGATCGTCATCACCCCACCCAGCAGGTCGGGCTTCCACTCCGTCGTCAATGCCGAGCCGGCGGCGAGCGCCTGCGTGATGTCCTGATCGACCTTCTCGATGTTGTAGACGAGCGGGCCGTACTGCAGGGCCACGCGCCCTTTGGTGGCCGCGATCCGGTCGCTGGCTCTGACGCGCTGCACGGTCAGCGGCAGCACAAAGTCGACGACGTCGCCGGCCTTCCAGGCGCGGGTGATCACGGCGTAGCCCTTCTCCATGACCGGCTTGACGACCGACCCATTGACCCGGAGCGGCCCGATGCCATTCGCCGCTGGTGTCCGCACATACAGCTCGCTCACGTTGCGATTCGGCACCCGAATCCTGAGGCTGAATCGCTTCGACGCCCTGGGGTTGACCGTGAGGGAGACCTTGCCATTCCACGGGTAGTCTGTGGCCTGCACGATCTGGACGTCGGTGCCGGCGACGTCTTCCACCGTCACGGCGCTCCCCGCAAACAGGTTGACGCAGATACTGTCGGTGCCCCTGGCATACATCCACGTCGGCAGCATCAGCAGCGTCCGCGCGATGTTGCCGACGCAGCACGGGCACACATGCCACGGCGCGCGCGGCACATTGGAATCAAGCGGGTTGTCGTAGTAGAAGTTCCGACCCTCGAGGTCGAGCGAGCCGAGCAGGGCGTTGTAGAGCGTCTCCTCGTACAGGTCCGCGTACTTCGCGTCCCCGTACGCCAGGTTCAGTTTCCACTGGAAGAAGATCTCGCCGCAACTGGAGCACGATTCGCAGTACGCGGCGTTGCGCAGCGAATAGTCGGGCCCGAACCCTTCTGAGGTCTCGCCGCTCCCCACCCCGCCGGTGACGTAGTACTTGCGGTTGACGACGTTGTCCCAGATCGACAGGACAGCGCTCTGGTAGTCCACGTCACGCGTTTCGAGCGCGATGTCGGCCATGCCGGAATAGGTGTAGACCGCGCGGACGGCGTGCCCGACGGCCTCGTACTGCTGGACGACGGGCAGATGGCTCTGGTCGTACTCGGTGCCGCCCTTCCGGCCGTCGAGCAGGAACCTGGCCAGTCGGATGTACCGGTCGCCTTTGCCGCCCCCTTCCATCTCGTTGACGAACCGGCCGAAGCGGCCGAGGGCCTGTTCCATTTCCTGGTGGCCGTCAAACCACTCCTTCTTCGGAGCCGGACCGAGGTTGTCGCACCAGCAATCGGCGAGCTTCCTGGCCGCGTTGTACAGCCTGGCATCGGCCCGGTTCGTCATCATGTAGTGATTGATGGCCGACTCCAGAAAGTAGCCCGCGACATAGCCTTCGTGGTTGCCTCTCCCCTGTGCCGACCAGCGCTCCGCCCAGCGCTCGGGGTTGCGAAGCGTGAATGCGGTCTGCAGGTAGCCATCGGGCTCCTGTGCGGCGAGGATCTTCGGGATCCAGTCTTCGAGCGTCGCGCGCATCTTTGCGTGCGCCGCGAGGATCTCCTTGTCGCCCTTGGGATCGACCATGAGCGCGATGCTCATCGCCTCGACGGTCTGGTGCACCCACGCGTTCGAGAATACGTAGCCCTTGTGGGCGCCGTGAGGCTGTCCAGCCAGTGCCCTGGCCGCCTCAACGAAGTTGTCGATGCCGCCCGGGCCCAATTCCAGATCCGTGCGGTTGATCTGATCGATACAGTGCGGGATCCAGTTCGCCGTCAGCACCTTGGCCGTCCGGCCCCAGAGCGGGCTGTCAATCCGATAGCCCTTGGTGTGGATCGGCTCCATTCCGGCCACAGCGGGCTCGGGCACGACCTTCACATTGAGCGTCGAAGCGGCACGCGTCTGGCCATTGTCCAGTGTCAGCTTGAGCACGTACAGCCCCGGGGCCGAAAACGTGGCGGTGGTCACCGGAGACGTCGCGTCGGCAAAGGACACCGTTCCGGGACCAGACTCTTTGCTCCAGGCTGATGTCGGCGTCGGTCCAGGGGGCTCGGGCGGAGGCGGTGGCGGAGCTCCCGGCGCAGGTCGTCGAGGCGCCCGCCGCGGGGGGTCGCCGTAGCCGGCCCAGGCGTTCAGGTACGTCTTGCCAGGCAAAAGCGTAATCCGATCGACACCCGCGATCGCCGTCAGCGGAGCCGCATCGAGGCTCACCGCCCCAACCGCGCTCTCGACGATCGGCAGCGCCACGAGCGACGCCGCGGCCGCTTTGCTCATCGTTTCCAGCATCTCGCGACGGGTGACTTCGGTGCGAGCGTGGTCGTCGTGCGTGTCGTGGCTGTCATGGCCGTCGTGGCCGTGGTGCGTGCCGTGGCTGTCATGGCCGTCGTGGCCGTGGTGCGTGTCGTGCCTGTCGTACCTGTTGTACCCGTCGTCCATGATCGTCGTCTCCTTCGCCGTGCTACCATGATTGTAGTGCGTTGGCGGCCATGGTGCCTCCGGATCAAGCTGAGCGTCTGCCGCTTCTCGCTTGGTGACTGTCTACGCGCCCGTAGCTCATCTGGATAGAGCGTCGGCCTTCGAAGCCGCAGGTAGGGGGTTCGAGTCCCTCCGGGCGCACCAGCCTTCGCATCGTTCCGGTCCGCGGCTTTCCTCACGATGCTTCGGCTTGGCAGGCTAATTCCATCGTCCCGAGCCCTGAGCGAGCGGCGAATCGTCGCGAGGAGAACACATGAGATACACAGTTCGATGGTCGGCGTTGCTGGTCGTTGCGGTGTTGTGGGCCGCAACCGCCAATGCACAGACGCAGGCCCAAGCGCAGGCCAGGCCGCAAACCCAGGCGCAGGTCCCGGCGAAGACCGAGGCTCAAGCTCAGACCCTGACGCCAACCGCTGACGACCTCGTTGAGAAGCACCTGGCCGCAATGGGCGGCCGCGCCGCGCTCACGAAGCTTGAATCGAGGACGGCCACCGGCAGCATCGTGGTGTCGGCACAGGGCATGGAACTCGCCGGGGCGGTTGAGGTCTTTGCGAAGGCCCCGAACAAGGCGCGCTCATTGATCAGGCTCGACCTCAGCCAGGTCGGCGGGACCGAGATGGTCATCGATCAGCGGTGCGATGGCAAGACCGCGTTCGCCGGCAACAGCATTCAGGGCGACCGCGAGATCACAGGCAATCGGCTGCAGAACATGCTGAACGCGAGCTTCCCGACGCCGCTGCTGAAGTACAAGGAGGCGGGAACCAAGGTCGAACTCGTTGGGAAAGACAAGGTCGGGATGCGCGACGTGTTCGTGATCCAGTACACACCCAAGGCCGGGTCGTCGTCTCGCCAGTCGTTCGACGCCGACACATACATGTTGTTGCGGGTGGTCACGAAGGTCGACGCGCCCGAACTGGGCGGCGAGATCGAACAGACCACCGACCTGTCCGACTACCGGGAGATCGACGGGGTCAAGATCCCGTTCACCGTGCAGACGATCAATTCGGCCCAGACGGTCACGATCCGCCTGGACAAGGTCGAACACAACAAGCCGATCGACGAATCGATGTTCGCGAAGCCTGTCGCGAAGCAGGATTGAGAGCGCGCTTCAACCGGCCCGACCGCGAGGTCGTCAGATTGGCGAGACTCGGTCGCTCACGGGTCGCGACCCCAACCTCACTGCTTCGGCCCGCACGTGCCAGGCCTGGCCCCGCCCGCGCCTTTCGGCCAGACATTGTCGGCGGGAGTCCTGTCCGGGAACCGGCACGAGGGATCGAGCGTGATGCTCTCGATGCGGCGCGGGCCGAAATCGAGCGTGGCTCGGAACGTGCGATCTCCTTTGAACCAGACATCCACCGGCCAGGTGACGGTGGCTGTCGTCGCATCCTTCATCCGCGCGTTGGACATCGGCTTGATCGGCGCACCGGTGGCGGCGAACTTCACCTCAAAGACCACCGGTGACGGCATCTGGCCGTCCTGGCGCACGATCACCGTGGTTTGCGACCCGGCTGTCGTCACGCTCTGGATGGACCCGTCCACCGACTCTGTAGTCCAGAGCCAGTAGTACCAGAACCATCCCAGGTCCTGCTTGAGCGCGTTGTTCATGAAGAACGCGAAGTCCCACGGGGACGGATGCTTGAAGCTCCACGCCTTCGTGTAGTCGCTGATCGCGCGCTGCACCTCCGAGTCGCCGACGATGCCCCCCAGCATCGAGAGCATCGGTGGGGTCTTCATATAGGCCTGGTAGCCGTATCCCGGCCCGGCGTAGTTGGCGTTCCACATCAGCGGCGCTTCCGTCTCGCTGCCGCTGATCGAACCGTAGCTCTGGCCCATCCTGTCGAAGTTCGGCGGCACTTTCTGCGAATCGGCGTCCGACAGAACATTCATGTAGTCGTCGAAGCCTTCGTCCATCCATCCGTACCAGGTCTCGTTGGTGCCGACCATCATCGGCCACCACTGATGGCCGATTTCGTGATCGGCCGCCCCCTGATTGGAGTTGATCACGGCCGGATACTCCATGCCGGAACTGGGACCGTCCTGGAGGGTGAGCTGCGGGAACGGATACGGCGCCCACAACCGGGAATAGAACTCGAGCGCGTGCCGGCTGATCGGGCCGGCGTTGGCGAAGTACTTCGCGCGCTCCGGCAGGTAGACCATGTAGATCGGGATGGGGCCCTTCCCCGGAATCGTCGCGCGCGTCGCTGTCCAGACGTACTTCTTCGCGGTCGCCCACGCAAAGTCGTTGACCCTCTCCGCCACCAGATGCCACGTCAGGCGGTCGCCTGGCGCGGTGGCCTGCCCAGGTCCCACCTCCTCGGGCCCGACGATCGTGATGACGTCATCGGAATCGAGCACGTGCGTCAGCCGCTCGCGCGCCTTCTCGGTGAGTACCTCCGCCGGGTTCTGCAGCACGCCGGTGCCGCTGACGATCCATCCGGCCGGGACATCGAGGCTCACATCGAACCGTCCGAAGTTGTTGTAGAACTCGGAAGGCCCGAGATACGGGTTCATGTCCCAGCCGCGCAGGTCATCAAACTTCGCCACGCGCGGGTACCACTGGGTGGGCTGGAACAGCGTGTCGTCCCACCGCTGAGTCATGCGGTGGCCTTGCCCGCCGGGCCCGCCAGGGAGCCTTGTGTGCCAGGCGATGTCGAGCGTCACTGGGGATTTCGCCGCAACGGGCGTCGCGAGGTAGATGCGCGCCAGCGTGTCGGTCAGGCCCGCCACCGCCAGCCGGGATGATCCTGCCGCTGCACCGCGGCCAACCTGCGGCCTCGCCGTCAGGTCGACCGCCGCCCCGTCCACGCTGATGCTGGTGACGACCATCCCCTCGGTCGTCTCGGCCGGCACCGAGGAACCCCGCTCAGCGGTCGCGCGGTAGATGTTGTGATCGAGACGGAGCAGGATCTGGCGCAACTCCGCCGGGCTGTTGTTCTGGATGACGATTCGCTCGGTGGCGGTGATCGTCTGGGTCCCGGGGTCGAGGCGGGCGTTGATCGTGTAGTCGGTCTGCAGTTGCCAGTAGTTGGGCCCGGGCCGGCCGGTGCGGTCTCGCGTGCCGGCGTCAAATGCACGCCGGATCGAAGTGGTGATCGGAATGTCACGGCGAATGGCTCGCTCGGGAGCCGACGACGCCGCCGGATCTGGCCGGCCTTGTGCTCCGATGGTCGCGGACTCGCCGACCAGCAGGCCGAGTAAGCAGAATGCGAGCACAGCAAGACGGACGACCATGGGGACTCTCCCACCGCAGGCGAGCGACCTTGTGGTTCGCGCGGCACGAAACGGCGCCCGCGTACGCCGCCCGGGCAGGACGCTCAACGAGGACAGCCTATCACGTTGGATGCATGCCGAACCTGGTCCGCCCCGCAGGCGGAACATCACTCCGCGCGAAATCACTCGCGGAGTGAACTTCCCGTTGTCGGGACTTGCGCCACAGGCTGCTATGCTAGGCTCAGTCAACCATGTCTTCGAACGAACCCGACAGCCCGCGCGTACTCGTCATCGACGACGAAGAGGTGATGCTCGAATCGTGCAGGCGGATCCTCGACCGAAAGGGGCTTCGGGTCGACACGGAGGCTGACGGGCTGCGCGGCAGGGATCGCGCGATCAACGGGACGTACGACCTCGTCCTGCTCGACGTGCGGATGCCCCAGATCGACGGCCTCGACCTGCTGGACCAACTGCGGAAGGACCGCCCAGACGTCGAGGTCATCATCATCACGGGCCATTCCTCGATCGACTCAGCCATCAAAGCGGTGAAGCTCGGGGCGTTCGACTACCTCCCGAAGCCGTTTACGCCGGACGAGCTGCGGACGCGGGTGGACGCCGCCTTGGCGCGCGTGGCGGCTCGTCGCGCGGAACAGGCGCCGGCCAGCACGCCGGCCGGCCATCGCCTCGTTGGCTCGTCGGACGCGATGACGCGCGTCCACGCCCTGATTGCGCGGGTGGCGCCCTCCGATGCGACGGTCCTGATCTCCGGAGAGAGCGGCACCGGCAAGGAACTCGCGGCGATCGAGATTCACGCGGCCAGCCTCCGCCGGGACAAGCCACTGGTTTCCCTCGACTGCTCGACGCTCTCGCCGGGACTGCTCGAAAGCGAGCTGTTTGGTCACGTGAAGGGATCGTTCACCGGCGCCGTGGCCACCAAGCCGGGCCTGTTCGACCTCGCGGATCACGGCACGATGTTTCTCGACGAGGTCTCGAGCCTGAGCCTCGAGA
>Ga0315286_10005432_pt1 | contig 12308 bp, 7 predicted proteins | sample YL17G10_0_MG_FD_205038 | JGI IMG/M metagenome (GOLD analysis project Ga0315286, IMG submission 205038) | Sediment microbial communities from Yellowstone Lake, YNP, Wyoming, USA - YL17G10_0 | ecosystem: Environmental > Aquatic > Freshwater > Lake > Sediment | place: USA: Wyoming | collected... | reverse complement strand
GAGGATATCCGGCGCGCCGCCTATCGTTTCATCAACATGCACTTGAAGAATGATCCGCACCCCGTCAGCGACACCGAGGCGGACCTGGTGAGCGGGGAGGGGAAAGACAAGAAGTACCCGATCCCGCCGGAGAAGCTTCGCGTCTTCCCCGCCGATACCGACATTCCGGGCGACCAGTTGAACAAGACGATCGATCAGGTCTTCGTGCCCGTGGCGCACGTCGACCCGCCGCCGAAAGGCGGTTACGAACCGTGGAAGCAGGCGCTCCAGGCCGAGCTGCGCCGCGTCACGTTCCGCTGCTTCCCGGAGAGAATCCCGCCGGCCAAGGCGCTCGAGGCGGCCGGCGCCGACAGCACTCGCCTGGAAACCGAGCCGGGCATCGAGGTGCGCGTGCGGCGCCTCGCGGGGCCTGCGGAGGCCAAAGACCCGAAGCGAATCCTTGTGGTCGTTCAGGGCGCCGATTCGCCCGACGCCCTGCCCGCCTGGGTCGGCGGCCTTTGCGAAGCCGGCGATCACGTCTACCTGTGCGCCCCCCGCGGCGTGGGCGCGACCCGCTGGACCCATAAGAACCCGCCGAACTACGTCGAGCGGTCCCACGTCCTGCTCGGACGAACCGTGGATACCGGACGCGTGTGGGACGTGGCGGCGGCAGCACGATATCTACATGCCAAGTACGAGGCGAAGGTCCCGGTGTACGGACTCGGCGAGGGCGCCGCCGGCATCCTGGCGGCGTATGCGGCGGCGTGGGAACCGGAAGTCGCCGGCGTCATCCTGAACGACCCGCCGGCGGGCCACATGGCCCCGGAGGCGCCCCCGTTCCTCAACGTTCTGAGGGTGTGCGACATTCCCGACATCCTGGGAATGATCGCCCCGCGCCCGCTCACCGTTTTCGGCGGCGCCGACGAATCGCTCGACAAAGTCGCCAAGACCTACGCCGCCGCCGACGCCGCGGAGAAGTTCGTGCGTAAGCCTGCCCGCCGCAGCGCAGGCGACAAGTGAGCACCGGCCTTGCAGGTGAGGTGAAAGGAGATCGCGATGAGCCGTCTTGTTCTGGCGACGACCTTGTGTGCGGCGGCGGGCCTGCTCGGCTCGCTCGCCCTTCTGTCATCCGCCCCGCCATCGGCGCGGGCGGCGGAACCCGCCGGGAAACCGCCGGGCGTCCTCTGGGCCGAGAGCTTCGACGATCCGCGCCTGCCCGAGCGCGGCTGGTATGACGGCGGCAAGTTCGCCATCGCCGAGAAGGAGCCCTACGCGGGCCAGGGGTGCATCGAGTACCGCTGGGAAGCCGGCGGCACGAAACCCGCCGCCTCGTCGGGGATTCGCCGTCTCTTCGAGCCGACCGACACGGTTTATCTGCGCTTCTACATCAAGCTATGCAAGGGTTGGGGATGGACCGGCCGCCCCTATCACCCGCACCTGATGAGCTTCATGACCACGGAAAACGAGAAGTTTCACGGGCCGGCGGCCAGCCGCCTCACCGTCTACATCGAGCCGTCGAACGGCAAGCTGCGCCTGGCGACCCAGGACATTCAGAACCAGGACAGGCCCCACGGGCTCACCCAGGGCCCCCTCCGCGGCGGCTACAACGGCCGGTTCTACGACAGCCAGGAGGTCCTGTTCAACGACGAGCGGTGGCATGGCGTCGAGGCCATGTTCCGGCTCAACACCCTCGACCTGAAGGCCGACAAGCCGAACGCCGACGGCGTCGTCCAGGGCTGGTTCGACGGCAAGCTGGTGATCGACCGGGCGGACGTCGTCCTGCGCTCCGCCGACTTTCCGAAGATGAAGTTCAACCAGTTCCTGCTGATCCCGTACTTCGGCCCCGGCCTCCTCCCGCACGAACAGACGTTGTGGATCGACGAACTGGCCGTGGGGACGCAGCGCCTGGGCCCGGTCGCGGCCAGGTAGGGCAAGCCTGAGAGGAGACCGCCATGTCGGGAATGACCCGCCGGAAATTCGTCAGCCTGTCGGCGCGCGGCGCGGGAGCCCTGGCCGCCGGGACCGCCGCCTTGAGCGCCGCCCGTCCGTCCCCTGCCGCCTCGGCCAATGAGAAGGTCGTGCTGGCCCTGGTCGGCGCGGGCGGCCGCGGCAACGATCTGGCGATGAAGTTCGCGGCCGTCGAGAACACCGAGTTCAAGTACGTCTGCGAGGTGAACGAGACCCGCGGCGGCAAGACGGTAGAGGCGATCGAGAAGGCCCAGCAGCGCCGCCCGAAACTCGCCGTCGACATGCGCCAGGTCTTCGCCGACAAGGACGTCCACGGCGTCGTCATCGCGACGCCCGAGCACTGGCACGCCTTGGCCGCGATCTGGGCCTGCCAGGCTGGCAAAGATGTTTATGTCGAGAAGACACCCTCGCTGACGATCTGGGAAGGACGCCGGATGATCGAGGCGGCCCGCAAGTACAACCGCATCGTCCAGGTGGGCACGCAGAACCGCAGCGCCCCGTACGGCGCCTCGGCGCGCGAGTACCTCAAGAGCGGGCGCCTCGGCAAGGTCGTGCACGTCAAGGTGTACAACATGCTGGCCGGGGGGCCCTTCCGGCCGCAGCCCGACGCCGCCCCGCCGGCGGGCCTGGACTGGGACCGGTGGCTCGGCCCGGCGCCCGAGCGGCCGTTCAACCCGGGCCGCCTCAACTGGTACGTCTGGTGGGACTACTGCGGCGGGACGCTCTCGGGCGACGCCGTCCACCAGCTCGACCTGGCGCGGATGGCGCTGGGCGACCCGCCCCCGCCGGGCGCGGCGTACGCCGCCGGCGGACGCCTGGCCTTCGACGACCGGCACGAGATGCCCGACACCGAGATCATCACCTACGATTACGGCACGTTCACGATGACGTGCGAGAACGGGACCTTCTCGCCGTACCTCAAGAAGATCCCGCCCGAGGTCCGCTTCAGCGACAAGTTCCCCAACTGGCCGACCACCGGAACACGTATCGAGATTTATGGCACCCAGCGGCTCCTGTACCTGGGCCGGCACGGCGGCGGATGGCAGGTCATCGACGAGAGCGGCAAGGTCGTCGACCAGGACCCCGGCTACTTCCCCGACAAGTGGCACCTGCCCAACTTCGTCGAGTGCATCCGCACCCGGAAACGGCCCAACGCCGACATCGAGCAGGCCCACCAGAGCGCCTGCCTGGTCCACTTCGGAAACCTCGCCTGCCGGACGGGCAACCAGCGGCTGGTCTTCGACGCGAAGACCGAGACGTTCGTCGGCAACGAGGCCGCCAACAAACTCCTGAAGCCTGCGTACCGCAAGGAATACCGGGTTCCCGACGAGGTGTAATCCGCGCCGGGGCGGCAGGAAAGTAGTACTACAGCGCCACGTCGCGCGGCGGGTCTCCCGACCCGCCGCGCACCCGCGTTACCTTCCCGGCCGGCGGTGAATGCCGCGCCCCGGCACAAGACCTCTCGGCGCGGCGCCGAGGAGACCACCCCCTTGACGGGCTCTCCAAGGACGCTATCCTCGCCACCTGGGAGGCCGCCCGTCCGGTGTGCGGTCCGGCCTCCCTCTTGATGCGCGTTGCCGGCCTTGGGCTATTGGGTGCGCAGGGCCTCGGGGCGTCTTGGCGAAAGCCACGAAAGGAGTTTGCGAGATGTCTGCACACTCACTGTATTGCGCGGCCTGGGCGGGGATGATCGCTCTGGTCCTCCACGGCCTGGCCCTGGCGGCGCCGGCGCCGGCGGCGTCGGAGGGCCTCTTCGACACCGGCGCCCCGGCGGCGGCGCCCCTGTCGGGCCAGGCCGTCGCGGGCAAGGCCGGCTGGACCAAGGTGCCGGAAGACAACACGTCCCTCAAGTTCAAGGGCGACGCGGTCCTCGCGAACGACCGTGTTACGCTGGTGTTCCGCCAGGGCGGCCCGGGCGCCGAGTTTTACGCCGCCGGGGCGCAAGGGCCGGTCCTGCGAGCCGTGCTGGCGCCGGCGGCGGACCAGGCGGCCGCGCGCCTGGCGTCGGTTGCCATCGTGGAGAACGCGGCCGGCAAAGCCGTGGTAGACGCCGCCTTCAAGAGGCCCGCCGGCAAGGACGCCACAGTGCGCTTCGAGCTCCAGCCGGGCCAGGTGTTCGTCAGGACCGAGGCCCGCGGCGGGGCCGGACGGCTGCGGGTGGAGGCGCCTTGCCGCTTCGCCGTCCTGCCGGATTTCTTCGCCGACGACATCGCGGTCGATGCGGCGGAGTTGCCGGTCGACCGGGCGGAGCTGCCGAGCGAGAACTTCCTGCTGCACCTGATCGGCCGCGGCGAGGCCATCGTGATGGCCGTCTGGAACCAGCGGGAGGAGGACGTCCAGGTGACGCTGGCGGGGCCGGACAAGGCCCGGACCCTCCAGGCGTCGGAGATCCCGTACGGAACGAAGGGCAATGTCTACATAGCCGTTCTGGAAGGCCCCGGCACGTGGCACGCGCACGACGTGGCCAAGGCCGACGCCGACCGGGTGATCCCGCTGGAGTGGAAGGCGCCGTATGCCGCCCACTGGCGCCTGGACTGGCGCCAGGACGACGGGCTGACCGACAGTTGGGACATGCTCGTGCAGCGGCCCGACGGCACCTACGCCAAGCCCGACTGGTTCGGCCAGTCCGACGCCTACGGCACCCCCGACTGGATGAAGCCCGACCGCAAGCGCTGGACCACCGTGCTGGGCACGTTCCAGTATCCCTGCTGGATCGAGAAGGACGGCCAGGGCTTCCTTCAGCCGCTCAAGAAGCCGGGCAAGTTCCAGGGGCCGGCGCTGCTGTACCCCATCAACCGCCTGCCCGGCACGCCGCTGGCGGCGTTCACCTTCGTGGACATCGTGCGGGCCACGCTCGGCGTCGGGCCGTGCGAGTACATCCTGGACGTCGAGGGGCAGAAGAAGAAGGCGGAAGGCCGGCCGACCTGCTACTCGCGAAACAAGATCAATGACATCTACACTAATAAGCAACAGAAGGAGAAGAAGGCCGAGGTGGAGCAGGCCCTCGACGACGTGCTGGCGTTCATGCGGCACATCCGCACGCGGATCGAAGGCTACGCCGCCTTCGGCCGCCAGACGCTCGCCTGGCTCGACGAGCAGAAGAAGGCCCGGCCCGACCTGGCGGGCTTCTGCGCCGAGATGGAGGTCCCGGTACGCCGCATCGACGCGGCCATGGAGAAAAAGAAGGAGGCAATCAAGACGCCCGAGTATGCCGCCAAGCTCGTCGAGGAGTTCCGCACGACGCTGGTGGGGTACGAGGACGACGACGCCCTGGCGAAGTGCAAGAAGATCACCGCCGGGTTCGTCGCCATCGGCGGCCCCCAGGACGAGCTGGTGGGCGAGTGCCGCCTGGCGGTGAAGATCCTGCGGCAGAAGGCCGCCCTGGCGATGGCGGTCGATCCGCGGACGGCCCCCGTGGCCAAGGAGCTCCGCCTCCGCACCCAGGCCGCCCTGCGAAACCCGACGAGCTACGAGGCCCCAAGACACTAAGAAGCTGTTTCAAGACCGGCGATGGCACGGCGGCACCGTCCGTGCGCGGCGGCTCTCTGAGCCGCCGCGTAGGTGCGTCGCCCCGCGCGGGGACGCGCCTTCACGCGGCGGCAACGTCCGTGCGCGGCGGCTTTCCGAGCCGCCGCGTAAGTGCGTCGCCCCGCGCGGGGACGCGCCTTCACGCGGCGGGTCAGGAGACCCGCCGCGCACCACTCAGCGAGTTGACGCCGTCTAAGCCGCGAGAAGGCGGGATAGGACGCCGACGGCCTGCCGCGGATAGCTTGGGCAGAAGATGCTTCCGACGGGGCTCGCCGCCGCCTTGGCCGGCGCCTCCAGCGGAAGCTTCCGCTTGACGCCGGGGTGGCGCACTTCGTAGAGCGTGCCCTTCTCAACCACCAGGCAAGCCGCCGGCCCGCCGTAGAGCCCGGCCATCCCCACGTCGACCATGATCAGGCGCCCCCCCGCCCTGGCGCTTACGCCCTCGGGCGAGACCGTGTGGCCGACGACCATCCGCCTGGCGCCGTACGCCTTCAAGATGCCCTCCAGGCGCTTGGCGACCTCGTCCTCGTCGTCCACGACCAGGGAGCGGTCCCACAGCGGCCCGTCGGCATCGGCGGCGATCCCGTCCTGGACGCCCCTCAGGAGTTCGTCGCGGACGGTCCTGTTGATCTCGGCCGTCGACCGGCGGGCCAGGGCCGGCGTGAGACCGGCGTGGACGAATAGGATATCATTGATCTTGATAATTGTGTTGTGCTTGCGAATCCACCGGCCGTACTTGCCCTGGAGACCGAGGGCGGTGCGGAGCCCTTCCTCGCCGCCGTAGGCCTTCGCGTCCTCGGGGTTGACGTACCGCCAGTCGCCGAGCAACTCCATCGCCTCGTGGTTGCCGATGAGGGCGTGCACCGCCCCGCCCGCCTCGGCGGCCTGCGGCTCCAGGCCCATCACCAGGTCCATCACCTTGCGCGACTCCGCGCCGCGGCCCAGGATGTCGCCGAGCTGCACGAGGTGCGTCTTGCCGGCGATCCACTTGTTCGCGGCGTCGACGACGCCGGCGGCCCGGAGGGTCCTGACGAACTGCTCGCAGTCGCCGTGGACATCGCCGACCGCCACGATGCGGTCCACGCCGGCCCAGGCGTCCTGCTGGGCCGAGGCCCGGCCCACGAGGACCATCGCCACGAGGGCCGCGCCGATGAGGCCTGCCGGCAGCTTCCGCCGCATCCGGGTCCTCCGTGATTCGTCAGGCGGGGGTCATGCTGCCGCGCCTGCCCCGGCCTCAAGACGCACGTCTCAAGACCCGGCCCCCCTGCCCCGCGGCTTGGTGCGCCGGCCGACTCAGGCCGGGTAACCCACGGTCTGGGCGTAGAGCACGCGCTGTTCGGGCCGCAGCTTGAGCTCCGCGGCCAGGGCCGCCTTATTGCAGTTGTGGAACCAGGCGGCCAGCCCCTGCGAGGCGGCGAACAGGTGGACGTTGCCGGCGATGAGGCCGGTGGCGACGTTATAATAAGATTTCTGTATCTCCGCATCCTTCAGGCCCGGCTCCTGAAGCCTGGCCTTGGCGAACTTGGCGATGTCGGCCACGAAGACGAGATTCACGGGGGCCTTGGCCGCGCCGCCCCCGCGGCCGCGGCCGCCCACCTTCTCGCGCAGGTCCCCGGCGGCCACCGGCGCCAGGCGGTGAGGAACCGCCTCGTAAAGGTAGATGCCTTCGGGCAGGACGACGTACAGGTCGATCTCCTGCGAGTTGCTGGCCGAGGCGGCCGTCCTTCCCACCTGGCCGAACGGCCCATTCTCGCGGTTCGCGCCGAAGGCCGCCCAGAGAAGATTGGACAGCATCTGCGGGGGAAGCTTCTCCGCGCTGATGTTGCGGTTCGTCCTTCTTTCCTGGAGGGCTGCCAGCACGGACTTGCCGCCGTCCGTCTGGGGTTTCACGAGCGCGATCGGTTGCAGCTCCGCGGCGGGGCCGGGCGCCGGGGCCGCGTCCTCGGCCAGACTGGGCGCAGCGGCGGCCAGGGCGGTGAGCGCCGGCACGGTTTTCAGGAATGCTCTGCGTTTCATCTGATCCTCCCATCTCCAATTATTGTCATATCTGGATGACCATTATGGCACGGCCGCCGCGGCGACCGTACAGGCACAGCCGAGGGCGGCTGTGCCACATGAACTGCGTAACCCGGATGGCTCTTGGCGTTCCGGAGACACCATGGCCCTTCGGCTTTGACGCGGGCGATGCGGGCCATGCAGGTACGCTAATCGGCGGCGCGGGGCGCGTCAAGCGCCAAGTGCAAGACATGGATAGCATGTCCGCGGAACGCCCCTGGCTCGCTCAAGCCCAAAATGTTCATCGCGCAGGGTTTTCTTGTTGACGGGCGGTGTGCGCAGACCCATACTACACACCTGTTCATCGGTTGCCTGGTCGCATGGAGTTGCCTTGCGGGGGAGCTCCCGTGGAGCCGTGGGCCACAGACGATAGGCAGCGAACCGGGCCTGTTAGTCCTGCAAACGGGAACGGTCATCCAACCAGCCGCGGTTTTCACGTCCCTACACTGGGCGAACTGCTATTCTTGCCGCTGAACAACATTGCCCGCCTTGATCTCGGTTTCAAGAACATACTCTGCGCCACGGGCCTCCCCGACACGATGGACCTGGACGTCCCTGCCTGCCTCAAGAAACTGCACGAGTGGGCGCAGCACGTCAAGGCCGAGACCGAGCGCAACCTGCACCGGTTCCAAAGCGACCCAGGTGATTACGAGAACTCGGAATCCTACTATCGCGTTCTCATGATGGTCACGGTCCTCCAGCAGGATTGCGGCATCCGCTATGACCCGGACTCCATGAAGAGCGAACTGTTTCTGGACTCCAGCGAGGGGTTCATCCACGGTCTGCTTCAGGGCAAGGGCGGCACTTGCGCGAACATGCCGATCCTTTATGCGGCGGTGGGCCGGAAACTCGGTTACCCGATTTATCTCTGCTGCGCCAAGGGCCATATCTTCTGTCGGTGGGCGACGCGCGATGGGCGCGAGCGGTTCAACATAGAAGCTACCAACGTGGGCCTGAATTGCTTCCCCGACGACCACTACATGGAATGGCCCAGGAAGATCGCGCCGAAGCAAGTTCACCTTGGTTTCTACCTGAGAAATCTGGACCCGGACGAGGAAGTGGCGCTCTTCATGAGCACGAGGGGCCATTGCCTGAAGGACCGGGGGCATCTTCTGGACGCCATAGTTGCCTATGCCCACGCCCATCGCTTGGGTCCGACTGACCCCGGCCACTTCGCCAACCTGATGGGAGTCCTTGCTAAAGAGATGTGCCTTCACACGAAGGGCAAACTGCCCAACAGCTATCGGGAGTGGGAGGAGTTTGACAAGATCGCCCGGCCCCAACCGGTGCTGAACGTGCTCAACGATATCTTCATGAGGGTGGACAAGAAGAGGCCGCCATTTCGTCCGACGCGACCGATCCAAGGCAACTGAAACAAGGAGATGAACATGGGTTATCATCCAAGCGTGGGGCGGTTGATGCAGCGCGACCCGGCGCCGTACGCCGACGGCATGAATCCGTACCAGTACGTGTCGTCCAATCCAATAAACGTGGTGGACCCCGCGGGCCTGACCGGCGAGGCGCCCATCGTTGAATTCACGGGCGTCAATATTATACGCGTCAAGAAACGCGGAGACATGCCAGGGGGCGTTCTTGGCAGGACTCATGGCAATGTTTCCTCCATGGAATTCACCGTGGATATCCGGGGGGGTAAGTGTTGTGTTGTGATTGCCAAGGCCGATTGGGGAATAGAGTCTGTACGTTACTTGGATGATGTCACTTTTCGTGATCAAGTCGCGCAAGCCAATTGGTGGACCTGGAGCCAATACGAGCAAGCCAAGTCTAAGCAGATGTCGAACAAGGAGTGGCACGACAATACGAATTTCTACTCCTGGAGTTCCGTAGAGGCGCATGAGAACGCGCATGTGGCCCAGTTGAGCGCTGTGGGCGGGACCGCGCTAGCGGAGTACATCAAGAGATATAATGCGGCACCTGAATTGTGCTATGACGATCCGCACTCGGCGATGGACCAGGCGAACAAGATGAACGAGAGCGAGTTCTACCGGAAGCCAGCGGAGGCCGCCATAGCGATCGCCATGATCCAGAAATGCGGCGCCTGGGGCCCGGGCGAGGCGGGAGAGGAAGCGGCTGTGCAAGCAGAGCGCCAAGCCCTGGAAACCGAGTATCAGGACTACCTGCGGAAGAAATAGGCGCATCTGCCCCTTTGATGCTGTTACCCGGCCTGTGATCGCCGGACCGAATCAGGGGATAGTCGATGGCATGGCGAGTGTGGCCTGCTTGTCTCGCTCTGAGCTTGACCTGCGCCTGTGGGTGTGGCTTACCGGCGGTGATGGCAAGCCCAGAGGGCAGGCCCAGCGCCCCTCGTAAGATGGGAACCGACTACGACGCGAGGTTCCTCTGTGATGAACTCCTAGCCAAGTTGATCGCACACAGCATTTCTATATGCGAATGTGATTCCGGCCCCTGGGCAACTGACAAGGGTCGGGAGTGGGCTTTTTGGCAAGTCAAACGCGACCTCGAAGGCATACAGGGGCTCGTGGACGCAACTTATGCCGCAAGAGCCCTTCAGCACCCGCTTGCAAGCAAGGACGCGGTGCTTCAGGACATCCTTGTGTCAGGAATCCAAGAGTGCGAGAGGCGGATACGTTCGGATGGACCCGCAGAGGACCGCCGAGTGGCATTGATCTGTCTACGTGACATTATTGTGGCCACTCGCGATCTCATGAAGGCATATTACACCGCCGCTGGATTGCAGTGGCCGGATGTCAGCGACACTGGTACAGGTCAGGCTGGCCCTTCGCGGGCATCTGCTGGGCGTCATCTTGGCCTATGGCCACACCCATAGCTTGGGCCCGTCTGACCCCGGGGAATTCCGGGGCCGCAAAATGATCTTCCTTATTGCCCTTTCTTCGGGGGGCCGGGGCGGCCGGGCGCCAGGCGACGCGACAGGCCGCTTCCCTAGACGCGCGAGTAACTGCGGATCGCCCCACGGTCGGCCAGCACGACCCTGGCGACGCGGCAGGCCGAGTGCCCGCTCGTCCTGATCCGCCGAGACACGCGGCTACTTGACGCTGAGGCCAACCACGCGGCCATCGGACAGGCCCACGGCCAGCGTGTCGCCGACCCAGGCCATGCCCGTGATGTCGTGCTGGAACTGCTGGGCCATGGCCGGTTTGCCGTCGGCGCCGAGGATCCGCAGGAGGCCGCCCCAGTAGCCGACGGCCGCCCCGTCGCCGCGCGGGGCAACGTACTTCACGATCCGGCCGGGGACCGGGCTCGCCTTCTCGACCTTTGCCGCCTCCGGGTCGGGCTTGACGGCCGCGGGCCTGGCGTTGGGCTTCGTGGCCGCGAAGGCCGCGGCAGCCGCGGGGTTCATCTCCCCGAGTTTCTTCTCGTACGCGTCGGGCTTGAGGGCCTGCGGCGAGCCGGCCTTGCCCTTGGCGTCGAGGACCGAGACCGACTCGTCGCGCGTCAGAACGGTAAGACGGGCACCGTCGGCCGTCATGGCCACGGCGCGGTCCGGGAGCACGGCTTGCCACACGAGCTTGGGCTCCGGCAGGCGATCGGCCTTGGTCGCCGCCGCCACCTGGTTGGCCGTCGGCGGCACGAGCGGCGTCAGGGGCTCGAGGCCGGCCATCGCCTCGTACAGGGTGCCGACGGCCTCGGCCATGCCCTCGGCATCGTAGGCGATGAGGGTGATCGACTCCTGCTCGTGGCCGACGCCGTCGCGCTGCCAGGCGATCATGCCGCGCCCGCGGCCGGGCACCTCGCCGGCACTCGGGACGTACGGCAGGAACCTCTGCTTCGCCAGGAACGCGATCACGGGGTTATCCTCGGGCGTGCCGAGAAGGATGACCGGCCCCTCGACCGCAAAGCCGACTTGCTGGACGGCGGGCTTGGCGGCATCGACCCGGCCGGGCTCGAGGCCCACCCAGGTCGCCACGGCCTCGGGGGGGAGTTGGCGCGGCTTCGCGATGGCGTCGGCCGCAACAATCGTGGCCTTGACGTCCCACGGGCCGAGGATCTTCGCCAGGCGCTCGGCGGCGGCCTGGTTATAGTCGCTCTTGCCCGTCGCGATGGTCACGGTGCGGAACTCGCGGAAGAAGCGGTAGATGTTGTCGCGGTCCTGGCCGAAGTGGATGGCCCGCTCTTTCCGCCCCGCCACCGCGCCGCAGCGCAGCACGGCCGGAAGGTTGAACGCGGCCGAGCTTTCGGTGTTGGCCAGAAGGTCCGTGACGGTCACGGTCCACTTTCCGGCGGGATCGTTGATCGCCAGCGGCAGCGCGAGGCGCAGACTGCCGAGCGCCGTGGCGCGGTAGAGGTCGTAGCGGACCTCGCCGAGCGGATCGATCAGGCGGACGCGCAGCGGGGCCGAGCCGCTCACCGCGCCGCCGTCCTCGGCGAGGAGCATCGCGCCGATCTCGACCGAGAGCGGCTCCTGGGCGACCGTGTAGTCGCGGCGGACCAGCGGCGTCGCCACCTTGACGCCGCCGATCGGCCGGGCGGTCCGCGCGAAGACGCGCATCTGGCCCGGGCCGAAACGCAGGGCGGCCTGCTGCTTGCCGCCCTTCTTCTCGAACTGGGCCATCTTGCCGCCGAGCACGGCATCGTAGATCGGCCGCCCGTCATCCACGAGGCCGATCGTGACCGCGGCGGCCTGCATGTTCAGGTTGGGGCCTTTCCAATCGGCTGCCGCGTTGACGGCAAAGAGGTACTCGATGTCGCCGGCCGCCTGGCGCGTGGCGACGATGCCCGTGTCATCGCAGGCGAAGATCGGCGCGATCCCCGCCTTCTCAAGGCGGGACTTGATGGCGTCG
>Ga0315286_10005431_pt1 | contig 12310 bp, 9 predicted proteins | sample YL17G10_0_MG_FD_205038 | JGI IMG/M metagenome (GOLD analysis project Ga0315286, IMG submission 205038) | Sediment microbial communities from Yellowstone Lake, YNP, Wyoming, USA - YL17G10_0 | ecosystem: Environmental > Aquatic > Freshwater > Lake > Sediment | place: USA: Wyoming | collected... | reverse complement strand
GCCATGCCTTCGCCGAGCAGTTGCAACACCACTGCCCGGCCGTCGGGCAGGATGGTGCAGGCCAGTGTCTGTTTGGACAATTGAGCGTGCGGCGCGTCGATGGTTCGCAGGACGTGGGTCTGCGACACGCTCACGCCGGGGTAGGCAGCGATCGTCACGTTCTTCGCGGCCGGCACGCGCCTCTCCCCAGGCGCATGTTGGGACGTCAGGACTGATGCATCGCGGGCCCGAAGATCGCCGCTGCGGACTAGATACTCCAGCGGCGAGATGAAGCGGGTGGCGCGGGCACAGCGGATCTCCAGCCTGCGTCCTGCGCCGCTACGGCCGGGCGGTTCTTCGAGTACCACGCCTCCGGTCGAATGGCGGCCGACCCACCCCGCCGGCGCGCGCACCTGGAAGTCGCCGAGTTGTTGCCGTGGCGCAAGGTCGACTCCTGTCTGGCGCGGCCCGTGGCGCTGAACGAAGGCCGCCACGCCGAGCGCCGCAGCCAGCGCCAGCCACAACGATGCCTCCATCAGCGTCCTGCGGACTTTGTCAGATCGCCAACGTTTCGCCGCCGTATCCATGGACGATGTCCGTTTCCGCTAGTGTATGCCGTCGCGTTGACAAATGGGCCGATCGGCACAAGAATAGCCATTTGACGGCGATGCGACAGGAGCACCTTTAGCTCAATTGGATAGAGCGACGGCCTACGGAGCCGTAGGTTGCAGGTTCGAGTCCTGCAAGGTGCGTTAGGAATGACAAGGACTTACGGAAGCCCGCGTCAGACCAGTGCACCCAATAATGCACCCAATTAGAAGCCCCCGTTGCAGCGGGGGCTCCCGTCAGATCTTGCAGTCGAGCATGAGTAGATCGGAGGTCTGGTGGATGGTCACGCTCGGGGGCAGGAAGATCCCGCTCGCCAAGGGAAGACGGAACAGGAAGGCGGCCGAGCAGGAGTTCTACGAGCTGGCCGTCGTGCAGCTCAAGCCCGTGCATGCCCACGATGCCAGGGTGGTCGACCTCATCGAGGCATTCCTCACCTGGGTGAAGACCGAGTACGACCGGGAGACTTGGCGGGCCTACGAAATGTACGGCCAGAAGTTCGCGGAGCGATGGGGCTTCCTGATGCGGTCCAAGCTCACCGCTCAGCAGGTCACGACTTGGCTCAATGAACACGACTGGAACCCCAGGACCAGCTACAACGCCGTCCGTTCGGTCTACCGAATCTTCTCGTGGGTGAAGAAGGAGCAGAAGCTCCCCGTCCATCCGCTCGCGGGTCTGGAGAAGCCCCGCCCGATCGCCCGATGCCGAGCGCTCAGCGAAGCCGAGTACCGCGCGATGATGAAGGCCTCCGATGGAGTGTTCAAGCCGCTGCTCTTCGCGCTCTGGGAAACGGGATGCAGGCCGAAGGAAGCCAGGACGCTCAAGTGGGACAATGTGCTGGAGGACCGCTGGGTGCTCCCGCAGCACAAGACCGTCCGCACCAGCGGGAAGCCGCGCATCGTCTATCTTACACATCCCATGCGGAAGCTCATGGCCGTGCTGCGGCGTGCCAGCACATCGGAATACGTTTACCTCAACGGCGACTCGAAGCCCTGGACAGTCAACGCCGTCCGGCAGCGGATCATGCGCCTCAAGGAGAAACTCGGCCTTGCCAAAGACGTGTGTGCGTACCTGGTCCGGCACGCCTTCGGGACGCGTTCCATCCTGCGGGGCAATGACGTTCTCACGACCTCGGTGCTCACGGGCCATAGCAGTGCCAATATGGTGTCGTCTGTGTACGTCCATTTAGCCAACGAGCAGAAGCACCTGCTCAGTGCTGTGGAGCGGATCCGTTCTGCCGCTTCCCATACGCCTACGACGCCGATGGCAATGTGCTGTACAAGAACAACCTGCTGTCCTCAACGAACAGCCAGTTGTACCACGCCAGCGGCGCCAGCAATGGCTACGACCCGCTCAACCGCCTGACCGACTTCCGCCGGGGCACGCTGTCGGACGCCAACTCCGACGGTATACTGGACACCGTGACCAGCGCCAACCGAACGCAGAGTTGGACGCTGGACCAGCTTGGCAACTGGAGCAGTCTGAGCACCAACGGCACGCCCGTGAGCCGCACCCACAATGGCCAGAACCAGGTGACGGCGGTGGGGGCCAATAACCTGACCTTCGACAACAACGGCAACACGACCAAGGACGACACCGGCAAGCAGTATGTGTATGACGCCTGGAACCGGATCATGACGGTCAAGAACTCCGGCGGCACGGTGATTGAGTACATGAAGTACATGGCCAACGCCGGGCGGGGCACGGCGGGCACCAGCGGGTGTCCGTCCACGACCACCCAGACGTACTACTCGATGGATTGGCAGATCTTGCAGAAGGTGGACACGACCACCCCGGCGCCGCCGTGCCAGAGCGGGGTGACCACCAGCACCTACGTCTGGAGCCTGTCGTATATCGATGATCTTGTGGCCAAGGACTGCGACACTCCGTCTGGGCGGACCTACGTGCAGCAGGACGCCAACCACAACGTCACGGCGTTGGTGAACACGTCCGGCACGGTGACGCAACGGCAGATTTACGATCCCTACGGCGTGGCGACGGTGCTGACGAGCGCCTGGGGATCGAGCGGCAACGCCATGTTCGAGTACGGCCACCAGGGCGGCCGCTACGACTCGATCAGCGGCCTGTACAACTTCCGCTGGCGGGATTATTCGCCGACGCTGGGGAGGTGGATGCAGCAGGACCCGATCCTGTACATCGATGGGGCGAATTTGTATCAATTTGAGCGATCCATGGCTCCGGGATCACTCGATCCGTCCGGTCTGATCCGAGTGGATTCCGGTAACGTCGATATTGTCCACGCCTTCAGATACATGAGCTCAACCGAGATTGGAAGTACTTTGGTGAAAGAGATTGAGGAGATAGAGCGGTGTGCTAGAGTAGTAGTCCGCATTGAGCAGACTCCATCGCTCAGCGAAGGTAGCAATGGCAATGGAGACAAGGTGCAGTTACGCCCTGCCGATCAAGTCGGTTTCAGATGGATGACCCTCGCGGACGGAACACGCAAACGGGACAGGATATTTACTGTCCGGACCGGTGATGGTCCAGAGGACGTCGAGATAGGCGACCCTCTAGATTCGATTCTCTACCACGAATTGACACACGTCCTCCACGACCAGTTACGAGCCCACCCGGAACTTCGAGGGAATAAGTATGTGCCCCCAGCCCGTGGAGGCCCTGACGGCGAGGAGGAGTTATTCACGACCGCGCTGGAGTCGACATATCGACAGGAGACTGGTCGCAAGCCTCGAACTGGGTACAAAACGACGCGCGCGCAGGACGAGTACGCCGATAAGGTCTTGGCTCAACGGGTCTTTACGGGCAACTCGTCAATGCAGGATTCAACGACGGTACTGGACAAGAAGCGGGAAGCCGCGAATCGTGGCAAGGCCAGTTGGTTCGCAGATCCAGGCAGATGGCAGGTGCCAGACTGATGTGCCCCTGTGCACGAAAGCTTCTCGCAAGAGGTGCCGTCACCGAGTTGCGATTCTGTGCTCTATGTTCCTGCGAGGCATGACGGAAACGAACCAAAGGCCCGCCCCGATGGGCGTTGCGGTGGTCCATCGTAGTGGCGAGCAGATTGGGCAGGTAGCCATGTATCTTTGTTATCGGCGTTCTTATGGGATCATTTTGGCGGCGCTCTGGATGCTGTTGGTGGGTTGTGACGCGGCCAAGTCGCCCACCACGCGTGCGGCACCGGCTCCTCCTGCCCGAGTCTGGAATCGTGCAGACGAGGAGTACGCTGTCTACAATGCGATACTGAAGTACACTTTCATGGATGGCGGGCATGGGCGACTACCTGATGAGGCTAATGATAATCAAGAGCACCCTCTGACGCTGCTAGTTTGCGATCGCACGGTTGATGTTCGGCTGTTTGGCGATAGGCCGGACTTGTCGGAAGAGGAGCAGCGCGAAATAGCCGACGAAGGAGACTATCTAGATGCCCCCGCGACTCTAAAGAATTGCCCCAAAGAGCTTCAGATGGATTACCGGACGATCAATCTCAAGCCCACGCCGCTCGACGGCAGCCGATTAGTCATGAAGGGGATGCAACTCATGTTGGTGCGGCAGGAATCGTATTCCTTTCCGCAAGTTCCAGGAAACAGTTTTGCGGCGTGTTGCGAGCGGTATCCTCGCTTACAAGGGATTACCCTCCTTACGCGAGTGGGTTTCAGCAAGGACGGCCATTACGCAGTGGTCACCCATGCCACGGCACAAGGCAATACGTTCTCTTGGGCATACGTGTACATGCTCAGAAACGATGGTGATGGCTGGAAGGTGGTCGAAAGCCATCGGACATGGATCACGTGACTTGGGCAATACAAAGGGGACGGGAGTCATTGTTTCTCTTTCCGCGGCCGGCCGTGATTTCGGAAGGTGTGCTCCAGGCCCAGGGCGGCCGCGGTGCGGGCCTGCCAGCCGGGATCGCCGTAGGGCCGCCCGCCCGGCCAACACAGGTTCTGGTATGATAACACCACCTCCGTGACCACCACCTCCGCCATCTCGACCGTCCGCGATGCCTACTACAACGGCAGCAGTTGGGTCGTCGGCGGCACCAATGGCCGGGCGTTCGGGCCCGTGGACATGAAATACGTCGTCTCCCAGACCCGCACCCACAACGCCCAGAACGGCATCCTGACGATCCAAGGCTCCACCTCGCCCACGTACGACAACAACGGCAACATGACCAAGGACGACAGCGGCAAGCAGTACGTCTACGACGCCCGGAACCGCATCATGACGGTCAAGAACTCCGGCGGCACGGTGCTGGAGTACATGGTGTCTTTTCGGCAAGCGTGCCTGACCTGAGATCCCGCGGCCGTTATCGTCAGCCGTGGCCGGCAGGAGCCGCGCGATGCTTCGTCGGGCGGTCCAGACCGGCCGGACCTTCTACATGGAGGACGGCTGATGGGCAACTGGGTACAACCCGACTTCCCCGCCGCGCTTTCCCGAGCGAAACGGAAGATCGAACAATGGCGTGAACGGCGCCGCCCTCGTACACGGATTCCGGAGGAACTCTGGCGAGAGGCCGCCCAGCTCGCGTGTGCGCGCGGAATCAATCGCACCGCCAGGACGCTGCGGCTGGACTACTACGCGCTGAAGAAGCGAGCGGCCGCCGCGGCTCGATCCGGCGAGCGTGTCCCCCAGTTCGTGGAGATCCTGCCCGGCGGCTTGCCGACCCCCCGGGCGGAGTGCACGATCGAGCTCGAGGACGCCAGCGGCGACACGCCGGGCTTACGCTTGAGCATCGTATGGCTCTTCCTGCCTCTGGAGTAGACGTTGTCGCGCGGGTAGGTCCTGGTCACCCGTTCGAGCACGCCGTATCGGCCCATCCAGCTGGTCACCTGGCCGTAGTCCAGGCCCTCGTCCTTCATGGCTTGGCGGCTTGGGCGGTTCTGCTTGGTTCCCCGTCCAGATGCTCGCTTGGGAAGCACTCGGCCCTGCGTCGCCATCTTGCTTCCCGGCTTGCAGTGTTGGCGCCGTCGGCTCGCGCGATTGTCCGCCGCAGGACTCTAAGGAGGATTGGGGCATCCGCAGTCTTCAGGAGCCGCTCCGCCATGGCCGCGCCGGGCCGCAGGCCACTCGGCGCGCCTACTGGGCCAAACTGCGGGCGCAGCACTTGCCTTTCCGATTTCCCCTCCAGCCGCGTAGTGACCGATTCCACCCGCCGCGTCACGAACGGACGCTGGGCGGGCTTCTGGCGCACCAGGTTGTCGAAAGACCGATCCGGCGGCTCCAGCCGGGTCGCCGCGGGGCCCTGTTTGTCGTCTCGGATTGCCTGACGAATCAGCGCCTCTGTCGCTGCCATGGGAACCCCCATCTGCTGAGGGCTGAAGCACGTTGTGATCAGCCGTTGCAGGTGCTCGCGGTAGGCCTGCCTGTGGCGAGGTATCGCCAAGACGCGCTCCACAAGGCGATTTCGGCCCAGGCACGGCCGCCAGATGCTCATATCCATCTGCGTATCCGGGGGGCCGGGCGGGATGAATCCGGCGAACGCCTCGTTCAGATCCCAGGGAATCCAGATGATCTTTCGCGTTTCCGGGTGAACGTACAGATAGACCGCGACGTACGCCGTACGCGGCGCCGGCACCCCGGCATCGTGGAAGACCGCATACGCCAGCGATTCGCGCATCTGCGACGGATCCATGGCGTTGTTGTTGAGGTTGAATGCGCTCAGGCCATGGAAAGTCTGGCCTTCCTCAAGACGGTTGATGTCAACGTGAAACGGCCGCTTGAGGCCGGCACCAGGTACGCGGAATGACGAGTTGCCCTTGTAACGGAGGGCGACGTTCCCGTAGGTCTTGCCCTCGAAGTCCAGCTCGGCGTGGACATATGGAAACTGCTCCGAGGCCGCTCCGGGCGGGCGCGGCCCGGGTCCCCGATTCTGCGGCTGCATCGCCCGGTACTCCTCCGGCGACAACTTGCGCCGCATGACCCAGACGCTGCTGGTGCTGCAAATCGACGCGGCCGGGTCCGCCGGTTGCGTGGTTGCTGCGCCGGCAGGCCGCTGACGGAGGCCGGCTGAGGCAAGAAAGACCAACAATGTCACGGTTAGTCGCACGTTTCCTCGCACCCGGGCGGGTGTCCTCAGGGCAGAGGGGCCATTGGGGTTTGAAGGCCGCAGCGGCCGAGGTCTGGATTGTGAACGTCTCCGTGCATTCCCGCTCAAAGGCCATGACCAAGAAGGCATCCGAGTGCGGCAGTCCAGGCGGTTGGAGGCAAAGACCAGGATCAGCCTTGCCGGGATAGCCTGGGGCAGTCTGCGCACCAGGAACGTGAAGAAGGTGTCCGAGTCCCGGCGAACGTGGTCGACCTCGTTGACGAACAGGATCCGGCAGCCGCGGTAGTCCTTCAGGGCCTGCTCGATGCGAAGCATCCGTTCGTCGAGCGAGAGGCCTTTCTTGTATCGCTTGCTGGCGTTGAAAAGACAGGCCAGGTCGTTGAGGGCGAGAAAGCACGGGCGGGACGTGGACAGATCCAGGTGCAGGTGGCGCATCGGGATGCTGCGGTCGCGGCACATCCGCGACAGGAGGTTGAGGAAGTAACTGATCGTGAGCATCTTGCCGGTTCCGGTCTTTGCCCACACGGCAAGATGGCACGGATGGTCGGCCTCGGAGCCGCGCAGGAGCGGAGCGAAATGACTGCTGAGCTCCCGGAGTTCCGCCTCGCGAACGCTTTGGTTGAAGAGGGCATCAAGGACGGTCAGTTGCTCGGATCGAACCAGTTGCTCATCGTCCAGATGCCGCCGGTCGCGGATCACGGAGTGGTCCAGCACGTTCTGGATCTGATCGAGAATCCTGGATTGCACTGCTTCCATCGGAAGATCACCTCATCATGTTCCCATGGAAGCACAGCTATTTAAGCTTTGCGGTTGTCAGTGAGAGTTATGTTGTCGACAACATAACGGTCAGACAGCGGGACAGCAAACGAGTGATACTGCGCGGCTGCAAGGCTCGGCAAAGCGCTCAACGGCAGGGGATTTCCCTTCCCCAACGCCAAGGCATGGGGTGGTTTAGAATAGGAATAGCGTGCAAACACGGTTTCAGCCGAGCGGAGAGGGATCACGGGCATCATTTCGGGACAAAATCGGTCCGGTATGGGGTGGTTTTCCAGGCGCATTCGCGCCGCGAGGCCTAGGCGGCCGAAGGCCGATCGCGTGAGGGAGCGTCCCTGGCGGCGGCTACCTGGTGGTCTTCGCCTCGGAGGACAAGGTGCCGACGGGGGGCGAGGATTTGTACGCGAGTTTCAATCTCGACAAAGACGGGCAGTACCTGGCCCTTGTGGACCCGAACGGCATGGTGGTGTCGGCATACGCACCGGAGTATCCGCAGCAGCTTGAGGACATCTCCTATGGGATCGCGACCGTCACGGACAGGACCCCGTTGTTGCCTGCGGAGGTCCCTCTGAAGGTCGGTGTCCCGACGGACGACTCGATGGGTCTGAGCTGGACTGAGGTCGCGTTTGACGATTCCGCGTGGACCAGCGGCAAGGGTGCGGTGGGGTTTGACCTGTGGTCGCCGCCTCCGCAGATTCCGGGGTTCACCATCAGGATGGTGGAGTTCGCCGGGGACCTCGGCGACATCACGACGGCTCAGAGGATCGTCGACGGGCCGACGCCGCCCGGCTACACGCTCCTGGGCGACCACACGAAGGACTGTGATGTCGTGAACCATGGGCCGGATGGGGTTTTCTTCCCGGATCAGGTTCTGCCCAACGGACAGAACAGCGGTGACTATTACGTGCTGCGCTGCTCTGCGAACGTGGTCATCCCGGCCGGGACCTGGTCGATCGATGTGGGCAGCGACGACGGCTTCATGCTGAAGATCCCGGGTGTGAGTTTCTTCAACCGCTACAACGAGGACATGACGAATGTGCCGACGGTGCAGAACGACACACTCGTCTACAACCGGGCGCGCGGGCACAACCACACGTCGGCCAGCTTCACCGTGCCGGCTGGGGGTGTGTCGACGACGCTGACGTTGGATTTCTATGAGAACTGGGGCGGGGACACCGTGGAGTTGTCGGTCGCCGCGAGCGAGCAGACCTACAACCCGGGTTTCGTGTTGCTCAGCGACGGCGTTCTTCCGGGCTGGTCGGTCAAGACGGCATCCGGCACGCCGCCGCCGGATTACCGCCCGCTCATCGGGACCAGTCTCCAAGCGTCGATGCACAATCACAACGCTTCGGCCTACCTGCGGATTCCGCTGAAGAGGTTGTGAACCCGGACGATTTCGATGCCCTCCGACTACGCGTCAAGTACGACGACGGGTTCATCGCATACCTCAACAGCCAGGAGATCGCCCGGCGGAATGCGCCGGACGGGGTTGCCTGGAACTCCTCGGCTTCTGAGCCGCATGAGGATACGCAGGCCATTGTGTTTGAGGACATCGACGTCACGCTGCCGGAGGGATTGCTTCACGCCGGCGTGGGCACGAACCTCCTGGCAATTCACGCCATGAATGAGTCGGCCGGCGAAGAGGATTTCCTGTTCTATCCGGAGCTGCTGGGGCTGCGCGTTCTGGAGCGGGCCCCGCGGTATTTCACCACGCCCACGCCGCGCAGGGCCAATGCCGAGTCAAGCGTCGTCGAAGTCGTGGCGGACACGCACTTCAGCCATCCTCGCGGTCTCTACGACCAGCCCTTCCTGCTCACGATCACAACTCAGACGGCCGATGCCGAAATCCGCTACACCCTGGACGGCTCAGCGCCGACGGCGACATCGATGACCGACTTCATCTATGAGCAGCCAATCCCAATCACGGGCACGACGACGGTGCGCGCCGCGGCCTTCAAGCCCGGAGCGATCTCCACCAACGTCGATACCGTGACCTACATCTTCACCAGCGACGTCATCCGCCAGTCGCCCGACGGCCAGACGCGTGCAGGCAAAACAATGCGGGTCTGCGCCATCTCACCGCCAGAAAGCTGAGGTATGGTACCAGTGAGAGACATTTTCGCACGTCAGCACGGTCTTGTGCCCATTACACGAAGGCGGTCATGATACGCAGTGAGTATCGCCCGCGGGGTGGTTCAAGGCGTCATTTGGCTGACCCGGTATCACGTTATGCAAAAGTCGCATTGGCCGTTGCCGAGGCGCTGGAGCCAAGGCGGCTGCTCAATGCGGTGTACTTCGTGCCGGGCCCTGTGCTGAGCGCCGGCACCAATCCGACAGTGGTCAAGACGGGGGATGTGAACGGCGACAGCAAGATGGACCTGGTGGTCTCTAACCGTGGCTCCAACAACATCAGCGTCTTCCTGGGCAACGGAAACGGCACGTTCCAGGCCCAGAAGCTGACTACCGCCGTCAGCGACCCTTATCCGGCGCTGGCGGATGTGAATCGCGATGGCAAGCTCGATCTGATCACGGCCCAAGCCGGTTCGAACAACGTGACTCTGCGCCGGGGCAATGGGAATGGAACCTTTGGTTCGGCATCCACTTACAGCATGGGCAAAAGCCCTTCTTGGGCTGAAACGGGGGACCTGAACGCTGACGGTATCCCCGGATGTGGTTGTGGCCACTTATGGGGTGCAGACCATAAGTGTTCGCTTGGGCATGGCCGCGGGGGCATTGGGGGCATTGAAGACCTTTGCGGCCGGGCTGAACCCCTACTCGCTGGCCATATCCGACGTGAACCGCGACGGCAAACCGGACGTGGTCGCCAGCGGTCCGGACACGGGCAACGTCGCAGTCCTGTTGGGCAACGGAGATGGTACGTTCCAGCAACCGCAGACAGTCCTATGCGGGGGCCACCCCGACTTCATGGCCATCGGCGACGTGAACGGCGACTCCAACCCCGATGTGGTGATAACGGGCTACACCGCATCGAACACGGTGAGTGTTGAGTGTCCTGCTGGGCAACGGCGACGGCACTTTCCGGCCTCAGAAAACGTACGCAACGGGAACAAACCCCGATTCAGTCAGGGTGTCAGACCTCAATGCGGACGGAAGACTGGACGTCGTCGTGGCCAACATGAGCTCCAACAGCGTCGGCGTTCTGCTTGGTAACGGCGACGGCACTTTGCAGGCCCAGCAATCGCTCGGGGTCCCTGGCGGTGCCACGTCCGTGGTCGTGGCGGACTTCAACGCCGACGGCAAGCTCGATCTGGCGACCTGCGCATCCAGCGTCAGCGTCCTGCTCGGCAACGGTGACGGCACCTTCCAGTCTTCCCGCACCGTCTCAGTCAGCGGATACGCGCTCGAGGTCGTGGACCTGAACGGAGATGCGAAACCGGATCTGGTCGTGGCCAATCCCGATACGGGGAAGATCGTCGCTCTGCTGGGCAGAGGCGACGGCACCTTCCAGAATGCAGGGAGCTTTGCAGCCGGCGGCGGCTGCTACTTCCTGGCGGTGTCCGACGTGAACAACGACACGCACCCCGACGTGGTCGTCACCAACTACACCACCGCCAACACCGCCAGCGTACTGCTGGGCAACGGCGACGGGACGTTTCAGTCTCCGCGGGCCTTTGCGGTCGGAGCACAGCCAGGGCGGCTGGCGCTCGCAGACCTGAACCTTGACGGCAATGCCGACATCGTTGCGGTCAACAATTCCAGCAACGATATCAGCCTGCTGTTGGGAAACGGCGATGGCACGTTCCAGAACCAGCAGCGTTTCGCAGCCGGATACTTCCCGCATGGCGTGACGGTCGCCGATCTGGATGCCGACGGCGTGCAGGATGTGCTGGTCGCTGACTACAGCGGCAATGCCGTCAGCGTGTTGCTCGCCACCTTCGGTACCCTCTCCGCCGCCCTCGACCCCGCCAGCGACACCGGCAGCTCCTCCGGCGATCACCTGACTTTCGATACCCAGCCCGTGGTCCTCGCGACTGTGAATATGGCCGGCACTCTCGCCGTGGACGCCGATGCCGACGGCAGGCCGGAGACAGAACGGGTCGTCGATGCTGCCGGCACTTATTCGCTAAAGCTCCCGGCTCTGCGCGACGGCAGCTATCGGCTGGCGATCGTGTTCGCACCCACCCTCGGCCACATTCTGACCTCCACGGTGCCCGTCACGATCGATTCGACAGGCCCACGACTCTCTTCCTGGGCCCTGGTCCGCAATAGCAGCAACCCCATGTCCTGCGTCGTGGGTTTTGACGCGGCCATCGACCCAGCCACGTTCACACCGGCTGATGCTACCCTGCAACTGCCGGACGGGACGTCGATATCGCCAGCCACGATCGCGGCTCTGAGCGATAGCACCTTCCGGCTGGAATTCCCTCCACAGGAGGATCCCGGCGTGTACTTCCTGAGCATCGGCCCGGATATCCGCGACTTGGCCGGCAACCCTATGGATCAGGATCGGAACGGCATCAACGGCCAAGCCGCCGATCTGTGGCAGATGAACATCTATGCCGTCCAGATCACCGGCACCCCCGGCACTGACATCTATTTCGTCCAGACCTTTGCCGGCGATTTTCAAGTGTTTCTCGACATCGATCCGCGGCTCTCGGCCTCGGCGCTGCCCACATACACCTATCCGATCGGCCAGGTGGCGACGCTCAGATTCGATGCTGGCAGCGGCGACGACAGGCTCAGCGTTCTCTCAAGGCTCCCCCTGACACCCGCCTTTACCGGCAGCGGCAACGACATCCTCCAGTTGGATGTGGGCTCGTTCACATTCGCCTCCGATTTGGCCACCACGACCTCCGAGCTGACCCTCGTGTTGGGACCTGCTGCCAGTGCCACATTCGCCGGTACCCAACACCTGCGTGGCCTGGTCCTCCACAGCGGTAACGTCTCCATGCACGGTGGCACCAAGAG
>Ga0315286_10005430_pt1 | contig 12310 bp, 11 predicted proteins | sample YL17G10_0_MG_FD_205038 | JGI IMG/M metagenome (GOLD analysis project Ga0315286, IMG submission 205038) | Sediment microbial communities from Yellowstone Lake, YNP, Wyoming, USA - YL17G10_0 | ecosystem: Environmental > Aquatic > Freshwater > Lake > Sediment | place: USA: Wyoming | collected... | reverse complement strand
TATAGGCATGGGAGAGGCGCTCCTGAGAGAGGCCCTGGGTCAGCATAGCCACCGCCCGCTCTTGGCCGATGATCGTCCACACCGCTTCACCCCAGCCCGGCGCTACACATCGCAGCGCATGAGGTCATCGTAGGTCTCGCGACGCCGCACCAGCCGCGCTTGGCCGTCCTTGACGAACAGCACAGCCGGTTTTAGCGAGCCGTTGTAATTGCTTGCCATCGACAGGCAGTAGGCGCCGGCCCCCGGTATCGCCAGAATGTCACCCGCCCAGAGCCGGGGCAGATCGGCGTCTCTGATCAGAACGTCGCCCGACTCGCAGTACTTGCCGGCAATCGTCACTCTCTCCGACGTTCCCCCTTCCAGGCGGTTCGCCACCAGGGCCTCGTAGGCGGCGCCGTATAGGGCGGGGCGGATGTTGTCGGCCATGCCGCCATCGACGGTCACATACGTCCGCACGCCGGGTATCTCCTTGCGTGCCCCCACGCCATACAGTGCCACGCCGGCTCGGCCCGCGAGGGAGCGGCCCGGCTCGACTGTCAGGCGCGGCAAGGGCAGGCCGTGGGCGGTGCAGCCTTCCTTAACGGCCGAGACGATGGCTTCGGCATAGACGGCGCGCGCCGGCGCTGGAGCGTCGCGGAGGTACTGGATCGCGAAGCCGCCGCCCGCGCTCAAGACCTGGAGCGTGAAGCCGTGACGCTCCTTCATGCGAGCCGCGAACTCAAGTACCGTTCGGCAGGCCTGCTGATGGGGCTCCGTCTCGAAGATCTGGGAGCCGATGTGGGCGTGCAGCCCTACCAGCTCCAGCCCCGGCGACGCCATCAGGCTCAACACGGCCTCCTCGGCCTGGCCGGTGGCTATGGCGATGCCGAACTTGCTATCCAGGGCGCCGGTAGTGATGTACTCATGCGTGTGAGGGTCGATGTTGGGCGAGACCCGCAGCAACACCGGCTGCCGCCTCTTCAGGTCGCCCGCGGCGTCGTTCAGCAGCACCGCCTCGTGAAAGTTGTCGATGACGACGTGGCCCACCCCCGCCGCCAGCCCTTCCCAAAGCTCCTGGGCCGACTTGTTGTTGCCGTGGAAGTAGACCCGCTCCATCGGGAACTCGGCGGCGCAGGCTATCGCCAGCTCTCCCCCCGAGGCCACGTCCAGTCCTAGTCCCTCCTCAGCCATGAGACGGGCCAGGGCACGGCCGAGATAGGCCTTGGCGGCGTAGGTGACGGTTGTCTCATCGTGGCGGGAGCGGAACTCGCCCAGCCACTCGCGGCAGCCCTCGCGTAGCTCGACCTCATCGAAGACGTAGAGCGGCGTGCCGAACTCGCGCGCGAGATCGACCGCGTCGCAACCGCCGATGGTCAGATGGCCCTCCGGCGTGGCGCCGGCCGTGCGGGGCAGGATCGGGACAAAAGCGGGATCAAGAGACATGAGTCAATATCCAGGGAAAAACGGTTTCCGGCCGGTATCGAGATTATACGATGGGCGAAGGGGAGGGTCTAGGCAACCGGAGGCGTCGGCCTATCCCGGCAGCCGGCAAACGACCTCGTCTCCCTCTTCCTGCATTACCACCTTGCCCTCGCTCTGGAGCTTGTAGAGATGCGATAGTATCTGCCCCAGCGCCATCCGCTCCAGATGGGGGCTCAGTTCAGGGTAGATGCCTTGCACGAGCTCGCTTAGCCTCTCCTTCCCCTGACTGATGAGGAGCAGCACCTGCTCGTCGCGCTCCCGCCTGTGCTCGATCAACTCTTGTATCTTGCGCTGCGGCTGGCGGACGATGGGGCCATGGCCGGGGCAGATGAGGGCTGCGTCGAGCTCTTCCATCCTGCGCAGGGAGTCGAGGTACTGGGCCATGTCGCCGTGGGGCGGCGGCGCGATCGCCGTCGTGCCGATGCCGAGGACGTTGTCGCCGCTGAACAGCACCCGTTCTTCTTCTAGGAGGAGGCAGATGTGGCCGGCGCTGTGGCCCGGTGTGTGCACGACGCGCAACCGGAGCGAACCGACCGGCAGTGTATCGCCGTCTTCGAGAGAGAGGTCGACCGTCACCTTGGCTGCTTCCCGGCGTAGCATCCGCTCTTCCGGACTGTCTTCGGGCCGCTCCCGTTCCGCCGACTCGCGCAGAAGCTGCGCCTCCAGCGGGTGCATAGCGATGCGCGCCCCTGTCGCTTCACTGAGGCGGCGAGCACCGCTGGCGTGGTCGAAGTGATGGTGGGTGAGGACGATGTACGCCAGTTTGACATCTCCCAGTCCCTCCAAGTACTCCATCCGCTCCCGGAACGAGTCATCATTGGGGAAGCCGCTGTCGATCATGATCCCCTGCCCCTGGTTCACCACCAGATAGACGTTAGGGGAGTAGACACCGGGAGACTTCATCGGTACGCGGACGGTGTGGACGTTGGGAGTGACTTCCATCGCAGCTCTCTCGAGAAGGTTGTGGGTGATGCACAGTCATTATACAGGGCTTCACCGGCTCAGGCGACGCCGCTTTGACCGCTATGTCGCGCTCTGCTATCCTGCCAGCCATCAGCCGGCGCCCAGGGAGGAGAGACGTGACGACGCGCAGGGATGAAGGTCTGACCGTGATCAAGGTAGGGCCGCTGGGGCCGTTCGCCAACAACGGCTACGTGATCATCGATCCCGAGAGCGGCGAGAGTCTGATCGTGGACATGCCGCAAGAGGGGGAGAAGCTGCTTCAGGCGGCCAAGGGGACGCATGTGACGCGGGTTATCCTCACTCACGCTCACCCCGATCACCTGCCGTCCTATGACCTGATAACGGCGGCGACCGGTGCGCCGGTCTGTGCTCATGAGGACGAAATCGGCATGCCCCCGCAGAAGGTCCAGGAGCGCCTGACCGATGGCCAGGAGTTGCCGCTGGGCAAGCAGCGTGTCACCGTTATCCACACCCCGGGACATACGCCGGGCAGCATATGCTTGCTTGCCGGTAGGTTCCTCATCGCCGGCGACACGCTCTTCCCCGGTGGCCCCGGCCACAGCGACCGTCCGGAGGACTTGCAGCAGGAGATAAAGTCGATTGTGGAGAAGCTCTTTGCGCTGTCGGATGACACCATCGTCTACCCTGGACATGGCGATGATACCACCATCGGTCGTTCCAGGCGGGAGTACGCTGTCTTCGCCTCCCGCGAACACCCGTCGGATCTCTCCGGCGACGTGACCTGGGAGGGATCGTAGGATTCAAGGCGTGAAATTCGGGGGGGCCGTATTCCCGCGCTGGTGGCTTTTGTTGAGGAGGATAGGCAAGCCCGTCTGCGGCGGACTTGAGGGAGAGACTATGCCGCCACGTCGGCGGCGATTCGAGGACAGGTGGTGTTGCCGCCTGCGGACTTCGCCTCGTATAGTGCCGCGTCGGCTCTCGCGATCAGGTCTGCCACCTTCTCGCCGCTACTGGTGTCGAACGTTGCCACACCTAGGCTTGTCCGCATCTTTATGCTTCTGCGGCTGGACACATAGAACTTCTGCTTTTCTACCTTGCTTCGGAAGCGTTCCCCGAATCTCCGCGCCGCCCGCAAGTCTGTCTCTGGCAGAATGAATAGGAACTCATCGCCGCCATAACGGCCGACCACGTCGCCCCGCCGGCAGCTTCGCCGTGCCAGCCTCGCTAGCTGCACCAGCAAGTCATCTCCTGCGTTGTGCCCGTATCGGTCGTTCACCCCTTTGAACATATCCATGTCCACCATCGCTACGCTTAGGTGAGTGTCATGGCGTACCGCTCGCGCGCACTCTCCTTCGACTACTTCCTCGACATATCGGCGGTTCGGTATCCCCGTCAGCGCATCCGTCCTCGCCAAGCGGTGCTGCACCTCCATGCTTTCCTGCAGCTTCTCCGAGTACTCCCGTAGCTGCTTCTCCGATTCCGCCAGCGCCTTATACATCTGCCGAGCCTTCAGCGCTACCGCCACCTGCGCCGCTATCCCTTCTAGGAACTCCACCTCCTCCGGCGGGAAGGCGCGGACCCGGAAGCTGGCCAGACCCATGGTGCCCAAGGCCTCGTCGCCGAAGGTGATCGGGATCTCAGCCCCCGACCTTAACATCGCCCAGCGGAAGAACTTGCGGGCGACCTCGGGAATCAGCTCCTGGTTCTGGAGGTCCAGTGATAGGAATGTCTGCCGGGTGCGGATAGCTTCCAGAGCTGGCACGTACGCGATGGAAGCCATCAGGTCCTGCCACTCATGGCCCAGCGAAGTATCCTGCCAGCGGAAACGGTTCATCGCCCGCACAGTGAACTTCTCCGAGGCCTCGTCCCAGAGGTCGAGGGTTACCGCTTCATAATCGATGCAACTGGAGATGGCGGTGGCCAGGTCTTCCAGAACGGATTCGGTGTCCTCAGACTGCGTAAGCACCGCCGCGGCATTCGCCAGAGTCTTCAGTTGCTCCCGCTCGCGGCAGCCGCGAGAGGCGTTTAGCATGCGCTCCATGAAGAATGTCAGAGGGGGAAGCGCCAGATCTAGGAACTTCAGCACCTGGGCGTCGATGCCATTCTCCCAGGGTCCCTGCATAATCAACATCTCTGCTGGGCTTTCGAGAGTGGGGATCTTAAGCGCGATATACTGCCGTCCCTCAGCCTGAGGGTCGCTCGTCAAATCCTCCACCCGGCGGTCTCGCATGTTGAACGCGACCAACCCCCCATGTATCTGGGCCTGCTGCTGCACCAGCCAAAGGCCCGTTCGCCCCGTGCCTACGTCATCTCCCGACTGGGAATCACCGCAGGCGGCCCAGTCCCTATCTTCGGCGTAGACAAAATGCACCCGGGTCACATCAAGGAAATCGCGTAGAGTGTCGGCGATGCGGGTGAGGTCATCCTTAGTCGCGTCGCTCTCAACTGCCATCTTGGCAAGCTGGCGCACGGCGTCAAACGCTTGTTTCATCGGTTCTCCCCGTCAAGCTGTGTATCAGGTGCAGCGACCGTGTATCGAAATGTCGGCTTCTCGCATGCCATCCCTCATACCTCAGCAGCAGAAAAGCCTGAAGCCGCCGCTGAGGCAACACCCTCGAAGAGTCCGCAGTAGCTTGCGTCGTTTTGAGCAAGGCATCTGGGGAAGGGTCCATGGGCATCTATGCAGCCTGCCTCGGCGAGCGGTAGGCGATGGTCCTGTTGCGCCCTTGAGACTTCGCCTCGTACAGCGCCTCGTCTGCTCTTGAGACGAGTGCTGATGGCCTCTGGCCTCCCTCTCTGTCAAGCTCTGCTACGCCTAGGCTCACTTTCATTCGTATGCGCTGGCCGGACGACAGGTGGAATACTTGCTTGGCTACGCTGGAGCGGAACCTATCGGCAAACCTCTTCGCCGCGTTCTGGTCGGCCTCAGGTAGCACAAACAGAAACTCATCGCCGCCGTAGCGTCCAACGACGTCGCCCTGGCGGCAACTGCGCCGCGCCAGGTCGGCCAACTGCACCAGGGCCTCGTCTCCCGCCTTATGGCCGTAGGTATCATTGATCGCCTTGAAAAAATCCACGTCGGCGATTGCTACGCTCAGAGACGTCTTGTGCCGAGTCGCCCGCGCATGCTCCCCCTTGACCACCTCGTCCGCGTACCGCCGATTGGGTATTCCCGTCAATGCGTCGGTCCTTGCCAGGCGGTGCTGGATCTCCATGCCCTCCTGGAGCTGCTGAGAATACTCTCTTAGCTGCTCCTCCGACTCGGCAAGGGCCTTGTACATGCGCACCGCCTTCAAAGCCACTGCTAACTGGGCAGCGAACCCTTCCAGAACGTCCACCTCCTGCGGCGAGAAGCTTCGCGGACGCTGACTGGCCACCCGCAGCGTTCCCAGGAACTCGTCGCGGAAAATGAGCGGGAACTGGCCGCCGGCGAAGATGTGGGCTTTCCTGAAGAATCGCCGCCCGTACTCCGGCACCCGCTCGTCGTTCTGGATATCGGATATGAGGAGCGGTGCGCGGCTGCGTATGGCCAGCTCCATCACCGCACGAGGGTATATCGAGCCTATGTTTTGTGCTCGCCAGACCTGTCCCAGTGAAGTGTTGACCTGCGGGGTTTGGTTGATGGCGGTCATGATGAAGTCCTGCGCTCGCTCGTCGTACACATCAATGGACGCCAGCTCATAGCCGCTAGAGTGGGAGATGGCGGTGGCGAGGTCCTCGAGGGCAACCTCCACGCGCTCGGCCTGGGTCAGCAGCTCAGCGGCGCTGGCCAGCGCGGTCATCTGCTCCCTCTGACGAGCCGCGCGTGAGGTGCTCAGTTCCTGTTCCATGATGAGAGCCAGAGCAGGGGTGGCAGTCTCCACGAAGGCGAAAACGCCGTCGTCTATCCGACACTCCCAGGGGCCTCTTATGATCAGCATCTCATCAGAGGTGCCGCCGCTGGGCACAGGGAAAGCCACGTAGGCTCGACCATCGGCATCGAGGGCGCTTGTGATCTCCTCGACCCGCTCGTGACATATGTTGAACGCCACCGGCCCGCCGCTTATCTCCATCTGGTGCTGCACCAGCCACAGCCCGATTTGGGTTGTGCCCAGACTGTCGTGGGAAGAAGAATCCCCGCAGGTCAGGAAATCCCTGTCCTGGACATAGACGAGGAATGCCCGGTCGACGGCAAGGGAATCGCGAACCACATCCACAACTTGGGCAAGCCTCTGCTCCCTTGAAGGGCTGTCGAAGACAGCATTTGCCAAGTCGCGCAGGCTCTGAACTCTGTTGGGCATGCTCTACCGTCTGTCTCTTTCTAGGGTTTCCTGTTGTAAGGTTCGGCAGCAGGGGGTCGTTCTTGATATCTATTGGCGTGGTTCGTGGCCAATCTTGAGGTACCGCGGCCTTGCTTGAGTGGCCTGGGTCGGTGCCCGTACAATGACTGGGGGAGTAGCCCCTAGACTGTTCTTGAGAGGGAGATTCCCGATAACACATGGAAGAGCAAGCGTTCTATAGAACTGAATTGGCCAGCGGCCTCCGCGTTTTGACTGCTCCCATGCCTCATACCCGCTCGGTGAGTGTGAGCGTCTACGTCGGCGCCGGCTCCCGCTACGAGAGGCCTTTTGAGGCAGGCCTCTCCCACTTCGTGGAGCACCTCTGTTTCAAGGGGACGGAGAGAAGGCCCAGTCCTCGGCTGATATCCGAGGTCATCGACAACGTTGGTGGCATCCTGAATGCCGGCACCGATCGCGAACTCACCGTCTACTACGGCAAGGTCGCGCGGCCTCACCTCGAGTTGGTGGTTGACATACTGGCGGACATGCTCCGCTACTCTCTCTTGGCGCCGGAGGAGGTAGAGAAGGAACGGCGGGTCATCCTTGAGGAACTGGCCATGGTCGCCGACTCACCGTCCCAACTCGTCGACGTCCTTATCGATGAGGTTCTCTGGCCTGATCAGCCTTTGGGTTGGGACGTGGCGGGCAATCGGGAGACGGTGTCTGCCGTGACCCGCGACATGGTCCTAGACTATCTTCACCGCCAGTACGTGCCCAACAACATGGTGGTGAGCGTGGCCGGCAACGTAGGCGAGGAGGAAGTGCTGGATCTCATCGGCAGGGCGATGGGCGATTGGCCGTCGGGGAAACCATCGGACTGGTTCCCGGCGTGCCGGCCCCAGACACAAACGGGGATAGCGGTGACTCAAAAGAAGACGGAGCAGGCGCATCTGTCCCTGGCTGTTCACGGTCTGCCGATTGAGCACCCCGATCGCTATGTCATCGACCTCCTCAGCGTCATTCTGGGTGAGAGCATGAGCAGCCGGCTCTTCTTGGAGCTTCGGGAGAGAATGGGGCTCTGTTACGACATCCACAGCTACGTCAACCACTTCCTCGATGCCGGCTCTTTGAGCATCTATGCCGGGGTTGACCCCCAAAACGCCCTCAAGGCGCTGAAAGCGCTGGTGACGGAGTTGGATCACCTTCGTGAGGGTGTTCCCGAAGAGGAGTTGCGCAAGGCCAAAGAGCTATCGAAAGGGAGAATGCTTCTGCGGATGGAGGACACCCGGGCCGTCTCCGGCTGGATCGGGGCCCAGGAGCTTCTCCTGGGCAAGGTGCGGACGGTCGATGAGGTGGTGGAGGAGGTTGAGGCCGTTGCTGTCGAGGACATGAGGCGGGTGGCCAACGAACTGCTGGTCAGCGGCAGCCTCAACCTGGCGGTTGTTGGGCCCTTCCGGAGCGAGAGGCGGTTTCTCCCCTTGCTCAAGCTCTAGGCTGGCTATTCCCCGGATCGAGGCTGGTGAGCCGCTGTCTTAAGACTAGCCGACTAACTCCCACCATCTTCCCGGTGTTCAATAGAGAGAGGGCCGCCCGATGCATCCAGGCGGCCCTCATTCTCCGTTGTGATCTCTTCTAGTATTCGGGCGGTGCCGGCATCGGCGCTGCGGTCGGCGCCTCGGGTATGTCGGAGACAAGGGATTCGGTGGTGAGCACCATCGCCGCGATGGACGCTGCGTTCTCCAACGCCGAGCGTACTACCTTCACCGGATCGACGATCCCCTGCTTGAACATGTTGACGTACTCGCCGGTCAGGGCGTCGTATCCAATGTCGGCGTCCTTGGCCTTGCGCACAGCGTCGACGACCACCGAGCCCTCACGGCCGGCGTTCTCGGCGATAAGGGTCATCGGCGCCTCTACCGCCTTTACCAGTATGCCGACGCCGGTCCGCTCGTCGCCCTCCAGCTTCTCCTGCAGCTTCTCCAGCGCCTTCTGAGTGCGCAGCAGGGCTGCTCCGCCGCCGACCACTATCCCCTCTTCCACAGCCGCGCGGGTGGCGGAGAGGGCGTCCTCAACGCGCAGTTTCTTCTCCTTGAGCTCGACCTCAGTTGCCGCCCCGACCTTGAGGACGGCGACGCCACCGGCAAGCTTGGCCAGCCTCTCCTGGAGCTTCTCTCGGTCGAACTCAGAGGCGGTCTCATCGATCTGGGCCTTGATCTGCTTTATTCGCGCCTGGATCGCCTCGTCGCTGCCGTGCCCCTCGATGATCGTCGTGTCCTCTTTGCTCGACACGACCCGGCGGGCGCGGCCGAGGTCGGCGACCTGGGCGCTGTCCAGCTTGCGGCCCATGTCTTCGGTTATGAAGGCGCCGCCGGTAAGGATCGCGATGTCTTCCAGGATCGCCTTGCGCCGCTCGCCGAAAGCGGGGGCTTTGACTACGAGGGCGTTGATCGTACCGCGCAGTTTGTTGACGACCAGCGTGGCCAGGGCCTCGCCGTCGCAGTCCTCGCAGATGATGACGAGGTTCTTGGTGACCTGGAGTGTCTTCTCAAGGATAGGCAGGATCTCGGCGATGGCGGATATCTTCTTGTCCGTGATCAGGATGTAGGGGTCGTCCAGCGCCGATTCCATGCGCTCCGTGTTAGTGACGAAATAGGGGGAGACGTAGCCGCGGTCGAGCTGCATGCCGTCCACGAACTCGGTCTCCATCCGCAGCCCCTTCGACTCCTCGACAGTGATAACGCCGTCCTTACCCACCTTCTCCATGACGTCGGCGATGAGGTCGCCGATCTCGGTGTCAATGGCGGCGATGGAGGCTACCTGGCCGATCTGCTCCTTGCCGGAGACCGGCTGCGCCATCTGTCGCAGCGTCTTGATTGCCGTTTCTACACCCTTCTCCAGGCCCCGCTTTAGGGCCATGGGGTTGGCGCCGGCGGCCACGTTCTTCAGTCCCTCGTGCACGATCGCTTGGGCGAGGACGGTGGCGGTTGTCGTGCCGTCGCCGGCGACGTCGTTGGTCTTAGTCGCGACCTCTTTCGCCAGTTGAGCGCCCATGTTGGCGAACGGCTCTTTGAGCTCGATCTCCTTGGCGATAGTTACGCCGTCGTTGGCGATCACCGGCGGCCCGAATCTCTTAGCGATTACCACCGTGCGGCCGCGGGGGCCGAGAGTAACCTTTAGGACGTCAGCCAGGGCGTCGACGCCCTCCTTCAAGAGGCGCCGGGCGTCCTCATCGAAAACCAGTTGTTTGGCCATAGAAATCTCCTTTTCCCAACCTCACTCCGTTCGCCCACTAGCAAGAGATGTTTGTTTCTGACAAGCCTTTCCGCCTCTGGTGGGCGAAAGATGAGTCGGGCTACTTTCTCGGCTGCTTCTTCTTGCTAGGATCCTTTGACACCTTGAACGTGACATCATCCCCTATCTTCACTTCATGCTGAATCTGAACCTTGCAGAGGACATCCTTTTCGGAGAGGACGATGTACTCGGTCTGATCGATCTTGATCTCCTGGCCGCTGTACTTGGCGTAGAGAATGCGGTCGCCGACTTTGACGTCCATGGCGATGCGCTTTCCCTCATCGTCCAACCGCCCGGGGCCCGCCGCCACGATCTCGCCCTGCTGAGGCTTCTCCTTGGCCGTGTCGGGGATGACGATGCCGCTTGCCAGCACTTCTTCCTGGACAACCGGCTTGATCACAAGCTTGTCCGCCAGGGGAATGAGTTTGGTAGCCAATCTTAGACCCTCCTTCTCTTACGATTGGAAATTCCTGAGTCCTTCCGCCCGGCTGCTCTCGACCGGGCAGCAGGTTAGCACTCTCATGACGAGAGTGCTAATCAACCATAATAGTAGCGCAGTCGCCGCCCACGCGCAAGAAGCTGGAGGTCACGATGATGAAAGAGGATCGATCCCATCCGTCTTCCCCATGGAGGCTGGGGCGTTTTCGCGGATCTCCGGCATTTGCTGCTGCAGCCTGTCTCTCTATAACTCCTATCAATGGAAGGCCGTCTACAACAAGCGGGGTCGGTCGAACGGGAGTTCAGCAGGCTGGGGCCTTACCGGAAACTGGACGCAATCAGGACACGAGGGCTGCCCAAGGTATGGCTACACGTTGCCCTAAGTACAACAGTGATGAACGTGGCGGCTGTAGCGAGGACGGAGGCCGGTCAGGTGGAGCAGATTAGGACTTGCACGGCGATGTAGCCAAGTCGCACGCAGGGTCTTCCGTCATGAGTTCCGGGTATGACCACGCCAAATCACTCAGGGTAGACGCTGTCCCTTCAATGAGGCGGTATCGAGGACGAGGGTATTGCTCCATTAATGCCTTACGAGTACGAATCAGACCCTTATAGAAGTCCTCTCGCGTGGCAAAGGGATGGGCTTTCAGGACCTTGATGGTCTTAACCTCGTCCTTCTGGCTAACAACCACAAATATCCTTGTCCGAGGGGCGTCTGACCCGTTCATGTAGCTAGCCTCCTAAACTCCTTCGCCAAGCCGTTCACTTGCTTGTCCACATGATGAAGGGCATCGCTTATCTCACGCATGCGTCCGAACAACACGGGCGGCACAGACTTGGGATCTGTACGATAGTACTGATACAGGGGCGTCGTCCATAAAGCAAAGGCGTGTTCTAGGAGCGTCCTACACTGTATCTCGCACCGCACACTCTTATGATGCGTTGTGTCCAATTCGACATCTACGTGCAGGGATCGGTACCCCGTATAGCCCCTGCGACACTTTTCCACCCTGAGAATTCTCCACCTGCCGTTGTCCTGGATGAACGTACCGGTCTCCTTTACCTGATCGAGGCGATCCAATACCACCCTGACCCCAGCAATATCGGTCACCCTCGCCTCAAGGTCGGCAAGCGAGCCGACCGAACGTTTGCGCGGGATGTCGACTTTTTCCTCGATTCTATCGAACTCTTTCACCCTCGAACTAATGCGGCGCTCTATCTCACCTAGCGGCATGTACTTACAATAGCGGACATGGTTTTCCAGTTCCCGCACCACCTCGTCCACAGCCTCATCATAGCGGGACTGCTCAACTCGCGCTTGATACAGCGCCTTTCTTGCTGCGTCTGTGAGTGGCATCTACCTGAGAAGGCACTATACAGTCCCACGCAAGAAAGCGCAATATCCATTAAAGAATCGGCTTGTGACGGGGAAATCTTGAATGTCTGAGGGCAGCAGTCAAGAACTGCATGATCCCTCCATATCGCCACCAGCATTACTATCGTGCAGCACTAGTATACCCGTTCTGTCATGCCCCTAGTCAAGTAGCTTATGTTAGCTACCTGCTAAATGTTCAAAACTCCCGCCGACTTTCGCAACGGGCTACTTGTAGGCTGTTGCGAAACTCAGGCCCCCTTCCATGGCTGAAGGTTGTCCGAGTCCTCACCATTCTCAGCGCCTTCATGTTCGAAGACATCTACCGCCGGGAAGCCAACGGGCATGGCGTCGGGATCGCCGGATAGCAATCGTTCGAAGCCCCTTTCGTCACACACATAGACGGTCTGCCCCTTCACATCCCAAACACGCCTAACCAGACGTTGTCCACCAAAGGCTCGAACTATAACGACTGAACCTCTCATTTTGCACCTCCACCTCTATGTTGGCCATGCCACAACCTAGTTGCAAGTTTAGTCCGTCAGGGTATTGACAACATCTGGCA
>Ga0315286_10005429_pt1 | contig 12310 bp, 11 predicted proteins | sample YL17G10_0_MG_FD_205038 | JGI IMG/M metagenome (GOLD analysis project Ga0315286, IMG submission 205038) | Sediment microbial communities from Yellowstone Lake, YNP, Wyoming, USA - YL17G10_0 | ecosystem: Environmental > Aquatic > Freshwater > Lake > Sediment | place: USA: Wyoming | collected... | reverse complement strand
CACAATGCCTCTTGGATACAATGTTGATGCACTCCTGCCACAGGAGATGGCTGCCAAAGCGGAAGCCATCGGGGTCCGCAAAGCTGCACTGAAATTCTTCCCGTTGTTCACCCTGGCGGTCCTGGCTGGTGCTTTTATCGCTCTGGGAGCCATGTTTGCCACGGTCACCTCAGCCGGGACTTCCTCTTTACCCTACGGACTCTCCCGTCTGGTGATGGGGCTGGCATTTTGCATCGGTCTTGTCCTGGTGGTTGTCGGTGGAGCCGAGTTGTTCACCGGCAACAACCTGATCGTGATGGCTTGGGCTAGCCGAAAAGTAAGCACGACTTCCCTGCTGCACAATTGGGTGGTTGTGTATGTGGGCAACTTCGTCGGTTCGGTCGGGACTGCTGCACTGGTCTTTCTCACCCGGCAATACACATTTGGAGCTGGCTCAGTGGGTGAGACCGCCTTGAAGATCGCTGCAACCAAAGTCCAGCTGGGATTCGTCCAGGCGGTCGTGCTGGGTATCCTCTGCAATGTCCTGGTGTGCCTGGCGGTCTGGTTGACCTACAGCGCACGCACCACTGCCGACAAGATCCTGGCGATCATCTTCCCGGTCACCGCTTTCGTCGCTGCTTCTTTCGAGCACAGCATCGCCAACATGTATTTCATCCCTTATGCCATGTTCATCAAGAACTTCGATCCGGCTTTCGTGACCTCCCTGGCAGGCAAAGTCCCTGATCTTTCCGGGTTGACCTGGTCGACCTTCTTCCTGCGCAATCTACTGCCGGTGACGATCGGGAATATCATCGGCGGAGCCGGGTTGGTGGCAGCCGTCTACTGGTTCATTTACCTGGGCGATTACAAAAAATAAGGGGATTTTCGCGTTACCTGGCACCCTTGCGTCCGAATTGGCGTTCCAGCAGATCGACCGATAGGTGGATCATGGTCGGGCGTCCGTGCGGACAGGTGCGGGGTGAATTGCAGGATTCCAGGTCGGTCAACAGACTGCGCTGTTCCTCTGGTGAAAGCACCTGCCCGGCTTTGATCGCCAGGCGTTTGCAAACCCTGCCAGCCAGTCGGGCTTCGATCTCGTTTTGCAGGGGTCTTTCATCCTCTTCAAAATCCTCCGCCAGGGCTTGCAGTGCAGCCGCTGGATCCCCATGCCCGAATATGACCGGGATGGCGCGGACTTGAAAGATCCCCGGTCCGAAGGGCTCGATTTGAAAACCGAGTTGTTCCATGATGGGCAATTGTTCATTTACGAGGGATACCTGGCTGGCGGATAATTGCACACTGGCGGGCGTCAGCAGAGCCTGGGAGGGGATATTATGTTGTTCGAGTTGTTTCATCAGTTTCTCAAACAGCACCCTTTCATGCGCCGCATGTTGATCCACCAGGTACAGACCATCCGGTCCCTCCGCAACAAGGTAAGTGGATCCGATCTGACCGATCAGGCGCAGGATGGGAACTTCCGTACCTGGCAATGGTCTGGATAACAAGCCAGCTTCCAATTCATCCTCCCCAAGTGGATTATCATTCGGGTAGCCGGGATCGTCCACCTGGGATGAACCTCGAGCGAATGCCCAGGCGGGATCGACATATGTTGTATGAGAAGAGGGAGTGTTCCATAAACCCTGCGCTGGCATGCTTGGGATGGGGGTAAACGCCAGCAGGGTACGCCGTGTGGCGCGTTGCACAAAACTGAAGACCCGCTCCTGGTTGCGGAAACGCACCTCGGCTTTGGCTGGATGGACATTGACATCCACCTCGGCGGGATCGATGCGAATGAATAACGCCGCCATCGGGTACCGCCCTACCATTAGGAGCGTACGGTAGGCATTGATCAGCGCTGCGCTCAGGGGGGTATCCTGCACCCAACGACCATTAATGAAGAAAGTGATCTCCCGGCGGTTGGAGCGGGTGATGGAGGTCGGGCTGATAAATCCAGTCAGCTGGATACCCTCCTCGCCAGCATTAATTTCAAGCATCTGGCGCGCCACCTCCACTCCGTATAACGCCGCCAGGATGGCGCGCTGGTCGCCATCTCCACTGGTTTGCAGGCTGGGGGATTTTCCTTCACTTAATTTAACCCTCACTTGTGGGTAAGCCAGGGCATAGCGTGCCACCAGGGTATCCATCACCCGCCGCTCGGTGGCATCCGTTTTCAGGAATTTTAAACGTGCCGGGACATTGTAAAAGAGATCTTCCACCCGAACAAGCGTCCCAGGAGGTGCAGCTTCTGCTTGCACTGCGCTTGCCAATCCGGCTTCCACGTACATTCGGGCACCGATCCCGGCCTCCGGGACGCGTGAAATGATGGTCAGACGTGCCACCGAACCGATGGATGCCAGTGCTTCTCCCCTGAAACCCAGCGTGGAGATGGAAAACAGGTCAGATACCTGGTTCAACTTGCTGGTGGCATGACGTGCCATCGCCAGTTCCAGTTGATCGGCAGGAATTCCACAGCCGTCATCCACCACCTCGATCAGGCGTCTGCCTGCCTCCAGGATCTTGATCGCCACCGACCCGGCTCCTGCATCCAGGGCATTCTCCAGCAGTTCCTTCACCACCGAAGCCGGGCGTTCCACCACCTCACCAGCGGCGATCTGGGAGGCAATTTCAGGAGGCAATATGTGGATGGGCATGTCCCTATTATACGGTTTTTTCTTTATAATACCGGTATGCCTCTTTCAACCATCTTTTTCGACCTGGACGACACACTTTACCCGGCTTCCTGCGGGGTCTGGAAATTGATCAAGGAACGCATGAACCTGTACATCCACAAGCAATTGGGGATACCCTGGGATGCCATCCCGGCTCTGCGTGATGAACTATTTCAAAAATATGGCACGACCTTGCGCGGCTTGCAGGCTAACTACCCTGTCAATAGCGATGATTACCTGGCATTTGTTCATGACATACCATTGCAAGATTACCTCCAACCGGATCCAGACCTGATCCAGGTCATCTCGCATCTGCCTTACAGAAAATTGATATTTACCAATGCAGATGCAACCCACGCCAAACGGGTGCTTGCAGCTCTCGGTCTCGAATCTTGTTTCGATGCCATCGTGGATATCATGGCAGTTGACCCTTACTGTAAACCGATGAACGAGGCGTTCGAGATCGCGTTGAAATGGGCAGCAGAATCCGATCCAGCGAACTGCTTGCTTGTGGATGATCTGCCTGTGAATACGCGTGCCGCCCGCACATTTGGCATGCATGCCATCCTGTTCGGGCATGCAGGGGAGCATACGGATGCCGACCTGACCCTGACTTGCCTGAAGGAACTGCCTGCCAGCTTGCACGCTCTAAAATATTAACGCTCTTCATACACTGCTGGTTTACAATTTCATCTGGATTTAATCAGTTTGTGGTATGGTTAAATTAATAAAAATTGACCTGCCTCAGGATGTGAAAAGAGCGATTTTTTCACATGTTTTAGGTTTAATGGGTTGGTCAGGTCATGCAAATGGAGTAGATTTGGAATGAACAGTAAACCAGTAAAAGTTGTTGTTGGGTTGGCTTTGGTATTGATCCTGATGGCAGGGTCATTTGGAAGCGGGTTCTTTACCGGAAATCTATACACGCTGGGTGCATCCTCCCTTCATCCAGCGACTTCCACACCGACGGCAGTCAGCCCCAGCCCGGAACCGACACAGGGTGGAACCCCCCAGGATCTGCAGACACTCTTTAAACCCTTCTGGGAGACCTGGCAGATCCTGCACGACAAGTATGTCGATCAACCGCTTGATAACGTCTCCCTGATGCGTGGAGCGATTGGCGGAATGATGAATTCCCTGGGCGATCAGCACTCCGGATATATGACCCCCCAGGAATATTCCGATGCGAATGTCAGCATCAATGGGAAATATACCGGCATTGGTGCCTGGGTGGATTCCACCGGTGATTACCTGGTAATCGTCAGCCCGATGAAGGGATTTCCCGCTCAAAAAGCCGGCTTACAACCCGGGGATGAGATCCGCGCCGTGGATGGTGTCGATATGACCGGCATCAATCCGGAACTAGTGCGTCTTAAGGTCATTGGCCCTGCCGGTTCGAGTGTCCATTTGAGCATTTTTCGCACCGGGCAGGATAAATTGCTGGAATTTGACATCGTTCGGGAAAATATCGTCATCCCCAGTGTGACCGGCGAGATCATCCATGATAATATTGCCTACGTTACCATAACCACCTTTGGAGATACAACCGCAACTGACCTGCATAAGATCCTGGGAGAAGTCATGGCAAAGAATCCAAAAGGTCTGATCCTAGATCTGCGCAATAATGGTGGCGGATATCTGAATACTGCCATTGACGTGGCATCGGAGTTCATCAGCAGCGGGGTCATCGTCTATGAACAATATGGCGATGGCACGCGTCAGACCTTTGAAGCCAAGCCGGACGGATTGGCGACCGATATTCCAATGGTCGTGCTGGTGAATGAAGGCAGTGCTTCTGCCTCTGAAATTGTTGCCGGTGCCATCCAGGATCAAGGACGGGGTAAACTGGTCGGGGTGAAAACTTATGGAAAAGGCTCCGTTCAACAATGGATCCCGCTGACGGATGACCAGGGTGCTGTGCGGGTGACCGTTGCCAAGTGGCTTACCCCCAATAATCTCACCATCCACAAGGTAGGTCTGACCCCGGATGTCATCGTGGAAAGGACCAGCGACGATTACAAAACCGGCAAGGACCCACAACTGGATGCAGCCATTAACCTGCTCCTTAATCAATGAACGATTACACTTTTGGGTTGATCTTCGACCGGAGGTGACTTATGTTCTACAATTTTGATTATATGATCTTCATGATCCCGGCTTTTGTGCTCATGATGATAACATCATGGTATGTAAAGTCTGCTTATAAAAAATGGAGCCGCGTGGCTTCCAGCAGCCAGATGACCGGCTTGCAGGCTGCCCAGCGGTTGATCTCTGCCGGAGGACTTTTCGGTGTTAAGGTCGAGGAGATCGGTGGAAATCTTTCAGATAATTATGACCCGCGCACCAAGGTACTGCACCTCTCCAAGGGAGTGGCTGAGACAGCCTCAGTAGCCTCCCTTGCGGTCTCCGCTCACGAGCTCGGTCATGCCATGCAGGATTCGGAGGATTATTTACCCCTGCGATTCCGGGCTGCCCTGGTGCCGATGGTTAACATTGGCTCTTATTTGGGCTGGATCCTGATCATGATCGGTCTGTTCTTGAATTACACCAACCTGGCCTGGATCGGGGTGTTCGCCTTTGCAGGTGGGGCGGTCTTTGCCCTTGCCACCCTGCCGGTTGAAATGAATGCCTCCAACCGTGCCCGAAAATTACTGGCGGATTCCGGTCTGATCACCAGTCCGCAGGAGATGCGCGGTGTCGGTACGGTGTTGAATGCAGCTGCCCTTACCTATGTGGCAGCCCTGGCCACAGCCTTGCTGCAATTGCTGTATTTCGTCAACCTGGTGGGTGGCAGACGCCGTAACTAGGATCCGATCCGAAAATCAACATGCCGCAGTGGTTCTACTGGGATTTCTCCCCTCCCATAACCCTGCGGAATGTTTGATTTAACCATCAAATTCAGTTCTTCTCTCAATTTACCAGGAAAGATATTTTCCTTGTGAAAATGGAAATTCCGGTATAATTCCGAAATGCGAAAATTCCTGGTGGTGGTCATCCTGATTTTGGGGATATTGCTTATCTTCTACAGCCGCTCTGAAATAAAAAATATATTTGATACTCTGGATCACAGCGATTGGCGCTTCTGGGGGATGGCGCTGGTTTTTGAGGTGATCTGGCTGTACAACCTGGCGACCAATTTCGGGGTGTTATACCGCTTGATGGGATTGAAGGAAAACAGCTGCCACCTTTTCTGGGTGGCATCCGCTGCCAATTTTATCAATGTCGTTGCCCCCAGCGCCGGGTTTGGTGGCATGGCGATCTTCCTGGATGATGGCAAACAGCGCAAATTACCCACAGGGCGCATCACCGTGGTGGGTGCCCTGTTCGTTCTTTACGATTACTTCGCCTTCTTGTGTTTGCTGGCATTGGGCTGGTTGGTATTGATCCGGCGCAATAACCTGAACGCAGGAGAGATCACCGCCTCTTTCGTCATGCTCGGACTGGCGGTCGGATTAACCCTGCTGCTTTACCTGGGCTACAGATCCGGGGAACGGCTCGGGCGGGCACTGGCGGGCATGGCACGTTTAATCAATCGCCTGCTTACTCCATTCATCCACCGTCCTTACCTGAATGAGGAGAGCGCCTATCATTATGCCCGGGAGATATCGGATGGTCTGACCACAATAAAAGGCAAGCGCAAAGAGATGGTCTGGCCATTCCTCTTCGCATTGAATAACAAAGCGATATTGTTGATAATCCTGGCGCTTTCTTTCCTGACATTTGAGATCCCCTTCACCATTGGTACTTTAATAGCCGGGCTGAGCGTTGCGTACCTGTTTGTGATCGTCTCGCCCACTCCAGCCGGGCTGGGTTTCGTGGAAGGTGCTCTTGCCCTTGCATTGAGCAGCATGGGCATGACTTTGGGCTCTGCCGCTCTAATCACCCTAACGTACAGGGCGGTCACTTTCTGGTTTCCCCTGGCCATCGGGGCGCTGGCTTTCCGACACCTGCAAACCTCCAGGAAACCCGTCGTAGAGGCAGATTCTATGGATGGAGATCGATCTGAAAAATGATTCTACCCAAGCACGTGTCATTGCGCATAAGAAGTAGGGGTTGTCTAAAAAGTAAGGTGTCACCCTCCCGAAGGATACCGGGACGGTGTGAGCAGAGCGACACTTGCACCTGCATGCAAGTGCAGGTGAGGGTCTCCTCATTGATTAGGAGATGCTTCGCTCACTCCCTGGCACTGCCCGCCAGGGCAAGTGTGCACCGCACTGCGTTCCCTGGCACCGCCCGCCAGGGCAGGTGTGGTGCAGTGCAGGTGTCGCTCAGCATGACAAAATTGGACTTATTTGACAGCCCCTAATAAACCCCTCTCACAGGCAGGTGGATCTCGTGCATATCAAATTTCAGGAAGTTATTCCAGTAATCATCTCGGTCGTGGTCATCATCCTGGTGGCGATCATTGAAAAGCAAAGCAAGATCTTCGCCGCCATGACAGCAACCATGCCTTTGACCATACCCCTGGCGCTTTGGATCGTGTATTCGTCCAGTGGGGGGGATAAAACGGTTGTCAGCCAGTTCAGCCAGAACCTCTTCGTCAGCCTCCTGCCGACCGTGGCTTTCGTGATCACTGTCTGGCTCGCCGCGCGTGCCGGCTTAAAACTGGTTCCCATTTTAGCCTGTGGGTATGCAGTCTGGGGGGTCGGAGCGACCATCCTGCTGCTGGTCCGCCGCTGGCTGGGTTGGGGTTGAACAAAAACCAGCCCAACAAAAATTGAAATAGTTTTAAGAATTTTAGATTAGCCGAATTAAAATATAGATCAACAGTACGCTGAAAGCCAGCGTCATGAGCCACAACCATCCAGCTGGGTCAGTTGCACCATTTCCAAGTCCGGTAGGGTGGATCCGCAGCACTGGCACTCCGCCCAGTTTGTCTTCCAGTTCTTCGTCCGTTAACTTGAACGGGTTGTACCCTTCCAGGAATGCTGCAAAACCGGCATTCTTCATGATCAGCCGGATGATTAAGATCCTCTTCTTAGCATCGGTCACTTCATCCACCTCACCTGCCAGCGGACCATCCGGGTGGATGACCTCGATCTTCGGGTTGGCTTTTATATTACGAAACCAGTCAGAAATTTGACCCCAGCCTGCCAGGCAATAAAGGTCACCTTCATGGATGCCATAATTGACCGGTGTATAGCGGGTCTTTCCGGTCTTCCTTCCGGTCGTCTTGAGCACCATGATGTAACCCGAAAAGGGGTTCCCGACCAGGGGACCCAGTCCCAGCCGGAACATGGGTACCATCATGAATTTATTGAGGACCCGGAATAATCGCCGCAGAAAGGAAGTGTAAATCTCCATCAAATGGTCTCCATTATTTTAAGAAATCCCTGATCTGCCGGATGTGCTCCGGGTAATGTTCGCTGGTATTGCTGGCGATCACCTGCCAGGGCTGCCATTCGACTGGCATGTCCTTAAATGCCGCCGGGTCATTCAACGCTTCTTCAGGAACCAATTCCAGCAGCTTCATCATTCTGGAATAAGTGGTTCTTTCAATTTCAAGGACTGATTCCAGATTTTCCATAAAATAAGCTTGATGGATCAATTCATTGCGCTCCTGGAGCGGTAATTCCCACCATTGTGAACCCACCAGGGCTTTGCTTTCGAGCACTTTCACCATTTCAGCTTCATACCAGGCAACATGCGCAATGACATCCCGGATATTCCATTCTTCACTCCCGGCAGTGCTTTTCAATTGAATTGATGGCAGATCAGTCAGGAGGGATTCCAATTGCTCATGGCTGGAGCGGATCTGATCCATCAATTCCTCCTTCCTGATCATTTCAGGCATCGCATTTGACCTCCAATGAAATTATACGCTGGCTTTCAAGTTTATGCCCTCTTTAGGCTGCTTCCAGATCGAATGCAATCCAGGTATCCCGTCTCCAGAAGTCGCACCGCTCAAACCTCAATTTCAGCTAAATTGACTTTATAATTCATGTTCTGTACACTTGGACAAGGATCTCACTTCGAGCAGGAGGGATCATGGAAACCCAATACCAATTCGTTCTGCGTTCCGGCGAGACTTCCGGTTCAGTCTACCCATTGGTGGACGCAGAGATCATGATCGGCAGGGATACTTCCTGCGGTCTGGTCATTCCCGATGCGGAGGTCTCCCGCAAGCATGCCCGCCTGATCTGGCAGGTATCCAATTATGTCATAGAAGATGTGGGATCGACCAACGGCACCTTCATCAATGGGCAGCGCCTGCTCACCCCGTTTGTTCTGCACGGGGGCGAGACCGTCACCCTGGGTGAGAAAGTCGTCCTGGTTTTCGAAGCGATCGTCGACCCGGATGCCACCCGCCTGTCAGCTTCCCTGCAGGCGATCCGCAAGGCAGATGTAGGAGCAGAGCCTGCCCTGCAGAATGCCCGCCCGGCGGAAGTTGAGGTCATGGCTTCCTCGCCAGCACATGAACCAATGAATAAGACCCCATCTTCGAGCGTATCGATTTCTAACCAGGCGCGCGTTACCCCAATTTACGACCAACCCCTGATCGACGAGCTATCCGACCGTCGTCGGAACATCATTTTGATTGTTCTACTGGTGATTTTATTAATAGGCTTCGTCATCGCCATTTCCATTTACAATGCCCCACCCTCATTCTGGTGCCGGGTCCTGCCGTTCATTTTCAACCCCCGAAATTTCATCTGCACACCGTAAGAATTATTCGGTTTAATCCAATCATCGCACCACTGAAAGTGAAGCATTTGACTATGGAAGATTCGAGATAATTAAAAATGGAAGAATGATTTATGGGAGGCCAATAATAGCCGATTATAAGAAATGTTAATTATTTATTCAGGAGAAGTATTATGAGAGTAGATAACATAGACAAGATTAAAAGTGCAATGTTACTCGGAGGTATTGTAGCGCTTATCGCCGCATTGCCGCCAGTATTTTTGCATGTTATGGATCCATCTGTGAAATGGGGCTATCTCAGTAACCCCTTGCTTTTCCCGGCAATGGTCGTACCTGCTCTATATCCAAGAAATTATGAAATATTAACAGATGTTGGATTATCAGCGGCAAGCTGGTTCTTTGCTGGCTTCATTTTAAAATTAATATTTCCCAAGAACAATAAAGCGATGCTTGTTCTATGTCTTCTTTATGCCATCATTTTTATTTGTGCGTTACTTTTATGGTTTGTCGCGAATTCCACCTAATGTGTAGGTTGGGTTGAACGAAAAGATCTCATCCATAACGTGCCCGTGCCAGAGTGAAACCCAACTTCGTTTTTTTTGACCAGGCAGTCTATCCTGCTCCGACCTGGCCGCGTTTCCAGCCGCGACCCACCCTGATGATGGCTGCCACGTTTTCCACTTTAGCGTTTAATGGCACTTCGCAGGCGGAACCCAGGATAAAGCCGCCGCCGTACCCGACCTCCCGGATCAACCTCTCACAGTAAGCCTCCACTTCACCGGTCTCGCCAAAAGCCAGCAAATGGGAAGTGACATTCCCTTTCAAACACATCCAGTCACCCAGGATCTGCTTGGCTTTGAAGATATCGGTACCTTCGTCAAGTTCCAGGATACAGCTTGCCCGCGGGAATTCACGGAAATAAGGCAGCATTGGGTTCCAATTGGCATCGCAATGAAGGATGGGCGTGATCCCTTTCTGGACAAAAAACTCCACCATGCGCTTCAACTGAGGCAGGGCAAGCTCTTCAAACATCTTTGGGGAAATAAACGTGGCGCTGCTGCGCATGGGATAGATGCATACGCGCTTGCCATTGGTCACCTGGAGCGGCTGCATCATGGTTGCCAGAATTGGTTCCACGCTGGCTTCGCATATCTTTTTCACCAATTCCGGGCAATCGTACAGGTCGCTGATGAACTTGTTGATGGATCTGGCCAGTGAGAAGAAGTCAAATGGGGGATATCCTCCACCGTAAAAAGCGGGGAGAATACCGCGCCGGTTAAGTTGAGCCGCGTTCCCGCGAATGCGCAACGCCATGCGAATGAATTGATAAATGATAATGGCTCGACCGCGCCCTCCTTGAGGCAGGTCTGGCTGCAGTCGCAGATTGTAATCAAGGAACCAACGGTTGTAGCCCTGGGTCAGTATCTTTTCATAATCATCGCGCAGCATGATTTCCTGTTCGTTGATCTGGAAAAGGTCGTCGTCACCCAGCTCACGTCCGGGCAGCTTGAAAGGCATTGCCTCGGAGAATGGTACATCCCGCGGCCAGAGAGCGAAACCCATATCAGGCGCGCCGATGCGGTCGGCAGCCAAGTTTACTGCCCGGCGCCAGGTTTTCACATTTGAGAAGATTTGCGCCTGGGTCATACCAGCCAGGCGAGCGTTATAGGTGATGATCAGTGGTGCCACCGGCACCTCACCTTCAGGTAGTGGTTTCAACTTCACGGCACTTTCAATTCGTTCGCATGAGTTCATGGATTTAATCTCCTGTCAGGTGGGGTTGCCCGCCAAACTGTTAACGGATTGCGCAAGCATTGTCGTCGACCACTTGAATAACCGATTTCCATATTATTATTTCAAAATTCTAGATCAGTTTTCAGTATCGGTCAACAAATATTGGTGAACAAGTTGGATTGACATTTGTCCCCGATAGGGGAGCGAATTGACCATAGCCATAACCTGCCCGCGCGGATAACAATCAATACTTATTTGATATTTAAAATAATTAGGTGCCTTCCAAAGGAAAAAAGAAAATAATCTAGTTATTGATAATAAGAATAATAAATCGTATACTGATTAAAGGAGGATATAGGCTATGGATACCCAGTCATCTCTTAAAAACCTTTTCCAGGATTTGCCGGAAGGCACGGTCACATTTCTCTTCACCGATATCGAAGGCTCAACCCAGTTGCTGCACCGCTTGCGGGACAAATATGCCATCCTGCTGGCTGACCACCACCGCATCCTGCGCGAGGTCTTTGCTCATTGGGATGGACACGAAGTTGATACGCAGGGGGACGCCTTCTTTGTAGCATTTTCGCGCGCCACTCAAGCCGTCAGCGCAGCCGCGGAGGCGCAACGCAAGCTGACCGAATTCATCTGGCCGGAACGCGTAACCGTGCGAGTGCGCATGGGCATCCATACGGGTGAGTCGTGGACAGGTTCAGAGGGATATGTCGGGATGGATGTTCACCGGGCGGCGCGTATCGCCCACGTTGGGAATGGCGGACAAGTGCTGCTCTCTGAGACGACGGCTCCCCTTGTACGGGATGAACTGCCAGCTGGGGTGGGCATGATGGATTTAGGCCGCCACCTGCTCAAAGATATCCATCGCCCTGAGCGCATCCATCAATTGGTGATCGAGGGGTTGCAAGCGGAATTTCCTCCCCTGACTTCACTGGAGGCATTGCCACTCGAATCGATCCGCCCGCCACGCAAGGTGAGCGACTGCCCCTACCGCGGACTCTCCGCCTTCCAGGAGGCGGACGCGCAGTTCTACTTTGGGCGTGAGACCTTCATCGACTCGTTGGAGCAAGCCATAGGTACAAAAAAACTGGTGGCGGTGATCGTGGGATCGTCCGGTTCAGGCAAGTCGTCGGCGTTGTTTGCGGGGCTGTTGCCGCGCCTTCGCAAAACGGGTGGGTACCAGTTTGCTATCTTCCGCCCGGGCAGCCAACCTTTTTACAGTCTTGCAGATGCGCTGGTACCATTGCTGGAACCTGGTCTGACCAAAACCG
>Ga0315286_10005428_pt1 | contig 12313 bp, 9 predicted proteins | sample YL17G10_0_MG_FD_205038 | JGI IMG/M metagenome (GOLD analysis project Ga0315286, IMG submission 205038) | Sediment microbial communities from Yellowstone Lake, YNP, Wyoming, USA - YL17G10_0 | ecosystem: Environmental > Aquatic > Freshwater > Lake > Sediment | place: USA: Wyoming | collected... | reverse complement strand
CGTAGGGGCGCTCCTCCTCGCGGACGTCGCCCACCCCGCCGGTATGATCGCCGCCGGCGTCTTCCCGAACCCCATCGACTTCGCAGACGTCGTCACCTTCACCACCCACAAGACCCTCTTCGGCCCCCGGGGGGCCGTGATCCTCACGCCCAGCCGCGAAATCGCGGAGCGGGTGGACGGTGCGGTTTTCCCGGGCGAGCAGGGGGGGCCTCACGTGAACGTCTTCGCGGCCCTCGCCGTCGCCTTCGGGATCGCGAAAACCGACGCCTTCCGCGTCACGCAGAAGAGGATCGTCGAAAACGCCCGGCGCTTCGCGTCCGCCTTGGAGGGAAAAGGTCTCACCCTCGCATACGGCGGAACGGACACCCATCTTCTCGTCGTCGACTTGAAGCCTCTTAAAACGAAGAGCGGGTTCCCCCTTAAAGGGGACACCGCGGTCAGGATGCTCGACATCGCCGGGATCGCGGCAAACAAGAACACCATCCCCGGCGACGAGGCAACCGCCGAGGCGAGCGGCGTCCGGATGGGCACCCCATGGATCACCCAGCGGGGGATCACGGACGGCGGGATAGAGGAGCTTGCGGCGCTCATCGCCGATGTCATCCTGAACATACACCCCTTCACCTACCGGGGGCTTGGCGGGGTCCTCCCGAGGGGAAAGATCGAGCTCGATCTCCTCGAAAACGCGAAGCGGAGGGTCCGGGCGGTCGTGCAAACCCTCGCCCCGGAAACCGGCACCCCCGGCAAAAATCCCGTGAACGGCGCGGGCATAGCTGTTATCGAGGTGCGGGGCGCCCGGGCGTTCCAGTTCTGCGGCCAGGTCGCGACGAAGGGAGCCGCCGATATCGACGGGGGAAAGGCGGTACCAACCCTCCTCCTCGCGGGGGACGGGCGGCTTATCGCCCACGCGGTCCTGCGCAGGCTTGACCTCGGCCGCGGCGGGATAGACCGGTTTGCCTTCGTGGTAAAGAGAGAGCACGGAGAGAGAGTTTTGGCGTGGCTCCGTGGTCTTTCGGACGGCTACGTCCTCTTCGACGAAAAGGACATCTACCGGAAAATCGAAGGGCCCGTCGCGGTCGAGGAGCTGCGGGATTCGCATTCCTTCGAAATAGCATGCTCACCGGCGTACGAAGGAGGCTCACCCGCCCACGCGATCGACGGCGACTCGAATGCCGGTGCCGCGCCTTATGCCCAGGGAACCCCCGCGGCCGACCTCTACCGAGCTGCTCCGGAACTCTTCGATTTCTCCAAGCCCTACTTCATCGGCCAGGCTTCATTGAAGGACGAGATCGCGAAGGGTAGACCCGGCGACGGGGGCCCGGACACCGGGGCGGCGGCGCCTCACTCGCACGCGCCCGTTTCACAACCGGGCCCGGGGACGCGGCCCAGTTGTCTCTACGACGAGCACCTGAAGTTGACGAAGAACATCGTTGAGTTCGCGGGGTGGAAGATGCCGGTCCGCTACGAGGGGATCCTCGAGGAGCACCGGGCGGTGCGCCGGGCGGCAGGGCTTTTCGACGTAACCCACATGGGGGTGCTCGAGGTGAGCGGCGAAAACGCGGAGCGCTTCCTCGACTTCGTCACCGCAAATTATGTCCCCTGGATGGGGGACGACGATTCCCAGTACAGCTGCCTGCTCGAGCCCGACGGCTCCGTTATCGACGACATCATGCTCTACCGGGTGAACAGGCGCCGCTACCTCGTGGTCGTGAACGCCTCGAACGCCGAAAAAGACCTCGTCTGGCTGCGCGAGCTCGCCGACGGGCGGCCGCTCATCGACTTCGGCGCGCCGTCGAAAAAGGCGCCCGGGCCCGTCGCCATCCGCGATTTGAAATCGCCGGGCTCGGGGAAAGACCGCCTCGCGGACGTCGCCCTGCAGGGCCCCGCGTCACCCGTGGTCCTCCTCGCCCTCGCCTCGTCGGAAGAGTCGCGCCGCTCGATCCGGAGGATCCAAAAAACCCGGTTTTGCGCGGCCCAAATCGCCGGGATGAACGCCATCGTCTCCCGCACCGGGTACACGGGCGAACAGGAGGGGTACGAGCTTCTCGTCCACCCGGACGACGCGCCGGCGCTCTGGCGCGGGCTCCTCGAGGCGGGAGAGCGGTTCGGGGTGAAACCCGCGGGGCTCGGCGCCAGAGACTCCCTCAGGGTCGAGGCCGGCCTCCCGCTCTACGGGCACGAGCTTTCGGGTCCCTTTGGGGTCTCCCCGCTCGAAGCGGGCTTCGGTCCCTACGTGAAGTTCCACAAACCCTTTTTCATCGGGCGCGACGAGCTCCTGAAAAGAGAGCGTGAGTCGACGAACACGGTCGTCCGTTTCCAAAAGACGGGAACGGGGATGAAGATGTCGAAGCAGGGCGACGCGGTCATAAGCAAGAAGGCTCAGAGGGTGATCGGGACGGTGACAAGCTGCGCGGTGAACGGGGAAAGCGTCCAGGTGGGGATGGCCTTCGTCGAACGGGCGCACGCCCGGGAAGGGACGCGGCTCGGCATTGTGCCGGCATCCGCGGCGGGTTCGGGAGCCAGGGCGGGCTCCGCCCCGTACACCCGAGGCGAGAGTTTCCCGGTCTACGACGACGCAGTCGTCATGAGCCGGTTTTTGGGAGCATAAGAAGAAGTAGAGACTTTCAAAGCGCGCTACCCGCCGGTCCGCGCGTTCACTATCTTAAGGGCAGCGGCAGGGAGAGACCCATGATAACGATTCGACCATTTCGCGCACTTCGGCCCCCCCCCTCGAGCGCGGGGGATATATCGAGCGTGCCCTACGACGTGGTGACCACTGAGGAGGCGCGGCGCGCTGCCGAGGGGAACCCGCTGAGCTTCCTTCACGTCATCCGATCGGAGATCGACATGCCGGACGGGACTGACCCCTACGACGGCGCCGTTTACCGGCGGGCTCTCGCTAATTTGAACACCTTGAGGGAGAAGGGTATCCTATTCGAAGAACAGGAGCCTTCGTTCTACGTGTACAGGCTCGCGGAAGGCGGCCGCGGGCAGACGGGGCTCGCCTGCTGCTGTTCCGTCGACGATTACGACAGGAACATCATAAAGAAACACGAGCACACCCGAAAGGAAAAGGAGGACGACCGGCTCAAGCACATCCTCACCCTGGGCGCTGATGCGGAGCCGGTGCTGCTCGCCTACAGGGGAAGCGAGGCGCTGAACGCCCTGCTCGAGCGCGAGACCCACGGCGCGCCGCTCTACGATTTCACGAGCGAGGACGGGGTGAGAAACACGCTATGGCGGGCGAAGGAAGCCGGGGAGATAGCGCGCGCCTTCGGCGCGATCCCCGCGCTCTACATCGCGGACGGCCATCACCGGGCGGCTGCGGCAAGCAGGGCTCTTCAGGAGCTGGGGGGGGGACACGGGGACGCGGAATCGGCCTTCTTCCTCGCCGTGATCTTCCCTTCGGAACAGCTCCGCATCCTCCCCTACAACCGCTACGTGAGCGGCCTCAACGGGATGGGGGCGCGGGAGTTCCTGCAAGCCGTGAAGGAGAGGTTTCGTGTCAAGGATGCGGGAGCCTCCGGCGTTGCCGGGACCGAGGACCGGGAGGGTTCGAGCGCAGTCGAACCCGGACCCGCCGAAAAGGGGGTGTTCGGTATGTACCTCGAAGGGAGGTGGTACGAGCTGCGCCTGGCGGAGGGTGGAGCAACGGGCCGCGATCCGGTGGCCGCGCTCGACCTCACCATCTTTCACGAGAAGCTCCTCCGGCCGCTCCTCGGTATCCTTGATCAGAAAAAGGACAAGCGGATCGATTTCGCGGGCGGGTACGGAAGCGCGGAGAAACTCCGCGTGCGGGTGGACGCCGAAGGGGGCGTCGCCTTCACCTTCTGCCCCGTGAGCCTAGACGAGCTCCTCGCGGTGGCCGACGCAGGCCTGATCATGCCCCCCAAGTCGACCTGGTTCTGGCCGAAGCTCCGTTCGGGTCTTCTGGTTCACCTGTTCTGAGGAGGATAAATATGGACGTTCCAGCAAACCTGAAGTACACAAAAAACCACGAATGGGCTCTTATGCTTAAAGACACGGCGGTGGTCGGGATCACCGATTACGCCCAGCACGCCCTCGGCGACGTGGTTTTCATCCAGCTTCCCGAGATCGGGAGCAGGGTCTCGAAGGGAGATTCCTTCAGCGCCGTCGAGTCGGTCAAGGCCGCCTCGGACATCTACGCGCCGGTGAGCGGGGAGGTCGTCGAGGTCAACACGGCTCTCGAGGACCACCCGGAGCGCATAAACAAATCGCCCTACGGAGAGGGGTGGATCGCGAAGGTGCGGATCGAAAACCCCTCGGAAGCGTCCGGCCTTCTGAGCGGCGGTGACTACGAAGAGCTCCTCAGGGGCGAAGAGGCGCAGAAGTGAGCGCCATGCGATACATACCCAACACCGACAGGGACATCGCCGGGATGCTCGAGGTGATCGGCGTGAAAAGCGCGGAGGATCTTTTCGGCGAGGTTCCCTCCTGCTGTCTCCTGCGGAAGCCTCTCGGCATCCCGCCGCCCCTCGGCGAAGCGCAGCTCCTCGGCCGCCTCGGAGAGCTCGCCCGGGATAACGCGAACCTCCGCGAGTTCAGCTCGTTCCTCGGGGGGGGGACCTACCACCACTTCATCCCCGCCGTGGTGGGGCACCTGGCGGGAAGGTCCGAGTTCACCACCTCCTACACCCCCTACCAGCCCGAGATCAGCCAGGGCACCCTCCAGGCGATCTTCGAATACCAGACCTTCATCTGCCTCCTCACGGGGTTGGACGTCTCGAACGCGTCGATGTACGACGGGGCCTCGAGCGCCGCGGAGGCGGTACTCATGGCCTCGAGGATCAAGAGAACGAACAGAGTGGCGCTCTCGCGCGCGGTCCATCCCGATTACCGGGAGACGATCAAGACCTACTGCGCTCAGCAGGCCGGCGAGATCGTTGATCTTCCTTTCGACGCAAGCGGCCGGACGGATCTTTCGGCTCTCCGGGCCGCCCTGAGTTCCGGCCCGAAGGGCGGGACTGCGTGCGCCCTCGTTCAGTCGCCGAACTTCTTCGGCATCGTGGAGCCGCTCGACGAATGGGGGAGGATCGCGCGTGAAAACGGAGCGCTCTTCATCTCGGCCTTCACCGAGCCCATCGCCCTCGGGCTTATCAAACCTCCGGGCGAGTCCGGGGCGGACATCGCGTGCGGGGAGGGGCAGAGCTTCGGGATCCCGCCCGGGTTCGGCGGGCCCCACCTCGGCATCCTGGCGGCGAAGAAGGAGTACACGCGAAACCTTCCGGGGAGGATCGTGGGACAGGGTGCGGACAAGGAGGGGCGGAGGGCCTTCGTCCTCACCCTCACCGCGCGGGAGCAGCACATACGAAGGGAGAAGGCGACCTCGAACATCTGCACCAACGAAGGGCTCTGCGCGCTTACCGCCTCGATATACCTCACTGCCCTCGGGAAGCGGGGGTTTCACCGCCTGGCCGTGCTGAACCACAGGAGGGCGCAATACGCCAAGCGCGCCCTCTCCCGGGTTGCGGGGGCCCAGGTCAGATTCAGCGGGCCGACGTTCAACGAGTTCGTCCTCAGAGTAAAGGGCGACCCGGCGGCGATCCGCGATCGGCTCGCGGGAAAAAAGATTCTCGCCGGGATCCCGCTCGGGAGGTATTACGAAGAGCTCGGCGATTGTCTCCTCGTGACCTGCACCGAGATGAACAGTGAGGAGGAAATCGACGAGCTCGCCGGAGCGCTCGGGGAGGTGTCGGGACCATGAGGAAAGGGAAAGGAACGCAGTTCCCGGGGATAACGAACCTCGCCTTCAACGAGCCCCTCGTCTTCGAGCAGGGTTCCCCCGGGAGGACCGGCGCCTCACTGCCGGGGGATGGCAGGGTTGAAACCGCGGCCGAGCCCCGCCGCGGGGAGGGGGGGACTGCGGACGCGGCGTCATCGCAGTCCATCCCGCGGGACATGCTGAGGGTCCCCATCGAAGGCTTCCCCGAGATGAGCGAGGTGGAGGTGGTCCGCCACTACACCAGGCTCTCCCAGTGGAACTACGGGGTCGACTCGGGGTTCTGCCCCCTCGGCTCCTGCACGATGAAGTACAACCCGAAAGTGAACGAGGAGGCCGCGAAGATCCCCGGGTTCGCCTTCACCCACCCCCTCCAGCCCGAGTCTCTCTCGCAGGGGTGCCTGAGAGTGATGCGCGAGCTCGAGCGGTTTCTATGCGAGATCACCGGGATGGATGCCGCGACCCTCCAGCCCGCGGCCGGCGCCCACGGCGAGCTCACCGCGATGATGATCGTGAAGGCCTATTTCGCCGACGGGCGGAGGACGCGGAGCAAGGTCCTGGTCCCCGACACCGCCCACGGCACGAACCCCGCGAGCATCGCCATGACGGGTTTCCGCGCGGTCCCCCTCCAATCGGGGCGGAGGGGCATACTCGGGAAGGATACGGTGCGCGCGGCGATGGACGAGGACACCGCCGCTGTCATGATCACGAACCCGAACACCCTCGGGATCTTCGAATCGGACATCCTCGATATCGCCGAGATCGTCCACGGGAAGGGCGGTTTCGTCTACGGCGACGGGGCGAATCTCAACGCTCTCCTCGGGATAGTCAGGCCCGGCGACCTGGGGGTCGACCTGGTCCACGTAAACCTCCACAAGACCTTCTCGACCCCGCACGGGGGCGGGGGTCCGGGTGCGGGACCCCTCGCGGTAAAAGAGGTTTTCGCCCCTTATCTCCCCGTTCCCGTCGTCGTCGAAAGCGGCGGGGCCTTAAGGCTGGATCACGACCGCTCGAAAACGATCGGCAAGGTAAAGGGCTTCTATGGGAACTTTCTCGTGTGCCTGAGGGCGTACGCCTACATCCTCTCCATGGGTCCCGAGGGGCTCAAGCGCGCGGCTCAAACCGCCGTGGTCAACGCCAATTATATAAAGGCGCGCCTCAAGGGGCACTACCACCTCCCCTACGACACCCCGAGCATGCACGAGTGCGTCTTCACGGACCGGGTGCAGCAGGAGCGGCACGTCTCCACTCTCGACATCGCCAAGCGGCTCATCGATTACGGCTTCCACCCGCCCACGATCTACTTCCCCCTTGTTGCGGCCGGTGCGCTCATGATCGAGCCCACGGAGAGCGAGAGCCGTGAGAGCCTCGACCTCTTCGTCGACGCCATGATCGCGATCGCGGAGGAGGCGCGCCTTGGCCCGGAGCTCCTCCAGGGGGCGCCGCGAAAATCGAAGGTCACCAGGATCGATGAAGTGGATGCGGCGCGAAACCCCGTGCTCAGGTGGACGCCCGGGGAGGAGGCACCGGGCTGAACCGCGAAGCCCCCATCCGGACGGGGACATTCGCCCCCGCCTTTGCGAATCCCCGCCGGGGTAACCCCCGCTCCGGGTATTTCCCCGCTTCTTCAGCCGCCCATTCCCTCCAGATAGCTCTCGATGCATGCGGGAAGCGCCCGGTCGTACCCACCCTCGAGCAGTGAGAAGAGGGGCCTTCTGAGGCCGCCAAGCATCCGGCCGATCTCGCGGTAGTCGTCGAGGTCGAGCGCGAAGGCGGTGAGCGGGTCGTCCCGGTAGGTGTCGAAGCCCGCTGACACGCCGACGACGCCGGGGTCGAACTCCTCGACTCTTTCGAGCGCGTCTCTGAGCGCCGCGAGGTACGGGGGACCGTCCGTTCCGGGGGAAAGGGGGAAGTTCAGACAGTTCTGCCGGGAGGAGAGCCCGGTCCCCGGGTAGAGGGGGCTCTGGTGGAGGGACACGAAAAGCACCCGCCTGTCACCGAGCACTATGTCCTCGGTGCCGTTTCCGTGGTGGCAGTCGATGTCGACGATCGCCGCCCTCTCGACCCTGGAGAGCGAGGCCGCTACGGCTACCGCCATGTTGTTGAAATAGCAGAACCCCATGCTCCTCGCCTTCTCGGCGTGGTGCCCGGGGGGGCGCATGAGGGAAAACGAGGCCTCTCCGCCGAGGGCGCATTCCATGGCCCCCACGGCCGAGCCGGCGGCAAGAAGGGCGTAGTCGTATATCCCCGGGAGAGCCGGGGTGTCGGGGTCGTAGAACCCGCCCGTCCTTACGCTCTCCACGAGCCGCCTCGCGTGAACGGCGAGGATTTGCTGCTCGGCGCAGGGGGAGGGATCCGCGAAGGGCCACCCCTTCCCCCGTAAATATTCGCTGCTGATCCTCACCCTCTCGGGCGACTCGGGGTGCCCGGGAAACTCATACTCGAGGCACCGGGAGGAGAAAAAGATCTTCATCTTGGCATCTCGGGCCCGGCCCAATGACAGGCGCGTACGCCCTCACCCCGCGAAACCTCACCGGCGCCCTTCCCTGTTGTATAGGTAGTTAAAATAATCGGGCTCCGTGGTGAGGGTCTTGTTGAACCGCGGGAGGAGCTCCTGGTAGGAGTCCATCGCCTTCCAGAATGTGTAGAACTCAGGGTTTTGCTTGTAAGCGTCCGCGTAGATCGCGGACGCCTTCGCGTCGGCATCCCCCTTGATCCGTTCGGCCTCCCTGTAGGCGCCCGAGAGGATCGACTTCCGTTCCCTCTCCATCTCTCCGACCAAGGCCGCCTTCTTCCCTTCACCGTCCGACCGGAAGGCCTGGGCGATCTGGTTCCGCTCCTTGATCATCCGGTTGTAGACGCTCTCGGTAAGGTCGTCCGAGTACTTTATCTGCCTGATCACGATGTCGATGAGGACTATCCCGTACTGGGGCGTGATCCTTACGGATTCAGCGAGCATCTCCTCCGAGAGCACCTCCCTCCCCTTCGATATCTCGTCGTAGGAGACCTTCGAGAAGAGCGGGATGGAGACCTCCATGCCCTCCTCTTCCCCCGCCGGGGTCTGGTAGACGTCCTTCCGCTCGATCTTGTTGATCACGTTCGAGATCCGCACCGCCTCGCGGAGAGGGTTTCGCGAGACGATCTTTCGCACCTCGGAGTCGACCACGTCGTCGAGCCTGGAGTGCGCCTGCGTGATGGTGCCCACGGACTCGTAGAACTTCTTCGGGTCCGAGATCCTCCACCTCGCCGTCGTGTCCACCCAGATGAACTGGTTTTCCGCCGTGGGGAGCCTCTGGGCCTCCCCGTCCCAGGAGAGGACTTTCTTCGGGAACCGCCTCACCTTTTCGACGAGGGGGGCCTTCGACTTGAGTCCGGCCTCGGTTTCGACCCGCACGATTTTCCCGAACTGGACGATCACCGCCTGCTCACCCTCCCTGAGCACGTAGAGAGGGCCGAGGGCGAGGAGGAGGAGGATCGCGACGAATACCACTGCGACGATTGTCAGGATGTTTTTCATTGCGCGCCTCCTTCCCTCGGCAACGCCGACCCGCCGGAGAGCGACTTGAAGGGGATGAAGTTCTTGAGGCTCTTGTCGATGAGCTCGGTCCCCCCGGCCTCCTTGAATACGTTTTCGAACATCTCGTAGTAGAGGCGGGACCGGGTCACCTGTGGGTTGCGGTTGTACTCCTCGAGAACCTTGAGGAACCTGGCAACGTCACCCTGCGCCCTGTTCACCCGCTCCACCGCGTACCCCTTCGCCTGCTCGATGCTCTGGTCCGCCTCCCCTTTCGCCCTGGGGATCACCTCGTTGTAGGCCTGTTTCCCCTCGTTGATGAGACGGCTTCGGTCCTGGATCGCCTTGTTCACATCCTCGAAGGCGCTCTGGACCGGCCCTTTCGGCGGGACGATGTTCTGGAGCTTCACCGTCGTTACCCTGATCCCGAGGTCGTACTTGTCGAAGAGCTTGTTCATCATGTCCTGGCCCTGCTGCTCGATGTTCGCCCTCTCCGAACCGATCACGTCGAGGATCGCCCTGTCGCCGACGAGGAGGTTGATCACCGACTGGGATATGTCCCTGATGGTCTTTCTCTGGTCATTCACTCTGAAGAGCCACTTCACCGGGTCGGAGATCCGGTACTGGATGATCCACTCCACGTCGACGATGTTGAGGTCTCCCGTGAGCATGATCGACTCGTCGGGAAAGTCCTCCGGGGAGTAGACGGTATTGATCCCGGGACGTAAAGCCCTGAAGCCGAACTCCTCCTTGAGGACGACCTGGGTCGGCACCTTGAACCTCCTCTCGATCCAGAACGGCAGCTTCATGTGGAGCCCCGGCTCCACGAGCCTCACGTACTTCCCGAATCGGAGAATGACGCCCTGCTCCGTCTGGTCGATCATGAAGACGCTCGAGGCCGCCAGTATGAAAATGAACAGAAACCCGATGACGCCGAGGGCCGCTGCGGGCCCCAGGGTGTTGGGTCGCGGCGCGGAAACTACACGAGTTATTGGCATTCCACTCTCCTGTATTGACGTTGAGAAAACAGTATTGTAAAAAACATGCAGTGTCAAGGCAATGCGGCGGAGTGCTGCGGAGAAAAAAGCCCGATCAATTAAAAGGGGCTCGAGCCTGAACCCGAACCCCTTTCCTCACTCTTCGCCCATTATGAGGCGAACCGGTTCGTTTTCGCGTAGGTGTACTTGCTGGAAAAGGCGACGACGAGCATCGTGATCATGTTGATGATCGGGATGATGATGCTGAGAACGATGAGCACGGTCTTCACCGAGAAGGCAAGGTAGAACTTCACCGCCCAAATGATCAGTAAAACGATGTTGATCACGGGGATGAGAAGCAGGAAGATGGCCCACCCGCTCTTGTCGATGACGTGCAGGTAGACGATAAACTGAAGAACGGGGATAAAAGCGACCCAGGGCTTTCGAACAACAGCTTTCTGGCCGATCTTGTACAGCGAAACGGCCCCGACGACATACGAGATAAGCGCCCATATCCACATGAAATTACCGTAACCCGCCATAGCCTTAAAATTGTCGTACATTCCTCTTCTCCTCTATACCTTGAGATTGAACACCTTTTTCCTTTAACTATAGTTCAGAGCGATATTGAATTCAATAGCAACTCTCTGCGGCATTGTAAAGTTCGAAAGGGGGCGAAAGGGGGTGCGGGGCGGCGCTCCGAAGGCCGTTCTGAATTGACTTGACCGGAATCGCGCCGGGGTATCATCTTTGCGTACGACTTTTTCTGAAATCTCAAAGGAGGTGCGAAAATGTACAAGAGAAAAATGAAGTATCTCTGGCTTGCAGTTGCCGTGGTCCTCGTCCTTTCAGTGTCGTTCGCTTGGGCCGCGCAGAAAAAAGTAAAAGCCAAGGCAAAGCTTGGAGCGGTCATCTCGCTCACCGGGTCGCTGTCCGAATTCGGCGCCTCATTCAGAAAGGCGGGTGACCTCGCGGTGAAACAGCTCGCCGAGGCCGGATTTCCGGTAGAATTGAAGTTTGTCGACGACGAGACCTCGGCCATCCCCGGCGTCGAGGCCGCGCGCACCATGGTCAACGTTGAGAAGGTGGTCGCCTTGATTGGAGCCACCGCGAGCGGTGTCACGATTCCTGTCGCCGAATCGGTGTCCATACCCAACCAGGTTCCGCAAATTTCAAACTCCTCCACGTCGCCTCTGATCACCTTCCTCCCCGCCGACGAAGGGAAAGATTTCTTATTCAGGACATGCCCCTCCGACGCGCTCCAGGGGGTGATCCTCGGCAAGGTCGCCGCGGAAGCCGGATACAAGAAGGCAGCGGTGTTCTGGGTGAACAACGCCTACGGGCAGGGGCTCATGGAGAGGTTCAAGGAAGCCTTCGAGTTCAGGGGCGGGAAGGTGGTTGCCTCCGTGCCTCATGACGAGAAGCCCGCGCCCACATACGTGTCCGAACTGAGAAAGATCATGCAGTCGAAACCCGACGTCATGCTCGCGCTCGGTTATCCCGGCCAGGCCACCGTGTACCTTAAGGAGTTCTTCGAGGCCGGCTACCAGAAGTCCACAAAACTCCTTTTCTGCGACGGGACGAAGTCGGTCCAAATGCCCAAGACACTCGGACCGAAAAACCTCGCCGGGTTTATCGGAACCGCCCCGGGGACCGTCGCCGGCACGTCTCTCGACAATTTCAACCGGGATTTCAAAGCCGAGTACGGCGAAGTACCCCCACTCCCCTACATGACAAACTTCTATGACGCTGTCGCCGTCGCGAGTCTCGCGGCCGCGGCGTGCGAAGGGCAGAAGAAAAAGATCACCCCGATCAACGTCAGGGACAACTTGAGATTCGTTTCCAATCCTCCCGGTGAAACCATCGTCGCCGGGGTGGACGGCTTCAAGAAGGCGCTCGCGCTCCTGAAGTCCGGAAAAGACATCAACTACGAAGGCGCCGCCGGTTCGGTCGACTTCGACAAATACGGTGACGTCGTGACGCCGATAGAGGTCTGGAAATACGTCGTGAACGATCCGTACATCGAAACCGTGAGGTCCGAGACGGAGATTCCCGAAAAGTAAACGGTTTTCAAGCCTCACC
>Ga0315286_10005427_pt1 | contig 12315 bp, 27 predicted proteins | sample YL17G10_0_MG_FD_205038 | JGI IMG/M metagenome (GOLD analysis project Ga0315286, IMG submission 205038) | Sediment microbial communities from Yellowstone Lake, YNP, Wyoming, USA - YL17G10_0 | ecosystem: Environmental > Aquatic > Freshwater > Lake > Sediment | place: USA: Wyoming | collected... | reverse complement strand
TGGTGATTGATACATTTTCGGACCAAAAACGCTTATAAACAATCAAAACTACGACGATAGTGATGATAAAGGGGTATGCACGCAAGTATTTTGAAGGTAAAACATGTGTCTTTTGTGGCAAATATAGATTATACAAACTCGCTGATAAGCGAATTAAATGCAAGCACTGCAAAAAGAGATATAGCTTATTAAGATTAAGAAGAGATTTACAGATTCTTTATTATTTCTACCTTGAAGTATCTGCAAGGAAGACTGCTAAAGAACTAAATTTGAATTATAATGTTGTTCATAGAAAGTTTATGCAATTTAGGAAATCAATTGCATACTATTGCAATAATGAAGCAAGAAAATTGAAAGGAAAGATAGAATTAGATGAAAGTTATTTTGGAGGAAAAAGAAAAGGCAATAGAGGAAGAGGAGCAAATAACAAAGCAATAGTTTTTGGAATTCTCGAGAGAAAAGGCAAGGTTTACACTGTAATTGTCCAAAATGTTGCTGCAAAAACATTAATGAATGAAATTAAAAGCAAAACAAGAAAGGGATCTGTTTTCTATACAGATGGATTCAGGAGCTACAATAGCTTGCATCAGTATGGAAAGCATAACATTATTGACCATGACAAAGAATTAGTTAATGCTCATAATCATATTAATGGAATTGAGGGTTTCTGGAGTTTTGCTAAAGAAAGATTCCATAAGTATCATGGAATTAGCAAAAATAATTATCCATTTTACATAAAAGAAATGGAATTTAGGTTTAACAATAGAAATGAAAATGTTTATAATCTATTGGTTAGTATATGTATTGTAAGGAGGGTAGTTTAGTCCGTTTTTGTACTAATCACCTAAATATTATTAATAAACTAAATTATCCTCGGTATTTGTTATTATCATTAGTTAAAGTAAAGTCTATAGAATTTTTATAGTGTCTCCGTATTATTCATAAATCTGGAAGATGACGATAAGTTTACAATATCAAGCGTGAATTGGGTTAGTATATTATTCTGCATTATAACAATGCTTTTAACCCTGCTCTAACTGAATTTTTTATGAATCAAGGAATATGCCAACCTGAACAAGAACTGAGAGAAAGAAGAGAAAAAGAATTAAGAAGATTTGAGAAAGGTGATTATATCACAAGACTGATAATGGGAGGATGGAAAACTGCAACTGGATATTTTAAGCTCATTTATATTCCAACTGGCGCAACAGAAGATGGGCATACTGGTGAGAGAAAAGAAAGATTTCAGGCATGCTTAACCTGGGAATTTGCAAGAGAATCAGGCAGGATGTATGAAGGATATAAGTTCAACCCTTTTCCACTTTATGAAGCTGTTGATAAGGCTTTTTCAGATGCACTGAAAGTTTGGTGGGGCTAAATAGATTATAATTAACAATAAGCTTTTAAACTCAAAGAGTATAAAAAAATATGGCAAACATAAAAGAGGAAAAATGCAAGTGCAGTGCAGCGGGCTTGTTCATTCCTGGAGGATTGCTTGTAGGAATGGGTGTGGGATTTCTTACAAATTTAGTTGCAGGAATGTTCATCGGGCTTGGGCTTGGATTTGTTGCATTTGCCCTTGTAAAGCTGAATTGCAAGTGCAGAAAAAGATAAATGAACCTTGATACAGCGAGCTGAGAAGCATCTAAACCACTTAAATCAATTATTAAACCATCCTGATTGTTGGATATTTGATTATTACTGATGGGAATATTTGATTATCCAGTTTTTTTAATCTTTCTCTATGGCAATCTGTAGGGTATAAAGATAAATCAAGAAGCATTATAACTTCTAAGAAGATTTATCAAATCATTTGAAGCAAATCTCCAGTCTCTATCATCTTTATATCCTTCTTTCCAGAGGTGATAATGAAGCCTGCAGGCTCTCATTCTGCATCCTATTGCAGCCATTATTATATTTCTTCTATAAGTTTTATTATTGCCTGTTTGGGAACTTAACCAGTAGGCATTTCTAGCAGCTCTGTCATAGGCAAGTGCAGCATCATTTAAAACAGAGTTTTTTTCTGCTGAGAAATTAGATTGGTTTTCAAAAATTCTTGCTGCCTTAACCCTGCATTCATATGCCTCTCCAATATCCCCGCCATGCTGCCATAAATCTTTTGCTTGAAAATCAAGTGCTTTGGCATCTTCCAGATTTCTTATTTTTATTCCAATACCATCATCATTAAGGAGTTCTAATGCCCTTTCAGCTGTCAGTTCGCCTTTTATTCTTGGAGTCCTCAGTTGAAAATAGTGTGCCATGTTTTCTTAAGGTTCTTATTATATATAAGAATTGTTGTTGTCTGGAATATTCTTGAAATTTGCTTTGTAACAAGGTTTATAAAGCGCTTTTTTCTATGAATTTTAAGGTACGGAAAGAATCTAATGAAAGAAAGGAAGAGTTTTTCTTCTGTCAGCTGGTTACTGGCAAAACTTACAATTACTGAGAAGTGAGTTGAGATAAGTAAAGAAAATAAAGAATAAGTTTATTAAGCAGAAGAAAAAATATAATAAAGTGTATAATTAACTCAAAAATAATAAGTTGAATAACTATACAAACTTGTGTTATCAGTTAATAAAAGAAAAATAAACAGCAAAATTCAAAAAATAATAAAGTAAAAATAATAAAACATGGGACATAAAAGCCAACCAAGAAGCGGAAGTTTGCAGATATGGCCTAGAAAGAGGGCTGAAAGATTTCTGCCTGGTGTTAATTGGAATGCTATTCAAAATGAAAGCGCGGGATTGTTAGGATTTATTGGTTATAAGGTAGGAATGAAATCTGCTTTTGTAAAAGACAACACGCCAAACTCAATGACAAAAGACAAAAAAATTGTTGTTCCTGTTACAATTCTTGAGATGCCTACCCTGAAAATTTATTCTGTAAGATTGTACAAAAATGGAATTTGCAAGACTGAGATTACAGCCAATGCTGATAAAGAGCTTAAGAGAGTTATGAAAATAGGGAAGGAGATTAAGCTCGGGAAAATTGAAGATTTGGATAAAGACAAGGATTTTGATGATTTAAGATTAATAGTATACTCTCAGACAAGGAAAGCCGGAATAAAGAAAACTCCTGATGTTGCGGAGATTGGCTTGGGTGGAAGTTTAGATGATAAAATCAATTTTGCCAAGACAAATTGGAGCAAGGAAATTCTTGCCTCTGAAATATTCAAGAAATTACAGCTTATAGACATTAGAGGATTGACAAAGGGCAAGGGGCATGAATCTGCTGTTAAAAGATTTGGAATTGGATTGAAATCACACAAAGCTGAAAAGGGAAGAAGAAGGCCTGGGAGCTTGGGGCCATGGCATCCTCACCTTGTTACATTCAGAGTTGCAATGTCAGGGCAATTGGGAATGTTTACAAGAATAATTCTAAATAATAAGATTTTGGAAATTGGAAAAATCCAGGAAAAAAATATTAATCCAAAATCAGGCTGGCATAAATATGGAAACATCAGTTCAGAATATCTAATACTAAGGGGAAGTGTTCCGGGGCCTGCTGGAAGGCAGATGTTAATCACAAGAGCTTTAAGAAAAACTAAATTTCAGGATAAGAAAAATCTCGAGTTATTGGAGCTAAGATGACAATAGAAACAGCAGAACAGCAAGGGAAAATATTCCATCTTCGTTGGAATTGGGAGACTCCGGCAGTAATATTAAGAGAAGGGCGGATTTCAAAATTGGAAGTTGGAGATACTTTAGAGATAGTCGGATTTTATGATGCAGGAAAACATGAGTTTGCAGATGATGCAGCATGGGCATTAAACTACATTGCATCTGGGTTAAAAGAGCAGATTCAAGAATATCCGGATTTAAGAGCTAATGTATATGAACATACAGTAAATTTAAAAGAGGGGAGTTGCAGAATAAGGAGAGTAAGATGAAAGCGCAAATTTTATCACAATCTGGAAAAGCAGGAGAAATAGAAATGCCTAAGTTTTTCTCAATTAATATCCGCGAGGATATTTGCCAGAAATTCTTTGAGGCTGAGAAGAAAATTCAGCCTTATGGGCCTAATCCAGAATCTGGAAAGCATCATTCTGCATCTGGGAATTTATCTCACTCAAGAAGATTATGGAAGACTGCTTATGGCAAGGGAATTTCAAGAGTTCCAAGAAAGATAATGTGGAGAAGAGGAGACCATTTCTATTGGATTGGAGCTGAGACATCCGGGACAAGAGGAGGAAGGCAGGCTCATCCTCCAAAAGTTGCTCATTTTCAAATTGAGAAAAAAATTAACAGGAAAGAGAGGGAAATTGCAATCAAATCAGCATTTGCTTCCACTATAAATCCAGAAATGCTAAAGAGAAGATATGAGACAGTGAGAAATGAGAATATTAACTTAAGTCTTCCTCTTGTAATCAAGTCAGATGTTCTGAAATTAAAGACAAAAGAATTTTTCCAGTTTCTCGAGAAAATTCTTGGACAGGCTTTTGCAATAGGAATAAAGAGCAAAAGCCAGAGAGCAGGAAAAGGAAAAATGAGAAACAGAAGATACAAGGAAAATGCAGGCTTGCTTCTTGTTACTGGAAAAGATGAGATTTCAAGATTCAAGGGAATTGAGACAAGAAAGATACAGGATATTGAAATAGGTGATTTGTGGCCATTGGGAAGATTAGCTTGCTATACTGAACAGGCAATTAAAGAATTAGGAGAAGTGAAGGAAAAATGACAGAAAAAAAATGGGAAAAAGGACTTGGAATAGAAAGAGGATATATTTGCGATAGATGTTCAAGAGAAATACCAGTTCATCAATATAGTGCACATAGAAGAAAGTGTTTTAATGAACATTATCAGTTAGTTGACACAACAGGACAAGATGTAATGAATAAACTTATTGATATACGTAGTCTTCTCAAGAAACCTACAAGATTTAGAGATTCAAGATTAACATTAATAGAGGTAGGAAGATGAGCATATTATTCAAGCCAATTACAAGCGAAAAAGCAGTAAAGCTGATTGAAATAGAAAACACCCTAATGTTTAAGATGGACAGAAAAGCGAGAAAGAAAGAAATAAAAAAAGAATTTGAAGAAACATTTAAAGTTTCTGTTGAAAAAGTAAGAACCTTGACAAGAAAAAATCAGAAATATGCCTATATTAAATTGGACAAGAAAAATCCAGCAATTGATGTTGCAACTAAATTAGGAATGATATAAAATGGCAGAAACAAATAATATTAAAATTAGAAATGAAAGAAATAAATTGGACTTTAGATTAGAATTTACACCTTGTAGAGATTATTATTTAACAAGAAGTTCTCAACCAAAAAATGAAGGATATGAATTAATTCCAAACATTGCAATAGATGAAGGATTTAAGCTAACTAAATCGGAATTGAGAGCAGCATAACATGGGAAAAAGAATCATACAACAGGCGAGAGGGCACGGAAGCTTTACTTATCGAGTGAGAAGAAATGCTTATGTTTACAGAATTGGGTATCCTATAATAAGCGGAAAAGGAAAAGTTATTGCGCTGTTGAATTCCCGGGCACATTCTGCGCCTCTTGCCAAGATACTTCTTGGCGGGCAGATATTCTACAATCTGGCAAATAAGGGAATGATTGAAGGGCAGGATATTGAAATAGGAAATAAAACAGAGCCTGGAGATATTACAGAAATAAAAAATTTATTGCCTGGAACACAAATTTATAATCTTGAAGCAAACCCTGGGGATGGCGGGAAATTTATTAGGGCAGGAGGCTCGAGCGCAACAATCACAAAAAAATCTCCTGGCAAGGTTTCAGTATTGATGCCCTCAAAAAAAGAGATAGTTCTGGATGAAAGATGCAGGGCAAGTGTTGGAGTGATAGCAGGACAGGGGAGATTAGAGAAGCCAATTGTCAAGGCTGGAAAGCAATGGCATATTAAAAAATCCAGAAATAAATTATGGCCAAGAACTTCTGCTGTCAAGATGAATGCAATAGACCATCCTTTTGGAAGCGGAAGAGGAAAGAGAATTAAGAGCAAGATTGCCAAAAGAAATGCTCCTGCAGGAGCAAGAGTAGGGCATATAAGGCCGAGAAGGACAGGAAGGAGATAAAATGGAAAATCCAATATTACCCTTAATAAAAGAAGCTGCAGAGAGATGTAGAGAAGCCACTATGTTTGATAATGAAGAAGGAATAAGAAGTTCATTATTAGAGGTATATCATTTATATTTTTTAAACATTAAAATAACAGAAGGGCAACTAAATAATTTAGCTCATATAATCAAAGAATATTATGAAAAAGAAGGAAATTCAAGAGCGCTTAGAAGGGCTAAGAGAATAGGGAGTAAACTCTATTTATATTTAATTGAGCAAAAACAATTATTATCAGAAGTGGATGACTTAACAAGTAAATTATGGGGATTGGAATAAAATGGCAGGAAAAGAATTTTTATATCGCGGGAAAACACTTGAAGAGCTGAAGAAGCTTGACACTCGGGAGTTTGCAAAATGTTTAGGGGCAGATACAAGAAGATTTGTAATGAGACATTTTGATGTTATTGAAAATTTTGTGAAAAAATGCCGGCAAAGAAGCGCAGAAGGAAAGCCAATAAGAACTCATTTAAGGCATCTTGTAATTGTTCCTGAAATGATTGGATATGATATTGGGATTCATAATGGAAAAGAATTTTTCAAAATTAAAATTATTTCAGAGATGCTGGGGCATAGATTAGGAGAGTTTGCCCAGACAAGAGGCAAGGTTGAACACGGAGCACCGGGAATAGGGGCGACAAGAAGCTCTGCTTCATTGTCAGTGAAATAAGGAGAAGAATGACATGAAAAATAAAATTAACAGTTCAAAAATTTACATTTTTGAAATCCAGAAATCTGAGGATTTCAGGCTTTTAAATTTCCAACGGAAGTTGGAAGAGGAAATTTAAAATGGAAAGACCAATGCAAAATCCAGAGAAGAGAATAAAACATCAGCCGACAAAAATAGCTGGAGCTGAAGCTAAAAAAAATAGTGAAGTTAAAGCAGAAGTGAAGAAAGAGGAGAAGAAAGAAGAGCTGAACCAAGGTTCCGCGACTCCTATACAAAGCAAAGAAACAAAGACAGAAGAAGCCAAACAGGAAAAAAAGCCAGAAGAAAAAGAAAAGAAAGAAGAGAAAAAAGAAATAACAAAGAAAACAGAAGCTGTTGTAAATGGCAAAAATCTTGGAATTTCAAAGAAGCACTCAATGGCAATCTGCGATTTGATAAGAGGAAAAAATCCTGAAAAAATGATTAGAGAGCTTGAGTTAGTGGCAAGCATGAAGAAGCCATTGAGAATGAGGGGAGAAATTCCTCATAGAAAAGGAAATCTTATGTCAGGAAGATATCCAGTAAATGCATGCAAGGTTTTTATAAATCTGCTAAAGAGCCTGATAGCAAATTCATCAGTAAATGGATTAGAAAATCCATTTATTGCAAAAGCAAAGGCAGATGATGCTTCCCGCCCATTTAAAAGAGGCGGGAGCATGAGGTTTAAGAGAACAAATGTTCTGCTGATTGCGAAGGAAAGAGTAAATAAAGAAAGTAAAAAGGAAGAAGAGAAAGAAGAGAAAAAAGAAATATCAAAGAAAACAGAAGAAAATAAACCAAAGGAAGAGAAGAAATAAAATGACAACAGCAACTAAAGAAAAACCAAAAATAACAAAACTAAGAAGATTAAGTGATTTAGTTAGAGGTAGATTTAGAGGTAGGGACATTGCTGTAAAAATAGAATTTAAAGAAGGTGATTGCTCTATTGATAATGTAGAAACAATCAAATTAAGTGGAGATGCATGGGCTTATTTGAATGAAAATGGAAGACAATTGGTCTTTGCTCAACCAGGGGGAGATTATGGATTAATTAATGTTTATGTTGATAGAGAAAATACAAGGGTTACTCGCAAAGGTAAATTGATTGCTTCCGGAATAGTATGTTTTACCACAGATAAAAGTGGAGGAAGCTATCCTCATTTTGAAGAACAATGCAAATTATTAGATAGATTAGGATTTAAAAGAAGTCTTTTACATGAAGGGGGAGGACCATAACATGGAAGAGAAAAAATTTGTGCAGCTGAAGAAAGATGAGCTGAATGTCAAGGAATATGTAAAGAGAAATCTAGGAAAAGGCAGGATTTCAAGTGTCAATATAGAATATACGCCTGTTGGGGAAAAAATCATAATTGCTACAACAAGGCCTGGTTATGTAATTGGAAGAAGAGGGGAAAAGATTTCAGAGCTGACAAGAGTATTGAAAAAACAATTCAAGCTGGAAAATCCAAACATAGAAATTCAGGAGATACTAAGGCCGGAATTTGACGCTCAGGGGATTGCAGATGAAATTGCATTGACACTTGAGAGGCTTGGAAGCCTGAAATTCAAGGTTGTTGCCTATAAGATGGTTGACAGAATCATGAAAGCAGGCGGGCTCGGAGTTGAGCTTCGGCTTTCAGGAAAACTTCCAAGTGAAAGAGCCAAGAGCTGGAGATTTGCCTCAGGATATTTGAAAAAAACAGGAGATACTGCGAAGATTGTAAACAGGGCTAAGTCAATTGCAGAAACTCCCATGGGAGTTGTGGGAATTAAAGTTGCGATACTTCCGCCTGATGCAAAAATTCATGACAGGATAATAGTCAATGATGAGATGAGAAATATTCTTAAGATGAATGTTTTAAAAGCCCATGAGATAATTGAAGAGAATAAAGTAAAGAAGAAGAAAAGGAAGAAGAAAGGAGAATAAGATGATATCAATAAGCAATGATTTAAGAGAATATTCAAAACTGGCACAGGAAGTTGAAGCATTTGCTGAATTAGATGGCTTAACCAATATTGGAGAGGGATCATATATAGCAGGAGAAATTAGTGAATTCAATGAACAAATAACACAAAGGAAGCCACATTATAAAGAGCTTTGTGATATATTACTGGACAGATTGTATGACATTATTATTAAAGGAAATAAGAGGGTAGCAGCATAAAATGGCAGTATTAAGATTCAAAGACATAACAAAACTAAGCGTGGAAGAGAAGAACGAAAAGCTTAAAGAGCTTAGATTAGAGCTTATAAAGAAGAATGTTGTTGCAAATAAAGCAAGCAAAATTAAGGCCAAGGAGATAAAGAAAGCAATTGCAAGATTGCTTACCTCTCAATCGAAGAAAACTCAAACATAAAAATGGATACAACAAAAATGCAAAACATTTTTGAGCATCCATATTCAGGGGGAAAGAAAAACTGAATATGGATATATGCCCAAAATGCGGCCTGCCAAAACAGGCCTGTGTATGTGAGGAAATCGCAAAGAGCGAGCAGAAACTGAAGGTTGAGGGCGTGAAGAAGAAGTTCGGGAAGATAGCAACAGTGATTTCAGGGATAGGAGAAGGAGTGAACATCAAGGAAATCGCAAAAAGCTTGAAACAAGAGCTTGCCTGCGGAGGAACAGTGAAGAACAATGTAATAGAACTTCAGGGAGACCACAGAAAAAGAATCAAGGCTGTGCTTGAACGACTTGGCTTCCATGACGCAACAGTAATCGAGTAGAACCAAGGCTTCAGGAATGAAATTCCTGACAGTGCTCAGAAATCCATAAAAGATTTCTGACATTCTACGAGCTCCTATACGAGGATAATATACACAAACACAAAGCAAAAAATGAAAGAAAAAACAAAGAAAGAAACAGAAGTAGAAACAACCAGCAAATGCTCTGATAGCCAGTGCCCTGTTCACGGAGAGCTGGCGGCAAGGGGGAGAATTTTCGAGGGAAGAGTGGTCAGAAAGCATCCAAGAAGAATTGCAATTGAATTTGAGAGAACAATATTCATAAAAAAATATGAGAGATACGCAAAGAAAAAAACAAGAATTCACGCAAGAATGCCTGACTGCATGAAAAACGTTGAGGTTGGAGATTATGTCCGAGTAAGAGAATGCCACCCTTTAAGCAAGATGATACATTTTGTGCTTATAGAAATAGTTAGAAAAAAATCGCAAACTAAAGTGGGGGAGATGGAAGATGAATAAAATAATAGTTTTTGTAGGCAAAAGACAAATGGGGGGCAAAGAGTGTGAAAGCTATCAAATGTTAGCCAATAAGGGTAAGGGTTATCTTTCAAGAGAGTATTCAGGAGAGCAGGAGCATGAAGCTTTTTTAACAGAAGTAAGTGAAGATTTTGTAGAATACCTCGTTAAGAGGGGTATTGCAGGGCAATTGGCCATGGCTAATGGATTTAGAATTAATGAAGAGGGAAATATTGAGAGGGTGGGTAGATTAGAAGCATCAGTTTTTGAAAGATTTGATGTCTTATTACAAAAGAGCATAACTAAATTTGTGCAATGGGGTGAGACTGTCCCAATATGGGAGATGAATTAAAATGAAAATAAGCGATAACCTAAGAAGATTTGGAGAATTAATGGGAAGAACATTAGAACTAGAAAAAGAATTTTGGGCAGAAGGCTATAAAGATTCTTATCAATTAGTTGAAATTAAGACTAAAGTTTTTGAATTAAGTATGGATATTTTAGAATGGAAATGCCCAGCCCACTACCTTCCAATGCATAATTTATTATTAGATATGGGCAGTAAAATTATTACTGCTGAAATTAATGAAGAAACTCTAAGGAGAATAGTAACATGAAAGCAGTAGCAGCAAGACTAACCAGCGGATTGAATGTTGGAAGCAAGGTGTTTGCCAGTGATAACAGCGGGGCAAGAATTGTAAGAATAACCGGAATAAAGCACGGAAAAGGAAGAAAAGGAAGGCATCAGGCTGCTAAAATTGGAGACTGGGTTAAAGTCTCTGTCCGCGAGGGAAATCCTGAACTTAAGGGGCAGGTTTTTGATGCTGTTGTGATAAGGCAGAGAAAGCCATATTTAAGAAGAACAGGCGAGAGAATTGCCTTCACAGATAATGCTGTTGCGATATTAAAAGATGAGAGAGGAAATCCAAAAGGAACTCAGATTAAGGGAGCTGTTCCGAGAGAAGTTCAGGAAAGATGGAAGGAGGTTGCGAAGATTGCGCAATTTGTGGTTTAAAATGGGTGGAATAATTGAAGATATAATATTTGAAGTTTTACAAGATAAAAAAATGGCAGCTAGACAAATTTTGGGAGATTGCAGTAGTCGGGGTTACAATAGAACCTCGGGAATAATTGGAAGACATTTGAGAAAGATGGTGGTTCTTCAGCAATTATCAAGAGAGAAATCAGACGGGGTATATGTTTATTATAATCCTGCAATGGTAGGAGGAGCATTGTAAAATGGCAGAAAATATGACTGAAAGAACAGCGGAGTTTATAGATAACACAAGAAGAAGATTAAATCGCCTAGAAGCTGGAATGAGAAATCCTGTTGCAGAAGAAAACAAACTGGATGTGAGTTGTTCACTAGAAATCTTGGATTGTGAAATAAATCATCTGCAGAGAATTGGAGCTTTGACAACTGACTTAAATGAAAAATACAAGCAGGTAAGAAAATACTACGAACAGGCGGGATTGATAGGATTAAGACACTCGGGAGGCATAATTAGAACATGAGAACAAGAATACAAACACCAGGAGGAATAGCAGGAGAATTTGATGGAATGGATTTTAATAATCAGAGGACTCTTTTATTATTCGTATATGACAATTTGAATGGGAGAGGTGGATGCTTGTCATGTTTCTATTCTGAGAGGGAATGTCCTATTTGCGGCTACCTTATAGATAATATTGGCGGAAGGACAGGAGAACAGAAAGGAGGAAAAATTCTGCAATTAGTAAGAAGCCAACCGCCAGGAAAAAAGATTAGTTTAGGAGGATTATTTAACTAACATGAAAATACAAACACCAAGAAAAGTTGCTGAAATTTTTGATAAGGCGGATTATGGTAGTCAGAGAGGCGTATTGCAAACAGCAAGTAGTCCAGAAGAAAGAGAAAGTTATTGCCGATATCCCCACAGTCAATTGTGCATTGTGTGCGGATATTTGCAAAGAATTGGCGTGAGAGCTATTAATGAAGCTATGACAAGATTAGCACAAATTGGCAGGGATAGAAAAACTAGTTTAGGAGAGTTATTAACATGAAAAAATTATTCAGCACAGCTTGGAAAGCAAGCAGGCAAACTCGGAAACAGAGAAAATACAGAGCCAATGCCCCATTACATATCAGAAATAAGTTTATGTCAGGAAATTTAAGCAAGGATTTAAGAAAGAAATTTGGGACCAGGAGCATGAGCGTAAGAAAGGGGGACACAGTGAAGATTATGAGAGGCGAATTCAAAAAAAGAACGGGAAAAATAAATGCTGTGGATTTGAAAAAAGAGAGAATAACAATTGAAGGAATACAGAGAAAGAAGAAAGATGGGACAAAAATAAATGTTT
>Ga0315286_10005426_pt1 | contig 12317 bp, 9 predicted proteins | sample YL17G10_0_MG_FD_205038 | JGI IMG/M metagenome (GOLD analysis project Ga0315286, IMG submission 205038) | Sediment microbial communities from Yellowstone Lake, YNP, Wyoming, USA - YL17G10_0 | ecosystem: Environmental > Aquatic > Freshwater > Lake > Sediment | place: USA: Wyoming | collected... | reverse complement strand
GCAAGGATGATCGTAATCGTTTCGCGGACAACTGCGGAGTTATCGATCACGCAAATGCGGGGCACACCACTCACCAACCTCCTTCCCCTCCCCTCGCACCTACACAGCGAGCGCCGGAAAGAATAACAGGAGGACGTTCACAGGTTTTTGTTGAAAAGTCAACCACGGTGGTGCCATATTGAACGATAAACCAGCCTTGGCTGGTAGGGCCTCAGGTGCAGAATTCGCTTGAAAAAGTTTCACCGGGCGTGGTAACCATCTGGCATTTGCAGCTGGAAGTGTTGGGTCATATGCGGCGGCGGGCGGTGAAGAGGGAGTGGTGGGGATCGATGAGAGTAAGAATCTCTGGCGGGGATGCCCCGCTGGTAACGTAGGAGCGGGGACGAGGTCGCGCAGTGAAGAATTCTTGGGGAGCGAGTGCCGCTGCCGTCGGGACGTGCGGAAGTGGGGGCTCCGAGCGTGTCGCGAGCGACGGACAACTGGTTGTTGTTCGACAAAACGTGGTGGATAACGTCGGCCACGTGCTCGGCAATCTGTTCCAACGGATTTACCATCTCCTGAGCCAGCCGAGGGATCCTGGTGCGTCGGCGGATCAACTGGAAAGCACCATCCGCCAGCTCGAACACTTTCTCCAGCTAGTGCTGGATTACTTCTCGCCCATCTCCCTCACGCTCGATTACGTCCCGGCTGATGAGATTGCGCAGAGCTTGGCCCGTCAGGTGAGTGACAGGATTGGCGCTCACGTGAGAATCGGTGCGAAGTTGCCGATGGAGGGCCGGTTGCTCATTGACCCAGGGAGGCTGGCGCGCTGCTTTGCGTTGTTGGCAACGTGGCTGGTTGAGAATGGCAGCAATGGCAAGGGCATCGAGCTGCAGGCGACAATCCGGCCTGCCGCTGGCGTGCTGCTGCTCCTGCTCAACGTCCCCACTGGCTTGGTGCTTCCGTGCTCGTCGGTCTCAGAAATGCACTGGGCCGTGGCGGAGAAGTTCTTGGAGATGCATGGCGGAACCTTGCAGGCGAAACCATTGCCGTCAGGAGATGTCAGGTGGGAGATCACGCTTCCGCTCCAGCCTTAACGTCATCGGTGATGACGGGAAAGCGTATTTTGATCGTCGACGACGATCCGCTGGTGCGCCGGCAGCTTGAAACGCTGTACGCTGCCCATTCGTACACGGTCGAAGCGGCAGCGGACGTTGAGCAGGCGCTGGAGAAGCTCAGCAGCTCGGAGTTCACGCTGGCGGTCGTCGATCTCAAAATGCCCGGGACCGACGGGATTACCCTGATGAGCCAAATCCGCGAGCGCTGGCCGGTGGTCGACGTGATCATGATTACCGGTTACGGCAGCATCAAGGGGGCTGTCGAAGCCATGCGTCAAGGCGCCTGCGACTACATCACAAAACCGTTTGAACCGGATGACATCTTACTTGCGACGCAGAAGGTTCTCGAGCGTCGCCGGTTGCTCGATGAAATCGAGTATCTGCGCAAGCAGCTCTCAGATCGGTATACCTTCGCGAACATGGTGAGTCGGGACCCTGCCATGATAGAAGTGTTCTCCACCATCGAGATGCTGGCGCAGGCTGACGTGACGGTGCTGATCACCGGAGAGTCTGGAACCGGGAAGGAGCTGGTCGCACGCGCCATTCATTTCCAAGGGAAACGCAAGGCCGGGCGCTTTGTCGCGATCAACTGTGCGGCTGTGCCAGAGAGCTTGCTCGAGAGCGAACTGTTCGGCTACGAGCGCGGCGCATTCACCGGCGCGGTACAAGAACGGGTCGGCAAGATCGAGCTGGCCAATGGCGGGACGCTGTTTCTCGATGAGGTGGAAAGCATTCCGTTGACCATGCAGGCCAAGCTCCTGCGCGTCCTCGAGGAACGCGCCATCGAGCGGCTTGGCGGCAATCGCCGGATGACGGTCGATATGCGTGTGGTTGCCACTACCAATCAGGACCTGGCCAGCGCCGTGGCCGCCGGTCGTATGCGGGAGGACTTCTACTACCGCGTTAACGTCGTCCCGGTCCACTTGCCACCGTTGCGCGACCGGATCACCGACGTACCACTGCTGGTCGCCGACTTCCTGCGGAGCAATGCGATGGCTCGCGAGAAGGGTATCAACCGGGTTTCGGACCGCGCGCTGACGCAACTGATGTCCTGCCGTTGGCCCGGAAACATTCGCGAGCTGCTCAATGTTATGGAGCGCAGCGTGCTGCGGGCCAAAGGCGATACCATTCGAGAAGTGGACCTGCCAGGCGCTGCAGCGGGCGCCGGCGGGAAGAAGGGCGATATCGATTTCCGGATGCCGCTGCGCCACTTTCTCAAGTCGGTGGAGCGTGACTATCTCGCCAAGGTTCTGGAGCACTATCACGGCAGCATTGCCCCTGCGGCGCAGCACGCCCTCGTTGATCAAGCAACGTTGCATCGCAAGATCCGTTTGCACGGGCTGCGCGCGAGCGAGTATCGCAGCAACGGCAAGGGCACATCCCGCAAGGGAACGCCTCAGGGGATCGACCGATGAATGCAATTCGTATCCAGGCTTGCACCGGTGCAAGCTATCGGCGCGAAAATACGATATGTCTGGCAGCCCCGCAAGAGCCAATGCGGCGGGCAGAAGGAGTAGGTGTGGCTGGCAGCATGGCACAGCCGTTGCGGCTGGTGAACGGGATGAACCATGTACTGTGATTTTTATCAGCTGACCGAACGTCCCTTTAACGTCACACCCGATCCGAAGTTCCTCTACCTGAACGCGCGGTACCGGGAAGCGATTGCCTCGCTGAACTACGGGATCACCCAACGTAAAGGGTTCATCACGCTGATCGGCGAAGCGGGAACCGGCAAGACGACCCTCCTGAACAAGATCCTCGAAGACTTGGACAAAACCACGAAGTCCGTCTTCATCTTCAATACCAACGTGACGTTCGAAGAGATCTTGGAGTACGTCTTCGCCGAGTTCGACCTGCCGGTCCACAACGGGAAGAAGCTGTACATGCTGCAACGGCTCAACGCCTTCTTGCTGGCGGAGCTCAAGGGAGGCGGCAACGTTGCCCTGTTGATCGATGAGGCGCAGGACTTGGAGTTTTCGGTTCTCGAGGACCTGCGACTGCTGTCGAACCTCGAGACGGCGAAGGAAAAGATTCTGCAGATCATGTTGTCCGGACAACCGGAGCTGGGTCAGAAGCTCAGCAACCCGGTCCTGCGCCAGCTCCGGCAACGGATCGGGATCAATTGCCGACTGCTGCCCTTGTCGCGCGACGAGATCACCGAATACATCCAGTACCGGCTGCAGGCGGCTGGGTGCACCGATCTGAAGCTGTTCTCGCGCGAGGCGGAAGAGCGGATTTACCACTTCTCCCGCGGGATTCCGCGGTTGGTGAACGTTGTCTGTGACAATGCGCTGGTGATTGGATATGCGCTCGGAAGGAAGCGCATCGGGGCGGAAGTGATCACCGAAGCGGCTGCTGATCTGCTCGCGATGGAGGCCCCTCTGGCGGTCTCCTATCAACAACCGGAGGCACTGGCGCCAGCGGTCACGACGTCCAACGTTGAGCCGCAAAGCAGGTGGCGTGCACGCTCCGGGATGATCGGGCTCGTCCTGATCGCCATGCTGGTGGGCCTGATTTCCGTGGGGCGAACGCTCTGGTACCGCAGCAACCCGGACGAGCAGGTGGCCGTTGCCCCACCGAATCAACAGCCGTTTGAGGTCATCCGCCCAGGGTCGCAGGCCCCTGGAGTGGGTGTTGAAGTGCCGTTCCCGCACCGTGAGGACATGGGGTATGCCGGAAGCGAAGAGCGCGTGCGCGCCGAACCTCCCGCTCCGGCCAAACGCGTGGCGGCCATTGGCGAGCAAGCCGAGCTACTGCCCGCCGCAGCGGCACGGCCCGCACCAGAATCCTTCGGGGCGGGCGCCCCAGCGGCGCGGGCTATGCGGGAGGCAGAGGTGCCCCGTGGCGGCGAGCGAGTAGCCGCTGCGCCTCCGGAACCGCCAGCGCAAGAACGCGTTGCGGCGGCGCGCGCTGATGAGTGTGAAGCGTTGCCCCGCGCTGCACGAGGCGCGCCGGCGCGCTCCGCAGAGCAGCGCCCGGCTGCGCCGCGGTTGGACAACCCACCGCCGAAAATAGCGGCCAATGTGGCGCCGATAGCCGTAGCGCCGTTTGCCAGGCGAGAGGAGGCCGTTCCGAAACCCGATGACACTGTGTCGCAGCGGCAGACCGCGCGTGCCGAGAAAGAGGCCGGGCGTGAAGACGATGCCGCTGAAGAAGCCGAGCTTCCCCGATCTCCACGTCTCGACGGTGTGCAGTTCTCGCAGGTCACGGTTCGCAGCGGGGACTCAATGTCGGGGATCGCTCTGCGCAAGTATGGCCAGGCGAGCCCGACGATCTTGGACCTGTTAAAGCTCGCCAACCCGGAAATGCGCGATATCGACATGATCTCAGTGGGCCAAGCAATCCGGCTGCCGGAGCTCAGCGAAGGATTCCCGGTGCTCAATGACGGCGGCGGGCACTACTCGTTGCTCGTGTTTTCGACACCACAAGCCCGTCGGGCGACGGTGTTGCAGAACGCGCTGCGCGGTCGCGGTTTCGATGCGCGCGTCGGCGCCGGCCGGATCGGTTCGCAACGCCCGGTGTTCCGGGTGGTGCTCACCGGGTTCTCCAGCCGCGATGAGGTTGCCGGAGTGGGGAAGCAGTTGCAGAAGCTGTTCCGGGAGGATACGCGGCTCGCCAGCTTGGGTGAGTAGCGGTGGGGGTGTCGTGGTGAACTTGCAGTGGTTTGTGATCAGTACGAAGGCGCGTCGTGAACAATACGCGCAGGATCAGCTCGGCCGCCGTGGAGTCGAGACCTTTCTGCCGCGTATCCTGGAGCCGGCGCGTTTACGGCCAACGCTGATCATCGCGCCACTTTTTCCCGGGTATTTGTTCGTACATATCGATTTTGAAGACCAGTACTTCGACGTGGTTTGGACACCCGGCGTGCGCCGGTTCGTCGGGTTCGGTACGTCACCGTGTCCCTTGGACGATGCGGTGATCGACTTCCTGCATGCCCGAATGGGGCAAGAAGGGATCTTACGGCACATTCCAGTGTTCCGGCAGGGTGATGTGGTGCGGATCAAACGTGGTCCGTTCGAAGGGTTGGTGGGAATCATAGAAAACCCGGGCTGCGGCCGTGGGCGGGTGCGGGTTTTGATGGAACTGTTGCGGCGACAGACACGCGTGGAAGTGCCGCAACAGATACTTGAACGCGTATCGGCTTGAGGGCCGAACGGTTCGTGGGCAGGCTGTAGTCGGCGTGCCCTCTGAGCGAGCAGTACGCCTCGCACGGCAGGTGGGAGGTGAAAGCTTGGAGGGGCGGAGCTATGTGCTTACGGTTGGACAGTGGGAATGGGTCAGTGGAAACCGACAGTACAGAGTTTAGTGGCGGGTACCCTGGGAGGTGCATGCGGCGGAGCTATGGTCGGATTGATCGAAGCGGGGGTGATCGCTGCGACATCCGGCACCCCGGAAGAGTACTGGCTCTTTCCGTACGCGGTGCTGAGCTATGGCTTGCTTGGAGCAACGTGCGCGCTGGCCGTGGTTGCCGTTGCGACCGCCATTCGCAAGACACCTCAGGACACTTTGGGGCTCGGGGCTGCGGTTGCGGTATTCCTCCTCGGCGGCGCGGTGGCGCGGTACCACGTCATCCTGCGCGTTTTTCACGAAGAGATCGTGCTGCGCTCCGGTGTCGGGATCGCGGTCCACGCCGCCTTGCTGGCGTTCGTCGTGGCCAGCGCACTCTTGGTCATGTACAGCACCCGGCCGCTGCAGCACTATCGCTGCCGTTTGTCGCTGGTGACAGCAGGCTTCGTCTTTTGCGTTGCAATCAGCTCGGGAGCTGCCGTGCTTGCTTCGCCGCACACGGTGGAGCCGGCCTTGGTTCGGGCCGCGGGCAATGCCGCCAAAGGCCATCCGAACATCATCTTGATAGTGGCCGACACGTTGCGAGCGGACGCTATTGGCGCTTACGGAGCACCGGCGGACAGCACACCTGCTCTGGATCGACTGGCGCGCGATGCAGTGCGATTCGCGTACGCCTACGCACAGGCGACGTGGACGCGTCCCTCGATCGCGACAATCCTGACCAGTCTGTACCCGTCCATGCATGGGGCGGTTCACAAGTTGGATGTGCTGCCGGAGCGTGTGACCACCTTGGCCGAGGCGCTCCGCTCACAGGGCTACTGGACAGCCGGCTTCGTGAGCAACATCAATGTCGCCCCGGTGTTCAACTTTCAGCAGGGCTTCGATGAGTACACTTACCTCGCTCCCGATTTTTACTTTTGGGCGACGGACTCGGCGACGCGTCTGGCCATCTACAAGGGTTTGCGCGTGGTGCGTGAGCGACTCTTTGGCGATCGGATCTACTTCTATCATTACTATCAGGATGCGGCCGTGGTCGACGCCGCGGTATCGAAGTGGCTCGACCAGCACCCGCCCACCCCGTTCTTCCTGTTCATCCACTACATGGAACCACACGATCCTTACTTTGAAATCCCGTACAACGGCCACGGTGTAGCACGCGTGACCCACCCGGATCCACCAGTTGCCTGGAAAGACTACATGCGCAAACTGTATGGCGAAAACGTGACGTACCTCGATCTCTACCTGGGCGAGCTGTTCGATCGTCTCAAATCGCTCGATCTTTACGACGATACATTGATTGCGGTGACGGCAGATCACGGGGAGGAGTTCCGAGAGCACGGCGGCTGGTGGCACGGCACGACCTTGTACGAGGAGCAGATGCATGTTCCGCTGATCGTCAAGCGGCCACACGAGCCGCTGCCCGGGACAGTCGATTCGCCCGTGGCATGTAGCGTGGACATCGCTCCGACGGTAATGGCAACTGCCAAGCTCAGCGTTCCTGCCGAGTTTGTCGGACGGGATCTGTTCGGTGTCCCCCCCGTGGAGGCGGAGCCCTTGTTCGCAGAGGAGGATCTGGAAGGAAACGTTCTTGCGGCCGTGCGTGTGGGACCGTGGAAGTTGATCACCGCCAATCCGGATAACCCGCGCGGGCTGCGCCCGTTGGAGCTCTATGATTTGAGCCGGGATCCAACGGAACACGACAACCTGGCTGCGGCGCAAGGCGCCAAGACCGAGGAGATGCTCCAGGTGCTGGCTACGGAGCGGGCGCGTATCGCGCCGCGGTCCCGAGTGAGTAGTGCTCCCCATGATCCTGATCATCGGTCTTGACGGCGCGACATGGGACCTGCTCGATCCGTGGATCGAGCGCGGTTGGTTGCCGAACCTCGGGCGGATTCGGCGCCGCGGAACGTGGGGCCCACTGCGGTCAACCATGCCGCCCGCCACCCTTCCGAGCTGGACGACCTTCATGACCGGGATGAATCCCGGCCGCCACGGGATCTTCGATTTTACGCGGCGCGAGCTGGGCACCTACAGCGTGCAGTTCGTCAATGCGAGCTTTCGGAAGTCAAGGACCATCTGGAAACACTTGAGTGACGCCGGCCGTCGGGTGTGCGTCCTCGGCGTGCCCGGGACGTATCCACCCGAGCCGCTCAACGGTTGTATGATTAGCGGCTTCGATACGCCCGTTACCACGCGGGCGGATGCCTCCTTCGTTGCGCCGCCGACACTGGCTCCGATGGTGATGGCGATGGGGGGGTTTCCATTTGCAGACTTTCAGGAGTTTCGGGTGGGTAAGGCGTGGTATCGGAAAGCGCTGGCGGCGCTCCTGCGCGGCATCGAGATCAAGACACGGCTTGCCAAGGCCCTGTTCGAGCGCCAGTGCTGGGACTGTTTCATGCTCCTGTTCGGTGAGTCGGACACCGTGGCGCACCACTTCTGGAAGTTTCACGACCGGCATTCTCCCCGTTTCGATCCCGCCGGAGCGTTGGAGTGGGGTGACGCAATTCAACGCGTGTACCGGGCACTCGATGCTGCGATCGGAGAGTTGATTGCGGCGGCGCCCGGGGCGACGGTGCTGGTCGCCTCGGATCATGGTTTCGGGGGTGCCGGCAGCAAGGCCGTGTATCTCAACCAGTGGCTGCGACGCAGCGGTTGGCAGAAGGCGTCGCGGGCGGCGTCGCGGTGGAAGCTGGGAAGCGGTGTGAAGCGATTGGCGCTGCGCACACTGCCGGCCGGGGCGCAGGCGTGGGCGTTTCGGCTGCATGGCGGCAGCTGGGCGGGGCGGCTCGAGTCACGGGCGCGCTTCGCGGGAATCGAGTGGGCCGGGACACGGGCCTTTTCAGAGGAACTCAACTACTTCCCAAGCATCTGGCTGAATGTGAAGGGCCGCGATCCCGAAGGCGTCGTTGAGCGGGTCGACTACGAACGCGTGCGCGACGACGTCTGTGCAGCGACGAGCGGGCTGCGGGACGCGGAGCATGGGGCGCCGGTGGTCCGGCGCGCGTGGCGCCGCGAGGAGTTGTACGAGGGCCCGTGGGTCCACTATGCGCCCGATGTCGTCCTCGAGTTCAATCTCGATCGCGGCTACTCGTACACTTGCCTGCCGAGCACACTGGCGCCTACGCCCGCAGCGGTGCGTGTACTCGATCCAGCTGAGATGAAGGGTGGCAAGCTGGCGGGTATGGCCGGCAGCCACCGCGCTGACGGTGTGTTCTTACTGGGCCAAAACCAGGTAGGCCAGGGGCTGGTCAACGGGACCCAGATCGCCGACATGGCGCCGGCGATTCTGGCTTCGTGCGGCATCGAGGGGCCACGCTGTGATGGGCGACTCCCCGGCTGGATCTCGGCCGACACGCGATATCGGCCGGCGGGAGCGCGCGACGACCATCACCGAGAGGATTGCTACAGCGATGCGGAAAGCGAGGAAATCGCCAGCCGCTTGAGCGCCATGGGGTATTTGCAATGAGGCGGCGCCAAGCAGTGCCGCAGCGACCACTGCGCATCGCCATGGTTGCACCGTGTGTGTTTCCCTCGCCGCGAGGCTCCCAGGTCCTCATCCGCGAGCTGGCGCAGGCGTTGGCCGAACGGGGCCACCACGTCCACTTGGTTACCTATCCTTGGGCTGAATGTCTTGTGCCAATCAGTGGGATTTTCGTGCACCGCGTGAGTTTGCCAAAGGTGCGGACGGCTCCTGCGAATCTGGGATGGTGGAAGCTGCTACTCGATCTGCGGTTGGCGGCGGTGCTCTACCGCGTGGTGCGGCGCGAACGCATCGATGTCATCCACGCGCACAATTATGAAGGACCGCTCATCAGCTATCTCGTGCGCTGGCGAACCGGCGTCCCGGTGGTCTACCATTCGCATAATGCTCTGAGTGACGAGTTGGAACACTACTGGAAGCCGGGGTGGCGCCGGTGGTGTGCGCGCCGCCTCGGCTCCGTACTCGACCGGTACGTTCCCCGCCGCGCTGACTTCAGCATTGCGCTGACGCCCGAGCTCGAAGGCTTCCTGAGGGCGCACGGCGTGCCGGGCACCCGCTTGGCGGTGCTCCCACCGGGGGCGGGGCCGTGTGCGATTTCCGACACGCAGGTCCCAAAGGCCGCCGCTTTCGAAGGCCGATTCGTCGTCATGTACACCGGCAACTTGGATGCGTATCAAGACCTGGGAGTGTTGTGCCGAGGGGTCGAGGCCTTCCAGGAGGAAGTCCCCGAGGCGTTGCTTGTGGTGTTGACGCACGAAGCGAACTGGGTGGAGCGCATACCGCCGAGTCTCAGCGCGCTGGTTTCTGCAGGGCGGGCTCGTGTGGTTGTCGCACCGGCGTTCGCGGTGGTTCGGCGCTGGTTGACGCGTGCGGATGTACTGGTGTGCCCGCGTAGCTCCTGGTCCGGGTTCCCGATCAAGCTGCTGAACTACATGGCTGCCGGCCGAGCGGTGGTCGCTGCGGAAGGATCGGCCAAGGGGATTGTCGACGGAGAAACCGGGTTGGTCTTCCCGAATGGTGATGCGGAGGCTCTGGCGCAGGCATTACGACGCTTGTTCAGCGATCCTCTGCTGAGACAGCGGCTTGGCGAGCGTGTTCGGACAGCGGCTCACGAGTGGTGGACCTGGAGTGGGGTGGCCTCGCGCCTCGAACGAATTTATGCGCAAGTATGTTCCTTGGCAGAGCAGCCGCGGGCGCCGAGCTTTCCGGCAGCGCATTCGCAGAGACTGATAGCATCATCAAGAGGTCGTATGAACGCCCCGCTCAGATACCGGGGAAAGAGCAGATGATCATGAGGAATAGTGTTCAAATCGCAGTGTATCCTCTGGCTGCTTTTGTGCTCAGTGCGTGTGGCCATCACATGAGCAAACCGGCGCCGCTTCCGCCTTTAGACGCGCCGCGCACGTCGGTTGCCGTGCTGGAGCCCGGAGGCTATCGCCTGCAGCCGGGTGACGTGCTTCGGGTCAAGTTCCTGTATCACCCCGAGTTGGACATAAAAGTTCCGATTCGTCCCGATGGCGACGTGACGTTGCAGATGACGGGTCCGATCCACGCCACCGGCCTGACAACCACCGAGCTGGAACAGACCATCAAGGAACGTACGGGTGATCGTTTGCGCGACCCGGAGATCGCCGTCATAGTGGCGCAGCTCGGTGATCTGAAAATATACGTTGGCGGCGAGGTCAGAATCCCCGGTTTCGTCGTATACCATCCGGGGATGAATGCGTTGCAGGCCATCATAGACCGCGGCGGCTTTACCGATACGGCGCGCATGGATAGCGTCTTGCGGCTTTCGCCGTCTCAGAGTGAGTATCAAGGCACGCGATTGGATTTTACTAAGCCGTTGTCCGAGGGTATGACGGAACAGGTGCAGCTCTTGGCTGGCGATGTGCTCTATGTACCGCGGACGTTTATCGGTGATGTCGACGTGTTCGTGCGCTTGTACATCAAGGAAATACTGCCGATCACTCCGAAGATCGGCGTCGGGGGAACTTTCTAGGACGTAGGGCTAGCGTCAGATGGCAAGCGACACCACACGCCGGCCGAGCAGCGGCCGCAGCGGGAATGGCAACGGTGGCAATGGCCATGGCGAGCCCAGCAGCTCGTACTCCAGCGCGTACGCCGCCGGCTACGGCAGTGACCAAGTCCGCGACATCCTGCACGTCATCTTCAAGCGCAAGCGGCTGATCGCGGCGTTGTTCTTGGCGGTGGCCCTACCGGGCGTCATCGCAACCCTGCTGCGCAAGCCCAGCTACGTCGCCACCGCCAAAGTCATGATCTCCACGGCACGTTCGGATCCGACGATGCAGCCAACCGACGTGACCAAGCTGGAAACGATCCAGCTGAATGAGTCGCTGGTCAACTCCGAAGTGCAGGTCGTCGGCAGTCGCGACCTCCTGGAGAGAGTCGTGCGCGTTCTGGCCACCAGCGGGGATGGGAATTCACCCCCGCATCTCACCGCGACCGGAAGCACGTTCGGCGAACAGGTTTTGGCGATGTCACAGAAGCTGAGTATCACGCCCATCAAGGCATCGAACGTCATCCAGATCGACTACAAAGCCTCCGATCCAACCACCGCGGCGCGCGCGATCAACAGGGTCGTCGACGAGTACCTCGCCTATCACGCGGTGGTGCACGGCAGTAAGGGACTGTCCCGCTTCTATGACGAGCAGCGCCGTGCCCTCGAGCAGAACCTTCACAAGGCAGAAGAGCGGTTGTCGCGTTTTTCTGATGCCGAAGGTATCGTCGCGCCGAAGGACGAGATCGAAGCGACGGTCCGTATGGTGGGCGAAATCAGCAGCAGTCTTCGCGAAGTCAATAACGGCACTGCCGGCACTGAGGAGCGCATCCGCGCCATTCGCGACCAGATCGCCTCGCAGCCCGAGGTGGTCAAACGTTCCCAAGACGTTGAAATCAACCCTGTCATCACCCAGCTCAGTACCCAGTTGGTGGACCGGGAAGTCGATCGCGTGGCACTGCTCCGGAAGTACACGGACAAAGATCGTCACGTGCACGACAACTCGGAGGAAATCGCGGACTTGAAAGCGAACATCGAGACCGAGCTGCGAGACCGCCCGACAGTGATCGCCCACCAGGTGTTCCGCACCAACCCCATCCGCGAGGAGCGGTTGCGCACTTTGCTGGATCTGGAGAGCTCGCTGCGGGAAATGCGGGCGCGCCAAGCCATGCTCGATGAAGAGATGAGCCGCGCCAATCGGCGGTTGATCACGTTGCGGCAGAAGAGCATCGAGTTCGACCGCCTCGACCAAGAGGTCAAGAACCGGCGCGAAACTTACGAGCTCTACGTCAAACGCGAGCAGGAAGCCCGTATCAGCCAAGCCATGGACGAGCAGAAGCTGGTGAACATCGATGTCGTGCAGCGCCCCGCCCTGCCACTGCCGCGGTCGGATACGCAACGGGTCTCGGTGGCGTTGTCGATTATTGCCGGGCTC
>Ga0315286_10005425_pt1 | contig 12318 bp, 15 predicted proteins | sample YL17G10_0_MG_FD_205038 | JGI IMG/M metagenome (GOLD analysis project Ga0315286, IMG submission 205038) | Sediment microbial communities from Yellowstone Lake, YNP, Wyoming, USA - YL17G10_0 | ecosystem: Environmental > Aquatic > Freshwater > Lake > Sediment | place: USA: Wyoming | collected... | reverse complement strand
GCCCATAGAAATAGACTTCGATATAGGTGTGTCATGGGGGTCTATGCAGGGGTGGAACTTTGATCCTAGAGCCTTGTCACAAATAAGAGAAGAAGCATTTGAAAACGACAAAAAATTAATGGGTGGCCTATGAATGAAGACTTAACATACCTAGAATACTTCTGGGAACCCCTCACCGGAGATGGGGTTCGTTACAGGAACAAAAAGTGGGTGATAAGAGGTGAAACAGAGATACCTGAACAGTTGTGGCTTTCCCCATTACGACCAACCGAAAACAATAGGGGTAGGGTCATGGCGTGGACACAAGACATCGAGTGGGTCCCCACTGCCCCTGTTTTGGACAGAATCTGCGCCTACTTCGAGATAAGAAGGGTAAAAGGTGGGTTTCGTCTAGGGAGAACCTTTTTTAAAGAACCAACTGGTCCAGCGGATTATGTAGCAATGATAAGAGCGGCAAGGTTCACTATCCCAAAAGGGGAAAGAGGCATCCCGTGGGCACCATAACTATTGATGCGGAAGAGTTTAAGAAGACGCTGAAAACTTTTGATCAGTTTTCTAGGCAGGGTATTGAACGTGCTGTTGTGACGACAGTGGTCAAGCAAAATGGCGATTCTAGTCTTGTCTATTTTCTCATGCAGACAGACCACGCTTTTGTTCAAGCAGAGCCGATATCAGCCAAAATAGACGGGGAACTGGTCAAATATTCATTCGACCCAACACTGCTTTTAAAACTATCTTTAACAAAGGCTCCCGTTACATTGTCTTGGGCGTCTGAATCATCCCCAATGCAACTTACAAACGGTCGGCTCCACACAGACTTAAAAGTCGCTGTCCCGAAGCATGCACATGCTCCGAAATCAAAAGACCTCAATCAAGTGGCTGTACCGTACGGTGTAATGTGCGCTTTCCGTAAGTATTTGGATTTGCAATGTTCTTACTACAAAGCGAAGCGTAACTTCTTCCCCATTCAGCTTCAGAGTGTAGACGGCAAGTTGGTAGCTATCGCCGGGGATGGGGGATACAGCATTGGCTTTGTTAAGACGGATATAGCAGTCGATGGCGATGCATTTTTAACGCAGATACCAAAGTATGCTTTTGATGGGATGTTTCCAAAGACAGACAAGGACATGAAGGAAACAAGACAGGTTGTTCTTGGAGTAAGACAGTCTAGTGTTCTGTTGGATAATGGGGTGGTAAAATCTCTTATAAACTGTCTTAACGAAAGACCAGACCACATTCCGGACGATATTACAAAGGGAACTCGTTCTTCCTGCTCATTTAATCCATCTTTATTAAACAGTGCCTTAAAACCACTGATGGCCCTTGTGCCAGAAAAAGAGCGTTATATCAGCGTCTTAAAGGTGGTGTTGGACAAGAAAATGTCCCTTGTTCTTGAACACAAGGACACCGGCTGTGGCGGAGTGGATGACATAGAGGGGGTTGAAATATACCATGAGATGGGCACCAAATCAAGCACCGTCCATGTAAACCCAGCAGCATTTCGTGATTATACATCCCTCTTCGATGTCGATAATGGCAAAATGTTTTATTGTGGTAACTATATTTTTTATTCCGGCATGGTTCAGGCTGGGGGTGCTAATCTAGAGGTAGGTTACGTTTTTCCAACTGTCCAAGTTTAAGGGGTAAAGCATGGGTGTTCAATGGGTAATGGATACAAGTGTGCCTGGTACGATCAAAATCCATAAGGGTCAGAGCTTTGAAAACGCTATGTGCCGTGACATTTACCCTACTACCAGCGACGAGTATCTGCTAAGCGAGGATAAAGTAAAGCTAGTCGGCGATCAAATAAACTTGAAAATGGTGTCCAACAGACAGTTTCGACTAGTCGGCTACCTCATTAAGTACAACACACAATCAGTAAAAACGTTTGTTAGCGATTATAACTATTTTCACATCCACTATAGTGAAGCCAGTGAAATCAGTAACCCAAAGTTACACATTTTATTGGAAGATGGTGTGATTCGCCTGTTGATGGACACGCATCTGAATGGCATGAGAGATTACAGAGTTGTCTGTAAATGGAGAGAAAATAACGCCGCCCAAGATGTACAAGAGGAATAAACTTGGACACTGAAATAAAACCACACGACCATCCAGAGGCTGAGGCTAAGGGATGGTCCTGTGGTAGTTGTCAATGGTATACCGCTGGGTTTCATGGGAAAAATTGCCAGAGTGTAAGGGGGGTTGGATTAGACACAGTTGCCTGTGTTGAATATATCCGCCCGCTGGATGACCCATACCAACTTATTGGCCAAGACAAAGTGATAAAAGAAATAAGAAACCACCTAAAAAGCAAAAGATTTTTGATAGACATTAGTATAATAGAAGAATTGAAGTCGTATGTGATTGGTGAAGAAGTGACTAAGAGCCATTTTGGTTCAAAGCAAGACGTAGAGGGAATCTGTGAAGTACTAAGACGCACGGTGTCTTATCGTGCTCGGGCTTCCACAATTCACACCACCATGATTGACCTCAAACATGAATATGACGAGCTTGTTGCGTATGCCCAATCTTGGCTATATTCGAAGTACCAGCTAATTAGGGAATTAAGGAACGAAGCGTCGCGGGAGTCCGTTTTCGGGCGTCTTTTACCAGAAAGTATTCCTATTCAAAAGAATCTAAACAAAGTCCTGTCAATAGCAAAATTTATAGACGAGAAGCTAGAGACGACGGAGCGAACATTGTCTAGGATATTGTCCTCTTCGGAGAAACTGTGGTTTTCTAGGGAAGGGTGGAGAGGTTCCCATGAACGAACTTGAAGACGGGTTAGATGGATACGAGGAAGTGCTAGAAGAAGAGGAGCAGATTGAAACACAATTTGCTGAAGAAAATAGAGCCATTTTGTCGGCGCAATCTGGGGTAGACTTTTGGTGTAAAGTGTTTCTTGATGTTCACGACATAGAACACGCGTTCATAAAATCAAAAGAGGTGTATACTAAAGCTCTGTTATCCGAGGGGCACCAGGTTAACCCGCAGCAGCTTTATTTGCACCTAGAGACTATGTTAAAACGACTGATGCACATAGACCTGGTAAAGCGCTTGTGTGCTAACCTCGGACTACATGCAGAGCAGGATAGAATTATGGAGAGGGAACTCACTCTCTTATACTCAACGCCTCAGGCTAGGCCACAGGTAAAATCATCGGTAGTGGTGGGGGATAAAGTTGACAACTGAGAAACTAAAAACAGACTTGGTCATATTCGTAATATGTGCCCCAACATCGGCACCAACAAAATTCAATATACTCGACCAGTTCTCATGGGCTAAATTGGTCCTTCACAGTTATTACGACTATTCCTCCAAAACCGGGCAAGAAGCCCTGCAAACATTGGGGGCCGGGGCTATTAAAAACAAGCACCTGTTGAAGATGACCACCATTTCCGACATTTTCGGACTAAAAAACAGCGACTTAGTTATTTATGATGCGGATACTGAGCCGAGCCACCACCTTTTGACGTTGGCCACTGCTTATGGAAAACCGGTGATAGTGTCCTCGTCTAAAATGCTCTCACCACCCTCCTATTTTAGTACCGTGTTTTCAGTAGTAAGACCTAGTCTAGTCGGAAGGGTGGCTAAAGAGTTCTTAACCAGTTTTTCCGACGATTGGGCACACTACGATATAAAGGCCACCAGGGCATTACTAGAGGCAAATTATGTTAGAGTGGTATCAGACCCTGGAAATACCGGAGGGGGCGACACAGGGGGAGATTCGCAAGGCCTGGCTTAAAAAGTGTATGCAGTACCATCCGGACAGGCAGGGTGGTAGCGAAGAGATGTTCTGTAAAGTTACTTTCGCCTACAAGATGCTAACCGACCCTTCCTACCGGGCTGCTAACCAAAAGAAGCCGCCAAAAGACCTCACCCAGCTCTTGAGGATAATCGTAGATTTTGAAGAGGCTTTTTTCGGTACTACTGTCTGCATTTCCTATAACAGGGTGACAGTAAGCGATGCCTTGGTCCCGGTTAAGAGCCAACCTGTAGAGGTACTGGTGGTGACTGTTGAAGTACCGCCCGGAACCCAGCACCTTCAAGCAAGATTCCCCGGACATGGTTTAAAATGTGGTGACCATGTTGGCGATGCGCTATGCCTTGTAGAGGTATCCCCACACCGCGAATTTAGACTAGATGGTGCAAATGTCAGGTCTAGGCATGAAGTGACATTAAACACTATGATACGTGGTGGTGACACTGTTGTGAACACTATGTGGGGGCAACGCACTGTCAGAATACGCCCCGCGTCTATGCCGGGCCAGCAGTACAAAATACCTAAATGCGGAGTGAACCAAGAGCATTTCCATATCATAGAAATATTCCCGGTCTATCCAAACGAAGGTGAACTTAAGACTAAGAATTGGTCCGGTCTAAATATCAACTGGGATGACAAACCAAAAGATGATGGTGGGGAGGACATGTTAAAAAAATATGAAAATATAAAAAAAGGTTGATTGCGTCTGTTCTTGCCTATGTTGTATGTTGGGGTGTGAACATGGCCAAACCGCCTTTTTTATTTACTGAAGAGAAACACCAGGTATATTACCATGACATTAAAGTTTTTATTTGCGGCGCGGATGTTACCCCGTGGATTACATCTCAAATAACTGTCTCATTCGCCGACAGAAATGGGCTTAATACCTGTTCTTTTAGCCTAGCAAACTCCTACAGGTCCTTTGAAATAACAAATGACAACTTAAACAAAAAGTTCAGAATGGGAAACCCATATTCATCGGATGGTCATTATTCTGAGTTAGCTAAATATAGCATATACACCTGGAAAACAAACGGCGACAGGAATCACAAGTTTCAAATCGGTACTTATGGGCCGGTGAAAAGTGCTACAATTGGTGGCAAACTTCTTAGCCCACCAACCAAAGTGGTCAACACTGATGCCGCCACCGTTCGTTTTCCGATGAACGTAGGTTCTTTAGTTTTTCACAAATACGACCCGGTTCGGGTTTTTATTAAAAATCCGTTAAACAGAAAAGATGAATGGGTAAGCATCTTCAACGGCTACTTAGATACCAAGCCTTACCAGCAGGACTATACAACCGGGATAGGCATTATAAACATTGGTGCACAAGACATTCGTCTTCTGATGCAGGGGATGCGGGTTGGTCTTAACCCTGCTTCCCACATTGGTAACGAGAACACAGTCATTTTTGGAAAACCAGGGCAAGCTGCCGGAAAACCTGTTAAGGAAACGATTGGTGCTGGTGGGTTCTTCAACGACCTTATTGCTCAACCGAGTACTATTTCCCACGTTCTTGGCGGGATGACTTTTAAAGAGTCGATTAACTTTCTCATTTTCGGTAACAAAAAGGGTGGAAAAACAACCGGGGAAGTGAGTTCTTTAACAGCAGGTACTACAAAGAAGTATACACCAGGCGATAAGGAAGCCCTTGAAGACTGGAACAACCTGGTAGTGTTTGGTGAGAAAAGGGCTTTCTTAAACACTGCGGAAATGCTAACATTGGGGGCCTCTACTACGCCCGGCGGAGTAGGTTCTGCAGACCTGGCTAAAGTGCACTTTTTATTCCCAGCAGATGGGGCACCACAGACTAACTTGGTGTCAGCTGGTTCAGTAGATTCCAGATACGACGCAAAAATTGAATGGGCGTCTCGCTTAGAATTGCTTCAGCAAGTCTGCAAGGGCATAGACTACCAATTCTATGTGTCTGGTAATGGGGACCTCATTTTTGAATTCCCAATGTATGACTTTTTACCGGTCCATTTTAATGCGGTGTGGTCGGATTTATATACCTTCCAAAAGCAGTTTATTAACGACAATATAAACGACGAAGGCGGCCAACCGATATCCGCTTTGGAAATTACGTCGGAACATCTTCGTCAAGAGTATGCTGAGCAAAACCCGGAAGGGAATAGCCAACAACTGACGAGCGTAGCCACATCGGTGGAGCTAAAACGCACTATTTTTTCCAATGTGTTAGCCTCGCGTCTTGGAGTACACGTTGAGACGTATCATGTTCCCGGAGTTACAGACCAGAACCGCCTAGCACAACTTGGTCTTATCGAGTTTAATAAGCGCCTGGCGGATTTCGACAAAATGGACACAAAGGTGGTGTACAGACCCTTTATGGGGGTGAACAGACCAATATACCACCAAATGAAAGAGCGTATGGCCATATCCACTAACATCAGCTACACCTGGCAAATAAGGGAAGAGGCCTCTTTGGACATTTCTACTTCATACACGCGTAAACTAGAAAACGGTACCTTCAGGTTTATCTTTGGCGGTGAAGCGGTCCCAATATCATACAATAAAGTCTATGACAACGTACACGCAGAATTTGCTGGTGTCGGATCGAGTGGTGGAAACAAGGGGAAGGCGCAATCTAATAATGCAGCAGCAGCGTCTAGCAACTCAAGCAGCGGCGGAACAAAGTAAAGATGGCTAACGGCAATTGGCAACAAGAAATATTGATTGCAGAGGCAAGAGAAAAAGAGCAGCGGCGGGCGCTGGAAAACCCTTTTGGTATGCTTGTAACGGCGGTATCGCCGTTAACCGAACAAGCTACCTTTTCTTACTACGGGAACCGTGGGCGCACAGTAGAAATTAACCACCCGTTTGTTTCTTCTAGTTCTTGGATTAGAGCCATACCAGACGCTGGTAGCCAATATGTTGGGGTGTTTCGGGCTGATGAAGCAAATCCGCAACCCATTACAACAGTCCAGCGTGGAAACTTTGTTCGTATTAAAGCATATCTGGACGGTCAAGAATTTTATAGGACCCTCTACCCTGGCGAAATAGAATCGTCATCTTCTGGGCAAGCCCAGGTATTTCTCTCAAGGCGTCCCAAAGCAGAGGTAAGGGGCGGTGTTACCAGTAGATGGTCCGACCAAGACACCCTAACAGTGGGCGACAGAGCGCCTGTGCACACCAAACAGCTTTTGACCTACAAAGCTGGTCAGCTTGGCGATGAAATGCGGGTCGGGGTTGTCACCAGACCCAAGAGACTGCTCGGAGCCTTGGCCATTGCTGGTCAAACTCACTCTACTTGGGAACAGTCATACCCAAAGGTGCGAGACAACTTTGCTGCTGAGTATTTTATTGACCTGAAAAACCCTGCTGGCTCCGGACCCTCTACTTTGTTTTCCGTTCATCGCGGGCACGTACTTGATATTGATGGCAACACCGTACTGCAAGGACGAACACAAATACCTCTCCGTGCGCGGGAGAGGTATTTTTCGGTAGATGACTCGGAAACAATACAAGAAATTGATGAAAAAGGCAATTTATTCTTGCAGCTTGCAACCTCCGCTGCGGAGGGTCTGGACTATGACGTCCCGAGTGGTAATTTTTCTAGAACTATAGGTCTAGACGAGTCAGCCATTATCTCCGGCAATATGGAATATGCCGTAGGTAAAGATGCTAGCTTTCAAATCGATGCAAACTACACGCTCATTGCCGAAAACAACCTTAGATTCCGCTCCAACACTGCGGATATGGAAATGCTGTTCAGTTCGACACCGGGGTCTGAGCAGTGGGTTGTAAAGTCGAAAAGTGGGCATATCATCACTCTGGATGACACGACGAACGCCGAGGCTATGTATTTCATCCATAAGGGCGGGTCTCAAATCACCATCGACGACACTGGGTCTATCAAGATTGTGGCGCAAGATGGCAGCCTTGTCTTTATGGATACTGACCAGGGAGCCATTACCGCCACATCCAAGGGTGGAGCCTTTGTAACCCTGAGGGAAGAAATAACCATAGCAGATAAAACCGGTAAACAAATTCTCACCCTTGATGGCACTGACACACTGCAAATATCAGCGGATTCTGATGTGGTGTTGAATGCCAAAAAAGTCACAATAAAGGGTGGGTCTATAGACATTGGCGATTTGGCAACATTTAGTGCAGTAATGGCGGAACCACTGGCTTTGCTATTTGATTCTCACACCCATGCCACCGTGATGGGACCTACTACCCCACCCCTACCGCCCAACACGGCGGCCCTCGTAAACGTAAACCCGGCAACATCATTCGCCAATAAGTTTGTGAAAATAAGGGGCAATATTTAGAATGGCTACCCTTGTAAGTACGGTCACCGGAAAAGTAGGGAAGAAAGTAATATTTCAGTTTTCAAACCGCGTCCCTATACCGGAATTACCGGCAATACCTTTTCCACCGCCTCTCGGCTTCAAGCTACCATCCTTACCTAAGCTACCAGGGTTACCCACTTACAAGCTTCCACCGATATCATTCAAGTTACCGCCACTACCTCCACTACCTCCATTACCATCGTTGACCCTACCGCCCATCCCTTTTCCACCGCCATTTAAGCTCAAGCTACCATCCTTACCTAAGCTACCTGGGTTACCCAACTATAAACTTCCAACTTTGCCCGTCCCGCTGTTTCTCGGGGAGCCATCTATCACAGTGAAGGTGACTATAGAGTGAGCGTTGTGTAAACCCATTGGTGTTGGTGTTTTAGTGAACTTACCAACCGTTTCGCATATGTCACAATGTAAAAGTGTGTATTGATGGTTGATGCCCAATGTGTTACACTGCGCGGGGTGTGTATGAATGTGTTAGAAACAGCTACCGAATCAGAAGTGTTTTTATCAGGTACCTCCGACCTGATACCGACAGGCGACTATGTAATTTTGCACAGCTGTTTTGTCGTGCCCGCACACCTCATCCCTCTTGCTGCGGTGAAATCATATACCCTATCGCTTAGAAACCATAGCGATAACAGCACAACGAAGTATTTGTTCTACCGTTATGACCCAATAAAGGATATTTATTACTTCTCTCGTGGAAACATGCCGCTATTTAAAAAACTATTCTCAGGAGTGCCCATAAAGGATCTCCGCGTTTCTCCCCTGATGAAAAGCCCACTGGAATTTACGGGTGAATTTTTCCCCGGGCAGAAAGAGGTCACAGACCTGATCGCTGATGGGGAAGGTTACGGGCAAGTTAACGCTCCGCCTAGGTTCGGAAAGACTGTGGTAATGGCTGCTATTGCCTCCAGATTAAGACTCAAAACTCTGTTGTTAACCCACCAAGAAGACCTTAGTGAACAAGCAGTAAAGGTATTTAGAGAACGAACAAACATCCAGCAATTGGAAGACGAAGCTGGGCATTCGTTAGTGGGCACCATCCAGAAATGGGAAGACATTAACAAGTTTGACGTTTGCATCATGCAATACCAAAAGTTTTTAAGTCCCGGCGGACAAATGAAGTTGAAAGAACACAGAGACACATTTGGCCTCGTTTTGGTGGACGAAGTGCATAGAGCTTCCGCTCAACGGTATACAGAAGTACATTCGTCGTTTAGTGCTAAACATAGAATTGGTCTTTCTGGTACCACAGAAACCAAATCGCAAAAGCATAAAATCAATGACTTCACATTTGGGCCAGTGCTGGTTAGAGCACAATCGGAGAAAGTGCCATGTCATGTTCAAGTGCTATTTACCGGTACAAGAGTCCCATTTAATATGACCAGCCCCAAGATGTTCACTTATTTCCTTAATCACTTGGAGTCGGACCAAAACAGAATCGATTATTTGTTCAATTGTCTCCTTTCGTACGCTAAGGCGAAACATCACATTATGGGGTTGTCGGACCGGGAATCCTTGATAGTGGAACTTGTTAAGAGACTAAAGGACAGTGGGATAGCTGCCGAGGGTTTTTATCGTTCCAGATTCGGGAGTCGGAAGAAAGAGAGAGGTGCCTGTCTGGATAGAGTTAGGAGCGGGGAAACACAGGTAGTTATAGCCATGCGCTCTATGACACTGGGGCTGGATATTCCGAGGCTTACTACAGTTTTTAATCTGCTACCGACATCCAATGCCCCTAACTATAGACAGGATTTGTCACGAGTTAGAACTAAGACCCCCTGGAAAAACATCTCTTATATTGTTGACTTTGTGGATGACCACGAGGCAATGAAATCTTGTTATAGGACTAGAAGAAAAGTTTATGTTAAAGAGGGTTTTGAAATAACCGGTGATGAATTTCTGGCTCAAAAGAGATAGCATTCTGGCTGAACGCGTTGCTAGGAAAGCAGGTGATGAAACACCAATGTCGACACCCAGCTGTAATATTCAGCATAGATATCGATGCTCATGAATGCCTATTATGTTTTGATAAGGTTGAGAAAGCACACAGCGAAGACCGGAGGGAAGATCGCAGCATGGGAGGGTCAGAAAATACTTGGCCACACTCGTTCTCATATTAATGCAGACCTTGAACCAGAGGTAGAAACTGCAACCAAGATGGTTTGAGTGATGCCAGCGGACGGAAACTATCAAGGGGGATAACATGAAACTCACACAACAACAAAAGAAATTACTGGCCGATAAATATTTGGAACTCATGAAACCAAAGCTTGTAGAGGCTCTGAAAGACGCTGATATTCACGATGAGGTGGCTGATTTGCTCTACGACAACATCAGAGCAGACGCCAAGCTTGTGGGGATAAAGCTCGCCAAACCTGGTGATGGGGATGGTGATGACCACAATGGTTTCGCTAGTGACGAAGAAATGGACGCGTTTACGGGACACACCGACGAAGCAGCCGAAAAAGCCATAGCCAGGGCTATAGCGGCTATCAAAGCTATGTAATTGTCAGCACTCCAACGTTTTTGTTGTTCAACCATTCGTCTTAAATTTGCAGCCAAAACGAGGTTCAGCCGCCACCTAGCGTGGTCCAAGTTACGTTATTCGCATCCCCAGTATTGCTTGAGAAGATTGTAAACTGAGTAGTACTTGTAACTTGGTAATACAAGAACCCAGCGTTTGATGGCGCAAACCCAGAAAAGAAATAGGTCAACTGGACTCTATAATTAGTGTTGGAATACGCTGCTGGTAAAGTAACAACTACCCCAGTCAGGCCGAACGCGGTTGTCATACCAGCATAAATTGTGGAGTCGGCTACAGCACCAGATGCATTCTTGACAACAACAGCGTTAGGTGCCGCAACGCCAGTCGCTCCGGCCACCCCAGTGTTCCCTACTGCACCGGTTGCTATAAAGGAGCAGTGTGGTGGGTTTTCTTATTTGGACACTGGGAGCCTTTATTTTGTGCCGGTTACCAGAAAAAGCGAACTTGCAAAATTAATAGCATTGTTTGACCTGTTGGGTAACGGATTCGGTCTGCGTGTAAAAGAGGAGATTTCAACCAAACAGGTTCGCTCCACTGTGTGGACCACGGTAGTGGGAGAGCTAACCGGTGAAATTGAGACTTTCGAAAACTCTTTTAGAACTGATATGAAGGATGCGGACCTGGGGAAAAGGCTAGACGGTTATTTACAGTTGCAAACAAGAATAGAAATGATGGAAACGGTTCTGCAGGGTACTGCATCAGACTTACGGAAGCGCCTTATAGAAATGCAGAGAAAAATCAAGTCAAAACTCGAAGAGGGGTAAAGCGGGGCCAGTGTTGGCCCCGCAGTCTTTACATACCTTGAAGCGAAGCAATAATTTGATTCAACTTGGTCTGGATGTCAGCCGCCGTGGTAGCGCCAGAACTTGGTGCCACCGAAGCTGCTCCACCAGCCGACATCTTCTTAAACAGGATCACCTGTGGATCGAAAATATCGCTTGGGTTCCACTGAGCGTAAGCGCATTGCCACATGGTAGCTTTATTCACAGTCCCGCCATATACAACGGTATGGCACCCAGGATAGAGGTGATAAGCGTTATTGGTGGGGAAGGTCCTCACGAGCTGATAGAAACCAGCCTGCGTGAAAAAGTTATAGATCCCATTTTCGGCTGGATTTGTTTGATGGATGAGAAGGATTGGGTTAGCGAATTGCATGGCATAGGGCCTATCGACATAGGTATAGCCGACCGCTGCACTCATCACAGTCCAAGCGTCTGGCGCTTGATTAGCCGTATAAGCAACACCATCGATCATTAGACCGCCGCCAGGCAAAACACCTACCAGCGGAATGTTACCGTTGCTAAGCGGGCCATCTGTTGGCGCTGACGCTGCTTTGCAGGCAGGTTTGGGGCAAAAGCTCCCCCAAAACGAATCGTTGAAATTCCAAAGGATTGGTTGAAACGCGTCGAGGAAATATCTGGCCGTCAGCGCCTTAGCGTCTCCCGAGGGAGATATCTCGGCAGTTTGGACGTTTGTCAAAAGCTTATCATCAAAATCATAGTCACCAGCACCGTCAACCTTGATCCCTTTTTTGAGGGGATAGAGTTTATAGATTTGCTCTAATAGCTGCCATTTTTGTTGATTAACTGTACCCGATGCTCCCTGAGGGACGTTCGCTATTTTAGTCATATTAATTTACCCTTCCTTAGGTGTTCATTAGACCGGTTGAT
>Ga0315286_10005423_pt1 | contig 12322 bp, 19 predicted proteins | sample YL17G10_0_MG_FD_205038 | JGI IMG/M metagenome (GOLD analysis project Ga0315286, IMG submission 205038) | Sediment microbial communities from Yellowstone Lake, YNP, Wyoming, USA - YL17G10_0 | ecosystem: Environmental > Aquatic > Freshwater > Lake > Sediment | place: USA: Wyoming | collected... | reverse complement strand
CTGCGTGCCGGAATAGTTCGACAGCGATGTGACGTTGCTCGTGAAGTTGTCGAATATGATGCGGGAATCGTTCAGCGTCAGGCTATGGTTCGCCTGGCTGTAGCTATAGTTCTGATTGCTGAAATTGGCTATTATCAGGTAGGTTCTGGCCATATACGGATTGAGCACGGTATAGTTCCTTAGAGGACTCGCCTTGTTGTCCCATGGCGCCATGGTGCCGGTGAGGTTAGTGTACAGGCTTATGTTGAACGTATAGCTGGAAGAGAAGTTCGCGGTGAAGTTGGCATTGGAGTTGTTGTACAGCGTCTTGTCTCCATCAGTTCCGTTTATGTAGAGAGTGATAGGTATCCAGCTCTTGTTGACCTGATAATAATGCACCCAGTCCGTGTTGTTCAATACTCCGCCCGTGTCGTTGGCGTACCATTTGATATAGTAATAACCGGCAGCGAGAGGAACATAGTTGTAATAATATACGTTGCTGACATTTGTGCTCACAGTATAGTTAGTCAACGTGTTGGTGAAGTTATGCTCTATCCACACTTTGTCAAAGGGAGTAGAGTTAGTTACAGTGACGTTGAAGTGATAACCTTGCGTGCTAGAATAGTTTGTCATATTGCTGACATTGAAATTAAAGGTGCCTAAGTTTGGAGTTACAGCGATACCACTAGCAGATAAAAGCGCGAAAGTAAAAACAGTTAAGCATAGGAGCTTGAGAAACTTAGAATTGCGCAAGAAGGCTATATTTTCATTCAAACCTATCACCTTAGCTCTAAAAACAGTTCTTGAATATAAATTTAATGGCGGTATTACTCTATATTAAATCGGAGTAATGCGGCTATGCCCGTGAAGCCTTTCAGCTTCTGGCTGACCTCGTTCTCGTGTGAGACTATCATCACCTTGGCTTTTCCTCTTTCTGCCTTGTCCAATATGTGCTCTATCAGCTCGCGCTTGTCCATCAACAGGCTGTCTATAACCAACAGCTCTTCAACAGCCTTCATGTCCAGCGCTCTCTCTACATTGTCTAACCCATATGTGGCCTTACTGTTCTTTCTAGACACTTCGGCGATGAACCTGTCGACTGCCTTTGTCTCCTCCGCGAAACGGCTGTCTCTTAATATCTTGTCAAGCGTCCCTTTCGTCAACAGCTCGTAGACTCCCTGCCCGCCCGTATTCCCTGTACTCTCGACAGTCATCTTCTTGGCTATCTTCTGGTCCTTGTCCTTAACATAGTCGTAGAAATTGTCCTTCTCAAAGCCAGGCCCCGCTATCACTATCCTCCCCTCTTTCTTGGATATCAGGTCCAGAACCGCGCCGTAATAGGCTTTTATGGCGTCCTTGCTCTCGCCGGTGTATTTTCCGCGGGATATACAGTTTATCCTGCCTAAGGAGTCTATCCCGAACTCGCGTATGACGAAGAATTCTGCCTCGCGGTCGTCCATCACCAGAATGAACAGCTTCTCTCTTCTCGAGCCCCTTTCTGCTTCTTTCAGCCTATCTAGTTCGTGCTTCTTCCACTCCTTCTCGATAGTGACTATATCGAATTGCCCTATCTCCAGCGAGTGATGCGCCTTCAGTTTGACATACTCTTCCGGGCTGCCCTCGACTATGATTCCCAGGACTTTTAGGGCTCCAGAAGGCTTGTGGAACTCGACCTTCTCTACCTGGAGCTTGACTCTAACGTGCACTCGCTCCGACTTGCCCGATTCTGTCGTGAACTTCCTGTCACTCTCTCCGCTAACCAAGTCTCCCGGCTTTATGACTTTCTCCAGGTGCCAGAGATCTTCTATAATCTCCGGCTTGACCTTTATCCTGCCTTCGAACCTCTTCAAAATCAGCATGCTATAATTATGCTCAACGTTTTTAAATAAGGCACACTAAATCTATATGGTGGTCAGATGAGATTCGACAAATTCGGGTTCGGGGCACTTATAGTGGGAGTGATAATGGTAGTGGTGATGCTCCAGGTCTTCTTTATGGCGCCTGAGATGGGCGGCTGGACCTTACAAGGCCTGTGGAATGCGGTGGCTGAAGCGGCCGTGGGCGGAGTGCTGCTGCTCGGTGTGTTCCTGATACTGATAGGGATAATGCTGCTGGTTTTGTGATAGCATGGGAATCTTAGACTTCAGAAGAAGGGTTAGACTTGGGCCTCCACATCCGGAAGAAAGGCGGGCTTTAGAGGGAAGAAAGGCTATGGGCCCTCCACAGCCTGAGATGATTAGGGCGATTAGGAGAGCGAAGAGCTTGAATGAACTTAAACAGAACGAGTACGAGGGGACACGGGCTTGGCTCAAGAGCGCGCCAATAAGCGAGGAGAGGCGCGCCGAAGCTCTACAGGACCTCGAAGACGCCAGTCATGAGATAAAGGACCCGAAAAAGGCGATTGCAACCTTTAGGGGAATCCGCGGCAGGAATGATTTCAGACGTCTTTGATTCTTCATGAATACACTTTCAGGTTAGTGTTATGACTAGGATTGCTGTGATAGACAAGGAGAAGTGTTTTCCCCAGAGGTGCGGCTACACCTGCATCAAAGCCTGTCCCGGCGTTCGGATGGGCGACAAGACGATAGATAAGGACGAGAAAGGCTTCCCGGTCATCTCCGAGGAGCTGTGCACGGGCTGCGGCATCTGCGTGAAGAAATGCCCTTATGGCGCTATCTCTATAATCAATCTCCCTACCGAGCTTGACAGGCCACTGCACCAATACGGGGTAAATGCCTTTAGAGTCTTCAACATACCCACGCCCAAGAAAGGGGTTGTTGGCCTTGTCGGTCCTAACGGGATAGGGAAATCGACCATATTGAAGATACTCGCCGGCCAACTAATCCCTAATCTCGGCCAGGGCAAGGGCAGCTGGGCCAAGGTCCTGGAGAGGTTCAAGGGCCATGAGATACAGAAATACCTGGAGGGCGTGTCCCAAGGTAAGACCAGAGTTGCCTATAAGCCGCAGGAGGTCAACAAGATTCCCGACCTCTATAAAGGCACGGTAGGCAAGATGCTCGAGAAGGTCGATGAGAGAAAGATCGCGAAAAAGCTGATGAAAGAATTCGAGATAGAGGCCATCTGGGGCAAGAAGATTGGCGAGATATCCGGCGGAGAGCTGCAGCGCGTGGCTATAATAGCGACCATGGTCAAGAAAGCCGATTTCTATTTCTTCGATGAGCCGAGCAGTTTCCTGGACATCAGGCAGAGGATGAGGGTAGCCCGCACCATAAGGGAGTTAGGCGACAAGTCTAGCGTATTTGTTGTTGAGCATGATCTGGCCCTATTAGACTATTTGACCGATTATATCTACGTGCTCTATGGCAAGCCAGGCGTCTATGGGATAGTGTCCAGCCTGAAAGTGTCTAGATCTGGCATTAACGAGTACCTTGATGGGTTTTTGCGCGCGGATAACATGAGGATTAGAGAGCATTCGATTAAGTTCGAGGTGAAACCGCCTGGCTCGGAGTGGAAGAGCAAGAAGACCTATTCTTACGGCAGTTTTGTCAAGCGCTATCCTTCATTCGAGCTGGAGGCGGATGGCGGCGACCTGAGGAAAGGAGAGGTTATAGGCATTTTCGGCGCCAACGCGATAGGAAAATCCACGTACATAAAAGTGCTCGCTGGCCTTGAGGAGCCGGATAAGGGGGATTTGCACTTTAATGTCAGGGTGTCCTACAAGCCGCAGTATATAGAGCTGGAGTTCGACGGAAATGTACTGGACCTAGTAAATTCGCAGAAAGACCTGGACAGGGAGCTGTTCGATGCCGAAATAAAGAATATTGTCGAGGACCTCTTTATGAAGGACGTCGGCTCTCTATCCGGCGGAGAGCTGCAGCGCGTGGCTATAGCCATCGCCCTGTCGAGAAACTGCGAGGTATGCCTGTTGGACGAACCCAGCGCTTTCCTGGATATCGAACAGAGATTCCGACTAGCGCGGCTGATTAAGAGGTTGACAGAAAAGAAGGAAGTCACCACTCTGGTCGTTGATCATGATATCGTATTCCAGGACTTGGTCTCTAACCGGATAATGACTTTTGAAGGAGAGCCTGGTGTTAGAGGACATGCGAGCAAGCCGATGGACATGAAGGACGGCATGAACCTGTTCCTGCGCAATATGGATATGACGTTCAGGAGAGATGAGACAAGCAAACGGCCTCGCGTCAACAAACCGGGCTCGCAGAAGGACACGGAGCAGAAAGAGAAGGGCGAGTACTACTATGACCTCTCTTGAGCAGCACATAGAGGACTTCAACCGGGAGATGGCCAGAATCCCCACTTCTTACGGCGATGAAGAGCTTTATAAGGAAGTCAGAGATGGGCTTTTTTTGGCGGTCAGAAAGAACATCGATAAAGAGAAGCGAGTAGGAATATTGTTCTCAGGCGGTATAGACTCGGTTGTCATCGCCCAGATAGCGAGGCAGTTCGCTGACGTTACCTGCTACACCGCGGGGTTGGAGGGTTCGCAGGATATAGACTATGCGCGGAAGATCGCTGAAGAGCTGAAGTTAGAGCATCGTGTCAGACTGATAAAGGGGGAAGAAGTTATTGGCTATGTCCGCAAGGTTATAGCTGCCATCGGCGAGGCCAACATCATGAAAGTAGGTGTCGGCATACCCATCTTTGCCGCGTGCGAAATAGCAAAAGAGAAGAGGCTGCTGGCCGGATTCGGCGGAGAGGAGCTGTTTGTCGGTTATGCCAAGTTCAAGCAGTTCGACAGCTGGGAGGACCTGCAGAAAAAGCTCTGGGACGGCCTTTATAGCATAGGCTGGAAGGACAAATACAGGGATTGCCTCATCGCCAACAAGCTCGGGAAAGACCTGAGGACCCCGCTGTTGGATTTCGACCTGATTAAGATAGTAATGCGCGTCCATCCTCGGTTCAAGATAAACGACGAACAGGATAAGGTGCTGCTGAGGAAGATAGGGAAGGAGATAGAGCTGCCTGAGATAGCCTATAACCGTCCGAAGAAAGCCACCCAGTACGGCTCTGGCATTGACAAGGCGATCAGAAAGCTGGCGAAAAGGGACGGCAAACGCGTAGAAGACTATTTGGGAACATTTTTAAAGTGATAAAACCTAATCTTGTTTGTGAATAACGTGTTTGGAAAAAATAATAAAGAAGAGATTGAAACGGAAAGAAGAAAAATACTGGACGAACTAAATGGAAAATTGAATGGAATAAATGCCGATGTAAAAAGTATCGAAAAAATGCTGAATTATAGTTCTGGCGCCGAAGCCGAAGAGCATCGATATCTTCTTGGTGAAGCGGTTATTGTTAGAGAGGAGATAATCAAAGATATAGAATTTTTCAAAGCTGCGAACATGGTCTCTGCGGAAAAAGCCAATCAACTAATTTCCAAAATCAGGCTGAAAGAGGCGGAGAGGTTGAACAGGCTTGCGAAAAGATTGGATAGAATGGCAAAAAAGGCGATAAAACTGGGCGAGGGGCACGTAAAACGAATTTCCAATGACGTATCCTATTTGCGAAAACGCGGGATTCTGATAAAAGATGATGATGCAATCATTCCCGGAATATTTACTGCAAAAAAAGGTTTAGATCTGCATGGACTAGCAGGCGTGTATCGTTCTAACGCTTTAACAATGTTACAACATACGCCGAAAGGCAGAAAGATTGCTTTGAAATGGAAACTAGCGGAGACCAAAAGAATCGAGAAACTAGCGGCTGAATTTGAGAAACGAGCTGGGAATTTAGAAAAGAGGCAGGCTAAGAGGCGACTTGTCAGATAGCGGAATATCTAGCAACGTTTTTAAATCAATGAGTAGTAAGTCTATTGGTGAAGACATGGCAGCATCACGCAGAAGGAGAGTCAATCCGAGAGCACTTGAATTCGTCGGCAAGAAATACCGCGACGAAAGGATAAGAGCTGGAATCGCCTTTGTCAGAAAAAAGAAGAAAGGGGGGACTGGCAAGAGAGATATGGACTCTCTCGACTGAGCTCACTCTAATTTTTTGATATATTCCATCAGTTTGTAGGAAGGGATCTTGAAGTCTGTGCAGTATCTCTCTCCGAACTTTCTCTTTCCGTTGTCTGGTCCGAACGAAATTATGGTCGGTATCGGGTCTGTTGTATGTGATTTCTTCTTGCAGACGGTGCAGTGGTCCGATGTTACTACAACCAGCTTGTCGCGCAGGTCCAGTGAGCCTATGAATCGGTCAGCCGCCTCTATCTGCCTGACTTTCTCGCGGTAGTCGCCGTCATGGCCAGGCGGATCCGTGCCTTTATACGGGATGAAGACAAAGTCATTTTTCTTCAGGGCATTCTCTACGGTCTTTCTGCTGACCTTGGGCGCTTCTATGATTTTCATCCCGACCAGCTCAGCTATCCCTTTGTCCAAGCGCACATCGTCTCTCCTGACAAGCGCCGCTGCTCTCATGCCGAATTTCCTGACTCTGGGCACACGAGATCCTAACCCCCTAATCAGCAGGAAATTGGCTCTCTCGCCTTTCAGCGCACCATAGGCTAGGGTCATGAAATCGTTGAGCATCTTGGATGATTTTCTGACCTTAGAGCCGATTTTGTGCGGGTCCGGTGTGGCTATCTTGTCGGAGAACTTGCCGTAAAAGACCAGCACTCCGCGATGGCCCGTTGTCGCCTTAAACTTGAACGGCACATAGAACTTGATTTTGTTTATCTTCTTCTCCAGGTCTTTCGCGTTTGTTATCCTCTTCGCCCTCATGTCCTTGACGCGCCAGTCATTGTCGACTATCGCAAAATTGGTCCTGGCGCAGAGATAGCCATTCTTGACTTTAAGGCCAGAGCCGACCGCTTCTACAACGCCTCTCGACGGCCTTACCTTCCTTACGTCATAGCCGAAGTCAGCGAAAGTCATCAGAGAGGCGTCGGAGATAGGAACCTCTTTTCCCAGGCCTAACGGCAGCAGTTTCCCGCAGTAGCCGTTATAGGCTAAACGGTCTAACGTGGGCGTTCTGGCTTTCTCCAGCGGCGTCTTATCGCCCAACTGCCTATATCGGACATCGCCCAGCCCGTCCAAAAGCAGGAACAATATTTTCATATTATCTTCACTTGAGCCTTATTTCCAAGAGTATCATATGCCTGGAGACTATTTAAATTATAGGGATATGCTATGATAACATGTTCCTTGCCTATCCTGCCGAAATAGTCCAGATCTGCCTTTGACGGCCGGTTGCTCGGCGTGGGATGCGAGTGGAACGTGCCGAACAGGTCTGGATATATCGGTATCTGGTCCATGCGGATATAGATGGAGAAATTATAGAACTTTCCCGGCACTAAAACGTAATCATCGACTATCTTCCTGCCTAACAATAGCCCACCAACCTCTCTTGGATGGGCGTTCTGGCAAAGCTCCAATATCGCCTCTAACAGGCCTTTCTTGATTATCATAACAGCACGGCTATCGTCGGGACTATTAGCGCGGCCATGCAATTTATTCTTTTCACCCTTAGGCTGTTGGACAAGAGACCAATCGATGTCGAGGCAAACAGGACTAGAACGCCGAACCAGCCGGTCAGAACAGCGTTGACAGATACCATCAGTATTATAGAAAATAGACAGGCTTTGCGGTAGTCAATCCGACAGTATAATCTGATTATGGGTTTAGCCAGCCTTGCGCAAATCAAGAATGATATGGCGCTTGAAAACAGTATGATGCCGAGAACAAAGAATATGCTCTCGCTCTGGAAAAACTTGGAAAGCAGGACGGCGCTCCCGCTCCTGGTCTTGTGCAGCAACAGAAGGGCGAAGAAGGAGTAGGCCATATAGTTGACGTTGGTCCCGCTCAGCAACGCCAGAAACTCTTCCGAATTTAGTTTTCTCATGTAGCTGCCTATAGTCCCAACTATCGCCGATGAGATTGCCGGAATAAAGCCGAAGATGGAGCTGAGGAAGGAGGACATGAACGAGACAATGGACAAGTCGTATAGGGTCATGCCTGAGTTGAACCTTAGAATTTGCGGTGGGATCTTGCTCTGGCTGGAATAGGCGGACAGTATGGTGCTCATCCCGAAGAACCCGGTCAGAATAGGCAGGAGCAGGTTGAAGTCGAAAGTCAGGAAGCCAAGTATTGATGAAAGGACAATGATTATAATAGATGATTTCTTGTCTGAGAAGAACATGAAGATGACCACAAAAATCAGGAGATATGGGATGACTTTCTGGAGAGCGGCATAGACTATCGTGAGGGCGCTTAGGAAGAATATCAGGAAAGGCACTGACAGCACGGTTACGAAAAGACCGGCATACAGGGAGATCATTATCGCGGAATAGGCATTACCCTCTAGGACCATCCGGTGGCCGGGCAGGACGTTGAGAGCCGTATCTTCATTAGGCACTCCCAGCAGCACCGAGGGGAAGAAGCTCGAGAAGACATAGGCGATGGACATGGCTATAACGAAGAGGAAGAGCTGAGGACTGGTCATGGACAGCAGCGCGAAGAACGGCAGGAAGTTGTTCACGTGCATGGCGGGAAGGAATCCTAATACTAAGCCTATAGCTATGCCCAATAAGCAGAAAGCGAGGTCAATCATCTTTGCTCAACCCGTTCTGGGAATATCCAGCACTGGTTCGAGAATCTGCTTGCTTTGCCGGTTATAAATATCTTGTCGCCTTCCTGCACCAGCGCGTCTTTGAGGAAAACAAACATCTTTGACTTGTTCCGGTAGATTGTGGCGATTAGGCCGTCTGATGCGACTGAGACGCTGCTGACATTGGCCTCGATTGCTATCTGGCCAGAGCAGCCGCCAGCTAGGCCGAGAGGGTTTTGCTCTTGGCTAGGAGAGAATAGGTAAATGAGAACGATGCCGCTTGCGGCCATTGCCAGCGAGACTTTCGTTAAGAGGGCGAAGTGCATGGATAGCTTGGAAGAAAGAGGCTATAAATAATTTTTTTCAAGGTTTTCGGTTAGTTTAGGTGAAACACTCTCCGACGACGCAGGGGTGGCAGAGGTTGCTGGTGCAGTTTACCCTCTTGTTGAAATTTACCGCTTTGGTTCCATCCGTCACGTTTATCTCATAAATCTTGGTTGCGCCGACTGAGTAGATCTGCGCTATTCCGAGCGTCTTGTTGAAGAGCGTCGTCTGGTTCAGGCGCATGTAGAATGAGGTATGGGTGGTTATGTTGTATGAAATATTACCATAATACATAAAAGAGCGGTAGTCTCCAGGAACAGGCCCGCATGGGTTGGGGGAAGCGTAGTTGATTTTGGTGATGGATGACTTGAACTCCAATGCAGACATATTGTTCTGTATCTCTAGGAGGGTCATGTTAGTGTAATTCAAAACCCATTTTGTAAGATTCGTTCCGCAGGTTTCAGATAAGATATTTGTGGGAACAAGGGCGTTGCAGATGGACTGCAGGGCTCCGCCGGCAGCAGTGCAGTTCAGGGCCCGGAATGCGGCATCGGCCATCGCATCAGCTAACGTGTTGTTCGCATTCGCCGCCAGGACATCCCTTATGTCTACTGAGACCTGCTGCGCAAGGTCCAGTTCTAGGTCGGCTATCTTCGTCTGTTCTTTGCTGTGCTTTTGCAGAAAGAGATAGCTCATCGACAGCATTATGCTTATCATTAGCAGGAACGTCACTCCGGAATACAAGAATGCTTTCTTATTCATTTCATGCACACCTTCTCATAAGCGGTGGAAATGCCTGCTCTGGTGGACCAGGCAGCATCATATCCTATGTCGTTATATTTGAATACCAGTGCTGACCCCACTATCTCCTTGCCATCGCAGTCTGAACCATTCAGGATGAAATCCGGCAGCGTGGCGGTTGAGTTATACTTTCTGACTTCGTAGACGTCCCTGGAAAGCCTTGCGAGGGCCAGCGAATCGTATGAATAATTCTTGCTTGCTTCCAGCAGAGTCATCATGGTGCTCAGGAAGAGCAATGCTATGTACAGGGCAAATACCGCGTCCATCGTGAAAAACACGCCTTTCTTCATATGCACACCTTAAGAGTGAATGTTTTAAAGCCCTTATTTTCCATGCTATAAATTATGTAAACTATCCTTTTGACGACCACAACGCTTGATTTGGTGTCACAGCCGCCATTACCGCTCGCAGCCATGGAGCCGTCGCTGATGTTTACGTAATACGCATATGGGGGCTTGATCATCTGGCTCATGTTTCTCTGCAGCATGCTCCATCTGTCTCTGTCTACCCAGTTTGGCAATATCTTAGTTGAAGTGCGGTTTGCGAGGATGCTCTTGACCGCAAGCTGGGCCATATCGTTGGCTAAGGAATTCATCTTATCATATTGCATATCGGCTGCCCTCGTGTAGACCTGCTCAGCCTCCCAAGTGGTGAAAGCAATTATGATTGTCAGTACGATAATCGATACAAGCACGTCTGATATGAATAGCTGTCCTCTCAAGTGCTCACCTTCTGGCTAATTCGGTCATACGCTATCTGATTCATTACCGGATATGACGAGTTATAATTAACTCCATTGTAAACCGCTTCTATTGTGACATTCAAATAGCCAGCGTATTTAGTGATCGTGCATGCGGTCTCATTTCCAAACAGGTTTGCCGAGCTGTTCAGCAGCATATAGTCTCCAGGGGCGGGGTTCGAGGCAAGGAACGTGTTCATTATGCTGCCGACGCGCATCGCTTCCGCGTCTATCGCCAACTGGACGCCGAAAGTCTGCGAATTCTCGAAGGATAGGCTGAAGAAATTCTGCATCCAGAATATCACGAATAGCATTATCATCAGCGCCAGAAACGCGTCCAATGAGTTTATCCCTCGTTTCATAATCTCACTTGCCGATAATCTTGTAAGGATAGGCTCCCCTGAAAAACCCCTTTTTGACTGAGACCCTGACTATATCTCCTTTCTTCGCGCCGGCGTTCTTGACCACATACTTTCCGGCCCTGACGCCCGCAAACAGGTCTACATCTGCCTCAACAATGGCCGTGTCCTTGTCTGCCAGCATCACTTTTCCATTAATCTCCCTTTTGACCACAAGGCCCCTTGAAAGGACTAGGAGCATCAGGATAGCGAATATCGCGTAGGTCCCGTATCTGAGCAGCTCGCCTGGGTTGCTGGGGCCTATCGAGATATACTGAAAGATGAATGGGGTGAACAGGACCAAGAGGAAGAGCGCTATGAACATCAGGAAATATGGCCAGAAGTCTTTTCGATATTTTCTGTACAGTTCGACGGAAGATAGGATAAGCAGCATGAGCGGGAGCAGTTGTAGGGCCTGCCAGTAACCTTTGAGCAATGAATACACTATCGAGATGAACACTGAGCAGATTATGGCCAATTGGAGCTTGAAAAGTATGTAGCTCTTCTCGGTCCCGAACATCCTGATGAAAAATTTGTCGGACATATCATACGCTCTCCAGTAGGTACATGGTTCCGCCGCATATCATGTATCCCGCGCCTGTCGGGGTTTTAGCTCCGCATATCTTATTCTCTATTTTTGCCGCGACTGCCGAGATGTTTATCGGGCAACCTGACACATTGAGTGTTATTGTCTTAGTGTCCTCTGAAAACCTCATGGACGCCAGCGAGGTGTTCCAGCAGGCCAGCTTGGTCAACGCCAGCACGGCTATCTGCTGCTCGGCCGTGTTTTTCACCGCCGAGAGTATGAACGTGTCAGAATACTCTTCGGTTATAGAGATGATGAAGGCTGCTGCTAGCAAAAGCATCAGCGTAAGCACCAATATGAACTCGAAAGACGCTTGTGCCTTACGTCTTCGAAATATTAACACTTCCAAGGTTACCACTTCTGATGATTCCACCATTTATTAGGTATGTGATTCCGGTAGGGGCATTTGGCGGAATTATGGGCTGGCCAGTGAAATTGTCATAAAATTTGGACTCTGGATCGCACTGGACTCTGATGACATTCAGGACCCAGATATAATCGCAGTCCGGAGGCGCCCTTATTTGGACTGTCTTTCTCGCCCCTGTGCCCTGTAGGGAAATCATTTCAGTCGCGTCGGCTATGACAATCTTCGAGACATTGATCATCTCGGCTATCTGCAAGAAAGCGGCGTCTTCAGTAGAAGTGTTTATCAAGTCAAGGCTTATCGAGTTGAACAGAAGCAGCATGATAACCAGGATCACCATGTACTCTATCATCAATTGCGCTTTTTTCATATTATCCCATCATCTTCAGCATCTTTTCCGTATAAAGGGCCATGGCGCTCTTGGTCGCCTCCTTGTTGAAATAGAGCGTGGCCGAGAATGCAAGCACCAATGCGGCCATGAGCATGAATATGGCGATCAGGGTGAAGTACTCGAATGAGACTTGCGCTCTGTTGTCCATAATCACACCTGGAGTATCCTGTTCCTGACCGAGTGGATTGAATTGACCACTGCATCCTTTAACGTG
>Ga0315286_10005422_pt1 | contig 12322 bp, 8 predicted proteins | sample YL17G10_0_MG_FD_205038 | JGI IMG/M metagenome (GOLD analysis project Ga0315286, IMG submission 205038) | Sediment microbial communities from Yellowstone Lake, YNP, Wyoming, USA - YL17G10_0 | ecosystem: Environmental > Aquatic > Freshwater > Lake > Sediment | place: USA: Wyoming | collected... | reverse complement strand
TGCTGCTGCGAACAACCAAGGAATCAAACTAGGATTAAAAAACAATTCTGAATATTTTTTCCTTCTGAATAACGACACTGAAATTTTAACCGACAATTGGCTTGAAGATTTAGTAAATTTTTCTGAGAAAAGTAAGGATATAGGTATTGTCGGCTGCAAACTTCTTTACGAAAATGGCAAAATACAACATACTGGCGGGTATGTAAATAATGCGGGTATAGGAAGAAACTTGACATTCAATATAACAAAGCCAAAAGAAGTGCAATACGCTACTGGGGCAGCACTGTTGATTAAAAAAGAAGTTATAGATGCTGTAGGTTTTTTAGATGAATCGTTTTATCCAATATATTTCGAAGAAGTAGATTTTTGTTTTAGAGCTAGAAAAATAAAATATAGAATTTTTGTTTATCCTGAAGTAAAAATATTACATCACGAATCTATCACCACAAAAGAAAATAAAGAAAAATATTTAGTCATGAATAAAAATAGAATAAGATTTATACTTTTGAATTTTCCCGTGTATAAAATTTTAATAATGATATTTTTTGAAATTTTCAGAATGGTTAAAAGCTTGTTCAAAAAACGTTTAAAGATGCTTTTGAAAGCATATTTAGAAAATATTAAAAATTTACACGAAATTATGAAAAAAAGAAGTTATTTAAAAGTCAAACGAGATGAATTATTATAACAAAGTGGATATGATGAAAGGTTTAATCTTATCTGGTGGCTATGGAACAAGACTTAGACCCCTTACTTATTCTCAACAAAAACAATTAATTCCTATTGCAAATAAACCCATTTTATTCTACACAATAGAAGAGTTAATCAAAGCGAAAATAAAAAATATTGGCATTATAGTTGGACCAAACAAAGAACAAATTATAGAAGCAGTAAATAATGCAAAATTCGATGCAAAAATAACATTCATCGAACAGGATTCTCCCAAAGGACTAGCCCATGCTGTACTTATCTCTGAAAAGTTTTTAGGTGATGATCCTTTCGTTATGTATTTGGGCGATAACCTTTTGAAAAACGGAATAAAATCTCATGTAGACGTGTTTTTAAACAGTGATGTAGATGCCAGCATACTTTTAACTGAACACAAAAATCCCAGTTTGTTCGGGTGTGTCAAATTTAAAAAAAATGGTTCAATTGAAAAATTAATAGAAAAGCCCAAAAATCCACCTTCAAATTTTATACTAATTGGCGTTTATTTTTTCAAAAAAAGCATATTTGAAGCAGCCAAAAAAATAAAACCATCTTGGAGAAATGAACTCGAAATAACAGATGCTATTCAATACTTGATTGACAATGGTTTTAAAGTCCATTCACAGATTGTAGAAGGTTGGTGGAAAGACACAGGAAAAACAGAAGATATACTTGATGCAAACAGGTTGATGTTAGACGAAATAAATTTTAATACAGATAGAAAAAAAACAAACAGAAGAGGAGAAAAATTTTCGGTAAGCGAAGGAACAAAAATAGACAAGAAATCTGTAATAAAAGACCCCTCTATCATAGGAAAAAATTGTTTAATAAAAAATAGTTACATAGGCCCTTACACAAGTATTGGTAATGAATGTACAATAATAAATTCTGAATTGGAAAATTCAATTGTAATGGATGGCACCAAAATAATAAATGCTAAAAAAATCATAGAAAGTTTGATAGGAAGAGACGTTAATATTGAAAAAAGTAAAATTTCGTCAAAAGGAATAAAATTTGTTATAGGCGATCATTCAGAGGTCAAAATATGAAAATTCTGATAACGGGTGGTGCGGGTTTCATCGGCAGTAATTTTGTTCACCATATATTAGAAAATGATAAAAAAAATGAGATAATAGTTCTAGACAAACTTACATATGCTGGTAAAAAAGAAAATTTGGAAGATGTCAAAGACAAAATAACGTTAATCAAGGGTGACATAACAAAAAGAAATGATATTGAAAAGGTTGAAAAATGTGATGCCATAATAAATTTTGCAGCAGAAACTCATGTTGATAGAAGCATTTTAAATGCGGGTAACTTTATTTTAACCGACATTTTCGGTTTATATAACCTTTTGGAATATTCCAGAAAAAATGATATTGAAAAATTTATCCAGATATCTACTGATGAAATATATGGTCATATAATAGACGGTAGTTTTAAAGAAAGTGATAAACCAGAACCTAGAAATCCATATTCTGCAAGCAAAGCTGGTGCAGATCTTTTATGTATGTCATATTTTGAAACCTATGGTTTACCAGTGTCAATTACAAGATCAACTAATAATTATGGCCCATATCAACACTTGGAAAAATTTGTACCAAAATCTATAATCTATTCTTTGCTTAACAAAAAAATACCACTTTATGGCAAAGGCGAAAACGTACGAGACTGGATATACGTGAAAGACAATTGCGAGGCTATAAAACTTGTTTTTGAAAAAGGAAAAAATGGTGAAATATACAATATTGCAGGAAAAAATGAAATAAAAAACATCGATATGTTAAAAATGATTCTAAAATATACGAGAAAGGCAGAAAAATTAATAGAATTCGTCAAAGACAGACCTGGCCATGATATTAGATATTCTTTGAATATAAACAAGATTAAAAGTTTAGGTTGGACACCAAAAACATCTTTTGATGAAGGAATAAAAAACACGATAAAATGGTACGAATCAAACCAATGGTTTTGGGAACCAATTTTAAAAAATGAAACGATAGATTTTCATTCAAAATTTTAGTTTAACTATTAATGCCCTAAAAATTCATTCCATATTTTCCTAGAATATTTGAAATTATAAATCATTTTCATAAATTTTTTATTCGATATTATCGATAAACCATAGGCAAAAATTCCTCTAATATAACATTTTTCTGAAATTAATTTTTTAGCCATTTTTTTGGCATCATCATTCTCTCCATTATTTAAATATCTTATAACTTCAGAAAAATATACTAATTCTCTCTTTCTCTCTATCAATACGCGAAGTTGCGGCCATTTAGAATCAGCCAAAGATAAAATTTCTAAAATTTCTTTAGACCAAACTTTTTTAGCATTAGCATTTCTTGTTACATTACCTTCATGCTTTCTGTATAAACCCAGAGTTTCATTTATGTAACCCAATTTACCGTTTACAAGTATTTTAATATGAAATAAAAAATCATTTGCATAACTGAAACGTTTTTCAAAACCTTCATGTGGTAAAATATTTTTTCTATACATCATCGAAGATGGCGATAAAAGAACAAGTGGATCAAAAAGGAATTCAACACCCACCTTACCTGTAATTTTTTTACCACCAACAACTTCACTGAAAAGACCAACATTTTTATTTGTTGAACTGTCAAAAACTTGCATATCGTGTGCACAAATTAAAACATCTTCATTGTTGTTGAGATAATCAACTTGTCTTTTTATTTTATTAGGAAACATTAAATCGTCGCCATCGATGTGAGCGAAATATTTCCCTCTGACCTTTTTCAATCCTCTATTGAAATTGTGCTGTATTCCAGTGTTTTCCTTCGAAAAGATGGGTTTTATTTTTTTATATTTATTAGCATATTTTTCTATAATTTCTTTAGTACCGTCATTGGAACAATCATCAGTTATTATAATTTCTATGTTTTTGTAACTTTGTTTAAGCACACTTTTTATAGCTTCTTCTATGAATTTTGAATGATTATAAGTGATAATTAAGACGCTTACTTTCGGTGATTTATTAATCATATTAATTTTTCCCAATCAGACACACTTAACTTTTTTATAACTTTTGCGGGAATTCCAACTGCTAAAACATTTTTTGGAATATTTTTAGTTACAACAGCACCGGCACCTATAAAGGAACCTTTCCCAATTTTTACTTTGTTTATAATTTTAGCACCAATACCAATCCAACATTCGTCACCTATTTCAACATTTCCACCGATATTAACACCTGGGCTTATTGTAACAAAACTACCTATTTTACAGTCATGACTTATAGTACTACCAATATTAACAATAGAATGAAATCCTATTTCTATGTCACATGTCAGATTTGTTTGTGAACAAATAATACAACCTTTACCAATGTTTACGTTTTTTCCTATGATGGCAGAAGGATGTATTAAGGTATGAAAACTAAATCCATTAGATTCGATAGTTTTTATCAGTTTTTTCCTTTTAGGAGAACCAATAGCACCGATAAAAATTGAATTTTTATTTAATTTTTTAATGATGGTCGCATCCATTATAATCTTATCATGAATTTTTGTCCCACTTCTTTTACAGTTTTCTTCTATAAAACCAAAAACATTTTTTAACTGATTTAAATCTCTATAAATACCTAATGCTTCTCTGGCCATGCCACCGGACCCTAATATATAAATCCATTTATTATTTCTCATACTTTTCAAGCACACCATATATTTTATCTATGATATCTTTTCTCAACGACGAAAATAAAGGCAAGTTAAGTATATGTTGTGATATTTTTTCAGCAAATGGTAACTCGTTTTTGTTATTGAAAAAATCAAGATTTCCAAGCATCGGATAAAAATATTTTCTGGGCATTACACCAATCTTAAGCAAATCCCTTACTACATTATCTCTATTAATATTTTCATCTAATAAAATGGTAAAATAACTATAATTATATTTCGTACAGTTTTTATTTAATTTTTGTAATTTAATATTGTGTAAATTAGAAAATTTTTCGACATAGATATCATAAAGTCCCTTTCTTTTTGCTATGTTTTGATCTAAATTTTCTAGATTTAGAATACCCATGGCTGCTTGGAATTCATTCATTTTAGAATTTATCCCAACGCATTCTATCGTGTCATAACCAGTTATCCCAAAATTTCTAATTTTTTTCATTTTTTCATATATATTTTTGTTTTTTGTGACAAAACCACCACCTTCGATAGTATGATATATTTTTGCTGCATGAAAACTGAAAATTGATACATCACCATAACTGAAAATTGATTTATTTTTGTATTTGACTCCAAAGGCGTGGGCGCCATCATAAATTGTTTTTAAATCATGTTTTTTTGCAATTCTTTCTACTTTATCTATGTTGCACGGATTACCGAATACATGAACAGGCATTATTGCAGTCGTGTTTTCATTTATATATTCTTCAATTTTCGAAGAATCGATGTTGTAGGTTTCCGGATCAATATCGACAAATATTGGCTTGCATTTTTGCCACATTATCGAACTTGCGGTAGCTATAAAAGTAAATGGCGTCGTTATTATTTCACCGCTTAGATTTAGAGCTTCAATCGACATCATCAATGCCAAGGTTCCATTTGTGGTCAAAGCAAAATTTTTCACTCGCAAAAAGTCTTTCAATTTTTTTTCTAATTCCTGTACATATTGTCCATTATTTGTCATATAATGTGTGTCCCAAATTTTTCTAATTTTTTCACAATATTTATCGAAATTTGGCAAATCAGATTTTGTCACGTAAATAAATTTATCGAAATTTGGCAAATCGGATTTTTTCATAGTATCCTTTACGTTTTTAATAATTTATAAAATTTAAAATATCAAATTCTTCGTTTTTCATTAATGTTTAAACAAAAAAACATTTAGTTTAAACTTTTGTCAGTAAAATTTATAAATAACCCTGAATATATATATTCATGAAAAAAATTTTAATAGTTTTAACTCTCGTAATATTTCTGATTACGAATGTTGTTACAGCTTATTCAGATAGTTGGTGGAGTCCAGATTGGAAATACGCTAAAATTATAAACATATCTGAAAATTCTGGTAATGATCTGTTGAACTATCAAATTTTGATTAAAATAGATTATGAACAATTTATGCGACCAGATTTCAGTGATTTGAGATTCATTTATTTCGATTCTGCGGTAAAAGTAAAACTTCCTTACTGGATTGAAGAAAAAAAAGATGGAAATTATTCAAATGTGTGGATAAAGTTACCATTCATACAAAAAAACTACACATTTATTAAAATGTATTATGGAAATGAAAATGCTCAAAGCGAAAGTGATGGCAGTCAAGTGTTCGATAAATTCGATGATTTTATTAATTTGAGTCAATGGCAAATACGTGAAAAATCACCAAATTCTAATATTTCAATATCAACAGATTACAGTAAAACTGGTAACACGAGTGTTAGAATATATGGCGACCCGGATGGCTGGGCTGTGCTTAAAAGAATCGACATTCCCTATGGCTCATATATTTATGAAATATATTTTTACGACACACAGAAATATTTTCCCGAAAATCAAATGCAGTCATTCGAAACCGATGCAGACGAACCAGATGGTCAATGTAAATACGTGGATGTAGGATATTTCGAGTATTATAATTCTAAAAATTACACAGTGAGATTCAGTGAAGTATGCTATCCAGATTATAAATATGATACAAATGTTCCATCAACGAAAGACTGGCACTTGTTTGGAATATATTGGAATGGATCTAATTATTTTATTTACATCGATAATCAACTCGTATCAAAATCTCCAGATGGATGGCCACCCGGTTCATTACATCCATTGAGAAGCAGTTTTGGAGATTGGTGGAAGTATGTAAAATCAGATTTTTATTGGGATACTTACAAGATAAGAAAATACGTCTACCCGGAGCCGACCTATACCATTTCCGAGGCCATACCATACGAACCACCCGAACCGGAAGTGCCAAAGCCGACCGAAAGATCTTTGATAATAACAACACCAGAAACAAAGGACGTGCTATCATCCGTTGCGACTGGCGTGCCAGTGCTGGTGGCGGATTCGCTAACGCCTGAAATCCAGAAATTCATTGGTGAATATCAGCCGGATTATATTTACACCGTTGGTTTTTCAGCCGGGCTAGGGAATTCATATGAAATAAAATATTATGAAATCCCTCAGCTGTTCTTCCCGGATGCGACGCAGGCTGTTTACGCGCAGGACAGGGAAAAAGCGATACTTGGTTCGAATCTGGCGCGCTACCTTAACGTGCCGCTCATATTCGAGCACGACCCGCGTTACGAAGAGATAGACATCGAAAGCAAGACGCCCGATGAAATACAGGAACTATACGTATCGAAACTCGTGGAAAGCGGTGACGATACTAACTATCTCATTCTGGCAAACCCGGAAACGGATGATGGTTTGCTTGCCGGATACCTTGCCGGCATCAGGCACGGCTATGTCATACCAGTTTACAGCAGCGACGACGCAGCTTCAATAAAGGAAAAGATAAAATCCGCGGCCAACCGTCTTCGCGCGAACGGCCTCTTCTCCGGTTCGCTCAACTACAAGAAAGGCGGCCCGTTATATCTCGCCATAATGGGAGGGCGGGACGCGATTCCATTCTGCGAATTCCAGGACCCGGCTTTCGAGATGATAAACAACAAAGACGGCGATACGCTTTATTCAGACATCCCTTACGGCGACATACATGACGACGGCACCCATGACCTGAGCGTCGGAAGGCTCGACGGCGGCGCGGCTGCGATAAGCTTGCATCTCGCCAGGCAGCGGCTGGCACGCAGCGAAAAGATTACGCTGGTTGGCGAATACAGGCACGGCAAGCTGGCTGACGCGCTGCATTTTTACGGCGGCATGTTCCAAGCATGGTTCATCGACAACGCCGGCCTGAAGGGATTCGAAACCTCGAGGATAGTCGAAAAAAGGATTGATTTTCCCGGCACGGACGCGAAAACAGTAGATTTGGTCAAAATGGTTTACGATATCGCGAAAGACGTGACAATAGACAAGCTTATGCAGGTTCTGTTAGGAGGCACTTGGAGCGTCTTTTCGTATGCCAAAATGGCGAATTCTGTCGCTTACGGCATTCTGGAATTCGATTGGATTCCATGGTTGCAGCATCCCGGCGGATTCCCCGATCACCTGCCGGTCATCAACGCTTCGCTCAACGATAAAATAAGCGGCGCCGGCGTCGTGGGATATTTCGGCATGGGAGACAAATACTGGTCTATACCACATGAAAGCAGAAACTGGCTGGAGATGTATCTAGATCCTTACGGAAACTCCACAAACTTCACCAGCATAAGCTTCGACGGATTCCTTTATGACGATCACGACATCTCCGCGGAGTCGGAAATAAAGAAACAGGTCGTTGAACAGGGCGGCAGCGTTCTCGCATCGTCGGGCATCGTTCACGACACTTATACCACCATAAGCTCGTCGTCTTTCTTTTCCGGCCTGGCTGAGGGCGCGTCGCTTGGTGAGGCGCTCAGTCACATGATAAACAACTATCCGAGCGGGCAGTGGGCAGCCATAATATTTCCAAGTGCGTCGTTCACCAAGGGCCCGGCCCTGGGTCTGAAAGACATCGCAGAGAGGATACTTTACGCGGACCCGGCCTACGTTCCATTCGCATCCGCGAAAAAGGCATTGCAGGCATCGCAGCCCGTCGCTATCGCACCGTCCGGCTCGTTCACGATCAGCGCGGCGCTGGTAAGCAACTACACCGTGGAAAACAGGAGCCTCAAAGTCTGGAACGCGGATTCTTACATGGTGGAACAGGAGAGGCCGCTGGTTCCTGTTTTTGTAAAAGAGTTTATTCTACCCACGGGCGCGTCAATCGAGAAAGTCAAAGCCGATATAAAATATTCAACGGTGAGAGGTCTCGCCAGGAACATTATATACAACGATACTTACTATGCCGATTATGCAGGCATCATGAGCCAGTGCATGCAGGATTTGAATATAGTCACAGAACCCAACGACGAGGAAGAGGTAAAATTATCCGAATGTGTGAAAGCAGGACTCGAATCGTCAATGACTTATCCGTATCCCAACGAGAGCTATTGGTTCAGGAGCAGCACGCTTCTCGACGGCAGGATTTCCGTGCGCGTCTACATCCCATCGGTTATCTACGAGCAACGCACATCAAAAGTGGTCCAGACCGCGCAGATAAGCGTCGAATACGATGCGAAACTCGAGATGCGCGTTGAAACGCAGGACGTGCCCGCAGGCGAAGAAGCGGCTGTAAAAGTGACCATGCTGAACCAGGGCGGCGAAATCGCCGGCGATGTTTACGTCTGGATTGAGGGCGACGAAGGGACGTGGAATTTCAGCGAGAGCGTCAATGTGCCTGAAAACTCAACGTTCACTAGGGAGTTCACATTCACACCTCCCGGCAAAGGGGGATATCAGGTAAAAGCACTATTCAATGCCGGCGGCGTCACGATAGGCCCGAGGTTCGCTTCTTTCACAATCGGTGAAATAGAATTTGATGTGAGCAAGAAATTCTGGCCCGGGGAAGTCGCGCTCAGATTCAAAAAATACTGGCCGCCGGTTAATTTCCCGGAGATAAGAATCGAAAACGCCGGCGCGATAAACATAACGTCCGTCGCCATCGAGGATACGCTCCCGGATAATTTTTACATACCCGGCCGCCGCTATTCCAGGAACGTGCAGGTCGATGGCGAAACGTTCGAAGCGGATGACAAAATCCAGGTTTTCGTTTTTCTGATTTCCGGCGATAAAGACGCTTATCGTCACTGGCCTTTCGGCAAAAAAGTCAGGATGCTGGGCAGGCAGTATTACAACGCAACGTTCGCTGGTCACAAGCTTTTCATTAAGATTGCAGACCTGTCCAGGACGAACATCGGCAGGAACCTGGGCAAGAACGACAGGCTTATGATAAAATACATAATGCTGAGCGATAAAGTGCTCAAGCCTGGTAACATGACAACGCAGACGACTGTGAGCGCTTTTTCAGGCGGAACTTACACAGAAAAGACAATTATGACAGAACTGGTTGTGAAATAAACTCACGCGAATCTCTTTATGACGTTGCGCAGCAGCTCGATTCTCAGGCCGGTCTTCTTTTCTATCGCTTTCAGTATGAGAATGTCGTCCTTGCCCACGCCGCGCAGCACGAGCAGCAGCAGTGAGTATAGCGCCAGGAAGGCGGCAAGCATCGTGCCCAGTATGATTATGTTGAGGTCCGGGAACAGGTATTTTGTCGCGTAATAGACGAGGCTCACCGACGCGAGGCCCGCTGCGAATGCCTTGACGATGTCCCTGTGGAACGGGTGCGCCCTGCAGTAGTAGTATGCCTCAGCGATTGAAAGCGCGGTGAAGAACACGTAGCTTATAGTCGTCGCCACGGCCGCTCCCATTATGCCGTAAGGCGGTATTAGAGCGTAATTAAGCGCCGCCATCATGCCAAGCGATACGACGCCGTTGACGAACATGAGCTTCGTTTTTTCAAAAAGGCTCAGGATGTTTATAGAGAACATGTTGAAACTCAGTACGAGAAGCCCGACGGCCAGGACGCCCAGTATGCTGCCGGCTTCTATGTATTCATAGCCAAAGAGCGTGTTTATCACTGCGTCGGGAAAGAAAACGAGCACGAGGAACATGGGAAAGCTGAGGTAGAACGCCCATTTCGAAACCGTCTTATACGTCTCGCCTATCTCTTTCGTCCGCTTTTTCGAGAGCATCTCCGATATGACGGGAAGGAACACGCCGGCCAGCGCCAGAGACGGCATGCCGAGAAAATTGGCCGTGGGAATGGCAGTCTGGTATATGCCGACCTCGGCCGCGCTTCTCATGGCTCCCAGAAAGAGAGTGTCTATCTTGATAGCTGAAGACCACACCACGCCGTAGAGCAGGAGGGGAATGGAATACTTCAGCATTTTTTTCGTGTCCGTTACCGCTTTCCCGCCTCTTTTCATTATCGGGAACAGCTTCTTGTTCAGTATGTAAAAAGCGACTATCGACATTCCAACGTAGCCTATCGCGTAGCTCACGGTCGCTCCTGCCAGCCCGAGGCCGTAGAAAAGCAGCGCGAACACGAGGCCGAGCGTGAGCATTGGCCTGAAAAAGTCCCTGGAGAACGCGCAGTAATCCATCCTTTTGAAGGAGACAAGCCCGGCTTCGGATATCTTGTACAGCGTGAAAAACGGCAGCACGAACGAGAAAATCTTAAGCACGTTGCTGAGCGCGATGTCGTGAAAAAATACGGTTGCGATCTGGTCGGAAAAGAAAAACATGATGACAAAAGCGGCGATGCTCAGGGGTATGGTTATCCTGATGACGGACATGAAAACGCCCCTGACGCGTTTTTCGTCGCCTTTGGCGGCGTAGAAAGGGACGTACCTGGTTATCGCGGATGGCAGCTCAAGCCCGGCGAAAAGCATGACCAGCGTAAGAATCGATACGCCGAGGTACATCAGGCCGTATTCGTCGACTCCAAGGAAGCGTGCAAGCACCAACCGATTGACATATAGTATCAGGTTTGAGAGTATTAGGCCAAGAAAGCTGATGCCGGCGCCTTTCGCTACCGTCCTCAGCGCGTCATTCCTCGAATCGCTATCGTCCCTCATAAAATAGATTTGGTCGGCGTTTGAATAAATACGCAAAGAAAACGGCTGAATTAACAGGGCAAACGCGCAGCGTATTTATTTTACCGTTCCATATTGAAAGCATAACGCGCGAAGGCATATGGCGTGTGAAGTGCATGAAAACCGGAAATTTTTCCAAAGGCGGCGCGCGGCTTTTCTGCAATTACGTCATTCTGGCGGGTGTCGCTACCGCCGTCGACATGGGCCTGCTCTATGCGATATCCGAGTTCGCAGGCGTATGGTATTTCTATGCGGCCGCGCTGTCCTACGTCGCCGGCATGCTGACCAATTACACGCTAAACAAATACCTCAACTTCAGGAACACGAGCAGGAAGATTGCGCACCAGTTCACGGTTTTCGCGGCAGTTTCGCTCACCGGCCTGGCGCTTAACCAGCTTATCCTATACTGCTTGGTTGAGTTTGCTGGTATCTGGTATATGTATTCTAAAATCATGGCCGTATTCATCGTCATGTTCTGGAATTTTTACGGCCACAAAAAATTCACTTTCAGCATCTTCAAATGAGGTTAAGCCTTTGCAGTTTCACTTTTTAAGAACCTTTATCTCGATGTCTACGTATCTCAAAACTTCATGCAGGTAGCATGATATCAGTTCCCTGTATTTTTTCGGAAACAGCGCGCCCATCCTGCTTGGCACAAGCTCCAGCTTCGTTATCTCGAATTTCCTGCGGTCTTCGAAGAGCATGGATATTGTGCACGAATTGAAGTAGTGGAAATGCCCGGGATGGTTGAAAGCCACGTGGCTGTTGTGGTGAGGCACTATGATTTTCACTAGGCAGCCGTGCTTTGATATGCGATACAGCTCATCCTTAACCTTGTAAAGATCATGCAGATGCTCCAGCACGTTGCTCATGTAAATTTCATCCACAGAATTGTTTTTGAACGGCCACGGGTATTTGTTAAGGTCGTGTATGACATCCGGTTTGACGTCTTTCTCGATGTCGACGTTTATCCACCCGGATTTTTTTTTCAGACCGCAC
>Ga0315286_10005421_pt1 | contig 12324 bp, 11 predicted proteins | sample YL17G10_0_MG_FD_205038 | JGI IMG/M metagenome (GOLD analysis project Ga0315286, IMG submission 205038) | Sediment microbial communities from Yellowstone Lake, YNP, Wyoming, USA - YL17G10_0 | ecosystem: Environmental > Aquatic > Freshwater > Lake > Sediment | place: USA: Wyoming | collected... | reverse complement strand
CCCTGGTCGGGGTGCATGCCACGCAGACTTGCGCCGCCTGCCACAAGAACAGCGTCTACAAGGGGACGCCCCGCGATTGCTACGGCTGCCATCAGGCGAATTATGCCCAGACGAAGAACCCCAATCATGTTTCGGCCGGGTTCCCGACGGATTGCTTGACCTGCCATAAGGCGACGGACGCGTCGTGGACGCAGGGCTCGTTCAATCATGCTTCGACGTTCACCCTGGTCGGGGTGCATGCCACGCAGACTTGCGCCGCCTGCCACAAGAACAGCGTCTACAAGGGGACGCCCCGCGATTGCTACGGCTGCCATCAGACGAATTATGCCCAGACAAAGAGCCCCAATCATATAGCTGCCGGCTTTCCGACGGCCTGCGAGACCTGCCATAAGGCGACTGACGCGACCTGGACATTGGGGACGTTCAACCATACCTGGTTCCCCATCACGTCCGGGCGGCATTCGGGAAACGCCTGCTCGGCCTGCCATACGGACCCGGCCAACTACAAAGCATTCACCTGTTTGACGTGTCACCCTAAAAGCTCGGTGGATTCCCATCACTCGAGCGTCAAGGGGTATGTCTATAACTCCGTGAATTGCTATTCGTGCCATCCCCAGGGCCGGGCGGGCAGCCCCCAACCCGTTCCGAGCCTGCCCCGCGCGATGACGGCCGGACATCATGAAGTCAAGAATCCTCATTAGGGCCGCGTATGCGCTTCTGATCCTGACCGTCGCCGGCCTGGCGTACTTCGGTCGGGAATATTATCTCGCCTCCCCGGCGATAAAGGTCCGCCTTCCGGTCCATCCCGTCCTGCGCCAGAGCGGGACGGTCGGGCATTTCCTCGGGATCCTGGGGGCCTTGTTCATCATCCTCCTGCTCGGGTATGTCTTGCGCAAGAGGCTCCGGTTCATGCGAAATTGGGGCAATCTGAACACTTGGCTCGAGGTGCATATATGGCTCGGGCTGGCGGGCCCCATCCTCGTTTTGTTCCACGCAGGATTCAAATTTTCGGGCATCGTCGAGATCTCCGTCTGGGCGATGCTGCTTGTCGTCGCCAGCGGCGTCATCGGCCGGTACTTCTACAGACTGATTCCCCGATCGCTTTCAGGGATGGAGCTCAACCGGATCGAACTCGAGGCCGAGGAGATCAAGTTGACCTTCGAGATCCGCAAGCTCCTCCCTGCCGGCCACACGTTTTGGGACCTCCTGGCTAATCTGGACCGCGGCGCGGGCGGCGGCCCGGAATCCGGGTCGCCGCCGGCCGTCGGGGAAAGCTCAAAGCTGAAGCGGGAACTCCGCAAGGCGTTGAAGACGGCCCGGGCGATGAGACCGGCCCAGCGGCGGGCCTTGTCCCGGTTGATCCTCGCGCGCCAGGCTCTTCTTCGCAGGAAACGGGTCATGGAGAAGGCCATGAAAATCCTGCATTACTGGCATCTCCTGCATGTGCCGTTCGTCATCATCCTGTTCCTGATTCTGCTGATTCACGTCTATGTGACGGTTACGATGGGATACCGATGGATGTTTTGATGCATTTCCACGGCCTCCGGTACGTCATCGGGGCGTTCCTGCTTTTCGTCATCGTCATTCCCTTTATCCTCTGGGAAATCCGGAAACACCGGAGGGCCCAGCGGCTGGCCCTCCGGATCATTTCGGTCTCGAAGCTGACCGAAGCCGACATCGAATCGATCCGGAGCCGGCATCCGTCGGGACGGCGGATGTATCCCCGGATCAACGTGAGCGTCTGCGTCGGCTGCGGCACGTGCGTCATCACCTGCAAGGCCCGGAAAACGCTGGCCCTGATCGGCGGGAAATCGACGCTCCTCGACCCCCGGACCTGCGACGGCTGCGGAGAATGCGAAGGCGCGTGCCCGACGGGGGCCAACCAGCTCGTGGAATACGGCCAGAAAATCAAGGTCCGCCGGCCGGACATCGACCTGAATTACGAGAGCAACATTCCGGGGGTCTACATCATCGGAACGCTCTCCGGCGCGGGCCTGATCAAGGAAACCATCAACCAGGGCCGGGCCGTGCTGAACCACATCATGCGGGGCGTGGATCCGCGACGCCTGCCCCAAATCGTGATCGTCGGCGCCGGCCCCGCCGGACTCTCGGCCTTCCTGAGCAGCAAGAAGTTCGGCTTGCCCGCCACGTGCCTCGAAAAGGAGGCCGCGGCCAACACCATCCGGAATTTCCCGAAAAAGAAGATCGTCATGGCCGAACCGGTCGATATGCCCCTCTTCGGCCCCCTCTGGGTCGGGGACACGACCCGGGAAAAGCTGCTGGAGGTCTGGGACAGGATTCTCCACAAAACCGAGGCCCGGATCACAACCGGGGCCAATCTCGAGATGATCAAACCCCAAGACGGACGTTTCTTGGTCACAGCCTCCGGTCGGGAGTACCTCGGCGACAAGATCATCCTGGCCCTCGGCATGCGTGGCGAGCCGAGGAAATTGAACGTCCCGGGAGAAAAAGCGCCCCACGTTTTCTATTCGCTGATCGACGCCGCGGAATTCAAGGGCAGCGACGTCGCGATCGTCGGCGGCGGCGACGCGTCGCTGGAGGCGGCCTTGGCCCTGGCTAATCAGGGCTGCCGGATCACCCTCGTCGTCCGGGACGACGGCTTTCCTTTGGCGAAAGCCCGGAACCGGGAGAAGATCGAAGCGGCCCGGGCGCGCGGCGTCGTGGACATCCGATTTCAAAGCGTCGTCAAGGAGATCAGCCCCGGGACCGTCCGCATCGCCCATCTCGATAAAATTGAGGACGTCAGGAACGACTTCGTGTTCGTCATGGTCGGCGGGGAGCTGCCGTTTCCCTTATTGGAAAAGATCGGGATCCGGATCGTCGAAAAAACCGTTTAAATCGGTAACAGATAATCCATTTCCTAATTTCCTTCCGGACCGAAATTAGGAAATGGATTATCTGTCACCAATAAAAATTATTCGACGGTTTTCCGGCCCGCCTTGCGAAGCTTGTACTGCTGCTCGATCCAGGCGTAGGTCTTCCGCAGGCCGACCTTGAGCGGCGTCGCCGGCTCCCAGCCCAGGATCTGCCGGATCATGGTGTTGTCGCTGTTCCGGCCCGCGACTCCTTTGGGAGCCGAGAGGTCGTATTTCCTCGCGAGCTTTACCCCGCCAATCGTCTCCACGAGGGTCACCAGGTCCTTGACCGAGATCAGCTCGCTCGTCCCCAGGTTGATGGGCGTCGCGATCAGGCCGTCGAAGTGGGCGATCCTATCGATCCCCTTCACGCAGTCGTCGATGTACATGAAGCTCCGCGTCTGTGTCCCGTCGCCCCAGATCCCGATCGTCGTCTCGCCCTTGTCCTTGGCGGCGATGACCTTGCGGCAAAGGGCCGCCGGCGCCTTCTCCCGACCGCCGTCCCACGTGCCCCACGGCCCGTAGACGTTGTGGAACCGGGCGATGAACGTCTTCATCCCGCGCTCGGCCCAGTATTCCTGGCAGAACATCTCGGAGATGAGCTTCTCCCAGCCATAGCCCCGCTCGGACATGGCCGGATAGGCGTCGGATTCATTGAGGGCCCGGACGTTGGGGTCCTTCTGGAGGTCGGTGTTGTAGACGCAGGCCGAGGATGAATAGAAATAGCGATCGACGCCGGCGCGGTAGGCGGACTCGATCATGTGAGTGTTGATGAGGACGCTCCGCAGGCACTCGATCCGGAACTTCTCGATGAAGCCCATGCCGCCCATGTCGGCCGCGAGCTGGTAGACCTCAACCGCGCCCTCGACCGCCCGGCGGCAGTTCTTCTCGAGACTCAGGTCCAAGCAGAGGCATTCGACGCCCGGGACGCGCTGGTACCAGTCGCCGAGGGGCTTCTTGTCGATCGCCCGAATGCGGGTAAACCCCTTGTCGTGGAAATAGCGGGCGAGCGACCCGCCGATGAATCCGCCGGCGCCGGCGATGACGATCAGAATGCTCTTGTCGACCGTCGGCGTGGCAATGGTCTTCGGCTTTGTCGGCATGTTGAACCTCCCTTGTTCCTTGGCTTTTGCCGGGCGCCGGTCTCAGGAAGCGCCCAAGCTTCCGTCCCCCATGGTAGTCGAACCTCCGGGCTTCGTCAATTCAGGTTGAAATCGGCGACAAGACCCCATTCTCCGGAATGGGGATCGTGTCACCAATTTCCGCGCGCGACGCGCGGCTGATCAGGCCTTTTTTGGCTGACCCGGCCCGATCGGCGCCCCCGCCCTCCAATCGATGCCGAACTTTTCGCCCGTCCGGATCATCTCCAGGCACCGGGCGACCCGCCGGGCCCGGGTTTCCGGCCGCTTGGCGCTGATGATGAACCAGGCGAACATCTTCTTCTGGGAGGCGGATACGCGTTCGAAGTTCGCCCGGGCCGCGGGTTCGGCCTCGACGGCGGCGGCCAAGTCGGGCGGGACCTCGGGCGTCACGTCCACCTTGTCGAACGTGTGCCAGGTCCCGTTCCGCTTGGCCGTTTCGACGGCCGCGAGGCCGGGCGGGGCCATGCGGCCGTCGCGGATGAGGCGTTCGACGCGGGCTTTGTTCGAGGCCGACCAGACGCTCTTCGGTTTCCGGGGCGTGTACCGCTGGATGTAGCGTTCGGCGTCGAGCTTGTTTACCGTGGAGTCGATCCAGCCGTAGCAGAGCGCATCTTCCAGGGCTTCCTCGTAGCTTATCGATTTCTTGCCCGTGCCCTTTTTGTAATAGGCGAGCCAGATTTCCGGCACGGCGGCGTGGTTCTTGGCCAGCCAGGCGCGCCATGCGGCCCGGTCCTTGAAAAGCCGAAAACTTCTGGCGGGTTCCGACTTGCGTCCTTCCCGAGTCCCCCCACCCATTGCCAAGCCTCGTCAGTTCCGCCGGCGGCCCGCCGGCGGAGCGTCGGTCTGACCGGGGAGGAGGACGGTCCAATAGACGGAGTATCGCTGGCCGAAGAGCTTGTAGAAGGGCGAGAGCGTGACGTCCTGCGGCGCTCCCACGCCCGAAGTCCGGAACGTCAGCGGTCTTCCGGCGACGGGCTTGATCCAGGCGTTCGGGTCGGCCGAGGGGATGTTGAACTTCGGGACGGGGACGGGATCTCCGGCCGGTCCCTCCGGGCCGAAGATCTTCTCGGGCGTGAGCCCCTCGGATCCGAGCTCTCCCGCCAGGACGACCGGGCCGTAGAGAACGGCGGCAATCCTGGGATTGTCGGGGAGCGGCTCGAGGCGGAGAGCCATGGGCAGGGCCAGCTCCACCTTGTCGCCCGAGGTCCAGGTCCGCCGAATCGTGAGAAAAGACCCCGGGTCGCCGAACGTCTCGAGCTTCCGGCCGTTCAGCTTCACGAAGCCTCCCTGGGCGATCCAGCCCGGGATGCGGAGATGGAGGGCGAACTCGACGGGCTTTGCGGCGGTGAAAACGAGCGTCGTGCCCTGTTCCTCGGGGAACCGGGTCTCCTGGCGGACACGCAGGCCTTTCTCCGGCCAGGCGAGCTCGGAGGCGAGAAAGAGGTTCACATAGAGGCCGTCGGCGTCATGAAAGTAGATGCTGTCGCCGTATTTGGCGTGGTTCTCCATGCCCGAGCCGGTGCAGCACCAGAACGAATCCTCGGGCGTCATGAACGTCTTGAACTGCCCGGGCATCATCGGGACGTAGTACATCATCATCCCAGTGCCGGGGTCCTGGGTCGACAGGATGCCGTTGAGCAGGGCCCGCTCGTAATAGTCGGCCAGGGCCGCCTTCGGGTCCCAGCCGAAGAGGCGCCGGGTAAGCTTGAGCATGTTGTAGGTGCAGCAGGACTCGTGGCTGTCGGCCCCGAGCTCGGAGGCCAGGACGTAGGGGTCCTGCCGCCACGCTTCCCCGTTCGACGTGCCTCCCGTGGCATAGCTCCGGGCGCCCGTGACCTGCTGCCAGAAGAACTCGGCGGAATTGTAGAGCACCGGATCGGCCGTCAGTTCGTATTCACGGGCCAGGCCGATGATGTTCGGGATGAAGGAATTGACGTGCTCGCCCTTGAGGACGTCCTGGTATTTGGAGAGGGGGACCGTGTAGTGGCGCTCGTCGAAACGGCGGGCGAGACCGAGGTATTCGGGTTTGCCGGTGATCGAAAAGAGATTGGCCAGTACGTCGCACATGCCGCCCTGCTCGGTGTTGTTCAGGACGCGCTCCATGTGGGCCGGGTCCGAGCGGTCGGTGCGCGTCTTGACCCAGCCGGCCATTTTCTCGACGATGTCGAGGGCCTGGGCGGAGCCGCCGTATTCGCACCAGTCGATGAGGCCGGCCATGATTTTGTGAAGCGTGTAATAGGGCGCCCAGACGCCGCGCGTGGCTTCGACGCGGTCGAAGAACTCTTCGGGGAAGGCGCTGAGGTAGCCTTTCGTCCCGAGGGCCGCTTGGCACTTGGCCAGCTCGGCCACCAGCGCATCGGCCCGGACTTTGATCTCCGGGTTGCCGGTCGAAGCGAACATGAACGCGCAGGCGGAGAGGTAATGGCCCATCGTGTGGCCGCGGACCTCTACGTCGGGTTTCTCCCATCCGCCATAGGGCTTGGCCGTCGAGGACAGGCCCGCGGTAAGGCGGAACGAATGGAGGAGGCGGTCGTTGTCCAGGATAAGGATGTATTTGAGGTCACGGTCCATGGCGTCCTTAAAGGGACCGGCGAGCAGCCGGACCTGCTTCAGGCTGAACGGATAGACCTTGATCGCGGCCGCGGGCGCAACCTTGGCCGCGGCGAACATCGTGTCCTGGACCGGCGGCGCTGGGGTAAATTTAGCGCCGGCCGGCACCGCTTGGTCGGGGCGCGCGGCTGCCGTCGTCCCCGCCGAGGGGAGCGCGGCGACCCCGAGGGCGACGATGATGAGAAAGACGACGGGATGAGGGATGACGTCGGATCTCATGAGTCCTCCCGGATGAATGAATGGACGAATATCATAGGAGAGCGGTCCCATCATAGCACAGGACGGCGCCGGGCGAAGGGTCTTAGGAGCGCATCCGCCTGGACCCCGCTTCTGTTTCGGGAAAGCGAAAGAGAGGCTATAATGAGAGGGCATCGCCGCGGGGCGGCCGCGAAGGACAACGAGCATGAAGCCGAGTATTTTAATTGTCGGGCCGACCAATCGGTCCGGCTATTTCGGGCCCTATCTCGACGCCGTCCGCGGAGCGGGCGGGGACCCGGTGCTCGATCTGCCGGGCGCTGCGGCGAGCGCCGACGGGGACGCCTTGCGCACGTTCCTCGACGGGTATCGGGGCGTTCTGTTCCCCGGAGGGGTGGACGTCGAGCCGCGCCGCTACGGCGAAGAGCCCCACCCGGCGCTGGGACCGACCGATCCCGAATTGGACGAGGGACAATTCGCCGTGGCGCGATTCGTCCTGGCCGGGAATCTTCCGGCGCTGGCCATCTGCCGGGGTCTCCAGGTCCTAGGCGTCGCCGCGGGCGGCGCGCTCTATCAGGACCTTCCAAGCCAGCGGCGGTCCGCGCTGCGGCACAGCATCCCGGATCCCAAGGATTTCCTGGCCCATCGGGTCTTCGCCACCGAAGGGAGCCGCCTTGAAGCGCTCTCCGGCGCGCTCGATTTCGAGGTGAACAGCCGCCACCATCAGGCCGTGCGCGGCGACGCGGAGTATCCGGGCCGGGTCGGCGCTCTCGCCGTCGCGGCGCGCGCGCGAGACGGACTGATCGAAGGCCTCGAGCTTCCGTCCCATCCTTTCCTCGTTGCGGTCCAGTGGCATCCCGAGAACTTGGCGGCGTCCGCGGTTGACGCCGCCGCCCATCCCGCCCGATCTCTCTTTCGCGGCTTCGTCGAAGCCTGCCGGAAATAGCCGTGGCCGTCCTGTGTCCGAATTGCGGCCGCGAATATGACATCACCCTGTTTCAATTCGGAACCGGCGTCGCCTGCGATTGCGGTACCGCGGTGGATCCCTTCGGAGCCGAGCCCGTGGAGATGCCCATCGACGGCGTCCTTGACCTCCACACGTTCCAGCCCGCGGACGTCAAAGACCTTGTTCCGGACTATCTCGACGCCTGCCGCGCCGCCGGGATCCTGCGGGTCAGGATCGTCCACGGCAAAGGGACCGGGGCCCTGCTCCAGACCGTTCATGCGATCCTGGCCCGCCTCCCGGACGTCGAGTCCTTCGCCCTGGCGGATCCCGCCGAAGGGGGCTGGGGGGCGACGATCGTCACGTTGAAGCCGTAGTTGCGGTGCCGGGGTCAGCCCCCGGCCCCCCCTCCGCTACGCGGACCTTAGGGCTAACCCCGGCACCGGATTGACGGCCGCGAGCGGAAATTTCCATCAAGCTTGAAGCTGCTCATATCCTGTTTAGCGCCGAATCGGATATAATAGCCGGGTGCGTTCGGATTTTGCGTCCGCTTAGAATAGACCGAATGAGACGAAAGGATACATCGCCTTGAGGATCAACGTGAATCGCAATTCGCCCGTCATCGTTCTGCTCGCGCTCGCTATCCTTGTCGGATTGGTAGCCGCGCCCGGCGCTCCGGCCGTCCGGCGGACCGCCGATCAGACAACCGCGGCTGCGCCCGCGCAGGCTCCCCAGGCCAAGACCGCTCCGGTCGAGGCGACGCTTGACGAGATCGCCGCCCTTCTTGCGGGCCTGCCCGGGGACGCGCCCGCCCTGAAGGCTCTTCGCGAGACGCCGGCCTGGACCAAGTTCACCGAGTCGATGGACAAGAGCTGGGCCGACCTCGAAGCGAAGCGGCTCGCGCCCATGCGGACTTGGGCCGAGAAGGAGCTCTTCGACGTCCGGGCCTGGGGCCAATTCATTTTCTATCCCTTCGGTGGCCCCGACTTCATGACTTCCTTCGAGCTCTTCCCCGAAGCGGAGACCTATGTTCTGCTCGGCCTCGAATTCTGCGGCCGGCTGCCCCGGCCGGACGCCTGGAAGGGAAAGCAGGCGGAAGTCTATTGGAACGGCCTCGCCAAATCGCTCGCCGACTTTTTTGATAAAAGCTATTTCATCACCAAGCACATGGACGAGACCCTCTACGGCCAGGTCGAAGGCGTCCTGCCGCTCGTCGCCGTCTTCCTGAAGCGCACGGGGAACACCATCATCGAAGTCCGGCGGCTCGAGTTCGGTCCCGGAGGTGAAGCCGTGGAGTCGCCCTATGAGACCGCCAAAAAGTCCGTTCGGCCTTATGGGATCAAGATCCGCTTCGCGACGGCGGGATCGGGGCTGACGAAGACCATCATCTATGTCTCCTGCGATCTTCAAAACAAGGTCTTTGCCAAAGAGTCGCCGTTCTACCTCTACCTCGACAAGCTCGTGGCGGCGCCCGTGACGACATATATCAAGTCGGGATCCTACCTCCTGCACTATGGGGAATTCTCGAACACCCGGGAAATGATCATGGCCAAGAGCAAGTTCATCGTCGAGGATGACACCGGCATCCCGTACAAGGCTTTCAAACCGGCGCTCTGGCAGGTCCGGCTCTACGGCGAGTACGCCAAGCCCATTCGGGATTTCTCGGGCGTCGATCAGCCCGATCTCCAAAAAGCGTATGAAGAAGGCAAAGAGGTCATCCCGAAGCTGCCTTTCCACTTGGGATATCATTGGCGGGACAGCCGGGACGCTCTGCTCCTCGTCGAGAAACGGGACGTCCCGCTTCCGGAGCCCGCGCCGAAGAAGAAATAGGGGCGGCAGCGCCGAAGAAACGCGGAGAGTCGCGGTTGCTGCTTTTTAAAGATCGGATCCTCCGCCAGTTTTGCCTCCGGCTAGGATAACAAGATAACAAGCGCGGCCCTTCCTGTGGATCTCGAGTTATGATAAAATTATTCTATAGAAGTCAATTCTGAGCGCTTTTCGGAAGGTTCTTAACTTATTGAAATCAAATGATTAAAAATGACGGGGTGCTTCTTTCGTTCGAACGCGAGCTTGTAAAGGACAGTAAAGCGGATCATCAGGCCAACATCCGTCTTTTTGAAGCAATGTTCGCCGAAGCCGTGGCTCTTGGGATCTTTCCCCCGAGTGATCCCCTCGCCGGCATCGATGTCGATTTCAGAATCGCGAAGGCGATCAACAGTGTTCGAAGCTCTTCTTGAGAAAATCGCCCGTGGACTGAGCGAGAACGGCATCCCCTATATGATCATCGGCGGCCAGGCCGTTCTGCTCTATGGAGAACCGCGGCTGACGCGGGATATCGACATCACGCTCGGCATCGGCTTTGAGCGGCTCGGCGAAATGCGGACGATCATCGACCGGCTCGGCTTGAAATGCCTCGCGAACGACGTCGAGAATTTCGTCAAGGAGACGATGGTCCTTCCCGCAGCCGAGGAAAAGAGCGGGATCCGGGTCGATTTCATCTTTTCCTTTTCCCCGTACGAAAGGCAGGCTATCGCGCGGGCGAAAAGCGTCCTTTTGGGGCAAGCCAAGATTCAGTTCGCCGCTCTCGAAGATCTTGTCATCCACAAGATCTTCGCCGGCAGACCCAGAGATATCGAGGATATCGAGAACGTCCTCATCAAGAACCCCGATTACGATTCGGGCTACATCGAGCGGTGGCTGGCGGAATTCGACGCGGGGCTGGATAAAGACTACATCCGGAGCTTTGCCGCAGTCAGGAAACGACTCAAAGCCCCATGATTGTGGGGCGCGATCTACCCCTTGGGCTTCATGTCCCGGATGGGCATCTGGAAGGTTTCGGTCGGCGGCGCAAGCGGGACTTTGGACGAAGCCAGCGGCGCGGCGCAATTCCCGCAGAATTTGGTATCCGCGGGATTATCGAAATGACACGCGGGGCATTTCATAGTCCGGGTTCCCCCTGATGGGCGCAAGAATATCACTAAGGAAAAGGGGAGTCAAACAACCCGGGCCGGGCGTCTCTCTTTGCGTGGTATCGGCTCAAGGGAAACCTTTTCCCCGCTTTTCCCGTCTTAAATAGCGAAGGCGCATTCATTGCAGGTTGTTCAGGCCTTCATAAAGCGAGTGCGGATATGAGGAAAGTATTGAAATCGCGACTCCCGGCGGCCCTTCTGGCGGCGGCGCTGCTCGCCGTCCCGGCTTTCTCCGCCCTGGCCACCAGGGACCTTTCCCAGACTACGAAGCCTCCCGTCCTCGACGGGAAGCTCGGTGCCGGCGAGTGGGACGGCGCCCTGAAGATGGACAACTTCAAGACGTTCCAGCCCGATTACGGCAAGGAGCCCAGCCAGCGGACCGAGGGCTATTTCCTCTACGACGCGGACAATTTCTACTTCGCCTTCCGCTGCTTCGACTCCGATCCGTCCAAGATCAAGGCTTCGCTCTCCAAGCGGGATGCCATGTTCTCGGACGACTTCGTGGGCATCATCATCGACACGTACAGCACCATGCAGAGCGGCTACGCCTTCCTGGTCAATCCTCTGGGCATCCAGGGGGACGGCATGATGGGGGCGAACGGCAACGTGACCGAAGATCAGGACTTCATCTGGGACAGCAAAGGCGCCATCGACGACCAAGGCTATGTCGTCGAATACCGGATCCCCCTCCAGAGCATCCGCTTCCCGGCCGGGAAGACCATCACCATGCGCCTCGGCTACTTCCGCCAATTCGTCCGGACTTCGGAGGTCGCAAGCGCGCCGCCGATCTTCGCCGACAAGGGGAGCATCATCGCCCAGACCCAGCCCATCTCCGTGACCGGCCTGCACTTCAAGCGGGTGGTCGAGCTCCTGCCGGCGGTGACCCACAGCGACAGGAGCTCTGCGTCCGAGGGCCGGCTCAAGAGGGACGAGCGGCAGACCGATCTCGGGCTGACCGGGAAAGTCGGCTTGAGCAATGACTTGACCCTGGACGCGGCCGTCAATCCCGACTTCAGCCAGGTCGAATCGGACGCCGGCCAGGTGGACATCAACCTCCGTTACGCCCTCTTTTTCCAGGAGAAGCGGCCGTTCTTCCTCGAGGGCAACGAGATCTTCCAGTTCGCCGGGAACACCGAGGAGGCGCCGCTCCTGGCCATGGTCCACACCCGGACGATCGCGGATCCGACGTACGGCTTCAAGCTGAGCGGGAAAATAGGGCTGACGAACACGTTCTCCGCCATATACGCCCGCGACTACCAGCCCGACGGCGGCTCGGACGAGCACCCCGTCTTCTCGGTCTTCCGGGTCAAGCACGCCCTCAAGGAGGATTCCTTCATCGGCGCCTTCTACACGGGGCGCGACGTGAGGGACGGCTACAATCGTGTGGCGGGCGCGGACGGGCGGATCCGCCTGAGCCCCACGGACGTCGCCTCGTTCCACCTGTTCGGATCCTTCTCCCGGAATCCCGGCGATGCGGATTCCCTCGCCGGCCACGCTCTCGGCCTGGAATACATGCACGAGGACCGGACGCTCCTGGTGGACATCGGCTACCAGGACATTTCCCAGGACTTCAGGGTGGACACGGGATT
>Ga0315286_10005418_pt1 | contig 12325 bp, 10 predicted proteins | sample YL17G10_0_MG_FD_205038 | JGI IMG/M metagenome (GOLD analysis project Ga0315286, IMG submission 205038) | Sediment microbial communities from Yellowstone Lake, YNP, Wyoming, USA - YL17G10_0 | ecosystem: Environmental > Aquatic > Freshwater > Lake > Sediment | place: USA: Wyoming | collected... | reverse complement strand
GCCCCGGCCCGCCATGTGCCGCGGCGAGCGCGATGAGCAGGTAGAAGAGCAGGTAGAAGTGGCTCTGGATGCCCCCGCTGAGCCAGACGAAGCAGGCAACGAAGACCAGATCGAGACCGATGCTGGCCAGGAGGGTGAACCGCACGCCCCGCGGCCAGCCCCAGATCACGGCGAAGAGGCCGGCTTTGTAGAGGATGAAGGCCCAGGCCAGGGCCAGGAGCTGCGCGGCATGTTCGGGCGGGTGGGGGACGAGGAAGAGCGCGATCACGCCCCCGATCATCGCCAGGGCGCGGAGAATCAGGAAGCTCCACTCCTCGGTCACCCGGGACCGATTGGCTGTCGCCCCCATACGCCCTCCACCCAGCAGGCTGCTGAAAAACCCGCTTTCGGCAGGCTGCTCAAAACGGTCCAGCTGCAAGGCGGAACGCGTAGAGCCGAGTGAGGCGTACTCCTGGTACGCCGCAGCGAGTGCTCAAGCGTTCCAACGCCGCAGATGGGCCTTTTTCAGCAGCCTGTTAGACTGTCGTGTTGACCACCCCGTCGCTCTTGAGCTTCGCGATCTGCTCCGCCGAGTAGCCGAGGAGGTCGCGCAGAACCTCGTCGGTGTGCTGGCCCAGCATCGGGGCCGGGGCGTACACCTCTCCCGGGGTCTCGGACAGCTTGAAAGGCGAGGCGGAGATCTGCATCTTCCCGACCACCGGCTGGTCGACCTCCACCAGCATCCGGCGATGCGCGATGTGGGCGTCCTCGCAGATCTGCTTCAGGTTGTTGATCGGCGAATAGGGGATGCGCTCCTTCTCGAAGATCTCGCACCACTCCGCCGCCGTCTTCTTGGCCATCTCTTTTTCCAGGATCGCCACCATCGTCTTGCGGTGGTCGCAGCGCAGGGGGTTGGTCTTGAACTCCGGGCGCTCGATCAGATCTTCGCGCCCCAGGATCTTGCAGTACTGCGCCCACAGCTTGTCGTTCCCGATGGCGGCGATCACCCACTGGCCGTCCTTGCCCTGGAACCCCTGGAACGGTGCGATGGATGGGTGGGCGCCGCCCAGCGGGCCGGGGATCTCCCCGGTGTTCACGTACCGCGCCACGGCGTTCTCCAGGACGGAGAAGAGGCTGTCCACCATGGCGATGTCGACGCACTGCCCCCGGCCGCTCCGCTCCCGGTAGCGGAGCGCAGCCAGGATGCCGATGGCCCCCTGCATGCCCGCGATGATGTCCCCGACCGAGGAGCCGACCCGACACGGCGGGCCCCCCTCGGGGCCGGTGATGCTCATCAGGCCGCTGTACGCCTGGGCCACCATGTCGTAGGCGGGGCGGCTGCCGTACTGTGGCAGCGTGTCGTGGCCGAAGCCGCAGATCGAGCAGTAGATGGCGCGGGGGTTGATCTTCTGCACGTCCTCCCAGCCGAATCCCAGCTTCTGCATGGTATCCGGCCGGAAGTTCTCCAGCACGACGTCGGAGACCCGGATCAGGTCGCGCAGGATCGCCTTGCCCTCCGCGGCCTTCAGGTTCAGGACGATGCTCTTCTTGTTGCGGTTCAGACTGATGAAGTAGCCGCTCCGGTTCTTGTCGTGACCGCCGACGAAGGGGCCGAACTCGCGGGAATCGTCCCCCTGCTCCGGCTCGATGTGGATCACCTCGGCGCCCAGATCCGCCAGGATCATGCTGGTGGTGGGAGCCGCCAGCACGTGGCTCAGATCGGCGACACGGATACCTTCCAGGGCTCTCGGCATGGGATCATCCTCCAGTGTTCGATTCCCGTCATGCACCCACACGGAAGGCCAGGGGACGCGGTCTCCTCCCGGCCATGATGGCCGCGCGGCGGCGGGCGCCGCACAACGCGGACTCGATGATGCACCGTCCTCTCCCCGCGGTCAACAGGTACCGCGTCCCCGCACGGCAATTGTCTGATCTCACGAAGTTGAAAGATACATGTGTTAGCAGCCTCCTGAAGAATCCGATTTCACTCAGGCTGCTCAAAAGGGCCCAGATGCAAGGCGGCAAGCAATGGGCGGGGTACCCACCGCAGGTGGGTCCAGGCGTACACTGGGTACGCCGCAGCGAGCGCCCGAGCAAGCGGGGTACCCAGCCGCCGGCTGGGTCCCCGCAGATGGGCCTTTTTCAGCAGCCTGCGGGGGCGCCCCTCCGCTCCTCCGGCGACCCGGGCCGGCCCGGGGTCAGCGCAGCCAAGACCGCGACGGCGGCAAAGAGGAGACCCGTGGCCAGGAACGCCGCGCGCAGCGAGAACCAGACGGCGCAGGCGGCCCCCAGGAGCGGCGCCAGCGTCCGCCCCACGGAGGTGACCGAGTTGTCGATGCCGTACACGCACCCCTCGTCCCCGCTCTGCGAGTGGCGCGCCAGCAGGGCGGAGAGGGATGGGATGAGCCCCCCGACGCTACCGCCCGCCAGGGCCTGGAGCGCCAGGAGTTGCCAGACGTCCGTCACCCAGGCCTGGGGCAGATAGGACAGCGTGGCCGCGACCCCGCACCAGAAGATCACCCGACCCTGACCGATCCGATCCCCCAGCCGCCCGAGGGAGACCGCGGCGGCGGTGCTGACCACCGACGAGGTCCCCACGATCAGCCCGGTGAGGCTGGCCGTCCGGGTGGTGCCCGGCACCAGGATCGCCACGAAGAGGGGCAACAGCGGCTCCATCGTGGCCCGCCCGGTCGCCACCAGAAAGCGCAGGCCGAGTGCCCAGTCCAGTTGCGGGTTCGAGAGCACGCGCTGCCAGTCCCGCAGGAACCCCGCACCGGCCGCACCCCGCTGTTCCGTGCGCACGAAGGGGTCCTGCACCCCCAGCCAGACCCCCACGCCGGACAGCAGCAGGATCGCCGAGGTGATCGCGAACGTGACCCGGAAACCGACCAGATCCGCCAGGACGCCACCCAGCACGGGACCGGCCGAGACCCCGCTCCACAACCCCACCTGCAAGAGCCCCATGGCGTACCCGGTCCGCTCCCGGGGGGCCACCGACGCCACCAGGGCGTTCGCCGCGGCGATGACTCCGCTCAGGAGACCCTGGACCGCCCGCAGGGCCACGAGCTGCTCTGCGCTGGTCACGAACCCCATCAAGAGGATCACCACCGCGCCGCCCAGCGTGGCCCGCAGCACCATCAACTTGCGGCCGAACCGGTCGGCGATGACCCCCCAGAAGGGAGAGGCGATCGCCATCGTGAACGCCTGGACCGAGAAGACCAGACCCGACAGGACCTCGATGCTCCAGCTGGAGGGAGAGCTGAGATGCTTGACGTACAGAGGCAGGAACGGAAAGATGATGGAGAAGGCCAGGGCAGAGATAAACTGCACACCGACCATCAGGGCCAGGGTCCGTTGCCAGGAGGGCATCTTGGGTGAATGCTCCGCGCCGTCAGAAGCCGGACCGTCGCGACCGGTCGGCCAGGCTGCGCACGCTACCACCCACGCCCGGCCCTGTCAAGCCGGCCGCGAATCCGTGCGGGATCACCCTGGTTAAGACCACCTTGCATAGACGTTCGCAATTTGATAGACAGAGTGCCTGGAACAGCTTGCCCGTAGATGCGGGACTCTGTGGGCCGAAAAGAAAACAATCTTCTCGATCGGTTGATCCTGTGTCCCTGGTGGGTGAGCGTCCTACTTGCGATGGGAGCCTTCGCCGTCCTGCCTCGGGGTCTTGGGTCTCTCGCGAGTCTTTTTCTGCTCGCCCTTGCCGGACTGTCTGCATTCTACGCCCAGCGCAAACGCTCCCTTCTGGAGCGACAGGCAGGGATTGCGACCATCCGGGAGTTATCCTGGAAGCGATTCGAAACGCTCGTGGGCGAGGCGTGCCGGCGGCAGGGATATACCATCGGGGAAAACCTGTTGGGGGGTCCTGACGGCGGGGTCGATCTCGTCCTGAAAAAGGACGGAGAGACGGTCCTCGTCCAATGCAAGCAGTGGCGAAAAGCCCAGGTCGGAGTCACTGTCGTCCGTGAGATGTATGGGGTCATGGTCGCGGAGGAAGCGGACCGCGTGATCATCGTCACGTCCGGACGGTTCACACCTGACGCCAAGGACTTCGCGAGAGAAAAACCCGTTGAGTTGGTAGATGGGGAACGCCTTGCGGCGTTGATCTCTGCCGTCCAGGACTCTCCGAGTAGGTTCCCTCGCACCCTTCCGCCACCGAGCCAACACACCAAGCCCGTATCTCCCGCCCATAAAGCCTGCCCGAAATGCGGCGCGACCATGGTCCTGCGGACGGCCAAGCGGGGTCCACCACATCCTGGCCAACAGTTCTGGGGGTGTTCCCGGTACCCTGCGTGCCGAGAGGCACTGTCCCTCAATGCGTCGACGCGCGCAACTGCGGCTTTGCCGCCGTCCTTCTCCGCCTGCTCGGCCGTAGCCTTGGCGCCGGCCTCGTTGATATCCGCGCACAGCACATGCGCTCCCGCACCCGCGAAGCAGAACGCGATGGCGCTCCCGATGCCCTGCGCGGCACCGACGACAACGGCGCTCTTGCCGTCGAGGCGGAGATCTGCGTCCATCACGCGCCGCCCCCCGCGAGCCACGGCATCTCCGCCGTGCGCCACGCCTCAAACGCCTCGATCTCATGCACGTGCTCCATGGTCAGCGCGATCTCGTCCTGCCCTTTCAGGAGCGCCTGCTTGCGGAACGGGTCCACTTCGAAGCGGCGCGTGGTGCCGTCGGGCGCGGTGAGCGTCTGGCTCCCGAGATCCACCGAGATCGTGGCCCCGGGATGCGCGTGGAGCTGGCGCCGGAGCTCCGCCACGTCGTCCGCCAGAAGCACCACCGCGAGCACCCCGTTTTTGAAGCAGTTCTCGAAGAATATGTCGCCGAAAGACGGGCCGATGACGCAGCGGAAGCCGGAGCCCATGAGCGCCCATACGGCGGCCTCGCGCGAGGAGCCGCAGCCGAAGTTCTCCGCGGTCACGAGGATCTTCCCATTCCGGTAGGGCGCCTGGTTCAGGATGAAGTCGCCGTTCTCCGACCCGTCCGAGTTGAAGCGCACGTCGTGGAAGAAGTAGGGTCCCAGGCCCGCCTCCTTGGACTTCCGGAGAAAGCGCGCCGGGATCACGCGGTCGGTGTCGATGTTCGGCAAGTCCATGGGGACCGCCCCGGCGGTGAGCGTCGTGAATGAATACATGGGTTCCTCGCTAGCCTTTGAGGGTGCGGACGTCGGTGAGCCTGCCGGTGACGGCGGCGGCAGCGGCCATTGCCGGGCTCATGAGATGCGTGCGGGCGCCCTTGCCCTGGCGCCCCTCGAAGTTGCGGTTGGAGGTGGAGGCGACGCGCTCGCCCCCGCGCGCGGTGTCGCCGTTCATCCCGACGCACATGGAACAGCCGGGCTCACGCCATTCGAAGCCCGCCGCCGTGAAGACGTCGTGGAGGCCCTCGGCCTCGGCGGCACGCTTGATGAGCCCGGAGCCCGGGACCACCCAGGCCTTCACGACAGCGCGCCGCCCTTTGACCACCGCCGCCGCGGCGCGGAGATCCTCGGTCCGGCTATTGGTGCAGGAGCCGATGAAGACCCGGTCCACCTTGATGTCCGTCAACGGCATACCGGGGCGAAGGCCCATGTAGTCGACCGCGCGCGCCATGGCCTGGCGCCGGGCCAGATCGGCCTCCCGCGCGGGATCGGGCACGCTTCCGGTAATGGGCAGCGCGTCCTGAGGGCTCGTGCCCCAGGTCACTGTTGGCGCGATGGTATTGGCGTCGAGGGTCACCTCTCGGTCGAAAACCGCGTCCGCGTCCGACGGCAAGGTTTTCCAGTACGCGAGAGCCTTGGTCCAGTTGTCTCCCTTCGGCGCATAGGGACGCCCTTCGAGGTGGCGATAGGTGAACTCATCAGGGGCAATCATGCCCGCGCGGGCGCCGGCCTCGATGGACATATTGCACACCGTCATCCGCTCCTCCATGGTCATCCCGGCGATGGCCGGCCCGGCGTACTCGATGGCATGTCCCACGCCGCCCGCAGCGCCGATCTTGGCAATGATGGCAAGGATCACGTCCTTGGCCGTGACGCCGGGCGGACGCGTGCCGATCACCGTGATCCGCATCACCTTGGGCTTCTTCTGCCAGAGGCACTGGGTCGCCAGCACATGCTCGACCTCGGTGGAGCCGATGCCGAATGCAATCGCCCCGAACGCTCCGTGGGTCGCCGTGTGAGAGTCCCCGCATACGAGGACGATGCCCGGCTGCGTCAATCCCTGCTCGGGGCCAATGACGTGCACGATGCCCTGGCGTGGGTCGCCCGGACCGAAGAGCGTCACGCCCTCCTTGCGCGTGGAACGCGTCAGGCCCTCGACCATGCCGAGGATCTCCGGATTCGCTGAAGCCTCGGACCCTGGCCCCGTCGGAACATAGTGGTCCGCCGTGGCGACCAGGCCCGCGGGCCGCATTACCGAGCGCCCCGCTCTGTGGAGACACGCAAAGGCGTGGGTCGCGCCCTCGTGGAGCAGGTGCCGGTCGATGTACAGGAGGGACTGGCCGCCCGGTCCCTCGGTCACGACGTGACGGCTCCATATCTTCTCGAACATTGTAGGCACGGCGATCTCCTCAGCGAGAGCGGAGCTTCGGATCGAGGGCGTCGCGCAAGCCATCGCCCAGCAGGCTCATGCCCAGGATGGTCAGAGCGAGCGCACCCGCGGGGAAGAGCATCATCCACGGCGCCGTCTGGAGGAAGACCCGTCCGTCGTCGAGCATATTGCCCCAGCTGGCCGCCGGCGGCGGGACACCGAGGCCAAGGAAGGACAGTGTCGCCTCCGTGCGCACGGCCTCGACGAAACTGAGCGAGACCTGCACGGCCACGGGCGCGAGGCAGTTGGGCACGATGTGGCGCCGCATGATGTAGCCGTCGGGAGCTCCCACTGCGCGCGCGGCCTGGACATAGTCGCGCTCGCGCACCTGCAGCGCTGCTGCGCGCACGACCCAGACAAGCCGTGGAATCTGCACGAGCGCGAGCGCGAGGATCATGTTCCCGAGGCCCTGCCCCAATACCGCCATCACGCTGATCGCGACGAGGATGCCGGGGAAGGACATGAAGACGTCGATCCCCCGCATGAGCAGGCTGTCCACGCGCCCGCCGTAGTATGCCGCCACCGTGCCGATGACAAGCCCCGCTGCCAGCGCCGCCACCGCCACCACGCCGCCCGTCAGCAGGGCGATCCGCGCGCCGTAAACCACGCGCGCGAAGACGTCGCGCCCGAGACGATCAGTCCCGAATGGATGCTGGGCCGACGGCGGCCGCGTGCGGGCGAGAATGTCCTGAGTCGTCGGGTCGCGGCCGACCACGGCGGGACCCACAAGGGCTGCCAGGAGGACGAAGCCCGCCAGCGTGCCCCCGACCCAGAGCAAGCGGTTGGTCATGCCCGGCGGAGCCGCGGGTCGATACCGCGGTAGAGGAGATCCACGCCCAGGTTCACGAGGACGAGGAAGGTCGAGATGAAGAGGATGGCGCCCTGGACAATCGGGTAGTCACGCTTGAGGATGCCGGTCACGAGAAAGGCGCCGAGGCCCGGCAACCCGAAGAGCGTCTCGATGACGACGGCACCCGTGAAGAGCACGCCCACGTTGAGCCCGATGAGCGTCACCACGGGGATCAGGGCATTGCGAAGGGCGTGCTTGTAGAGCACAACCCATCCCGCCAGACCCTTGGCCCGCGCCGTCCGGATGAAGTCTTCGCCGAGCACTTCGAGGAGGGTCGAGCGAGTCATGCGCGCCACGCCGGCTGCCTGGATGAGCCCATACGCGACCGCCGGCAGAGCCATGTAGCGCGCCCAGGGGATAACGCCCTGTGAGAGGGGCTCGTACCCTCGTATGGGGAAGAGCCCGGCATAGACGGAGAGCAGCAGCATGAGCAGGAGCCCCATGACAAAGCTCGGCACGCAAATGCCCGTCATGGTGACGGCCGCGAAGGCGGCCTCGCTGAGCGCATTGCGCCGCGCCGCGGCCAGTACTCCGGCCGGGATGGCGATCAGCACCGACACGAAGGTGGCGGAGAGCGCGAGCTGGAGCGAGACCGGCACCCGGTCGAGAAGGTCGCGCGCAACGGGCTCGCGCGAGAAGAGCGAGCGCCCCATATCGCCCCGAAGCAGCCGCCCGAACCAGCGCACATACTGCTCATGCACCGGCAGATCCAACCCCAGGCTCGACCGGATCTCGCGCACCTGCTCGGCCGACGCGTCGGTGCCAGCGATCAAGAGCACCGGATCGCCCGGCACCAGCCGCACGAGCACGAACACGATGCTCGCCACCACCCACCAGATCGGCACCAACGCAACCACCCGCCGCATCACGTATCCCATCTGAAGACCCGTGTTCTCACTTCTACCGGCGAATCATCATGAGCGAATCACCAAAATCGGCATCACTGCGCGATCCAGACGTTCCAGAAATAGTCGAAGTGAGGGTCGCGCACCTCGACGCCGCGGAGCTTCTTGCTGTAAGCCTCGATATGGGGCGAGTTGCCGATGACGATGAGCGGGATCTCGTCCATGATCATGGTCTGCGCCTGCGCGTAGAGCGCCTTGCGCTTCTCGAAGGCCGGCTCCTTCCGGGCCTCTTCGACCAGCTTGTCATAGACCGGATTGCTGTACATGCCCACGTGCGCGCTCGTGTGTGCGCGCGTGTAGTAGTGCTGATCCGGATCGGGGCGAAAGGCGCTGCGTGCCAGGAAGCCCAGGTCCCACGGCGGCGGCTGGTTGCGCCGGCGCGAGTATATGAGGTCAATCTGCGCGGCCTGGTCCATGTAAGAGATCTTGAGGTTGATGCCGGCCTTTGCCAGCTGCGCCTGCATCGCCTGCCCGTAGAGATCAGTGACCGTCTCCTTAGGGATGGGCATGTCGATCGGCTCGCCGTTATAGCCAATCTGCTTGAGCAGCACCTTCGCCTTCTCGAGGTCGTAGGGGTGCATCCGCGCGTGCTCGCGTGTCCGCCAGATCGCCTGGCTCTCCGGGATCATGGAGTTGTTCGCCTTGCCGGTGCCGTAGAAGACCGCGCGATTGAGATCCTCGTAGTTGAGCGCCAGCGCCATGGCCTGCCGGAACTCCTTCTTCTGCCCCCAGCCCTTGGTAAAGTTGAAGTAGATCGCCGTCCACTGCGTGCTGGGGATGGCGACCACGTCGATCCCACCGAGCTTGCGCAGCTGCTCGACCTGCTCCGGCAGTACGCTCTCGATATAGTGGACTTCACCCTGCTGGAGCGATAACAGCCGCACGTTCGCGTCCTGGATGAAGGTGAAGATGATGCCGTCGGCGTAAGCGACGCGCGCGCCGGCCATGGCCGAAGACTTCTCCGGGCGCGGGACATAGCCCTCGTGGCGGACGAACTTGAGCCACTGCCCGCGGCGGTACTCGGCCACCTTGAACGGCCCCGTGCAATTGGGCGTCGCGACACCACCCGTTTCGCGCACCTGCTTCTCGGTGCTGGAGGCCTCGACGATCTGGGTCCAGTACATCGCCAGCGCGGGAAAGAAGGCATTGCTGCGGGCGGAGAGTACGAACTGGACGGTCGAGTCGTCCGGCGTGCGGATCTCCTTGATCATGCTATAGTCCGTCTTGCGCGGCGAGACCTTGAGGATGCGCTCGAAGCTGTACTTCACGTCTGCGGCCCGGAGCGGCTGGCCGCCGTGGAACTTGACGCCGCGCCGGAGCTTGAAGGTCCACACCGTCCCGTCCGCCGAGCTCTCCCAGGAGTCGGCCAGCATCGGCGACTCCTTCGTCTCCGCGTCCCACGTGATCAGGGTCTCGCAGATCTGGTTGCGGACACGGATGGCCGGCACGTCGGTGGTGACATGCGGGTCGAGCGTGCTGGGATCGCCGTAGGTCGCGACCCTGATTTCGCCTCCGCGACGGGGAGCATCCTGCCCCCACGCGACGGGTGGGAACGCGCACAGGCATGCGAGCGACAGCCATGCGACTCGTCGGATAGCAGGCGTCATTGCCATGGTCGTCTTCCCCCTCAGCGCTTCGCGGGCTGGTGGCCCGCGGAGTCCGTGTAGTTGTCCATCTCCCCGACGGGTAGATACTCCTCATGGCGCGCGTTCAGGTGCATCTCCGTCATGGTAACGAGTCCCGCGTCCGGCAGCCCGATCAGCCACAGCGACGTGCTGTAGCCCGTCGTGGCGCGCATGAATCCTCCTATGAGCGGGGGGCGAACTTTTCTTCGATCGCGTGCCACCAATCGAAGCCGACCCTGCGGAAAATGTCCATCGGGGAGAGGACGGGCCCGTCGTGCCAGTCCGTCCCCGTCTCCTTCAGGGACGTAAGCGCGCACTCCATGGCGAGAACCGCCGCCGCCATGCACACGGCCGGGAAGATCACGATCTTGAAGCCGATCCGCTCGAGTTCCGGGATCTTCACGGCCGGGGTCTTGCCGCCCTGGACCATGTTCGCGAGGAGCGGCGCCTTGACCTCCCGCGCCACGCGCCGGATCTCGTCCTCGGTTTGCGGCGCTTCGATGAAGATCACGTCGGCGCCCGCCTCGGCGGCGCGGTTGCCGCGGTCAATGGCGTCATCGAGCGACGTGACCGCGCGCGCATCCGTCCGCGCGATGATGACGAAGTCGGGGTCGGTGCGATACTCGCTGGCGGCCCGGATCTTGTCGCAGAACTCCTGCGTGGGAATGATCTGCTTCCCGGCGATGTGACCGCACTTCTTGGGCGCGACCTGGTCCTCCATGTGCAGCCCCGCGACCCCCGCCCGCTCGTACTCACGCACGGTGCGCACCACATTGAGCACATTGCCATAGCCGGTATCGGCGTCGGCGATCACCGGCAGCGAGACGCAGGACGCGAGATGGGCGGCATGGTTCGCCATCTCGGTCAGCGTGGCGAGCCCGAGATCAGGCTGGCCCAGGTGTGAGGCGGCGGTACCCGCCCCGGTCATGTAGACACAGCGGAAGCCGGCCGCCTCGATGAGGCGCGCGGAGACGCCGTCGTAGGCACCCGGTGCGACGATGATGCCGGGCTCCTTCAGCATCTGGCGGAGGCGCGTGCTGGGACGCATGGATGGGCCCTTTCCTGGGCGCTCAGGCCCGACAGGACAGTGGTGGCGAAGCGGATTGTTCTACGATCCTCCTGGGCCGTCAATGTGGCACCGTAGCCGCGGGCATCTACCGGCGTCACGGTCTCGACGTCACGATCCGGCAGAGCGGGCCACAGAAGAGTCCCTTGTTGTACAGGTTCAACTGGACCATTTCCACAATCTTTTCGATCTCTACAGGCAAGCGCTTTCTTTGGGAGTGAGTTACAGATAAAATATAGGGAGTAGTATGTCAAGGAGAAAAATATTGATTGAGCCTCATGTAAAACCCCTAATCCGGCGAGATTAAGCGCTGGCCAGAGGTGACTCCGCAGGCTTTCCCATTTGTTTGTGTCGCTTTCCCTTGGCCGATGTCTGAGGCGTGTGCTGACGCACCAGATGCAACTCGCCCCGGTCCAGGAAGTCCCCGTGTCCGAGGATCCGGGCGTCGCGGCATCCGAGGGCGCATGGCGCGCACCGCAACCAGACGCGCTGCGGAGACCTTTTCACGTTCACTTCCGGACGCGCCTCCAACCCAGGCGTCTGCGCCCCTCGACCATCCGCGATGCCGAGCCAAGGCTGAAAGGCCAAGGCAACACAAGTGGCAACCCGATTACTGATGTCGGCCTCCACCGGGTGCGGCAAGACGGCGGCGCTCCATCGGCTTCCGCGTGAAAGAGGCGGGGCCGGTGTTCCGGGGGCGCCGGCCTTCGGGAAGATCGAGGGCATGACCGCCGTCGGCAATATTCTTGGGAATGTGCAGCGCCGCCGGGGCAAAGGGCTGTCTATTCCATCGAGGTGCGCTGATCCCCGCGGCGCCTTTTCCCGATCAGCAGCGGATGGAACATTTGGCCAATCCCCCCAGGGCCGTTTCCTTGTACCGGTCCGACATGTCCCGGCCCGTTTCCAGCATGACCTCCACCACGGCGTCGAAGTCGATCTTCTGACGCGCCGGATCCCCCGCCGAGGCGAGGAGATAGGCGTTGTAGGCATGGACGGCGCCGACGGCGTTGCGTTCGATGCAGGGGATTTGGACGAAACCGCCGATGGGATCGCAGGTGAGTCCCAGATGGTGTTCCAGGGCGATTTCGGCGGCGTTTTCCACGATACCGACTTCGCCGCCTTGGATATGGGCGATCATGGCGGCGGCCATGGACGAAGCGACGCCGATTTCCCCCTGGCAACCGACCTCGGCGCCGGAAATGCTCGCGTTGTGGCGGACCATGCCACCGATCGCCGCGGCGACCAGAAGCCCCTCCCGGAGCAAGGGCCGGGAAATCCCCATCTGTTTGGTCAGCAGGTGGACAACGCCGGGGATGATCCCGGAC
>Ga0315286_10005417_pt1 | contig 12326 bp, 11 predicted proteins | sample YL17G10_0_MG_FD_205038 | JGI IMG/M metagenome (GOLD analysis project Ga0315286, IMG submission 205038) | Sediment microbial communities from Yellowstone Lake, YNP, Wyoming, USA - YL17G10_0 | ecosystem: Environmental > Aquatic > Freshwater > Lake > Sediment | place: USA: Wyoming | collected... | reverse complement strand
TCGATATCACCGCTTTGATCGAAAAGCCGCCAACCCCGGATAATTCTATAAAATCCGATTATGAAGTTTGGCTCGCCGAAGCCAATGAGATTCCGGATCTACCAGACCCCCGAATTTGGAAGATCCAGTTTAAAAGCAACGGGACAAACCCCGAAGAAACCTTGGTCCTTGCCCAAAGCCAGTATACGCACGATACCTATATCCTTAATATCGTTTCAGGTGAGGGAGCTTCCGCGCAATCAACCCGCATGAACAGCCAATTATTTGCGGAGGCGGTGATGGGACAGGGCGGAGCCTACCAAAACGTTGAGTATTACTACAAAGATCAAACAGGCAATAAAGTGGACGTCTTAACGTATGATCAACAAAAAGGGAAATTTGTCTACACAAAACTGGATGGACAAAAAGAGGAACTCGATGGCCTTGGAATTTATTTTGGAAAAACGGAAGATCCGTCAACCGGAGGCAAACTTCTTTCCCTGGTTCCCCCGGGCGAAGATTTCTACAAAACCCTCCCCGAAGGGGCTATTGTCAACATGGAAACAAAAAAAATATTAGATGCTTCGGGTTCTCTGCTTTATCATTTTGAATACGAACGATGGCAAAAACCAGTAACTTTTGAGTCCGGCCCGAGCCTGGAGTTCTCCCCTCTTTTTCCCGCGGAATGGCACAAAGAATTTACGGGCCAGGTAGAGGGAATGGACGTCCCTATTATCATAGGACTTTCTACTGGAGCGAAGCACGATACAATCCACAACCCACCCATGTCTCTTGCAGGCGTTTGGATGACACAGGAAGGGACTAATGCCGTGGCAGATGCGTTTTTGCGCGCCGCTCATTATCGCTATACAAAAGTCATGGGTAATGACGTGACCTATGAAGAGTATTTAGACATTTTAAAAAATCAACCTCATGGTGGAGAAGTAAATCTTTTAATTACAGATAACGAATTAGGAATTGATGGTAAACACGTAAGAAGGGAAGCATTAATTGATCCAAGGCAAGGATTTTCCATGCTCATTACCGACAAAATCGACCTGAAATTCGGAGTAAAAATGAGCCCCGCAGGAAGTGTATTTTTTGGAGTAGATGGAAATGGAAGATTATTGTTTGCTTCAGATAATTTTTCACATTTTGATTTATCTAAAGAGCGAATATATCTTGGAACACAGATTCAAGATGAGGCTTTCGTCTTCAATAATTTTTCTATACTATTACATTTTGCTTCTGTTGAAAATCGTTGCATGATTAGTGGGAACAGTTGGAACGCGTGCGGCCAGGGCGTCTCCCCGCCCGAGAATCTTGGTTGGTGGCAAGCATACGTTGAGCTAACAAAAAAAATGGAAGCGAATGGGAAATGGGAAAATTCGTGGGGGCTGGTAAAATATTAAAGAAATATACTACAATGGTTGTATGGGGTCTGTCGCGCATCGATTTTTGGTGAAAATTTCCGTAATTTTTTTGGCGACCCTTGCTTTATTTATCGGGAGTTATGTTCCGCGAGTGTATGCAGATTACTGTTCGGGAACGGTAAAGTGTGGAAAGAACGTGCCCGTACAAAGGTGCAGCATCAACAGTTCGGTTACGTGTACCGGTGCTAATATAGGTGATTATTGTGTTCCGCCGTCTGCGGGAACATGCGGTGATGTCGCTCAAGAGTGCAATATCAATTTAAATACAAATCCATGTAGCTCTTTTACAGACAAAGCGTCTTGCGAGGGGATTAGGGTAGTGGATTGTGCTACTCATTGTAACCCCAGCATTGAGCAGCAGTGTACCTGGGTAGGCTGCACGACGACTGCATGGACTGATGGAGCGTGTGATGACGGGGACTGTACGCCAACACAAAGAAGACAGTATAGAACAGTTGACCCGCCAGGATGTACGAATGCAACTCAGTGTGTAGAAGATGCCACGTGCGGCGGCGGACCGATCGCTACACCGACTCCTTCCTGTACGGCGACGGATCCCGGGGTGCCTGCGCTGGCTGCGCCTCCAAGCGGAAGCGCGTATGTCGACGACACCACCGCGCCTTTGGATTGGAGCGCTCCCGCATCGTGGGGGACAGAATGTGTCGCCGGAACCCGGCAGTATCACGCATGTGTAAGCCCGACAAGCAATGCCGTCTCCTGCACAGGCGCGACACCGGCAACCGTGAATGACCCGACGAATGCCTATACGTATACCCAAAGTGTGGCGGATACGTATTATTGGAAGATACAGGCAAAAAACAAGGACGGGAACTGGGGGAACTGGTCCCCGGAAAGAAATTTTTCAATGTGTTTTACATCAAACCCTCTGGTGCCCACTCTTGTGTCCCCCGTAAACGGAGCTGCGTTTGTAAACACGTCCTCTGTGTGGCTGAATTGGGATAATCTTGCACCTGCATCAGTCTGGGGAATAGAATGCGGCGGGGCGTTGGCGCGGCAGTATAACGTGTGTGCGGGGACAAACAGCATCGATCCGTGCGTCGGCGGGACGTCCGTAAATGTCACGGCGAGCGGATATACGTATGCCGGTATCGTGCAAAATAAGCCAACATATTATTGGAAAGTGCGGGCCATGAATGCGCACGGGAACTGGGGGAACTGGTCCGCAATACGGAATTTTACCGTGAGTTGGAGCGGGACGATTACTGCCCGGGCCGTGCAGGTGGATCCCACCGACACCTCCTGTGTGGCCATCCGCAAGTCCCCAATTGGGTTAGACGGCACCGTGCATCAGTTTACCGTAGCCCCGCCGGACCCTCTGACCCAAAGTGGAAACACCTATGTTACCTTTGCCAATGCCGTGCCCGGTCCGTACGTGATTATGCCGGACCCGCCCGACGGGTACGTAGTTGCCAGATATTGTTGGCAAAGGACAACTGCCCCAACTACCGGTGAAACTCAATCAGCAGTTTTGTCGTCCGGCGATACGTTAACGTGGGACGTGGGATACACGCTGGGTACGCCCTGAGCTCAGGCGCAGGGCGGTGATGTGTATGCCTCCGCGACGCTGAAATCCTTTGTGCCGGGGTCCGAGACGTTTATTGTAAACGGCGCGGGCGGATACCCCGGAGTCGCGACATACCATGGGACGGTTGATTTTAACGCAGGAGCCGGTAAGGGGCTGACGCATGTAAGCAGCACCAACTGGCTGGTGAAAGATGCGGGGCCTGCCACGGACTTTTACCAGCTGATGTACCAGCAAGGAAATCCATTTCACGCCATGATGAATTAACCCCTTGTTTCAAAGTCTTGGGTTCAATAATTATTCAAAACAATTCTCCAACACCCCACCAGTCTGCAATTGGGCAAAAGGGTGGTTTTAGGGTAAGATTCTCCGTGTAGAATTCCTTCCCCAGGAGAAGCCCATGCACGCCAGACGCGCCCTGCTCTACGTACCCGGCGATGACCGCCATAAAATTGAGAAAGCCCTTACCCTGGAGGTGGACTGCATTTGCCTCGACCTGGAGGACGGCGTGGCTGCCAGCCGAAAACTGGAGGCACGCAGTAATATTGTCAGCGCTTTGCAAGAACTGGATTTTGATCTTGCCGAGAAGCTGGTGCGCATCAACCCGGTTGGTTCCGGCCTGGAAGCGGAAGAGCTTTCCGCCGTGCTGTCCGCCCATCCCGATGGCATCGTCATCCCCAAGGTGGAGAACGCCGGGCAGGTGACCTGGGTCAGCGAACGGATCGAGTCGGTCGAGCTCTCACGGGGCTGGCCGCTCCATTCCATCCGCCTGGTCGTGGATGTGGAAACCGCCCGTGGCATCCTCAATCTGAACGAGATCGCCTCCCAGCCCCGCCTGGATGCCATCATTTTCGGCGCCGAGGATTTCTCCGCGGATATCGGTGCCACTCGCACGCCCGAGGCCTGGGAGGTCTTCCACGCCCGCAGCGCTGTGGTCATTGCTGCAGCTGCCTATGGGCTGCAGGCTATCGATATGGTTTGCATCGATTTTAAGGACATGGATAACCTTCGCCGGGAGGCGGCTTTTGGTGCACAGTTGGGCTTCAGCGGCAAACAGGTCATCCATCCCAACCAGGTCACCACGGTCCAGCAGGCGTTTACTCCCGACCCGGCTGCAGTTGCGCATGCCCGGCGTATCATCGATTCGTTTGAAGCCAGCCTGAAAGAGGGTAAAGGTGCTTTTGCACTGGATGGGGACAAGATGATCGATATGCCGCTGGTCAAGGCTGCCCGCTCCGTGCTCCTGCGCCTCGGAGCTTCTCAGAAGAGCTCCTGATGGATTTGGCGAACATCTCCCTTTTATTTGGCCTGGTCAGCGCGTTCACCTGGGGCGTAGCTGATTTCACCGGCGGTTTGATGGCCAAACGCACCAGCGTCTATGGCATCCTCATCATCGGGCACCTGGGCAGCCTCATCCTGCTGATCATTTCTGCGCTTCTCTTCAGAGAACCCCTTCCACCCCTGCAGGACTGGTTGATTGGCATGCTGACCGGTATCGCCGGGGCGATTGGCTTGATTCTCTTGTATCGTTCCCTGGCTGAAGGGCAGATGAGTCTGGCCTCTCCGGTGGCTGGCCTGGTGGGTGCTGCCATCCCGGTTCTGGTTGGCTTGTTTTCCGATGGTCTGCCTGCTCCGCGTACCCTGCTGGGTTTCGCATTGGCACTAGCTGCCATCTGGTTGATCGCCCAGACCGGTCGGATCAATCTGGCTGGCATCTTCAAGAAACTGCTCATCCCTTCCCTGGCTGGTCTTTCATTTGGATTCTTTTTTATAGGTCTCCACCTGGCCAGTGACACAGCTGTGCTCTGGCCGTTGGTGGCCACCCGCCTTGGTTCGATCCCGAGTGTGCTCTTGTTCTGCACGCTGAGGCGCCTGGACTGGCTGCCGGAACGCCGCCATTGGAAGAATATCAGCCTGATCAGCGTGCTCGACACGGCTGGCAACCTGTTCTACATGCTGGCTGCCCGCTTTGGTCGCATGGATATGGCAGCTGTCATTAGTTCCCTTTATCCCGGTTCAACCGTCGCCCTGGCACGGATCATTTTAAAAGAAAAGATCACGACCACTCAAATGATCGGCGTTTTGTTGGCGCTGGTTGCCCTGATTTTCATTTCCACGTAACGAACTTCTCCGCAACCCAATCCGTCCGGCGGGTTAAATAAGATATAACTTCATCACAGGAGCCGCAGCATGCTAAAAAAGTTGACCCGCCGGGACAAATGGATGTATGGAGTCGGGGATGTCGGCTTCAGCCTGACCTACACCATCATTGCCGTATTTTTCATTAAATTCTTAACCGATGTGATCGGATTGTCCATGCCCATGGCTGCTCTGGCCATCTTCATCGGCAAGACCGCCGATTATTTCAATGATCCCATCATCGGCTATATCTCAGACCGTACGCGTTCGCGTTGGGGGCGCCGGCGTCCATTCCTTCTGTTTGGAGCGCTTCCTTTTGCCATTTTTTACATCCTCTTATGGTGGCATCCACCGTTGCAAAACCCGGCTGCCCTGGTGGCTTACTATGCAGTGGCGTTCATTGCCTTTGATACTGCTGCCACCTTCGCTTACATGCCTTACTTTGCCCTCACCCCCGAGCTGACCTCGGATTACGATGAGCGTACCTCGCTCACCACAACCCGCATGTTCTTTTCCATCCTGGGAGGCCTGCTGGCTTTCACTCTTCCATTTTTCATCGTGCAAGCCTTCCGGCCTGAAAATTCCAGTCAGTTTCTCTTGATGGGTGCTGTTTTTGGTTTCGCTTCTGCCATCCCACTGATACTGGTCTTTATTGGGACGAAGGAGCGCAGGGAGTTCAGCGAAATGAAACAACCGGGCATTCGCGAATCCATCCGTGCAGCCTTGAAGAACAGGCCTTTCGTCTTTGGTCTGGTCATCTATCTCTTCACCATGGTCTCCATGGATATTCTGCAAATGATCCTTCTGTACTACATTCAGTGGGTTGTCCGACGGGAAGCGCAGTCTGACCTGATCATGGGCACCATTTTCGTGGTGGCTTTGCTGGCTTTGCCACTGTGGGAATTTGTCTCCAGGAAGATGAACAAACGTTATGCCTACATCACCGGCATTTCTTTCTGGGCAGTCGTTCAACTGTTGCTCATCACCCTCGGACCATCTTCCCCCATGCCCCTGCTCATGTTCCTGTGTGTCCTGGCTGGCATCGGGGTCTCCGCTGCCCATGTCCTGCCCTGGTCCATCCTGCCGGATGCCATCGAATGGGATGAGATGAAGACCGGGGAACGTCATGAGGGCATGTTCTACAGCCTGATCACCCTGGCTTCCAAGGTCGCCTCCTCCATTGCCCTCCCGCTGGCCATGTTGGTATTGTCTGCCAGTGGGTATGTCTCTCGGAGCCTTACCCAGCCCACCAGTGCCATCACCGGTATCCGTATTGTGACCGGTCCCATCCCGGCTGTCTTGTTGTGTACGGGCATCCTGTTCGCCTATTTGTACCCGCTTGGACGGGAAAACTACTCCGAGATCGCCAAAGAGCTGGAAGCCCGCCGTGCTGCCAAAAAAGCCGGGGAGGTCTAATGGACCGTATCGAGATCAAACCTGCCAGGTCGCGCCGTGAAAAAAATATTTTCCTGACCTTTTCCTACCGCATCTACAAGGGCGATCCCCTCTGGGTGCCGCCGCTGCTTTCCGAGCGCCGTAAGCTGATCGACCCCCGGCGCGGCAAGTTCTTCCAGGATGGCTATGCAGACCTGTTTATCGCCTGGAAAGATGGCAAACCGGCAGGCACCATCTCCTGTGCTGAAGACCAGACAGCTACCCGCACCCACGGTTTTGGTGAAAGTAACATTGGCTTCTTCGAATGCATAAATGATTTCACAGTGGCAGAGGCGCTCTTTACCCATGCCGAAAACTGGTCCCATCAGCATGGATTGAAACGTATCCTCGGCACCTTTAACTTGGACCGGGAGGAATCGCGCGGCATCCTGATAGAGGGACGCGATCGCCCACCTGCAGTGTACTGTGGACACAACCCGTCCTATTACCCGGTTTTTTTCGAACGTTTCGGTTTTTCAAAATGGGGCGAGGACGGACTGGCCTACGCCATCAATGTCAACCTGGATACCCCCGAGATCCAGCACATGGCTCGACTAGCGGAGAAGATCCGCAAGCGCAAGAACATCACCATCCGCAGCGCCAACCTGAAAGATTACGAAGGTGAGATCGACCGCATTCTCAACCTGCAGAATCGCGGTCTGGCACACATGGCTGACTATGTCCCTTACACTCGGGCTTCCATCGAGGCTATGGTGCTACCCATGCTGGAAGTGGTTGACCCCGACCTGGTGCTCTTCGCTGAGATCGATGGGCAGGCAGTCGGCTGGTTCCCGGGAATCCCCAACTTGAATGAGGTCTTCATCCATCTGAATGGGTTGCGTTATCCGTGGGATTACCTGCGCCTGCTGAAATATGCCCGTTATAAACCCGCCAGTATCTCCATTAAAAGTATCGTGGTTCCACCGGAATACTGGGATACGGGTGTCGGTGTGCTGCTCTTTGACGAAATGGCGCATCGCCTGGCTGCCAGGGGATACAAATGGGCTGACCTGTCTCTCACCGGTGAAGACAACACCGATACCTTCCCCCTCGCCCACCGCATGGGCGCAAAGATCTACAAGCGCTACCGTTTCTATGTGAAGGAAGTTCAATAAGTAGGTTGGGTTGACATTTGTCCCCGACAGGGGAGCAGGTCAACCATAAACCAACCTGTTCCAAAGCCCACCGTACCCGTCCGTAGGACACCAGCAGGGTGAAGAGTGAAACCCAACATTCGGATTTTCGTTGGCTTTTGCATGCTCCCCCCCACACCCGTGAATTAAGCGGTTTCTGTTTTTGGCATCAGCAGGATGAATGCGAGGAACAGCAGGAATGTGAGCAGCGCAGAGATCCACATGAAAACGCTTCTCAGGTCATGGAACACAATGAAAACAAGGATCGTCAGGGTTACCAACCCGTTGTCAACAACCGCTGCCTTGAGTATGGCAACATTGTGGACGGGGTCTTTAAAGGCATACCAGTAAGCCACCCCGAAAGCCATAACAACCGCACCGAACAGCCTCATGTAAAGCGGGTCGTCTGGCATGGGCACACCCAGGAGCTTAAAGAAAGACAGGGGAGCCAGAAGAACCGGCAAACCCCATGCAAAAATAATGAGCGCGATCTTGATGACCAGGATCCGCTTGAGCCAATTGAGCTTTCTATTGTCAGACATTGGACAGCCTCCTTTTAAAGTACATAGACAACCGATTGATGGGTTTCGGGCTACCCCCACCTAGCCTCTCCCATTTTCGAAGAGTGAAAATGGCGGTAGTCTGCGGGGTTTGCTGCGCGATGGTGCCGGCGCAGGTCCCTGTTTCTTTTTCTGGGAGAGGCAGAGGGGGTTGATTTTGGCGCACCCTGGCGGGGTTGCTTCTCTAACAACACTCCCTTTTCATTTTTTCCGTCAACGTCTTTTTGGCTTTGCGCGCCTTCTGAAATTCTTTCCACAAACTCCTGAGTTCCCTGTCTGAAATTTCACCCTTTGCACCGATCATATTACACAGATCTTCGAACCATTCTTTAAAGTTCTCAAAAGAATCTTCCTCCGGTCGGGTAAAGATCATGTTTGTCTTTTCTTCCTCATCCATCGGTACCTCTGTTAAAATATCCCGCATAGTTGGTGATCTTTTCCTCCAGCCTCGCTGCCAGGTATGCATTGGAGTCTTTCAAAGCCTCATGGATCTCCCGGGCGTCAGCATGGTATTTTCTAATTTCTTCCTTCGTCCAATCTGCCGGGGGTGGCTGCAGGTTGCTGATCCGATCGGCAAGTTTTACCATCCAGATCTCATATGGTTGTTCACGGATCCGTATAAGGCTGTCGGCCAGTTGTTTTTCCTTTTCCATATTCTTGTTTTTAGTCAAGGCTTTGACCCCGGTCGCTACTTGCATCCCGAATGACTCCTCAATATCTTCAAAACATTTTTTTGTATCTTCAATAACATCATGCAGTAAAGCGCACTGGATCGCCAGATCGCCATCCATTTCTTTTTGGACAATGAGCGCGGCCATGACCTCCATGCACACAAAACTGACATGTATCATATAGGGCAGGTCGGTTCCAGGGAAGAGTTGTCCCAGGTGGGCTTCAGAAGCGAACCGGTATGCTTTAATATACGTTTCTTGGGACCAATTTGCCACCATCGAATAATCCTCCCACTTGAAATCTTATTTCCTGATATGAGTTCGTTGCTATCTTAATTTTACATCTCTTTGCCCCTCATGTCCTGAGCCCTTTCTCCGGGATTGCGTCCGTGCGTTGGTTATTTTCCAAAATAGAATTGTCAGCAATGACTAATTAACTATATAATTATTTATATATTAAGGAGCATAAAATGCCCAGATACAAGATCATCGCCAACCCCACCGCCGGACATGGCAAAGCTGCCGGTGCCATCCCTGAGATCGAACGCCAACTTACCGAACTTGGTCTCGATTATGAACTGGTCCAGACCAAACAGAAAGGGGACGGCATCCAGCTGGCGACCCAGGCTGCCCTGGCCGGGTTCGATGTGGTCGTGGCTGTCGGGGGTGACGGTACGGTCAACGAGGTGCTCAATGGGCTGATGCAAGCCCAGAAAGAAGGCAAACATGCTGTCCTGGGAGTCATTTGCGCCGGTCGCGGCAATGACTTTGCCGCCGGTCCCGGCATCCCGGAAGATCTCAGCGGCGGTTGCCAGGCCCTCAAAGCGGACCATCGCCAGTGGATCGACATCGGCAAGGTGACCGGTGGCGTCTACCCCCAGGGGAGATATTTTGCCAACAATGTCGGCGTCGGTTTCGATGCCATCGGTACCATTGAGGTTGCCAAGCTGCCGCAGTGGGGCATGCTCAGCTTCATGATCGCCATCGTCAAGACCATTTTCCTGTACTACAAAGGTCCGGTCATCAAGATCGACTATGACGATCAGACCCTCACCACGGACACGCTCATGTTCCTGACCATGAATGGTCGGCGCATGGGTAATGGCTTCCAAATGGCTCCCGATTCCCGCATGGATGACGGCCTTTTCGACCTCGTCCTTGCCCGCCAGGTCAGTCGCCTGCGCATTTTCAGCCTGATCCCACATTTCATGAAAGGCACGCAGGGCACGCAGCCTGAGATCAGCACCATGCGTGCTGCCAGGCTCAGCATCACCGCCGTAAAGGGCACCCTGCCCGCCCAGAGTGACGGTGAGATATTGTGCGTGGACGGCACCCGCCTGGATATCGAGATCCTGCCCCACCAGGTCGAAGTGGTATGCGCCTCGAAAATAGGCTGAGTCTTTCCCAGGTCATTGTGGCGGGTTTCCTGCGTGGGTTAACTGCCCTCATGTTCCGTGTGGATGCCCGACAGTTGAAAAAGGTCCCAGCTCACGGACCCTTGATCATTCTCGCCAACCACGTCCACATCCCGGAGATCCCCACCCTCTACACCCGCCTGCTGCCGCGCCAGGTGCGCGGCATGGTCATGGCTGAGCATGTCGAGAACAAACACAAGATCGTCGGTCGCATTTTGAACTTGTTCGGTTCCATTCCGGTCCACCGTGGCGAAGCGGACCTGGCAGCCCTGCGCACCGGTCTGCAGACCCTGGCGGATGGCAAGATCCTCCTGCTCGATCCCGAAGGTACACGCAGCCACAACGGCTGCCTGCAAAAAGGACGTGCCGGTGCCATCCTGATCGCCCTCAAAAGCGGGGCTCCCCTTATGCCGGTAGTGCACTACGGCAGCGAGGACTACCAGGCCAACCTTCGCCGCCTGCGCCGCACCAAATTAACCTTCGTGGTGGGTCAACCTTTTCGCCTCAAGATCATGGCTAGACCCGTCACCGGGGCGTTGCGCCAGCAGATCACCGATGAGGTCATGTTCCAGCTCGCTCGCCTGCTCCCACCCCAGTATCGCGGCGTGTATGCAGACTTGAACACTGCCAGCCAGGATTTTCTGGTCTTTGAATAGAAGCCAACACTTGGAATCTCTAAAATTATCCGGTCAGGTTGCCATTGTGACCGGCGCGACTTCTGGAATCAGCAAAGGAACCGCCCTGTTCTTCGCCAGTGCGGACGAGATCGTTCGCGCCGTCCTCTTCCTGGCCAGCGATGATTCCTCATTCGTCACCGGCACAACCCTGCTGGTGGACGGGGGTAATACTGCCCATTAGATCCTTCCCGCCGTCATTGCAACCATATCATTTTTTTGGTCTACCTGTATAATCTTTAGTAAACCACCAATAATCTGCCCTTATCAACTGGAGGGATTTATGACCCGCAAGATATTTTTCCTGGTCTGTGTACTGACATTAAGTTCAATTCTTGTGGCTTGTTCTCTTTCTTCGAAAGGATCGCAAAGTCCGCAAGGGGTGCCAACCACAGCTCCCACACAGACACCCAGCACTCCTTCCAGCAACAATCTGATCGAAGCAGCCCTGGCAAAGGGTGAGATCTCCACTGAATCCGCCCTGGTCTACAAGGTTTTTGCACAGTTTTCAGACCCGCGCCTGCCGTCCATGTATCAGGGCAGCGCCAACCTCGGAACGGATAGTCACATTATCGACTACCTCCAGGCACAATTCTCGAGTTTATCACCTGAAGCACAGGATGTTTTGATGCCTTTCCTTGTCCCCCCGATCTACAAAGGCAGCTGGGCAGACCTGGCTGGACAGCCGCTGGCAGCTTATATCCCCTTGGCTCCAGGTAAAACACTGACCCCAACCTTGCCGTTCGATCCCAACCTGCCTCCTGATCCAAACCTGCCGCCTGACCCAAACTTGCCGCCTGACCCGGGCCGGGAAGGTGCTCAAGATACCCCCTTTAAGAAACCTCTCCCATGTAACGAGATCAATACGAAGGAGTGGGATTACAAGACTGGCTTGCATTCTCCTGTTCGCTTCTGGTGGCTAAAGGATCAACCGGGAGATTCAGTCGTTGTGGATCGCATGCTCGTGGCCATGGATGATGACATCTGGCCCAAGCTGACCGGGCTGATGGGTAAAATTCCAGTTCCGGATGGAAATGTCCAATGCAATGGGGGTAGTCCTGATTTTGACATTTATGTCACACCTGATGTTGCCCGCAGTTCAGCTCCGTCCATTTCTCCGCCGGGGTGCAGGGAAACCCCCAGCTACATTTTATTAAACCCCGGAGTAAGTGATGCCATCCTGGCCCATGAATTTATGCATGCCATCCAGTGGTCGTACAACACTTCTGTTGATTGTATGTATCCCGGCAATTATGCCTGGCTGGCCGAAGCCACCGCCTCCTGGGCTCAGAACTATGTTTATCCACAGGATAATGAAGAACAAAGCTATGTGCCCTGGTTCTAT
>Ga0315286_10005416_pt1 | contig 12326 bp, 11 predicted proteins | sample YL17G10_0_MG_FD_205038 | JGI IMG/M metagenome (GOLD analysis project Ga0315286, IMG submission 205038) | Sediment microbial communities from Yellowstone Lake, YNP, Wyoming, USA - YL17G10_0 | ecosystem: Environmental > Aquatic > Freshwater > Lake > Sediment | place: USA: Wyoming | collected... | reverse complement strand
GCGATCGCCGCGTCGCCCGCGAGCGACGGCGGCGAAAAGACCCGTCGCGGGGACAGAAGGACGAAGTCGTCGGCGGGAAAGGAGCGCCGCCACGCCGGGAGGAGCCCTCCGAGGACCCGTCCGGCGCCCGTCGGACGCTCCTCGAACGGACGAGCGTCGACGGCGATTCGCATTCGCCGGCATTATTCCCTATACTCCGCGGTCCGCCTCGGGGAGGGCCGAATCCATGGATCTCGATCTCGAGAAGGCTCTCGACGAGCCCCTTGATCTTTCTCAGCAGTTCGACCTTACGGGCGAACGACTCGAGCGCGACGAGCTCCTCTCGCTCTCTCCGGTCCGGTTCTCCGGCCGTCTCCGGCGTGCCGAGCCGGGCTTCGTCCTGGAGGGACGCCTCGAGTTCGAGGGGACGGTCTCCTGCGCCCGCTGTTTGAAGCCGGTTCCGTTCCGGCGCTCGGGCCCGGTGTCGTGGGTCTTCGCCCCGGCGTACGAGCGGCATCAGCCGGCGGTGGCGGGAGACGAGGAGGTGGAGCTCCAGGCGACGGACCTCGACATCGTCTTCTACGACGACTTCACGGTCCCGTTCGACCCGCTCATCGAGGAGCAGCTGCAGCTCGAGATCCCGATTCGCGCGCTCTGCCGCGAGGACTGCCGGGGGCTCTGCCCGATCTGCGGGTCCGACCGGAACGACGCCCCGTGTGACTGCGCCTCGCCGAACGATGACCGCTGGACCGCCTTGAAGGCGCTCCGGCCCAGAGATTCCGACGCCTGAGCCAGGAGAGTTTCGATGCCGAATCCCAAGCACCGACACAGCAAGACGCGCCGCGACATGCGTCGCGCCCACGACTTCATCAAGCCGAAGCAGACCTCGGTCTGCCCGAAGTGCGGCGTCGCCAAGCTGCCTCACCGCGTCTGCCCGTCCTGCGGCTTCTACAAGGGGCGCGAGGTGATGGCGGGGACCGAGTCGGAGTAACGGAAGACAGGGCGGTCCGCCGCTCATGACGATCGCCGTCGACGCCATGGGCGGCGACCACGCGCCCGGCGCCGTCGTCGAGGGCGCGGTCGCCGCCGCCGTGGAGCTCGGGCTCGACATCCTCCTCGTCGGCCGCCGGCGGGAGATCGAATCGGAGCTCCGGCGCCTCGCCTATTCGGGAAGCCGCATCTCCCTCGTGGAGGCCGACGAGGTCGTCGCGTTCGACGAGCCGTCCATCACCCCGATCCGGAAGAAACGCCGGGCCTCCGTCCGCGTCGCGGCCGAGTGCGTCCGGAGCGGCCGGGCCCGCGGGATGTTCACCGCCGGACACACGGGCGCCGCGATGGTCGTCGCGAAGATGATCATGGGCGTCCTCGACGGGATCGACCGGCCGGCGCTCGCGGCCGTCCTCCCCGGCCTCGGGAGAAAGCGCGTCCTTTTGGACGTGGGCGCGAACGTGACCTGCCGCCCCGAGCATTACCGCGAGTTCGCCCTCATGGGCCATTTCTACGCGCAGGAGGCCCTCGGGGTCGCGAAGCCGAAGATCGGCCTGATGTCGGTCGGCGAGGAGGAAGGGAAGGGGACCGACACGACGCGCGAGGTCTTCAGCCTCCTGAAGGCGTCCGGCCTCCAGTTCGTCGGAAACGTCGAAGGGCGGGACGTCTACTCGGGCGACGTCGACGTCATCGTGACGGACGGCTTCACGGGGAACGTGATTCTCAAGGTCTCAGAGAGCCTCGCCCACATGGTCGAGGAGGCGCTCAAGCAGGAGATCACCCGGAGTCTCCAGGCCTCGATGGGCTATCTGCTCTCGAAGGACGCCTTTCGCTCCTTCAAGAAGCGCCTCGACTACAGCGAGGTCGGCGGAGCGCCGCTCCTCGGCGTGAACGGCGCCTGCCTCATCGGGCACGGGCGCTCCACGGCGAAGGCGGTCCGGAACGCCATCCGCGCCGCGCACGACTTCGCGGCGCACGGCATTGCCGAGAAGATCCGGGTCAAGGCGCTCGAGTTCGCGCCCGAGCGGCTCAGCCGCTAACATCCGGACTTTCGGGCCAAGGGGGGACCGATGTTTCATGCCACGATCGCGGGCACCGGCGCGGCCGTCCCCGCACGCATCCTGACGAACGCCGACCTCGCGAAGATCGTCGACACGAACGACGAATGGATCACGACCCGGACGGGAATCCGCGAGCGACGGATGGCGGAAGAGGGGGAAGTCCTCTCGGACTTCGCCGTGGCCGCGGCGAAGAAGGCGCTCGAGGCGGCGGAGGTCCTTCCCCGCGAGCTCGACGCCATCATCCTCGCCACCGTCTCTCCCGACCAGCTCGTTCCGTCGGCGGCCTGCCTCGTCCAGCAGAAGCTCGGGGCGAAGAAGGCGGCGGCGTGGGACCAGAACGCCGGGTGCTCCGGCTGGCTCTACGGCCTCCACGTGGCCGACGGCCTCATCCAGTCGGCCAAGGCGAAAAACATCCTCCTCGTCGGCGCCGAGTTCCTGACGCGATTCACGGACTACACGGACCGCGCGACCTGCATCCTGTTCGGCGACGGCGCCGGGGCCACCGTCCTCAAGGCGACGAAAGCGGACCACGGCGTCCTCGCCACGACGATCCGCTGCGACGGCGAAGGGGCGCAGTACATCTCGATGCCCGGCGGCGGGTCGAGCTTCCCGCCGACGCGGCCGGAGACGCTGGAAGGCCGGCTCCCCTTCATCAAGATGATGGGGGGCGAGACCTTCAAGACGGGTGTCCGCGCCATGACGGAGGTCTGCCGCGAGGTCCTGAACGAAAGCGGCTTTGTGGCCGCCGACGTCCAGTGGCTGATTCCCCACCAGGCCAACGACCGGATCATCCGGGCCGTCGGCGAGCGGCTGGAGATCCCGCCGGACCGCTGCGTCGTGAACATCTCCCGCTACGGGAACACCAGCGCGGCCTCCATCCCGATCGCCCTCGACGAATACGTCCACGAGGGGCGGATCAAGCGGGGCGACCTGATCCTCTTCGTCGCCTTCGGTGCCGGTCTCACGTGGGGCGCCGCGCTCGTCCGATGGTGACGGGGGGCGCGCTCCTCTTCCCCGGGCAGGGGTCGCAGTTCGCCGGCATGGGGAAGGACCTCGCCGAGCGCCATGCGGAGGCCCGGGCCGTCTACGAACGGGCCGACGCCGCGCTCGCGCCGCTCGGCCTGTCGATCTCCCGGCTCTCGTTCGAGGGGAGCGACGAGGAGCTGAAGCAGACGGCGGTGACCCAACCGGCGATCCTGACCCATTCGATCGCCGTGTGGGAGGTCCTGAAAGCGCGGGGCGTCGCGCCGGCGGTGACGGCCGGGCACTCGCTCGGCGAGTACTCGGCGCTCGTGGCGGCCGGCGCGCTGACGCTGGAGGACGCCGTCGTTCTCGTCCGGCGCCGGGGCCTCTTCATGCAGGAGGCGGTGCCGGTCGGCGAGGGCGCCATGTCCGCCGTGATCGGCCTCGCCCCGGAGGAGGTGGCCTCGGCATGCGCCGAGGCCGCCGCGGCCGTCGGCGAAACCTGCGCCCCGGCGAACTACAACTCGCCCGAGCAAACCGTCATCGCGGGGACGGCCGGCGCCGTCGCGAAGGCGGCGGAGATCCTCAAGGCGAGGGGGGCCAAGCGGGTCCTCCCTCTCTCCGTCTCCGCGCCGTTCCACTGCGCCCTGATGAAGCCGGCGGAGAAGAGGCTGGCGCCGTTCCTCGACGCGACGAGATTCTCGCCCCCGGCCTTTCCCGTCGTGACGAACGTCGACGCGGCGCCGAACGCCGACGGGGCGGGCGCGCGCGAGGCGCTCAAGCGGCAGATCTGTTCGCCGGTCCGTTGGGTCGAGACGGTCCGTTTTCTCTCCGGGGCCGCCCCGGCGGCGATCGAATGCGGGCCGGGAGCGGTGCTCGCCGGCCTCGCGAAGCGGATCGCGAAGGACTGGCCGGTGACGGCGACGTCGGACGCGGCCGGAATCGAGAAGCTCATCGCGGGCTCGTGAGGAGCCGCCGGCTTGCCTGATATCGTCCCGTCGCCTCGGAGGACCGACATGGCGTGTTCGATTTCGCTGGATGGAAAGATCGCCCTCGTCACGGGCGGCTCGCAGGGGATCGGCGAGGCGATCTCGAAGCGTCTCGGGGCGGCCGGAGCGCACGTCGCCGTTGCGGCCCGGACCGAGGAGAAGGCCCGTGCCGTGGCGGAGGCCATCGTGGAGGGCGGCGGCTCGGCCGAGGCGATCCGGATGGACGTGACGGAGCCGGCCTCGGTCACGTCCGGCGTGAAGGCCCTCGTCGAGAAGCACGGGAAGCTCGACATCCTCGTCAACAACGCCGGCGTGACCGACGACGGCCTGATTCTCCGGATGGGAAAGGACGCCTGGGACCGCGTCCTCGCCACGGACCTGACCGGCGTCTTCCTCGTCGCGCAGGAGGCCGCCAAGGTCATGGTGCGGAAGAAGGTCGCCGGCCGGATCGTCAACATCACCTCGGTGGTCGGCCTCATGGGGAACGCGGGCCAGACGAACTACGCCGCCGCGAAGGCCGGTGTCGTCGGCTTCACGAAAGCCCTGGCCCGCGAGATCGGCTCGCGGGGGATCACCGTCAACGCCGTCGCCCCGGGGTTCGTCGCAACGGCGATGACGGACGTCCTCCCGCCCGAGGCGAAGGAGGCCCTGGTGAAGCAGATCGTTCTCGGCCGCCTGGGGACGCCCGAGGACGTGGCCGACGCGGTCCTCTACCTGGCGTCGGATCTCGGCGCGTACGTCACGGGTACATGCCTCAACGTGAGCGGCGGGCTTTACATCGGGTAGACTCGCCGCCGGACTGGAAAAAAGCGCCGGAGGTGGCGGTTCTTTGAGGACGCCGGCCCCGGAATCTGAACGGAGGAGTCTGATGTCGAACTCGGTTGAAGAGAAGGTCAAGGGCATCATCGTGGAGCAGCTGGGCGTGCAGGCCGAGGAGGTCAAGCCCGACGCCTCCTTCGTCGATGATCTCGGCGCCGATTCCCTCGACACGGTCGAGCTCGTCATGGCCTTCGAGGAGGCGTTCGGCATCGAAATTCCCGACGAGGACGCCGAGAAGATCCAGAAGGTCAAGGACGCCATCGCCTACATCGAGAGCAAGGCGAAGTCGGCCTGAGCCTCCCGCCCCGATGTCCGCTCCTCTTCTCGACGGGCGGGGCCGCCGGCGGGTCGCCGTCACCGGAATCGGCCTCGTCTCCCCGGTCGGCCTGACGACCCGCGAGACCTGGGACAGCCTCCTCGCGGGCCGTTCGGGCGCCGGCCCCATCACCCGTTTCGACGCGACGGACTACACCTGCCGCATCGCGGCGGAAGTGAAGGGTTTCGAGCCGGAGAAGTTCTTCGAGAAGAAGGAAATCAAGAAGTTCGATACGTTCGTCCATTACGCCGTCGCGGCCGCGAAGGAGGCCCTGGCCGACTCCGGCGTCGTCATCGACGAGTCGAACGCGGAGAGCGTGGGCGTCTGCATCGGCGCCGGGATCGGCGGCCTGCCCCTCATCGAGGAGATGCACAAGACGGTCCTCGAGAAGGGACCCCGCCGCATCAGCCCGTTCTTCATTCCGGGCCTCATCGTCAACATGCCGGCCGGGCTGATCTCGATCATGACCGGGGCCAAGGGGCCCAACACGGCCGTCGCGACCGCCTGCGCGACCTCGGCGCACGCCATCGGCGATGCCGCGAACATCATCCGGCGGGGCGACGCGGACGTCATGATCGCGGGGGGTACGGAGTCCGTCGTCGTGCCGCTCGCCATCGGCGGCTTCGCGGCCATGCGGGCCCTCTCGACACGGAACGACGACCCAAAGACGGCCTCCCGCCCCTGGGACCGGGACCGGGACGGTTTCGTCCTCGGCGAAGGCGCCGGGGTGCTGGTCCTCGAGGAGATGGGCCGGGCCGTCGCGCGCGGCGCCCCGATTTACGCCGAGGTCGCCGGCTACGGGATGTCGGGCGACGCGTACCACATCTCGGCCCCCTCGGAGGACGGCGACGGCCCGTACCGCGTCATGCGGAACGCCCTCCGGGACGCGGGACTCCCGCCTGATTCGGTCGACTACGTCAATGCGCACGGCACCTCCACGCCGCACGGCGACAAGATCGAGACCGTCGCGCTGAAGCGGGCCTTCGGCGACCACGCCTGGAAGCTCGCGGTTTCTTCCACGAAGTCGAGCACCGGGCACCTTCTCGGAGCCGCCGGGGGCCTCGAGGCGGGGATCACTGCTCTCGCGATCCGCCACGGCGTCGTTCCGCCGACGATCAACTACATCACGCCCGACCCCGAGTGCGACCTCGACTACACGCCGAACGTCGCCCGCGAGCGGCCGGTGAACGTCGCGCTGTCGAACTCGTTCGGCTTCGGAGGCACGAACGCGTGCCTCCTGCTGAAGAAGGTCTGAGCGACCCCCGGCCCGGGCGCATCCGCGCCCGCCTCCGGGGCTTCCTCCTCGTCGCGCTCGCGGCGCAGGTCGCGATCCTCGCCGCCCAGCAGGCGGGTTTCTTACGGCACCTCGTCACGGTCCCGTCGCGCCTCGGCGCGGCGGGCTCGTCGGCGCCGGGGAGCTCGGTGCCGCTCCTCCTCGGGGCGGTGGCCGTGTCGGTCCTCTGGGCGCGCCGCACCGGGAGCGGCTCCCTCGCCGGACGCCTCGGCGCGGCCGGCCTCGCGCAGATGGCGCTCCTCGGCCTCGTATCCGTCGGGGTGGCGCTCGTGACGGGGCGATTCGTTCCGGCGGCGGGCACCCTGGCTCTCGTTCTCTCGGGGGCGGCGGCCCTCGCGGCCGGGCGAAGGCGGGAGGCGCCGGCGCCGGCCCGAATCCGCCGCTCTCCCTGGGACGTTCTCTCCGCCGCCGTCCTCGGGACCCTCTTCGTGCCGGCGTTTTTTCCCTACGTCCACTTCGACGCCAAGGCGATCTGGGCCTGCCGGGCCTTCGGGATGCCGTCGGGATTCTTCGAGGCCCTGGCGACCTGCTGGCAGCCGAACTACCCGCCCCTCTTCTCGACGCTCCTGGCCCTCGGCGTCTCCGACTCGCTCTTCGAAGGACGCCTCTCGTCCGTCCTCGTCGTCGTCTTCTTCGCGCTGTTTCTCCGGGACCGCCTGGAGCGGCTCTGGCCGGAAGGGGCGGCCCCGGCGCTTCTCTTCGTCCTCGCGACGGTTCACGTCTGGCAGGGCGCGGCGATGTACTACGCGAACGTGCCGCTGATGGCGTTCCTCTCGGGAGGGCTCCTCCTTTCCCTCGGTCTTCCGGCGGAGAGGCGCGCCACGGCGGCGCCGGAGATGGACCGGGCCTGGGGCGCCCTCTGCCTCGCCGGCGCGGTCCTCGTCCGGCCGGACGGGATCTACTATCTCGCCGCGGCCGCCCTGGCCCTTCTCCTCGCGCGCCTTCCGGGCGGCCCCCGCCTCCCCCTTCTCCCGCTCGCGGCGGCCGCGGTCTCCGGGGCCGCGTGGCTCCTCCGGCCGGCCTGGCTCAAGTCGATGGGGAGCTTTCTCGAAGGCTCGTCGGGCGGCTGGCGCGCTCTCGCCCCGGGTCCCGCGCAGGCGGCCGGCGTCGTCCTGTCGGAGTTCGTCTCCTCGTGGCAGGGGCAGTGGCTGTCGCACAAGGGGCTCGGGGCGACCCTCTACGCCGTCGTCGCCGCGGCGGCGGCCGACCTCTGGCTCGGCTTTTCGGAGTCGCCCGCGGACCGCACTCTCGAGTCGGAGAAGAGACTCTACGGCCTCGTGACGCTCGCGTCGCTCGCGGCGGTCGTGGGCTGCTTCGCGGTCTTCCCGTTCATCTCCGATCCCGTGGCCGCCGTCCAGCCGTACGAATACACGGACTACCGCCTCTGCTACCGGAATTTCGTCCGTGTCGGCCTCGGACGGATGACGATCCACCTCCTTCCCTTCTACGTCCTCTACGTGCTCGCCGTCCTTCGGCCCCCGTCCCGCCCGGAGCCCGCTGCTAACATCGAGGTACCCGCCCGGAGGCCGAATTGAGACACCGTGTTGCGTCCGCCGCCGCCGCCCTCCTGTTGCTCGTCTCGGCCGGGAGCCTCTGCGCAGCGGGCCCGGCCGACCCGCGCCTCGCGACGGCATGGCGGTACGAGAAGAACGGCTGGATCCACCTCCGGATCGAGGGGCCGGCCCGCCAGCTCGGCTTCCAGCACGGATTCCTGCTCGCCCGCGAGATCGCCGAATCGCTGTCGGATAGCCGCGCCACGTGGGCGTACGAGACGGGGACGGAGTGGCCGTGGCTCGTGAGCCGAGTCGCCACATTCATGACGCCGAAGGTCGACGGGGAGAGCCTCGCGGAGCTCGACGGCCTCGTGGAGGGGCTGGCCGCCGCGGGCGTGAAGACCTCGCGTGACGAAATGGTGGCTTACAACGCCCTCATCGAGCTTTCGGAATACTGGTGGCCCCTCGAGAAGAAGAAGCTGGGCGGCCCGCCGGTCCGGCCGAAGAAGCAGTCGTGCAGCGCGTTCATCGCGACGGGGAGGATGACCGTGGATGGCGGGATCGTCCTCGGCCACAACACGATGTTCTCGTACGCGCAGGCCACCGCGCGCGTCGTCCTCGACATCGCGCCGGCGAAGGGGCACCGCATCCTGATGCAGGCGGAGCCCGGCTGGATCCACAGCGGGACGGACTTCTTCCTCACGGACGCCGGCCTCGTCGGGGCCGAGACGACGATCGGCGACTTCGACGGCTTCGACGAGAGCGGCATCCCCGAGTTCGTCCGGATGCGCCGCGCCACGCAGGCTGCCGACTCCATCGACGAGTGGGTCGCCGTCATGAAGGCGGGAAACAACGGGGGCTACGCCAACGCGTGGCTCGTCGGCGACGTGAAGACGAACGAGATCGCCCGCCTCGAGCTGGGGCTGAAGGTCATCGCGCTCGAGCGGACGCGCGACGGCGCCTACACGGGCTCGAACGTCGCCGAGGACCTGAAGCTCCTCCGGTTCGAGACCACCCGGAAGGAAACCGACATCCGGCTTTCGTCCGTCGCCCGCCGCGTCAGGTGGCGCCAGCTGATGGCCGAGAACGCGGGGGCGATCGACCTCGAGAGGGCGAAGGCGTTCGAAGGGGACCACTGGGACGCCTATCTCGGGCGGGTGAACCCCTCCGGCCGCTCGCTCTGCGGGCACTTCGAGCTCGACCCGCAGTCCTTCGGCGGACCGGATGATCCGTTCTCGCCGGAGGGAACCTTCGACGCGAAGGTCGTCGACTCCGCGATGGCGAAGAGGATGTCGTTCGCCGGGAAGTGGGGTTCGGGTTGCGACATTCCGTTCGACGTGGAGCGGTTCCTGGCCGAGCACCCGCAGTTCGCGCACCTGAAGGGTCGCCTGAAGAGCCGTCCCGCCCGGCCGTGGACCACGTTCCGCTCCGGCATGAGACCTTCCGCCCCGGAGGCGCGCTGAAAAAGACGACGGCCGCCCTCCTCGTCGTCGCCGCGGTGCTGGCCGCCGCCGGGGTCGAGATCTGGACCGCGCGGCGGCGCGCGGGTTTCATCGGGCGGGAGAACGGCCCGCTGGCGCGCCTCATCGATGCGTCACGAATCGGGGAGCAGACGGCGCTCATCGCGTCGAAGGCCCACCGGGCGGGGACAGAGGCCAATGCCGAGGTGGCCGGATTCGTCGGCGAGAGGCTCCAGCGGGCCGGCCTCAAGGTCTGGAACACCCCGTTCGAAGCGGAGGTCTACGAATCTCTGGCGGTGCGGCTCTCGCTCGAGGAACGCGGGGAGAAGAAGGCGTACGACCTCTCGGAGCCGGGCGACGGGGAGCCGGCGTTCCTCGCTTATTCGCCCGACGCGGACCTCGCGGCCCCGGTGGTCTACGCGAACGAAGGGTCGCGCGGCGACTACGAGCTGCTGAGGAAGAAGGGGATCGAAGTCCGCGGGAAGCTCGCCCTCGTCCGGGCGCAGGGAATCTGCCGGAGCATGAAGACGGAGATTGCGGGCTCCCGGGGGGTTGCGGGCCTTCTCGTCTATCCCGAGCCGCGCGATCAGGGCGACGCGGCACCGGCGTTTCCCGATGGACCCAACACGCCGCGGTGGGCCATTCCGCGGGGCACGCTTCTCCGCTTCTACCGGTACCCCGGAGACCCTTCGACGGCGCGGGAGAAGGGGATCGACAACCTTCCGCCGGTGCCGGCGCTCGGCGTTTCGCAGGCCGTGGCCGAGGACCTCCTCTCGCGGATGCGCGGCGACGCGGTCCCCGAACCCTGGGAGGGGTGGCTGAAGGTCCCGTACGTCCTGGCGGCCGAGGGGCCCCGTGTCCGCGTCGTCGTGAAGGGGCAGCTCGTCCGGAAGAACCTGCGGAACGTCTTCGCGATCCTCCCGGGCCGAAATGGCAACGCGCGCCCCGTGATGCTGGGGAACCACTACGACGCGTGGGAGCGGGGCGCCGTGGACGCCAGCTCCGGCACGGCCGTCGTTCTCGAGGTGGCCGACGCCCTCGCGAAGCTCCGGGCGGACGGGTGGCGTCCGGAGCGCAGCATCCTCTTCGCCTTCTGGGACGGCGAGGAGGCCGGAATCTTCGGGTCCGCGAGGTGGGTCGAGCAGGCGCTCCGCGACCGCTTTCCGGGGCTCGCCGCGTACGTCAACGTCGACTCCGCGGTCCGGGCGAACGACTTCGTCGGAGACGTCATGCCCGGACTCCGCGCGTCGCTCGGCAGGGTCCTCGCGGTCGTCCGCGATCCGGCGACCGGCAAGACGCTCGCCGAGACGCATGGCGCGTTCCAGCTTCCCTCGTTCTCGAGCGACGCCTCGCCCTTTATCGGCCTGACCGGGACACCGGTGGCCGAAGTCGGCTTCGGCCGACACTATCCCGTCTACCACACGCGCGCCGACACCGTGGAGTGGATCCGGCGCTTCGGCGACCCGGGCTTCGCACGGGCCGCCCTGCTGGCCCGGATCGTCGCCCTCTACGTGGGGTGGCTGGCCACCGACCCGATCCTTCCCTACCGGTTTTCCGAGGTGTCGGACGACGCCCGGAAATCTCTCCGCCAGCTCGAGAGCCGGGTGGCGTCGTTCGGCGAATGGGCTCCTTTCACCCGCTCTCTTCGCGACGCGCTCGATTCCTACGAGGCGATGGCCCGGCGCTGGGATGGCGAAGAGCGCCGTCTCGCGAACCTCTCTTCGAAGAAGGTCCGCGAGGCCGCCCCGCTCGTCGAGCAGGCGATGGCCGCGTTCGCTGCAGGCGGGCGGGGCCGGCCGGTGTCCTACGGCCGCGGATCGGTCCTGATCGGACCTTCCGAAGAGGATCGGTGCGACGCCGAGGCGCATGCCTCCCTCGTCGACGCGGTCCGCTCGCGCGATTCCGTGGCGATGCGGGCCGAGGGGGACGAGCGCGCCCGGGCGTTCATCCAGGCGCAGCAGCTCCTCCGGGCGGCCGAGTGGATCGCGATCGGCCCGGGCGGGCCGGACCGCCGGACGCGGAACTGAGGCGGGCGGTGTCCCTCGCCAGGCGGATCGTCCTCGTCGTGGCGGTCGTCGTCGCCGCCGCTATGTGGCACCTCGGATTCGGACGCGATCCCCTGAAGACGCGGGCCGCCCGGCTCGACGGGCTCGTCTCGCCGGAGCGGCTCGGCCGCCAGATGGACGCGCTGGCCGTGCGGCCGCACCGGGCCGGAACGGACGCCAACCGCGAGGTGGTCGACGCTCTCGCCGGGCGCCTTCGCACGATCGGGCTCGAGGTCGCCATCGATGAGGTGCCCGCCGACCTCCCCGAGCCGGTGCGGTCGTCCCTGTCGCTCGTGGCGCCGGAACGGCTCGAGTTCGACTTGCGAGAGAAGCCTCTCGGGAACGAGGCCCTCGCGAAGGCCGCGGAGACGGAGATCCCGTTCTTCGCCTGGGCGCCCGATGCCGATGTCACGGCGCCGCTCGTTTACGGCAACTTTGGATCGCGCGAGGACTACGCGCTCCTGAAGCGCAGCGGCATTTCCCCGGCGGGGAAGCTCGTTCTCCTCCGAGGGCAGGGGATCTGCCGGAGCCAGAAGGCGCTTTTCGCCGCCGAGGAGGGTGCCGCGGGCCTTCTCCTCTATCCCGATCCGCGCGACCAGGGGATCCGGAAGCCGGCGTATCCCGACGGGCCGCATGCGAATCCATGGACCGTCCAGCGCGGCTCGATGCTCGGATACTTCCTCTACCCGGGCGATCCGGCGGCGGCGGCGGCGAAGGGCTTCGAGACGCGGCCCCGCGTGCCGGCCCTCCCGATCTCGGCCGGCGTGGCCGCCGAGCTGCTGCGGCGGCTCGACGGTCCCCCGGCGCCGGCGGACGCGGCGGGCGGACTCGGCGTGCCGTACCGGCTCGGCCCCGGCCCGGCAGTCGCGCGCCTCGTTTCCCGGCAGCGGCTGGAAAGGCGGACGCTGCGGAACCTCTCG
>Ga0315286_10005415_pt1 | contig 12328 bp, 6 predicted proteins | sample YL17G10_0_MG_FD_205038 | JGI IMG/M metagenome (GOLD analysis project Ga0315286, IMG submission 205038) | Sediment microbial communities from Yellowstone Lake, YNP, Wyoming, USA - YL17G10_0 | ecosystem: Environmental > Aquatic > Freshwater > Lake > Sediment | place: USA: Wyoming | collected... | reverse complement strand
GATGAGACCCCGGCAACTGTAGAGTCCGCCTCCCATACCGTCCGTCGAGTTGGCCGTGATCAGGTTGTTCTCAATGGTGCCGTCGCACCAGGACAAACCGCCGCCGCCGCCGCATCGGGAGTGGTTACCCACGATGCGGTTGTTTCGGATCAGGGCATGGCAGGATTTCAGGCCGCCCCCAGCCGACTCGTCCTGTTCGGTCCAATTGCCGCGGATCGTGTTGCCCTGAATCAGGCCGTCGCAGCCCATCAAGCCGCCGCCTCCCCCATGCCCGAGGTTCTCCGCGATCACGTTGTCGTCGATCATACCGACGCAGTTGTATAGTCCGCCGCCGTAGGTCGCCCCGTTATGCGCGATGGTGTTGTCACGGATCAGCCCATCACAGAAGGCGAGGCCACCGCCCGCCCAGGCGCGGTTGTTCGTGATGGTATTGCTCCAAATGAGGCCGTCGCAGTAGGCCACCGCGGCGCCCATCTCTGCCTTGTTGCCGGTAATGACGTTGTTCCGGATCGTGGCCGTGGTATGTCGCTCGGGCGTGCCCCCGCAAATGCCCCCGGCAACCTGGCAGCAGTTAACGTCGTCGCCGTGGCGAAGGGTGAACCCGGCCAAGACACACGTGCCGTCCTCGGTCCCCGCAAACCGCACGACCGGCCCGGACGGGTCGCCTTCAATCACAGTGAGGGAGACCGCTTGCGCATCGAGCGGATCCGTACTGCGGAGGATCAGGTTCCTGCCCTTGAACTGAAGGGTTTCGACGTAGGTTCCCTGAGCGACGACAACCGTGTCACCCTCGGCGGCGACATCGATCCCCTTCTGCACGCTCGCGAAAGGCTGATCGATGGTCCCGGGATTGGTGTCAGATCCCGCGGGTGGCGGGGCGACGTGAAGCGTGGCGGCACCGACCGCCAACCGAGCGGCGGCGGCGCACAAGCTGATTCGTGCCAAAAGAAGGGTCGTCTTCATTGTCTTTCCCGTGGCTGCTGGGCGCTGAAGAAGCTCCGGCGAACGAAGGCTCGCGTGCACGATTCGGATCACCGGCACGCCTTGCCGATCTGGGGCCGCACCCCGCTAGACGCACTCCACGCGCGGAACATATCACACGCGAAAATCGCTGTCCTGCGCTTTCTTTGGGGGGGCCTGGCCACTCACCCGCCTTCGGACCGCCGGTCTCTGGCAGCCCGTTCGAAGAGTCGAAGTTGAGGCGACAAGACTCTCTCTCTGGGCGTAGCAGGCTCAGAAAATGGAGTCTTGTCACCTTTTCGACTCCTGCGGGATTGGGCCTTCTCTTACGGGCCGCTAGGCCACCCCGTCAGCAGCCTGGCAGACGATCGGACTGATCTTCCGCCCCGTCTTCGCTTCGTAGCCGGAGGTGATGGCGGCGATGAAGCCCGGCACCTGATGGTAGGCCACCAGATTGATCGTTGCCCCTCCGAAGCCGCCACCGGTCAGCCGTGCGCCCAGGCAGGCCGGATGCGCCCGCGCCAACTCCACCAGCAGATCCAGCTCGGGACAACTGTTCTTGAGGAAGTCGCGGGAGCTCTCGTGGCTCTGAAAGAGGTATTGCCCGAACTGCCGGTGATCATCGTCCCGCAGCGCCCGCTCGGCGGCCACGACGCGCTGGATTTCCCCGACCACGTGATAGGCGCATTGCCACTCGCGCTCGGTGAGCCGGCCCCGGTTCGCCTTGAGGTAGGACATCTCCACCGACCGGAGGGATTTGGCCCTGAGCGCCTGGGCGGCGGATTCGCAGTTGCGACGCAGTTCGTTGTATTCGCCGGCCACCAACTCGTGCTTCACGCCGGAATTGCAGAGGACCAGCGCTTCGCCGATCAGCGGCGCGTGGTCCACCGTCTGGAACCGGCAGTCGATGTTCATCACATGATGCGCCTTGCCGAACAGCGAGGAGATCTGGTCGAGGAGGCCACAGTTCACGCCGACGAACTGGTTTTCGGCGGCCTGGCAGAGCCGGGCCAGGTGCATCCGCTCCTTGGCCGCAAGTGGCGGCCGTTTGCCCTGGCCGCCGGGCCGCGGTGGCTCGGCCGCGCCCAACTCGTTGAGCGAATAAGGGTACAACTGCCGAACGGTGAGGGCGGTGGCGACCTCGAGCGCTGCGGAACTGCTCATGCCGGCGCCGATGGGCACGGTGCCATGGATCGCCGCGCTGAACCCGCTGAAGTGAACACCGCGCTTCCGCAGTTGCGCGAGCACGCCTTTGACGTAGTCGGCCCAGGGCGCTTCGGGATTCCGCTTGAGCTCGGCGTTCCAGAAGATCTCGCGCTGAGGAAACGCCGAAGACACGAGCTCGATCTTGCCGTCCGACCGCGGGCTGGAGGCCATGAAGATGTACTTGTCCGTCGCGACGGACAGGACCAGTCCCTCGTTGTAGTCCGTGTGGTTGCCCAGCACTTCCAGTCGGCCGGGGGCGGCGATCACGTGCGTGGGTGGGTAGCCAAACTGCTGGCGAAAGAGGTTTTTGACCGCGGTGGTATCCAGGGGGAACTCCTCTTCTACAACCGGGCTTTCGGGCTTGTGAGCGCGTCGAACTTTCCGGCCAGAACGAAGTCCTTTTCCGTCAGCCCGCCGGCGTCGTGCGTGGTCAGGGTGAGCGTCACTTGGTTGCATTGGATGGTAATGTCCGGGTGATGCCAGGCGCACTCGGCGAGCCGGGCCACGGTGTTCACAAATCTCATCGCTTGCGCGAAATCCCGAAACGGGTAGGTGCGCGCGATTACACGCCCCTGCCGTTTCCAGCCGGGCACGGTCGGGAGCAGGGCCCGGATTTGAGCAGCGGTCAGCTTCGCCATGCGGCTATTCAATAAGCCCGCTGCCCGATCAGGCAATGAGGAAATGGACCTTTCCTTGGAGATTCCGGAGCGGGCTCAAGGCGTCAAGAGCGTGAATGGGGGAATAGGGAGGTTCCGCAGGACGCCGAAGGCAACCACCATGCCCATCAGGAGCCAGACAAACCAGGGCCGGCTCCAAACCGTCCCCGCCCCGCGCGGTTTGCCGCGCCGCAGCCACCCCGTCAGCCCGAGCAGGATCAGCAACGGGGCGAGCCCGAACGCGAGAAGATTCATCCGCAGCGCGGCCAGCCAATGGCCGTGCAGCAGCTCGTGCAATCCGCGCAATCCGCCGCAACCGGGGCAATACAGCCCGGTGGTGGCATGAAACAAACACCGCGGATAGAAGGCGTGCTTGGCCGGATCGAATGCGAACAAGACGGCCAAGACCAGGACCGTGGCGAAGATTGCCACGCTGAACGGTGCCCGGGAGCGAGATTGGGCCCCGATGATCGGGGGCGGTTTCATGAGCGCGCGGTCACTGGAATGCCGACTTCACCTCGCGACGAGAGAGCACCACGAGCGCCCAGATGCCGAACGGCAAGCCCAGGCAGCAGCACGGCGAGACGCATGGGATCATGGCGATGATGCTCGCCGCCACGGCCAACCCGTAGGATCTGAGTTTCATCATCCTGAAGGCACCAACCAGGATGAACGCGCCCAACGCCAGACTGATCAGTTCGCTCACCATTCCCAGCGTTCCGCTGAACATTTCGATGACACGCTCCAGCCTGGCGAACTCAGGGTCTTTGGGCAGGTTCCACCCCGGCGATTGCCCACCGACCAGGTTGAAGACGATTCCCGTGGCGGAGTTCAAGATCCCGAGCAACATCCCGAGAATCGTCGAGACGATCAGGCACACAGCCGGAGCGCTCACCGCCCGAGCCGTGTCTGCACTGGAGGAAGGAATCAACGTGGGAGGCGATCCCGGTGGCGGGGGCGCAGATGACGGCGGCGCAGGCGGAAGGTCGGCGGCGAGGTCCGGGAAGCTGGCCAAGGGCTTCCAGGGTCCGCCTTCAGTCTGGACCAGCGTCTGGCCGTTGGCGCGCCCTTCGGCCATCCACTTCCGCAGTTCCTCCACCGAAACCGGGCCGTATTCCTTCTGATCCGCGCCGATGATCTTGAACACGGCTGCATCCTACCACGCAGGTCCCCCCCGTCCAGCCTGCATCATCGCCGGCACGGTTCAGATGAACAACTCCGGGCTGACCTTGAAATGGGCCGCGAGCTTGCGGACGTGGGCGAGCGTGAGATTGCGTTCCCCGCGCAGGATCATCGCGCCGAGGTTCCGGCTGCCGCCGAGGATGCGTGAGAGGTCCGCAGCGGCAAGGTCGTGTTCGTCCAGCAGGTGTTCCAGCATTTCACGCCCATCCAGCTTCGGCCATTTGACGTTCTGTTCGTCGTACTCTTCCAGGAGCGAGCACAGCAGATCGAAGTAGTCGGCTTGGTCTTTGGTGAAGTCATCCTGCCAGAGAGCCATCGCGCCGGCCACCTCGGCGACGTTCGCGTAGTCCACGCCGTCGCGAATGGGGCGCGGCAAGTGCACGCGGCAGAGGGCCTCGTTCGTGAGGGTAGCACGAAGCGCTCCGCGAACGCGTTCAGATTCGGAGATCGGGCCGGGAGACTGACCTGTTATCGCGTGAGGCGATCAGGGTTGACGCGGGGTAACGAGGCGCAGGAAGCGTGTGAACCGGGTCTCCGGTGCGTTCGTGACGGAGAGGATTTTGTTCTCCGTCACCACCGGAACCTCCAGCAGCCTGGTCCAAGCGGTGGCCGGCAGGGTGTCGCTCGCCTGGATCGTGTAGGTGCGGTTCGAGACCACCGGGAAGCGGAGAACCAGACCCTGGCCGTCCGAGGTGAACTGCGCCGAAATGATTCGCAAGACGCTGGCGGGATCGTTCGGGGCGGTGCCGGCAATGAGCTCCTCGAGGTTCGTCCGCCCATCGCGATCGGGATCGCCCTGGGGGCCATTGTCACCCGTCGCGTCGGACGGGCTGAGTCCGTAGAGCCGTTCCCAATCGTCGGGCAGGCCGTCACCGTCGAAGTCGTCGCCTTGCACGGTGAGGAAGGCTGGGCGGCTGGTGGCGTTGCCGGCGGCGTTCGTCACGAGGACGGAGTAAGCTCCGGCATCGGTGCCATCGACCTCCGACAGCCGTAAGCTCGACGCAGCGGCGCCAGGCACGGCTTGCGTTGCGTGGAACCACTGGTAGGCCAACGGCGGTGTGCCGGCGGCGCTGACGTTGAAGGTGGCGGTTCCGCCGGCGCCGGCGCTTTGATCCTGCGGTTGAACAAGGATGAACGGCGCGAGGACGGTGTCCTCGGCGACGAGGTCGGCGTCGAAGCTGACGTCGCTGCTGGTGCGATTGACCTGGTGGACTTCGACCGCGAGGACGTTCGTGCCGGCACGGAGGTGAACGGGGGCCGGGTTGGTCGGGTAGAAGGTGCTCTCGTCGGCACCCGAGGCCGTGTGGGAGGCTGGGGTCTGGAAATCAAGCGGACCTTCGGGGAGGCCGTCGCGGAAGACATTGGTGCCATTCAGATAAGCGGCGGCGCCGTCATCGCGGAGGACGCGGAGGGTCAGGCGGCTGATGATGGCGGGTTCACTGACGACGAACCGCTGGCGGAAGTAGTAGGCAAGATGCTTGTTCGTGGCATTGCTGCCGTAACTGATCGGGGTGGTCTCGTCTCCTTCTTCGTAGCCCAGTTGCGCGGCTCCGCTGCTCCAACCGGAGTCGTCGAAATCGACCGCGGTCCAGTTGGCGCCGGGGTCGGTGCCACGATCAAAGTAACGCCACGTCGATCCGGCCGCCACGAGGGTGCGCAGGGTCTGGAGCGCGGGCACGACGTGGACCGTGACCACAGCGGAGGTGCGGCTCAGACTGCTGTTGTCGGAGGCGACGGCCGACAGGGCGTGCGTGCCTTCGGGAGCGGCATTCCAGGCGATGGCGAAGGGCGGTGCCGCAGCGACGCCGATGGGTTGCGACCCGTCGTAGAACGCGACTTGGACGATGTTGCCATCGGGATCGGAGGCGCTGGCGGTCAAGGTGGTGGCGGAGTTGGCGGCGAGCAGCCTGTCGCGAGTGGGTTGCACCAGGGTGACTTCCGGCGGCTGCGACAGGAGCGTCAGTGTGACCGGACTCGAGAGGGTCACCCCCAACCGATCGTCGTAGGCCTTCGCGGTGAGGAGGCGGACGCCGGGGGCGGCGTTGGTCCAGAGATATCGATAGGGTGCGGACGTGACTTCGGCGAGCCGCAGTCCGTCGGCCAGGAACTCGACGCGCACGATGGCGCCGTCAGGATCGATCGCGTCCACTTCGAGAGGAATCGCTGCCGGGAGTTGGAGGGTTTGATCAACTCCGGGCGAGATCCAGGTGACGGAGGGGGGCGCATTCGAGGCGTTCGGGAAGGTCGGGGTGGGGGCGGACGCAAACCAGTTGGTGGGATCGTTGCCGTAGGCGGAGAGCGTCAGGCGTTGCAGCGATGGACCCAGGCCGTCCGCGTTGGTCGGCCACCCGGTCTGGTCGCGGTAGGCGATCCGCTCGACGAGGATGTAAGGGACGAGGTTCGTGTTGGGGTGGTCGGGCCGCAGCAGTTCGATGGCGTCGGCGGAGTTGTCGAGCTTGCCGGCCCAGGGACCGAGAACCGGGGTGGTGAGAGGCAGGTTGTAGGTCGTGCGGAAAGCGGCGAGCTGGGCGGTGTTCGTCGGGCTGAATCCAACGACCAGGAGGAACCCGCGGGCGCTGAGGACGGTATTGGCGGGGAAGTCGAAGTCAACCGCGTTCCGGAGGCGCCAGGTGTTGGTAGGGACGTTGGGATCGAACAACGCCACGGGCTGGTTCGTGAGGTTGTGGAGTTCGATGAACTCGTCGAGATCGTTGTCCACACCGTTCCGATCGGGCGGGTGGTACATGATTTCGGAGACGACGATGGGGCCGACGCGGGGCGCGGCGTTGAGGTCGCCCAGGGTATTGGTGGTCTGGGCGACGAAATGCTCCTCGCTCTGGCTGTTGAGATAGCGCCCGAAGGCAACGCCGTTCTGCGAAGCGCCGAAGGCGAAGCCGTGGTAGTAGCCGGTGAGATTGGTCTGCGGGTTTCCGGAGAAGAGGTAGGCCTCGTCGCCGACGGAGCTGAAGGAGAAACTCGGCGGGACACCCGGCAGTGGATTGAATTGGGCCTCGGTCAGGAGGAGGTAACCGCCGGCCGTGAGGCGCGTGGCCGCCGGGAGCCGGTACTTCCTGGGAGTGAAGAAATCATCGGTGAGGAACCACCCGCCCACGTCCACGGTGTTCGTGGTGGGATTGTAGAGCTCGATGGAGTCCACTTGGGGCGGGTCGGTGTGGACCAGGGCTTCGTTGACGAGGATGGGGGCGAGGGCCGGAGGCGCGGGATCAACGGAGGCCGGCGATCCCTGGAGTTGTCCGCTCGGGCGCCAGTTCTCTTTCTGGCCCCAGGCGTTCCAAGGCGCGGTGTCATCGACCACGACGAGGGAGAAACCGAGGCCATCGGTGATCGGGTACCAACGGTCATCGTAGGCAAACTCGAGGATCTTCTCACCGACGGCGTCTTCGAGGCGCAGCGTTTCGCCGTTGCTGTCGAGGCTGCCGAGGTACTGGCCGAGAACGCGAGGTCCGCTGCCGTAGCGCGCCGTGAACGCGGCGGGGTCGCGCACGAGGACGGCGGATTCGCCGGGGCTGAGGAGCGTGGCGGTGCCGCTGCCGAACGCGAAGAGGACACCGTTGGTGAGGCGGACGCCACGGAGATCGAGCGAGGCAGGGCCGATGTTGCGCAGCTCGAGATACTCGAAGGCCTGGGCGTCATTCGTATTCCCGGCCAGGAGCGCCGGGTGGTACATGATTTCCGTGATGCGGAGGTAACGTTGCGCGGCCGAGGGATTCCCGACGAACTGGTTGGTGGCCACCAGTCGTCCGGTACCGTCGAACAACTGCAGTGTTTCGCCCCAGGCACTGAGCTGGCCATGGTAGTTGCCCTGGACGAGCAAGCCCTGGCCACCTCGCGGTCCCGTGGCGCGCGCGCGGAAGGTGTTGACGTCCGGAGAGACGTACAAGCTGCGGTTGGCCGGGAGGACCGTGCCAGGGCGGAACGTGTGGCGGACGGCGCCGTCCAGCCTCCAGCCGCTAACATCGACGGCGTAGGCGTTGGCATTGGTCAACTCGAGGAACTCCTCGGCTTGGTTGCCGGAGACCGGATTGAGTTCAACCTGGCTAAACCGCACGACGGGGTTGGTCGGCTGGCTCGGGGGGATGGATTCCCCATTCACCGTCGGGTTCTGGGTGAAGAGGAAACTGCGTCGACCCGGCAGGTGCGTAGTGAGGATGCGTGTCGCCTCGGTCCGCAGGTCGTTGCCATTCCCCCAAGTCGGCCAGCGGGCCTGGTCCAGGTCGGCGTCGGAAGTGGCGATGCCGGGAGGGTCCATGAGATCCATCATTTCGCGGAGACGGGCTTCGATGCGGAGTTCGGCGGCGGGCGTGCCGGGAGGCTGGAGGATTTGATCCATGACGGTGCGGAGACGTCGGAGGTACATGCGCCGGAAGTCCGGGTGATCGAAGATGAGTTCGTAGAGGCGGTTGGCAGGTTTTCCCTGTTGCGCCGGGTTGTAGAAGGTGAGGACGTTGTTCTGGAACAGCGTGTCGGTGAAATATCCCTGGGAATCGAGCCAGTTCCGGCCCCAGGTGAGATCGACGTCCCACGGGAAGATGGCCCACTCGCGATTGCCGTCGGAATCGCGGTAGAGGTAGAAGTTTTTGTGACCGTGGTCCTGGCTGCTGGTGAGCGCCATGCCGACGAAGTAGCTGATGGTCTGCGGCAGATCGATCTGGTCGCAGGCATAGACGGCCCGCTGGTTGAGCGGGAGCGATTCGTCGAGGTTGTTGACCAGCGTTTGGAGGTCGCTGAAGTCCTCCCACTTGCGGGTTTTCTTCTCGTTGCCGCCGGCGCCGCCCAGGTTGTTGTACATCTTGTAGAGCGCGCCGTTCGGGCCACGCCCCAGACGCTCGAGCCAACGGTCGTCGGCGTCCTCCATCAGATCGGCAATGCTGAAGAACTGGCCGTTCCGCTGGACCCGGACCTGGAAACAGAAATGTCCGTCCGATCCCGCGGCGGCGACCATGTCATAGGTGAGGGCGTTGCGGACGCGCGCCTTGTCGCCGTAGTTGGTCAGAAGTTTGAGGTCTTTGACGCGCGGACTGCCGGGCCGGTAGCGGAACCGGTGGTCCGTCGTGAAATCCAGGTTGTAACTCTTCTTGGGGAAGCCGCTCGAGCTCTGGCCGTGGAGGCTGATCCGGAGGTTGTCGTAGAGTTCCCCTAGATAGAAGATCGAGCAGCGGGTGCCGCCCCAGGCGTCCGCGTTGGCGGGGGTTTCCAGGAACGTGTGCACGACCGGCAGCGCGGATTGGATGCTGGGATCTTCCACGAGGGTGCCCAGATACTGCTCGGATTCATTGGGGTCAGGATACAGCGGCCAGCGGGCGGCATTGCCGACCGTGTCGGTGGCCGTGAGGTAATAGCGGAGCAACTGACCCGGTTGGGCGGCGTTGGCGGGGATCTGCGCCGTAAACAAACCATCGCCGGCGATCGCGTCACCGTTGGTTCCGGCGTCATTCATCGGCAGGGTAATCTCATTGCCGAACAGGACGCGGTAGTGGAGCGCGACGACCGCGAGGGGCTGAAAGGCCGGCGTGGCGTTCACCGTGACCGTCAGGGACTGGTTGGTCGAGAGCGTGGAGGGCGCGTGCGATGCGTCCCTCAGGATGGGGCCCAGATCGGCCGTGCCGGTGTTGTTCGGGGCGCCGGGCGTGGGCACGACGAAGTAGCGCGGCGTGGGCGTGAAACTGCCATCGCGGGTGGCGATCAACTCCGCCTGCAGCAGAAAATCGGTGTTGGTGGCGTCGATGTTCAAGCCCTGCAGCGCCAGCACGTTGGTGCCCGACAGCAACGCTTCCGCTCCTGAGGAAGCGTCGGACTCGAGAAATCGGATCGCTTCCGTGTCCGGCGTCCGGGCGGTGGCGCGGGAATTCCAGGAGGGTGTTTCGGGTGCGTGGCGGCGGGCCACCTCGCGGCCGTTGAGCCACGCGACGAAGCCATCGTCGCATTTGACCTGCAAAGAAAGCCGGCTGACCCCAGCCGCGTTCGTCTGTACGAAGGGGAGGCGCGCGTAGAGCGTCGCGTTGACTCCCAGCATGGCGGAACGGACATCGGTTCGAATGTGGGGGCCGAAATCGACCGGAACCGCGCCTCCGCTCTGGAGCAAGCCGGCAATCGCGTCGGCGGAGAGCGCACGTTGCCAGAACGAGATCTCGTCAATCTGCCCGACGAAGTGGTTGCCCGCCTCGTCGAAGATGCCACCCCCGCCCACGTTGAAGCCCGTGGTCGAGGTCCCAAAGTCCGTCACCGAGGCGGCCACGCTTCCGGCGAGCGCACCGTCGAGGTAAAGGAGCAGCTCCTGGCCGTCTCCGACGGCCGCCACATGGTGCCACTCGTTGTTCGCGTAGGGATACGGGACGTTCACGCTCCCCGCCCCGGTCCAAAGCTGCAGGGTTGCGCTGTCAATGAAGCCAAACTCGACGACGTCGTTCTGCCCCCACAGCCCCGTGCGGCCGGCCTGGGCGGCGGTCGGTCGGATCCAACCCGCCATCGTAAAAGCCGAACGTCCGGCGAACAGATCCTTCGGCCCGCCGACGAAGTCGTCCACGCCATCGAATTGCGGGGCAAGGTTTTCGGCGGAAAAATTGTTGAAGGCCGGCGGTCGCGGGCCGGCCGTCGCCAGCAGCGGATCGCCGACGTAGGAACCGGTTGCCGCATCACCCAAGCCGCCCAGGTTCGCGGCGGACAATCCGCTCGCTTCCTCCAGTCGCCAATGAATTGCCGGCTGAGATTGCAGGACGCGATCGAGGTACGAGTTTTCCTGGGGATCGACAGCGCCCGTATCGTAGCCCAGGCCATTGGTGGCCGGCGTCCAGGCGGAGGCGTCGAATTCCGGTGTGGTCCAGACCGTGCCCGCCAGCGAGCTGTCGGGGACGACGTAGCGGGCCAGGGCGTTGGTGTCGATCAGGGTCTGCCGGGACTGCTGCAGTCCGTAGCCGTACGAGACGTCCGGAAACTGGCGGGGGAAAGCCGGGCTGAACGCGTTGGCCACGGTCTGGCCATCGGGGTGAACCAAGGCCAGGTAGTCGCCCGAACTCGTCAGGTGGAAACTCGTGTGCAGCGGACGCCCGACTTCGCGCCGATCCTTCTTCGAGGCAAAGACGACCAGATAAGCACCGCCATTCAGGTTCGTGGCGGGGAAAACCCACTTCCGCCGGTCGTCGGGGTTGTCCGTCAGCGTCCAGCCGGCCAGGTTGACCGGCTGGGTGCCGAGGTTGCCGACCTCGATCCAATCGGCGTATTCGCCGTCCTCATCGGCGAGGGTGCGGGTGTTGTCGGCGGCGAACTCCGTGATGAGCAGTTGGGCATTCGCGGCCGGCAGACAACCCGTGCCAACCGCCAGGAGGAACCAGAATACGACTTTCCGCATGCTGGGACAACTCTGCCACGCGGCGGCTCGGTTGGCAAAACCGTTTCCTCGGCCTCACTTCTTGCGTGCCCTGGCCTTCAGCGCCTTGTCCAATGGCAATCGGGTCAAAGAACTTGAACGCCGCCGATCGGTCTACTCGGTTGCTCTCAACGAACAGGACGACGGTGGCGTGCCGGCCGGGAGAGCAGCCCCAGCTCCTAACGGTCCGGGTTTCGACCGCGGCGACTGGGTCTGGAGCTCCGATGCCGCGCTGAGATCACAGGAGTCGGACCCATTTGGGCTTGGACAAGGATGCCCCGGAACCTCGCCCCGTGCCGGGGCCGGAAGTTCTACCATCGCCAGGCCGCAAGAGTATTGTGACCCTGCGGCCAGGCGGCCTCCACCGCGGCCTCGTCACTTCGGCCGGCCTCGGGCTGCCTGCCAGAAAAGGAACAGCCCGGCGGACACAGTGAGGGCGGCCAACGCCGCCAGAAAGATCAATGCCCGGGACAGGACCGAGGTGCTTCCAACCGGCGGCACGGTCTCCGCGGCCGGCCTCCCAGGCGGCGCGCCCCTGGAGCCGTTCTTCAAGTTCAAGCTGCCAACCGCGGGAGCGTCGCCTGCCGTTGGGGTGGGGTCCGCACTCAACGCGAGTTCCTGGTAGCTGACTGATGAGGCCCGGGAGGAGCTGAATCTCCCCGCAATGCGACTGACTTCGATCTTGACCAGGGGATTCTCGGGATCGAAGCCGAGGGCTTTGGCCACCTGAGCGTGCCTGGCTTCCTCCCAGCGCACAGGAAGGCGGGTGCCCAGGGTCCACGCGACGTCGAGGCCGCACTCGCAATCGGCGCCGATGATCGACAGAAGGCCGGTGAGGTTGGGCTCCGAAATCTCTTCGCCCTTCATCAGGGGGCCGATCCAGCGCGCGCGTCCATACAGCACCACCGCGCGCGGCAGTGCGGTCCGGGTGGCTTCGAGG
>Ga0315286_10005413_pt1 | contig 12330 bp, 9 predicted proteins | sample YL17G10_0_MG_FD_205038 | JGI IMG/M metagenome (GOLD analysis project Ga0315286, IMG submission 205038) | Sediment microbial communities from Yellowstone Lake, YNP, Wyoming, USA - YL17G10_0 | ecosystem: Environmental > Aquatic > Freshwater > Lake > Sediment | place: USA: Wyoming | collected... | reverse complement strand
CTCTAGCCCTTTTGGCTCCATCTCCAAATGTATCAACAATCTTCCAAATTTCATCCTCTGTCATGGCACGATATTTACCTTCAAAATACGGATCCGCTTCAAGAAATGTAGGGCCTATGGGTATCCTATCGGTTGATTTTGGAAATCTCGCTTCTCTTCCTGCGTGAAACAATTGAACAGCAATTTTTGCTCCCCGATCATGTACAGCACAGGTTAATCGTTTGAACCCAGGTATAAATTCGTCACTTGAGATAGAATTCTGAAATTTTGAAATCTGACCATTATTATGAACATAAGTGATCCCTGTTATGATCAGCCCTACACCGCCTTCGGCAAGAGTTTCATACAAATTCACTTGCTTCTCTGTAACATAACCTTTATCCGCACAACCGTCATAGGTCGCTGACCTGACAAACCGGTTTCCCAAATCCATATTCTTTATTTTTGTAGGTTCAAACAGAATGCTTCTATCAGTGTCCATCAATGCCTCTATGACGGATGGGAAAGATATTTTTCCTTCATTTTCAGTTTTTCTATTTTCCCCGTGGGATTTCTTAAGACTTTATCGAAGATGATGCGCCGAGGCCTCTTATACCTTGGCAAGTTTGCCTCACAAAACTGGGATATATCCTTCTCTATTTTCAAAGATCTGGGTATGTCAGGTTTCAAGTCAATAACCGCTACAACGACCTCTCCTAATCTCTCGTCGGGAAGACCTATGACTCCTACATCGTGGACCTTAGGGTGACTCTGTAGGATATCTTCTATTTCTGTCGGATATATATTTTCGCCCCCGCAGATTATCACATCCTTTTTTCTGTCTACGAACCATATGAAGCCATCCCTGTCGAACTTACCAATATCACCGGTGTATAGCCAGCCGTCTTTAACGGTTTCTGCAGTTTTTTTCGGGTTCTTGTAGTATTCCTGCATCACACCGTTGCCTTTCACGACGATTTCGCCAACTTCACCCCGGGCAACGTCTTGACCATTCTCATCCACAATCCTGGCTTCCCAGTTGAAGCCTGCTTTCCCAATAGATCCAAGCTTATGATCATTTCCAATCCCTAGATGAATACATCCAGGACCCGAGGCCTCGGTCAGCCCATAATTGACATCATAGAGCATGCAAGGGAATCTTTCTTTCCATCGGTGAACAAGATTGGGAGGAACAAATTGTGTCCCAAGGAGCACGAGATGCCAGCATCTCAAATCGTAATCCTCAACCCTTATTTCCCCACGCTCCAGAGCCGTTAAAATGTCCTGTAGCCAGGGCACCAGGAGCATAGCTGCCGTGCCCCTTTCTTCATGCATGACCTCAAAAATAGCGGTGGGAGTGATCCTGTCTCCCTGTATTACAGAGGGCCCACCGAGAATTAAACTTGCAAGCCAGTGTATCCAGTCTCCCGTATGGTAGAGGGGCTTCAGAGTAACCCAAATATCACCAGGCTTTCGAAGGCCGTGAACAACTTCTGTTATAGCCATGCATTCCATATTCTTGTGCGCGAGAAGTATCGGCTTCGGAACCCCAGTCGTCCCCGAAGTGAAGTAGAGCCCACAAGAGTCTTCATCTTCGATCTCCATTTTTACTGGACTGGAATTAGATTCAGCTATTACATTTTCGAAACTTTCCATACCTCGAGGGACATTCTGGCCATTCACAATGCATTTTTGAGCAGGTAGCAGCGGATGGGATACCGCTCTCACCTTATCGCAAAACCATTCATCCAGGATGACTGCTTTGGGCTCTGCAACATCCGCACAGTATTTAAAATCCTTTTCAGTAAATCTAAAATTGAGCGGTGTGGCAATGGCGCCTGTTCTTACAATGCCAAAATAGGCCTCAAGCCAGCTTATGGAGTTCATCATCCAATGAAGAACCCTATCACCCTTCCCAACCCCGCGGGCGATAAGGGCGTTTGCGAGCCTGTTTACCCTTTCATCAAATTGCTTCCAAGTAATTTCTTTCCTTAGATCTTTGCTGGGTACCCGTTCAATAAGAGCAATGCCATGAGGATACATCCTTCCATTTCTTTCCAATATTTCGGAAATGTTCATGAGAAATGCCCATTTTTCTTCGAGAGTTCCGCCATCATCCGTTTCTAAGAGGGGACTAGTTTTAGCTATTCTTTATTTAGCAAAGCTGCCATGTTCTATTTGACAGTAAATTTTCTATTCTTTTTTGAAATTGCAAGTTCACCATATTTCTGCCATGCAATGATCATTCCCATCATTAAAAAGCCGATGATATTTATTATAAAATTGTGATAGACAAGGAGAATACTAGCAACAAACAGAAGAACTCTTGGAATCCATTTTAGATCCTTAAGGCAAAATCTGAGAAAGACCATAACCATTCCGCATACTCCTAAAAAGGCGGTTGATATATGAAAGAGTATAGCCAATAGTGAGCCTTTCAGCATCAACTCAGGTGAGTAAATCACCATATAAGGAACGATATACGTTGGGGCAGATATTAAGAAGGCCAAATTGGTTGTCTTCAAGGGGTCCGTTTTGGCTATACCTGCTGCAGCGAAAGAACATGGTGCTGAAGGAGGAGTGATATTTCCCAATATCCCGAAGAATAAGATGAATAGGTGGGCTGCCATGGGATCAACGCCGGTTTTGATCATTGCAGGAGCCGCTAAGATTGCCAGGATCAGATAAGCGGTAACGGGAGGCAATGGTAACCCAATGATTAATGAGGCGATCATGGTTAGAAAGAGCAGGAACATTGTGTTACCTCCTGCGTAATAGATAAGAGCTTCAGAAAATCGTAGTCCCATACCCGTTAAGCTGAGCACACCCTCTATCAACCCAGCTGATGCACAAGCCATGGCTACAATCAGTGCATTTCTTGCACCGGTTTCTAAGGCAGACACAATTTTAGAGGGTGTCATCCGCGTATCTTTTTTGAGCATACTTACGGCGACCAATGTAATAATAGCCCAAAATCCCGCTTTTTTCGTCGAAGTCCCTTCAATCATTAACATATAAAGCATCGCTAAAATGGGGATGAAAAGATGGGCACTCTGTTTAAACAATGGTCCCACCTTAGGAAGTTCCTCTTTCGGTAACCTTTTGAGCCCCAATTTTGATGCCTGTATCTGGATGAACATAAAGACAGCGACATAATAAAGGAACGCTGGTATTACAGCTGCTCTCATCACGTCTACATATGTCCCACCGATAATTTCGGGGATGATAAAGGCTGCAGCGCCCATCACCGGGGGGCTAAGCATGCTTCCAGTAGAGGCTAATGCTTCAATGGCCCCTGCCATAATGGGCTTATAACCCCCTTTTATCATCAAAGGTATGGTGAGCGTCCCAATCGCCGCCACATTGGCTGTCTGACTACCCGTCAACATACCAAACAGGTAGCTTCCCATTACCGCAGCCTTGGCAGCTCCTCCCTTGAATCTCCCAAATAGGCCGAAGCCGATATTCGTGAGGGATGAAATGCTTCCAGAATGCTCTAAAAATGCCCCAAAAATTAGAAAGACAATGACCACAGTAGCAGAGACACTCAGGGGTATTCCCAAAATCCCATCTGTACTCAAAAACATATGGTTAACGATCCTTTCAAAGCTGTATCCGCTGTGGGCCACCATGGGAGGGAGATAAACGCCGAAAACCGCATAAGCAAGGGCAATAAAGATGAGAATACACATCGCCATGCCCATGATGCGTCTCGTAGCTTCTGTAACAAGAACCATTGCCGTAATACTAACAAGAGAATCCAAGATATTTGGTGAACCTGCCCTGGAAGATATCCCTTCATAATCCAGCATGACGTAGGCTCCAATGAAAAAACCGAGAAGTACGAGAAGAAAATCGAGATAATTCATCCAATGTGTCTTACTCTTTTGAGCAGGTTTTCTCAACGGGAAGATAAGAAAGACGAGCATAAGAGTGAAGGTGAGGTGGGTAGCGCGTTGCTGGATAGCAGGATAAAGGCGAACCCCCGCAGTATAGAGATGAAATAAAGACATAACTGTAGCGATCACGGTGATGATCCACCTGCGGGAAATGATCCTCATCTTTATTCCCCTTTTTTGCGGTTGCTTGTTCGATTTTCTATTTCATGACGCCCATTTCCTTATAATATTTCGCGGCCCCTGGGTGGAAAGGATTTGCTATGGTTTTCTGTGCATTTTTAAGTGTCATATCCCTTAATTGGGGACAGATAGTTAACAATTCGTCTATGTGCTCGAACATTGTCTTGGTGATCTTATAAACCAACTCTTCATCGACTCCGAGGTGGGTTTCTAAGATTGCGCCGAAGACTAAAATAGAGGTATCAGTTATGACTCCTTTATATGACCCTGGTTTCAATACGTCCCCGTAAAAATACGGATTGGCTTCAAGTACTTTCTTTAATACTCCTTCATCAACAGGTATGATCCTTATCTCTTTTGTAAAGGCCAATTCTCGAAGTGCGGGTATGGGAAATGATCCGGAAATGAAGCCAGCATCAATACTGCCGTCTTTTATTCCTTCAGCCACTTCATTATATCCTAACCATAAAGGGTTAAACATCGAGGTGGTAATGCCGTGATCCTCAATCAGTTTAACACTGATCTGAGAAGTTCCACTGCCTGCAGCACCAACACCAATCCGCTTCCCTTTGAGATCGTAATATGATTTTATAGGCGAATCCTTGCGAACGACAAGGTTGAGTCCTGCACCTTGCTGAAAGGTTATTGCCCGTAGGGAAGTATATGGCTTCGTGAAGGGTGGTTGCCCTGTGTAGGCCATATAGAAAAATTTTGAGTCACCGTGACCAAAAGCCGGCTGCTTCTTCTCAAATTTTTCTTCAAGAAATTTCGAGATAGCCACGGTACCACCGGCGGCCTCTACCATCATCTGAACTTCTGGTAAATACTTGTTCAAAACAGTCGCCATGGCGCCACCAATGAGATAGGCAGTTCCTCCTGCACCAGGGGTATAGATTGGAATAACTGTCTTTGGGGCAGCAAAAGCTGAAGAAGATAAAACAAAAATCGATGCCAAAACCAACATAACCATCCTTAAACTTTTCATAATAATTCCTCCTTTCTGTTTTAAAATTGATTATTCAAAATCCCTTGCCTGAAAAAAACCACTTGACCTTTTGATGCAGAAGTTTTGCAAAACCCACCCGTTTTGCAAAGGAGGCTGACCTTGTTCAATCTTTGTCTTTCAACTCATCGTGGTTCGAAGACAAACAAACATTTCAGATCAATAACTTCATCGGCTTTTTTGCACTCGTCCGTCGAACTGAGGATTTGAATTCAACGAATATAAGATCTTGTGATCCCGAAGTTCCCTTCGTATCACTCCATTTTCCTCTAGGTATTTCAGGTGAGCAATCGCCTCGCCTGTGGCGAACCATTTTTGCGTAACAGGGAATAAATCAAAAGCATCATATTCAATATCCCAGCTCATTTCTGATGCCACCTGAAAGGCATTCTTACTGCCCATTCCTAAAATAGAGAGGATTTCATCACTCCTTTTCTGGTGGTGATTTTTCAATTCATCAATTCTCTCCTTGCAGTTCTTGAAAATGTTCCTATGGCCAGGTAGGACAAGCTCGATATCAAAGTCATAGACCTTGTCCAAGCTTGCCAGATATTTCTTTAGGGGATTCCACTCATCAGACCATAATTGGATGTTGGGAGTTATGCTATTAAGAATATGGTCTCCGCTTACTAAGATCTTTTTGTTAGGTTCGTAAAGGCACATGTGGCCTTCGGTATGGCCATGAGTTTCCACACATTTAAATGAGTATTCACCAATGTCCAATATATCGCCCTCCTTCAAAATAATAAAGGCTAAACGCCTTCTTGTTCTGTATTTATAACCTGGATGACTCTGGAGGATTCCTTGAAGTTCACTGTCGGGCAAAACACTTATACGAGCATAGTAAAAAAAATAGTTCCAGCGGGCGTCACTGTTCTCAATGGAATGGGCATCGGGTAGATTGAAATATACTTTTGAGGTTCCTGTCATAAGGGCTGGAACAAGGCCAATATGGTCCGTATGCAAATGGGTAATAAAAAAATCAGTTCTTTCTAAATTCACATCGAGTTCCCACAACCCCGCCTGCATCGCATCCATACACTCTTCCCGATTCCACCCTGTATCAATAATCAGATTTCGATCTAGACTTTTTATCACGTAGGAGTTAATAGCCTTCAAGGGGTTCCCAGGAAGAGGGATCTCAATTTTGTAAAAATTCGCTAAGATTTCTTCAATCATTATCCATAACTCCCAGATCTCGATTCAGGAAATAGGAGGGTTTCTGCATTCTGTTCCCTCTGAAAATTCCTAAGGCTCTAGTTGGCTTCTGGCATTTGCCTATTGTTGTCGTCCATATGGTGAGCGTACGATTTTTTTCAGTCTTACCCTTTCATCCTGAACCAAAACATTTTGTCGATATCAAAAACATAATACCTGTACGCCTTCCTCGAATTGGAATCATTATTTCCGCCTCTTTATCCACTAAAAATTTATCTTTTACATCTAATTGTTCTTCCTTTTCCCCCTTCGAAGAAGAACCCTCTTCCAGGGAAAAAAGGAGGTTTGGTGAATGACCTATTGAACGGTCTCTCCTGGTATTAATGCCAACACCTTGCTCTTTGGAACCTCTTGCATCAATCCGGAAAACTCCTCTGCGGTGCCTGTCAAAACAGGAAAAGTTCCGTAATGCATCGGGATCACATATTTCGATCCGAGAAGTTTCGCGGCATAGGTTGCCTCTCTGGGATCCATCGTGTAATGATTTCCAATAGGGAGAAGAGAGAGTTCTGGTTTATAGATCTCACCGATAATCTTCATATCTCCGAAAATTCCAGTATCGCCTGCGTGATAGAGGGTGAAACCATTTTCAAACCTGATGATGAACCCTGCAGGGTCTCCTATTATATCGTTTCACCAATATATTTACATTAGATCAGAAAGCATGAGCGAGATCGAATTTTTTCCAGCGATGCACAACCGGAGAATCATTGATTTCACTGATTCCCAACAGGATTCTTTCTTTAAGTTCCTGTTTAGAATTCACCCGAATGTGCTTCAAGAAGGTTCTGGCCATTTTACTGAAGAACGTTTCGACAAGATTTAACCATGAGCCGTGTTTCGGGGTATGAACATAAAGAAATCGTCCCGGTCTGCTGGCAAGGTACTTCATGGTCTCCTTGGAGATATGGGCAGAATGGTTATCCAGGATGATACGGATGTTGGATTCGGCAGGATAGTAAGCATCCATCTCTTTGAGCAACGAGATGAACTCACTACTGCGATGCCTGTCATGAACCTGGGCAATCACATGTCCATCGTGCAAATCCAAAGTCGCCAGAATCGACAAGGTCCCCAGACGCTTGTATTCATAGTCCCTCATCATTCTGGATTGTTTCCCCGGTTCAGGCATGATATCTGGTGCAATATTCTGGATGGCCTGTACCCCCGGTTTCTCATCCACCGATACCGTAATAACAGATGGAGTGACCCCCGCTTCCCCGGCTTCGTTTTGAAGATTGATCTCCTTGTATATGCACAAGACCTCCGCCATTTTCTGCTCAAATTCAGGATCGCGCCGCTCCTGATAATAGGCCATTTTATGAGGACGCAGCGGATGCTCATCAAGAATTCTCTGAATGGTCGCCTTCCCCGCTTTCTTCAAACAATCATGCCCCGCTTCCGGAGCATATTTCCTTGCATGATCCGCCAAAGCGCTTCGTGTCCACATCTCCGCAGCATAGCCATACTCTGTCGGTTTCTGGCAAGCAAGATTGATGACCCAGGCCTTCGCTTCTTCCGTAATCACTGGCTCCTTGGGCCGATGATACTTGTCTTTCAGTCCCTCTTCGATCCCCATAGCCAAGGTTTTATCTATCCATTTGTAAATCGTCGGTCTGCTGACGTGGACCATTTTTTCAATATCTATGATCGGTATGCCTTCTGAATATCGCAATAAAATACTGGCACGTTGCACCTCTCTGAGCGGTGCCTTTAGTGAATTGGCAATGCGCTGTAATTGTTCCTTCTTCGCTGAGTCTAAAATCAACTTTGCTTTCTGGCTCTTCTGTGGCATATTGGTTCCCTCCTGTCGTTTTGGAAATCAATATACCACAAGCGAATCTATATGTAAATCTTTTAATGAAACGTTATACTAGTTGCTGCCTCCGCTCCCGCAATTCGTCCCATAACTGCGCCCCTTACAAGACCTGTTCCACCCGGATAGTTGTGATAAAAGAACCCGCCCGTCACCTCTCCCACTGCGTACAATCCTTCTATGGGATGATCGCAAGTGTTAATAACTTGGGTTTTTTCATTCGTTTTCAATCCCCCGTAGGTCATGGTGAGACCACATACCGCACTGTAAGCTCGATAAGGCGGTGTATCTATTTTTTGAGCCCAATTAGTTTTATCCGGCTTCAAGCCTTTAGTACGCCGTCCGTCGAACTTATGCGTCATAAATGGCTTTTCATCGTTTACAATAGACTGGTTATATTCTTTAATTGTTTCTAAGAAGTTTTCTATATTTATATCTAATTCCTCGGCTATTTGCTCAAGTGATTTACTTTCTACTTTGGTTTCATCTTGTTGATATTCAGTGCCTATCAAGGGTATCACTTTTGCATCAAAAACTTGGAAGACCACTGACCCAGGTTGTTTTAGAATTTCCTTGCCTAATTTGGCATATGTGTTGTCCCAAAAATCCTCCCCTTCGTCAATAAACCGTCTCCCATCGCGATTTACTATGATAGAATATGGGTAGGAATAACGTTCAGACCCCCCTGCTGCAGCCTCTACCATTGGAGTGGCTTCGCAAATAATAGAAGCGTGGCATCCACCCCAATGGCCAGTCAGTTGAGCACCAATACTTAAGGCCATTTGGATTCCGTCCCCTGTGTTATAGCGCGTACCCCGAAGCCTCACGAGATCCCAATTCTCACCCAAACAACGTCTTCTCATTTCGGGATCTGCTTGAAACCCACCGCATGCCAAAATAACGGCTTTTGCATCTATCTGAATAAGGCCATTCACACCGATGCCAAAAATACCACATACCTTGCCGTCCGCGTTCTGGATAGGTGAACGGGCGGCCGTTTGATATAGGACTTCAACGCCCCGTTTTTCAGCTATTCCGTAAAGCGTTTCCACAAGACTCTCTCCGCCACCTGCGGCCATAAGAGCCGTTTGTCCAGCCGGAAAAAACAAACGGTTCCCAACTCTTTTCATATTCATAGGCAGGATATCCCACTGCACCCCCTGCTCTTTCATCCACATTACGGTTTCTAATGATCTCTCTACATAAATTTCTGTAAGCAATTTATCTGCAAATCCCTCTGACAATTCAATGAGTTTATTGTAGAATTCGTCTTTGGGATATGGTTCAATTTCAAGTTCTCCTTCTGGTAGTTTTGCCCCTTCCAATAAGGGTAGATAATCATTAGTCCCTTCCGAAGCAATCCTAAACTGTGCAAGTGATAATCGGGTATTGCCTCCACGTGAATTCTTTGGCCCTTTTTCAATCAATAGAACATTTGCGCCAGCATTTTTAGCTTCGATGGCAGCCACAAGCCCAGCATTACCTCCCCCGATGACGAGTACATCGCATCCCAGTTTTTTCTTTATGTCCATTTTAAACCTCCCTGGATACTTGATACTTTAGATAAATGACAAAAATATTAGAATTCTAAATTACAACCCACAATGCCTCTTTCGTAAAGAGAACCTTCGACCGGTGAACTGACAAAACCCTGCCAGTTTCTCCTTTCTTCTGTTACGAGACCAAAAACCTCGAAAATAACGACTTCAAATTGAAGTTTAAATACCTATTTTTCATTCTTTGATTCCAAAAACTGGAGGAACCCATCGAGAGCAACTAAGATGTGATCTTTCACGAGAGCCTCCAATCGTTCAGCATCCTTTTTGATAAAAAGGTCCAAAATTTCTCTGTGGACATGAATAGCATGCTCATAGGATCTTTGAATATAGAGGTATGAAAATCTAAACCACATCGCCTGCCTTAAAAGATTTTCAAGAATCCCAACCAATGTTTCATTCTTGCTGGCCAAAGTGAAGATTTTCGTAAACTCATAATGACATTTTAGGTAAGACTTAAAATCGTTGCTCCCGGCTACTTCGGTCATCCGTGCGAGAGATGATTCCATCTCTTGAATATTTTCGGGTTTCAAATGTGAAATCGCCATCCGGGCAGCAAGACTTTCTAAAGAAGCCCTGACAGGAAAGTTCTCTTCTATGTCTTTCCTTGTTACCTTGCGAACAAACGTTCCTTTACGGGGGATGTTTATAACAAGGCCGTTTTTTTCAAGGATACGAAAGGATTCCCGGATCGGTGCGCGACTAATTCCAAATTTCCTTTGCAGTTCATTCTCACCTAAGCGTTGTCCACCTTCCAGTTTGCCTTCAATAATTGAATTCGTGAGAAATTCGGTAATCTGTTCCACTAAGGAAACCGGGTATTGCGGGATGAATTCTCTTTCAATAACGAAAGCTACCAATTTTAAACCTTCTTCTGTATTCAGTTCGCGATATTAATATCTATATTTTTTTTCAAGATCAAAAAACTCCTTTATACCCAGTAATTCATTGAAATCTGAAAAAATATACATTTGATCCAGTAGCCCTTCAGTATTTCCTTTCTCTTTTAGATAAGTCATTGCATTCATAAATGTCTTTGCGATGACGAAAACAGCAGTACAGCCAAAAAATAAAATCTTGTACCCCATCTCTTCCAGTTTTTGGGAAGAGAGCAGCGGTGTTTTTCCTCCTTCTATGATACTTACGGCGAGAGGAACATCCGGTATACCTTCCCTTATAGCAATTAGCTCTTCGATACTTCGCGGCGACTCTACAAAAATAATATCTGCACCTGCATCCCTGTAAGCTCTCCCGCGGTTAATCGCTTCCTCAATGCCATATAGGCTTAAGGAATCAGTCCTCCCAAAGATTATGAAATCTTCGTCAGATCGTGCCCTCAAACTCGCCTCAATTTTCTTCACATGTTCTTCTAATGAGATGACAGATTTCCCCTCTATATGGCCACATCTTTTCGGCCATTGCTGGTCTTCCAAAATAATGCCCGATGCGCCTGCCTCCTCATATTCCCGAACTGTTCTCATGACATTCATTGGATTGCCATACCCAGTGTCACCATCCGCTATAACAGGAACATTCACAGCACTTGCTATAATTTTTATCTGTGAAGCCATCTCAGACATGGTTAAAAAGCCTACATCCGGTTGACCAAGACGAGTGGCTGAGATACTATACCCTCCCATTAGAAGAACCTTAAATCCAACTTTCTCAGCTATCCTTGCCGTCAAAGCATCGTATACGCCTGGTACGATCAACATTCCTTTCGTTTGGATCTGCTCCCTAACATTTGACTTTTTCACTTCCTTTTTTCCCTTACAAGAATCTTTCAATTATCAAAAAGTTAATAGGGCATGATTGGGTGACTGTCGACCGTCAACAAGAATACCACTTGATTTTTTTTTGTCAAGAGAAAAATTTGTATTTAAATAACTATTTATTAGATGGAGATTTATCGTTTATAATTAATGGATTGGGTTATTCCATTATCTCAAAATCGACCTCAATTTCTTTAAATTCCTTTTATTCGGTTTATTCTTTTTTTCTCCCAACTAACTTTTGTCATCTCATTACCCTTAATCATCTTTGCCAAATCCTTTCGAGATAAAACCTCTTGCAGTCTCCATTTTCTGATACATTCTCCCAAGGTCCTGGCGGGATGCCGGGACTTCCGAAGAGAAATCACCAACGGATGAGAATTTTTGTAGTCCGGGATTGCATGCTTGCCCATGGGGCTTCGTTAAAATTTCGCAGTAAAATTTACACGCAGTAAAATTTACATTGACACATTGATTCAACATCATTAAACTGTTCCAAAATTACAAGGAGGAGTCATGAAGATGGAATTCAAAACCCTTCTGTTTGACGTCCGCGACCAGGTTGCCCACATCACACTCAACCGTCCAAATGCAGCCAACTCGATCAACGAGGAGATGGGCAAGGATTTGATGCACGCCGCTTTGCGTTGTGACGAGGATCCTGGGATTCGGGCAGTGTTGATCTCCGGGGCGGGGAGAATGTTTTCCGGTGGTGGAGACTTAAAAGACTTTTCTGCCAAGGGCAATCAATTACCGTATTATGTTAAGGAGGTGACCACCTACCTCCATGCCGCTATGTCTCGGTTAACGCGGATGGACGCGCCGGTGGTCGCGGCCGTGCATGGGGCCGTGGCAGGAGCCGGAATGAGCATTGCCATCGCTTGTGATATTGTCGTCGCAGCTGAGA
>Ga0315286_10005412_pt1 | contig 12333 bp, 16 predicted proteins | sample YL17G10_0_MG_FD_205038 | JGI IMG/M metagenome (GOLD analysis project Ga0315286, IMG submission 205038) | Sediment microbial communities from Yellowstone Lake, YNP, Wyoming, USA - YL17G10_0 | ecosystem: Environmental > Aquatic > Freshwater > Lake > Sediment | place: USA: Wyoming | collected... | reverse complement strand
ATCTTGCCGTGCTCCATCTTGAAGGTCGCCTTGCGCTGCACCGGCATGGCGTACTGGTAGAAGACGATGCGCGGGCAGTACGCGTATTGTTTGAGGTCGTTGACGCGGAGGAGGATATCGGAGGTATCCGGTAGTCGGTACCCGGTAGTCGACGAAGTCGGTAGCCGGTCGTCGGTAGCCGGTACCCGGTATGGGAGAAGCCGACTACCGATTTACCGACTACCGGCTACGTTTTCTATCACAAACCACCCGTTGCCGAACACCGCATTTTTTCCGACGTGCACGAATTCGCCGATGCGTAGCAGAGGCAGAAAAGGTGTCAGGTCTCCGCGGAATGTGACTGAGCCGACAAAGCCGCTCAGGTCGTGTTGCACGTCACGGCGCTGGGAGAAGCGGCTGCGCTCAACCCAGTGCGTCTGATCATCGGCGGTCTCGACCTGCTCGGCCGCTTCACCCAGCGCCTTGAAGTCGATATCAGCGGGCCGGTGCAGAGCACTCCAGTTCTCCTCTCGTCCCAGGTCGGGGCGCTCGGGCACGTTGACCTCGCACCGGCAGGTGGGATACAGCGGACTCCGAATACAGCGCGGCTATGTGCTGGGAGAATTGAACTCGTGCCGAAGCCGAAAGATATCCCGTCCTGTCCCGAGGTGCCCGCTCAGCGGTCATCGGATCGAACGACGCGGGAGTATCGGATTTCCGTGGTTACGCCCTTGTTCGGCGGCGGCGTGGAGGCAGGCAAGCCCGATGAGACGCTGCCGATCCGCGGAACATCGATCCGCGGGCACCTCCAGTTCTGGTGGCGGGCGACACGAGGGGCCGCCTTTGCCACGCACGAGCAGCTTTTTGTCCGACATGCCGAAGTGTGGGGAACGACAGAGAAGGCCAGCCCTATCGAGATTGACCTCCGAGAGGTAACGACGAGCCGGCCGCAACCGTGCGCCCGCTACGAATGGAATCCGAACGCAAGACGCGGACAAGGCGGGTGGCGATTGAGCTGGGAGGCGCGCTTTGCGAACTCGGCGCTGTCGTATGCGCTCTTTCCGTTTCAGGGAAAGCCTCCACCTTCGCGCGATGCCAACCCGGAGGAGCCGCCTGCGCTTTTCATCGAAACCGCATCGTTCAACTTGCGCGCCCGCTATCCCGAGGTACTCCGGAAAGAGGTGGAGACCGCAATCTGGGCATGGGTGAATTTCGGGGGGCTCGGCACGCGCACGCGCCGCGGCTGCGGCGCGCTGAGCTGCGAGGATCTGGCGCCGAAGGACATCGCAGATCTTCAGGATTGGTTTCGCTCCCGAGCAGGAAACGAATCAGCCGCAGTTCGCGACTGGCCGACGCTTCCAGCAAGCGTCTTGGTAAGCGGGGAAGTCAGTACGTCTGTCGAGGCATGGAAGAAGGTAATCAACCTGTTGCAGCACTTTCGCCAAGGGTCGGGGTTCGCCCGAAACCCTGGCGAGCCGAACAATCGCCCCGGCCGCTCGCGGTATCCGGAGCCAGAGACGATTCGCCGCGTGACGGATCGCCGTTCGGGGCAGCACGCTCGGTTGACGCAGATTCCCGACGATGCCTTCCCACGTGCGGAGCTCGGCCTGCCGATCGTGTTCCACTATCAAGGCCAGGGCGAACCGCCCGACACGGTTCTCTACCCGGGGAAAGGGCTGGACGGTCAACCGCGGGAGCGGATGGCGAGCCCGCTCATCCTCAAACCGCTCGCACTTGGGAACGGCCGTGCGGTTCCGCTCATCATGCGACTCCTGACGCCTACGCTGACCGGTGCCGATTTGCGGCAGGGGGAAGAGTCGCTTCCGCTACCTCCAACAACGGCGATACGGGATGGCAGGCTGGCAACGTACAGAGATTCCCCGCTCGCCGGCTCCGCGTCGGGCTCGGCGCTCGACGCCTTTCTTGTGCTCGCCCGCCATGCCGATCACGGCTTCCGTGAGGTGAAGCGATGACCGCTCATCTCCTCGCCCTCACCGTCGGGCCCGTGCAAGAATTCATCGCCGCCGCGCGGCGTACACGCGATCTGTGGTTTGGGTCGTATCTGCTCTCGGAGATCAGCAAGGCGGCAGCAAGGGCGGTGCGCGATCAGGGCGGCGAGCTGATCTTCCCGGCGCCGAACGACACAGCCGATCTGAAACCCGACTCGGCCCTCACCGTCGCCAACGTGATTCTCGCCGAGCTGCCCGCGGTTGACCCGGAGCATGTCGCGCAACAGGCGAAGGCAGCGGCGCGGGCTCGCTGGCGTGAGTTCGCCGACGCCGTGTATCGAGACTACCAAGGTGTCATCCGCGCCGACATCTGGGACGATCAAGTCGGCGATGTCATCGAGCTCTATGCTGCTTGGGTTTCCAGCTCACCGCAGACGTACAAGGCCGACCGCGCCAAGCTCATGAGACTATTGGCGGGCCGTAAGAGCTGCCGCGACTTCCTCCCGGCAAGGGGTCGCTCCGGAGTGCCGAAATCGTCGCTCGACGGCTTGCGCGAGAGTGTGCTGCTGCCCCCCGGGAAGTGGCCTGAGCGTTCGCGCCGTCGCCTGCGCGTGCGTGAGGGCGAGCAACTCGATGTCGTCGCCATGGTGAAGCGAACAGCCGTGGGAAGTCCCCCGTATCCGTCCGTTGCGCGTGTAGCTGCCGATCCTTGGCTTCGCGGCGTGGGCCGCAACCGGCTGGCCCCTTTGGCCGATGCCTGCAAGCAGCTCCGCACGGACGTAGTTCATCAACTCGATACGTCGGTGGGACAGGGCCACCCCGGCTACGCCGACTTCCCCTTCGAAGGCACTCCCGTGTTCCGTTCTCGCTATAGTGAATTCCTGAGGGAGACGGACCTGTCCGAGAGTGACCTCGAGCCGTTGCTTCGGGCGCTGGCACCGCTGGTCCGAGACTTCGGAGAGCCGAGCCCGTACCTCGCGGTGCTGGTGGCGGATGGCGACCACATAGGACAGGCGCTTTCTCAGCTCGACTCCGCCAGCGACCACCGCGCATTCTCCCAAGCGCTGGCCGACTTCGCAGGACAGGCACGCCAGATCATCCACGAACACAACGGCATCCTGGTCTACGCCGGCGGTGACGATGTGCTGGCGTTCGTGCCGGTCGATCACTGCCTCCCGTGTGCCCGAGCATTGCACGACAAATTTGGTAATATGCTGGGACTGACGTTGTCGGTCGGGGTAGCCGTAGCCCATTTTATGGAGCCGCTCGAAGACCTGCTCGACTACGGGCGTGCGGCGGAAAGGCACGCCAAGAGACCGCGAGCCGAGGATCGCGGGCAGGACAAGCGCAACGGCCTTGCCCTGCATGTCCTCAAGCGCGGTGGTGGACCCGTCACCGTGCGCGCCAACTGGTCCGCCGAACCTGATCAACACCTTGGAGATCTCGCCAACTGGATAAAGGAGCGGGCTGTCTCCGGCCGTGTTGCCTCCGACCTTCGAAACATCGCTGACGTGTACGACAACTGGCCAGCCGACACCGTGAAGGACGCCATTCAGCGCGACACGCGCTTAGTCATGAAGAAGAAACAGCCACCCGGCGCGAGCAGGATGCGCGAGGTCGAGGATCTCATCCGGAAACGGGTCGCCGACGCGGACTCCCTTCGGCGATTGGGATATGAGCTGCTGGTAGCGCGTCAGATCGCGGAGGCGATCAGGCAGGCGAATCCTCCATCCCCCGTCGAGGAGGTGTCCGCGTGACGACCATGCTCGAGCTGACCTGTCGTGATCCCATCGTCTCCCGCGACGGTCGCCCATTCGGTGCCGGCCAGGGTAACCGGATGCGGAGTGCGGGCTGGTTGCTTCCCTCGGTCGTGGCCGGGGCGCTGCGATCGACGGTCGGGACCGTGGCGCAACGAGACTTCTCCGCCGACACCGCTCAGGAGCTGCTTCAAGTCGCCGTGGCTGGCGTGTTTCCGGTCGCAGATGGTCAGCTCTACCTTCCCGCGCCTCGCGACTGCGTCGTGCACCCGGACAAGGGCCCCCTGCGCGTTACGCCGCAAACGATTGATCACGGGGGCTGTGACTGGCCGGCGGAAGGACTGCGGCCGGTTATGCTGACAGAGGAGCAGGCGCCCGATGACTTCAAGCCGGAGGAAGGTCCCGCCTGGTGGCCCTCCGATAGCTACGCCAATTGGTTGGGCGGCGACGACATCTCGTTCGATCACCAGTTTCTAAACTCGCCGCAAGCCGAGCTCCGCACACACGTCCAGCTCGATGCGCATACCGGCGCGGCCGATGAGGGCAAACTCTTTACCACTGCCGCGCTGCCGCTGACGCACCTGCCTCGGTATCGGGCCGAGGCGCAGAACGGGTTCAGGGCAAGGTGTGCCGAGATCACGCTGGCGGCGCGCGTTCGCGCCAGCCAGTGGTGCGGCGAAACCGTTGCGAACCTCAACACCCTCTATCCGCTCGGCGGCGAGCGCAGGCTGGTCCACTGGAAAGCGACCGGGGCACCTGCGTGGAGCTGCCCCGAGACGCTTCGCGCGACACTGGCCAAGACGAAGCGGGTCAGGATGGTGCTGGCCACTCCGGCGATCTTCCGCGATGGATGGAAGCCGGGCTGGCTGAATCATCAACTGATCGGGCAGCCGCCGGGCTCGAACACGACTCTCAAGCTGGTCGGTGTCAGCATTCAGCGCTGGCGTGCGGTTTCCGGCTGGTCGCTGGCCGACTTGCCCGGCCAGCCTCGAGGTCCGAAGCCGGTCAGACGCATGGTGCCGGCGGGTGGCGTCTACTTCTTCGAGACCGTGGACGGGACGACCGATCTGGAAGCGCGCTGGCTCGAGCCCGTCAGCGACGACGAACAGGATCAGCGCGACGGTTTCGGACTAGCTGTCTGGGGCACTTGGTGAGCGCGAGCACCGGGGAAAGGCATCGACGATGGCGAACACGCGAGTTTATTGGCTACACACATTATCTCCGACTCACGTCGGGACGGGTCGCGGCGTGGGCTACATCGACCTGCCAATCCACCGCGACAAGGTCACGAACTGGCCGGTCATTCCGGGCTCGGCGTTTAAGGGGGTGTGGCGCAACTGGGCTGAACAACAGCGTGCTGAACAACAGCGTAAGGATCACATCAGCCTCGCGTTCGGTCGTGCTTCCGATCATGAGACCAATGCTTCGAATTCGGGAGCACTGATTCCCACCGATGCTCGGCTCGTTTGCCTGCCGGTGCGCAGCTTCCAAGGAACGTTTGCCTGGTGCACGTCGCCATTGGCGCTGCAAATGCTGCACCGCGACCTATCGCTGGCGGGGATGGGTGAACTGCTCGCAGTTCCGCCGGCGTTGGACGATGGTGTGATCCACCGCGCCACGACAACCAAGCTCGAAGATGCCGGCCGCATCTACTTGGAGGATCTCGATTTCAAAGGAAAGGAGTGTGAGACAGCGACTGCCTGGGCTGCAAAGCTGGCCGGTTGGGTGTTTCCGGGCGACGAGAGCACTGGGTGGCGTGAGCGCTTCAGCGAGAGATTCGCGGTCGTACCGGATACGATCTTCGATTTCCTGACGGAAACCGGCACCGAGGTCACCGCGCGTGTGCACATCGACGATGATCTCAAGACAGTCAAAGACGGCGCACTCTGGAACGAGGAATCCTTGCCGGCAGAAACGATCTTGTCGGGCCTCATCTTCTGCGACCGCGTGTATTCCCAACAATCGGATGGCGTCACAGCCGTCACACCAGACATGCTGGTGCAGGAATTCGCGACGCCAGCGCTCACGCTGCAGATCGGCGGCAAGGCGACCGTCGGTCGCGGGCGGGTGCGCTGCGTGTTCACACCCGTGAACGGTGGCCGATGACGGTTCACACCAACAGCCAGAAGATGGCGCAGGCCGCCTACCAGCGAATCATGCAGCGGAAACCGAAGAAGGATTTCGTCAGCTTCGCGCGTGGGTTTCCGTCGTTGGTCCATTCGTGTGGCCTGGCGCAGGCGGTCGCCTTTGCGAAGTCGAAGAAGCACGTGGACTACCTGGATGATCTCGCCGCTGTGCTGCAGGTTATCGGCCATTCTGATGCCGACTCGTCGGAGAGGTTGGAGCGCGCAACGCGCGAACAGTCCGTGGCAGCTTACGTGCGACTGAGCCGCAACGCACTGCAAGCCGCCGGTTGGCTGAAGAGGTACGTCGAAGCCGCAGAGGAGGAGTGAGAGCGTGCGGCAATCGATCATCGACCTGGCTGCCCGACGCAGGAGCGGACACAATCCGGGGCTGCTGCTGCAGCGATACCTTGCGCGCCAAGGCGACCCCGAAGAACGCAGGGCGCTGCTCGGGGCGGCAATTCACGCTGCACAGAGTGAGTCGCTCCGGGACATCTACAGTGACGCCTTTGCACGCTGGTCCGCCTCTTTCCCCGACGACGGATTGCACCGGTCGGAGCAGCTTTCTACGGCAGGTCGGCTCGTTGTCGGTCTCGGGTCAGAGAACGTGCTCGAAACCGGCCTGCGACTGCACCAGACGTACGGCGTCCCGATCATTCCGGGATCGGCACTGAAGGGGTTGGCCTCGCACTATTGCCATGACGTCTGGGGGCAGCGGCATGTCGAAGCGCCCGCAGAGGAGAATCAGCGGTTTCGCCGCAACGGAAGCTACCACCAGCTGTTGTTCGGCAGCACGGACGACGCAGGCGTCATCGCGTTCCACGATGCGTGGATCACGCCAGACTCATTGCGCGAGAAGGCGCTGCGGCTCGACGTGATGACGCCGCACCATCCGAAATGGCAGACGAACGAAGCGCCACCGACCGACTTTGATAGTCCGGTGCCGGTCTCGTTCCTGTCGGCTGCCGGGACATTTGCCGTTCGCCTGTCCTGGTGCGGCCCTATCGAGACGGCGCAAGATCAAGCCCAGGCATGGGTCAGCTTGGTGATGAAGCTGTTGCAAGAGGCATTGTCCGAATGGGGTGTCGGTGGCAAGACGAGCAGCGGCTATGGGCGACTGGTTCAGTTCGACACGCTTCAATCCACACGCCCGGCGCGAGCCCCGGTCCGCGCACAACCGGTAAGCCGTCCAGCAGCCGGCGAAACCATCGAGGCTCGGTTGCTCGAGGAACGAACCAAGAAGGGCGGCTGGAAAGCTCGACACGAAGCGTCAGGCTTGAGCGGCCCCATCCAAAACACCACTGATGTGCCTGCTGACGAGAAGGCGGGCGACACTTTGAAACTCATCGTTGCCAGCGCGAATGACAGAGAGCTGGCGTTTCGGTACCCAACGGCCGCCGAGGAAGAGCGAGCGCAGCACAAACCCAAGGGTACCCCCGGAGGTCCACGAACACGCGGCCGGAGGTGAAGCGTGGCGCCGGGTAAGCACACCTTGCTGATCTGCACCGTGGGCGGGACGCCAGAATCGATCATTGCATCGATCCGCCATTGGAAGCCGGCACGCGTGCTACTGGTCCACACTGATGAGACCAAGTCCAGTGCTGACACGGTCACCAACGAGCCAGAGCTGCTCCAGCCGGGCAATTGGGATCTCCTCGCGCTCCACGACGCCCAGGATTTCAGCGACTGCGTTCGCCAAATGCGGGGGCTCGATGAACAGGTCGAAGCGTGGCGCCGAAAGGGAGTCGACTACCGCATCGTCGTTGATTTCACCGGTGGAACGAAGTGCATGTCCGCCGCTCTCTCGCTCGTCGCGCGGCGTTGGCCGTGCGCGTTCTCCTACGTTGGCGGCACGGAGCGGACCAAGGGAGGAACCGGCATCGTCGTCTCCGGGAAGGAACAGACGCTGGTCACTCAAAACCCATGGAACGCCTTGGGCTACCAGGCAATCGAGGACGCCTGCTTGCTGTTCGACCAGCATGCCTTTATGCCCGCCGCGAAACTGCTCGACAACGCTCGAAAGGCGACCGATGACGACTCGGTCAAGCGGACTCTGTCCACGTTCCACCAGCTGTGCGAAGGCTACGACCTGTGGGATCGATTCCAGCATCAGGGTGCTTCGCAGAAGCTCGCCGATGTTCTGAAGAATGCCAACGACCTGTGGAGCGCACTCGGCCCGCCTCGCGCCGACATTCTCATCCGGGACGTCAAACACAATCAGCGCCACCTACAAACAGTGAGCATTGCGCCGTGTTCTCTCGCCTTCAATTGTGATCTCCTCGCCAATGCCCGGCGTCGTTACGACGAAGGTCGCTACGATGACGCCGTCGCACGCCTTTACCGAGCGGTCGAATCGCTCGCACAAGTTGCACTTGCGCAACGACACCAGATCACCAGCACCGGCAAGGTGCCCCTGGATCGTGTGCCCGAGTCGCTACGCAGTCAGTGGGAGCCTCGCGCCGAGAGCGGAACGCTACTCCTCGGCCTGCAGGATACCTATGCGCTCCTGGACGCCCTTGACGATCCACTTGGGAAGGCTTTCAAGAAGCTGGAGCTGGACGACCGCGAAAAATCTCCTTTGATCGCCCGCAATCAGTCGATACTTGCCCATGGCTTCCAGCCTGTCCCGAAAAAGGTCTTCTGTGATCTCTGGCAGGCTGCAATGAAGCTGAGCGCTGATGGGTTTGCAGAGAAGGATCTACCAGTGTTCCCGCGATTGGGTACCGATCGAGCGGCTGCGGACTCGTACAACCAATGATAGCGAGTGAGGCAGGCGTAACCGCGCATGCGGCGGGCCATCAGGCGGTAGAGGCCGACGCGGGGAGTCTGGTACTTGCGGGTGGGAATGTCGAGCGGGATGCGACGCCAGGCGGAGGGGGCCAGCGCGGCGACTTCCTCCAGCAACTGTGGCGAGCGGCGACGCAGGGTGATGAAGGTGATGCCGTCCGCATCCTACCCATTACCGGCGCCGTCCTTTACCACAAACCACCCGTTGCCGAACACCGCATTTTTTCCGACGTGCGCGAATTCGCCGATGCGTAGCAGAGGCAGAAAAGGTGTCAGGTCTCCGCGGAATGTGACTGAGCCGACAAAGCCGCTCAGGTCGTGTTGCACGTCACGGCGCTGGGAGAAGCGGCTGCGCTCCACCCAGTGCGTCTGATCATCGACGGTCTCGACCTGCTCCGCCGCTTCACCCAACGCCTTGAAATCGAGATCGAGCGGGCCGTTGCCGTAGAACGTTGCCAACGCATTGACTCGGTCGCGCAAGCGTTTGAGGACGTGATGGAAGGCAGGGTGCTGCGCGATTTGCCCGTCGCGATCAACGGTCGAACCAGACTTGAGCGTGGTTGGGGTGAGGAAGTCGAGCTCGACGTAGTCGGTAGCCCGAGGAACGTAGTCGGTAGCCGGTAGTCGGTAGTCGGCTTCCCCCGTACCGGTTACCGGCGACCGGCGACCGGCTACCTCTTCCATACCGGCTACCGACGACCGGCTACCGACTACTTTCACCAGCGGCGGTGCCGGCCGCACCACGTTGGTGCTCGCTTCGTACACAATCGTCGCAGCGCCATCGGCGCCCATTGCCTCGACGCGCGTGAGTTGCACGCGGGCGCGGTTCAGGCCGAAGCCCGTGGCGCCGAGCTCGCGGAAGCTGACGATGAAGTAGGGCAGATAGTCGATGGCACTGCCGACGACGACCAGCTCGAACACCAGCGGCTCCCCGGCCGCGTACTCTGTCTGCGTGGTGAGTGGCGGCTTGACAACGAAGGGGCGCGGGATGTTTTGATTCCCGGTGAACTGCGTCGCGTCGGGTGGGATGAACGGATTGAAGACCTTGGTGTACGGGCAGGTGTAGCGCAGCGTGCAGTCAATGCACTCCCAAGCCAGGTCGACGCAGACGAGCCTGCGGAAAGCAGTGCCGAAGCCGCCACGCAGGCTGTTGCCTTTGTTGTGGGCGGGGAGCTGCAACTCGCGTTCGGGGACAAGGTGGAGGCGGAGGTGAGAGACAGCGAGCGCGGCCATTGGCAGGACGGCACGAAGGTCTGACCGTCAGCGCAGTGTGATGAAACCCTGCTTGAAGTTGATGCGCACGTCGAAGAGGCTCAGGAAGTTGAGGCCGAGCAGGCCGCGAACGGCGCTCTGCGCCGGCAAATCGTGGCAGAGGATTTCGAGTCCATCGACGCTCCGACCGAGTGCTCGTAGGCGCTGCATGGTGAGCAAGGGGCAGAACTCTTCGCCGCTACCCGTGATTACGCGCCGGCGGGGAGTAACGGTGCCCGGGTCATAGCCAGCGGCGACGGCGGTGGTCCAGCTGAGAATTGTCGTCGACGCGCCCGTGTCCAACGCCAAGTCGACCAAGGCCGTGCCGTGTGGGCCAACGACTTCGGCTTGCACAACGATGAGTGTTGCGGCCGGGCGGAATGGGTACTTCATTCAGAATACGACGACCAGGTCTTTCGGCGGCGGTCCGACGTGCAAAAGGGCCACGTGTTGGTCGCGGCGCTCAAGTGCGACTCGGTCGACTTCGTCACGATCCTTGCTGTGGTAGGCCAGCTCGCCGCGAACAACACGCGTGAGCTTGTCGACGACGGGGTTAACGATAAGCACCCACTCGCCATTGTAGCGTCGCTCGATCTGCTTCATCGTGAGGGTCTGCGTGTGTGCGCCATGGCCGGTTGCCGCGCGGGGTGATCGGTGGCGGGTTGGCTGCGGGCTCCCCGAGGAGTGCTCTTTCCGTTGTTCGCGTGCGATGTGCATCGTGGTCTCCGTGTGAGGTGGTAGACTACCAGTTGGGCGGCAAGAACAACAGCCGGCCGAAGGCGAGGAGTGGCAGCGATGACCTCAACTCGTCCAGCTCACGGCGAAGACGGGTACGGAACCAGTGCGGCAGCGTTGCGACCGTACCAGCGTGCGGAGGTGGGCTTCATCTTGTTGCGCTGTGGGCACTACAGCCGGTTGAACTCATCAACGGACAGACCGGCTTGCTCGACAACGATGGCGTGCAGGGTGCCGATCGGGATGTCCTCGCTGCCATGGACGTGCACGGAGGTGAAGCGTCCGGTATCGGGATGACGGAGATAGTACGCACTGCCCTTTACGCGAATGAGCTGGAACCCTGCGCGCTTCAGCTTCCGTACGACCTCTTTGCCGCTGAGCGGACGCAGTCGTGCAGCCATTGCTACCGGCGCGCGCGGCGCCGGCGAGGTGCGGTGGGCTCCATCAGTGAAAGGTAGACTCCGCCGGCTTCGGTGCGGTCGCTCGGCGGAATCGGCTCGCCGGCATCCTGAAGGACTTCGAGGAACCCTTGTGCCAGTTCCCGCAAGTTGCTCAGCGCCTCTTCGGCGGTGGCGCCATAGTCGGCGGTGGAGTTGAGGCTCGGCAGCCTTGCGGTAATCCGCCGCGTGCGTCGTTCGGTCTCAAACACCACCCGGTACAAGAGCATTGGGCATCCTTCCTCGGCAGGCTGATCATAGTGCAGGACGGGCGGTCCACACAACGCCGCGCCGTCGAAGGCGGGCCGGTAGTCGGTAGTCGGTATCCGGTACTCGGAGCGGACAGGCAGGCCGACTACCGGCGACCGACTACCGGCGACTTCTCACGGGCTACTTCTCCGCTGTGGTCCTGCGTGCCATGAGGTTGGGGACGGAAGTGGGACTCACCGTCTTCGCAGTTCATTACCGCTGGTGGGTCTAAGATACTGACCGTCACGGCAAACCGACGGCTTGTCGCAGGGTGGCATCAACGCGCTGCAAGTCCGATTGGGACACGCGGCCGAGGGTGCGCTTGATGATCTGTTTATCGACTGAGAGCACCTTCGACACACGGACGGTACTGGGGTGACGGAGCCCGACATCGTGCCAATCTTGCAGCGGACAGTCGCCCGCACCCGGCCGCCGGTAATACCGCGGCTGGCTGCTGATGGGGCACACGATCAAATCGGGAAGGCGGCGGTGGAAAGTGAGCGGGCTGACGACCAACGCTGGTCTCGGTTTGAGCCCCGCGTGATCGGAGAAGGGAACGTTGACGACCACTACTTCGCCGCGCTCATAGGTAGTCGTAGAGGGCATCGTCCTCTCCGTCCCATGCCGCGCGCAAACGTTCGGCCGCGAGCCGCTGCCAGCCGACCTGTTCAAGGTCCCCTGCGGTGAGCGGCTGGATCAAGGCATAGGGCTTGCCGCGTTGAGTGACGACGATCGGTTCCTTGCGCTTCTTGGCCTCGGCCAGGTACCGTGGGAGCTGCTTGGTGATCTCCGCCACACTCGCGACGCGCATGGTCTGTTCTCCTTTCAAGCCCAGCAGACAGTATGGCGCATCGACGCCTCAACAAGCAACGTCAACGAACCCGCCAGGCCAGCCGACTGCCGGCGACCGACTACCGGCGACTTCTCACGGGCTACTTCTCCGCCGCGGTTCTCGCGCGCCATGAGCGAAACGGGTGTTTCCGCCCTATCGGCGCAGCCGCACCGTCGACTCGGTGACGATAAACAAGCGACCCGCAAACCGGCGATGCACCATGAGGCGGGGGAG
>Ga0315286_10005411_pt1 | contig 12333 bp, 13 predicted proteins | sample YL17G10_0_MG_FD_205038 | JGI IMG/M metagenome (GOLD analysis project Ga0315286, IMG submission 205038) | Sediment microbial communities from Yellowstone Lake, YNP, Wyoming, USA - YL17G10_0 | ecosystem: Environmental > Aquatic > Freshwater > Lake > Sediment | place: USA: Wyoming | collected... | reverse complement strand
AGGTCGGCACGCCCTTCACCTCTTCGAGAAACGCGCGCACGACCGCTTCCTCCTCGGAATAGTCGCGCGCCAGGTACTGGACGAGTCTGGATGCACCTTCCCCGCGGCTTGCGGGATCGACGAAGAGGGCCCCAATCAGGAAGAGCGGGCGCCCCTGGAAGCCCAGGGTTTCGAGGTCGACCAGAACCGCCGGCCCCAGCGCCGCCGGCTCGGACGCGAGCACCCCGCCGGGCGCCAGCGCCGGAACCCCCGGAAGGTCCTTTTGGTAGACGATTCGGGCGTATGCCGCGCCGGGTGTCGTGTACTCCGCACCCTGCATCAGGCGCGCGATTCCCAGCGCGAGGAGGTCTTCGCTCGGCGGTTGCATCGCGGATGAGCGTACGGAGAAGCGTCGCATCGGGCAAGCGTGCGACGGCCTCCGGCCGGGGGCGGGGGGCACGGGTTGACGCCGGGGCGCCGGCGTGGAAGCATGCGTCGGGGACGGTGCGCCGCCGGCGGGGCGTCGGAACGGAGAGCAGGAATGAGGCAATTCCGGGCGATCGTCTCGGGACGCGTTCAGGGTGTCGGTTTTCGTGCCGAGACCGTGAGCGTCGCGCGCCAGCTCGGCCTGAGCGGCCATGCCCGCAACCTCCCCGACGGACGGGTCGAGGTCATCGCCACCGGCGCGGACGAACCCCTCGCGCGCCTGCTGAGTTTTCTGCACCACGGTCCGCCGCTGGCTCAGGTCGAGCTTGTCAATGTGGATTGGAGTGATGCGACACCGCTGGAGGATCGCTTTGTCGTCCGCTACTAAGCCGCCTCACCGGATCGAGCCCGGCGCGCCCGCACGAGGGGCCCGCGGCGCGCCGAGCGGGCTCCACATCCTTCGGTTGCTCCTCACCGCCGCATGGCTCCTGGGCAGTGCCGGCGCTCAGGAACCCGACACGCTGAGTCGGCGGGAGCGCTCGCCCCTTCCCGAGGACGTCGCCCAGGGCCTCGAGATCGCGATGTCGCTGTCGGAGAGCATCGGGGTCGTCGACACGCTGGATTGGACCGCGCGTCTCAACGACATCGGCTACCGGATCGCCTCGGTCAGCGGGGACGACACGACCCCGTACAGCTTCGCCGTGCTCGACCTGGACGAACCGAACGCCCTGGCCCTTCCGGGCGGCTTCATCTTCGTCACGCGCGCCATGATGGAGATGGACCTGACCCAGGACGAGCTGGGGCACCTGGTCGGGCACGAGATCAGCCACGTGCGCCAGCGTCACTTCGCGCGGGCCGCGCGGCTCGATGCCGTCCTCTCGTTGGCGCGGGCCGCGGTCACGATGGGCCTGCTCATGAGCACCCGGGACCGACACGGGTCGACGGAGCGGGCCAGCGTGAGCGAAGACCCGGGGCTGCGGAGCTGGTCCGTCGGCATGACCGGCAGCGAAGCGCTGCTGCAGGCCTCGGCGCTCTTCGGCAGCGTGCTGCAGGCGCTCTTCGAGCGCGGCTACAGCCGCGGTCTCGAGTTCGAGGCGGACGAAGCCGGGGAGCGCCTCGCGGCACGGGCCGGATACGACCCGGAGGCGGGAACCACCCTCCTGCAGAAGCTGCACGATCGGAGCTACGAAGGGCGCCGCTACAGCTACTGGCGGACCCATCCCTACTTCCAGGATCGCGTCCATCGGGCGCGCGTGCGGGCCGCCCGCCAGCGGACCACCACCCGGGTCCCCGACGATACCGCGTACCGTGAGCGAACCGCGCTCTTCTTCGCCACGTCCGCGCAGCGCGTCCGTGACGAGGACCAGGCTCTCTTTCTCTTCCGCCGCGCCTTGCACTGCGAGCCCAGCCGGCTCGCCTCGTACGCGACGGCCCTCGACCTCGCCCGTTTCAAACGGCAGCGCGAGGAGGCCCAACCACCCCTGCGTCGCGGCTACGGGCCCCTGATCGCCGCGTATGACTCGCTGATCGCGGTCGCCGAGCGCGCTGCCCCCGCCTGGGCCGAACTGCCCGCGGCGCGGGAAGAGCACGCCGCGCTTGCCCGCGATCGGGATGAGGAGCACGCGGCCTATCTCGAAGCGATCCGGCAAACGGACGTGCCGACGGAGGTGCTGGAGCACTTCGTCGAGAACTACCCCGACGACCCGCGTCGGGGAGAGGCGAACTATCAGCTCGGCGTGCACCACGCCCTGGCGGGCAAGGCGGAGGAGGCGGTCGAGCGACTGCTCCGGCTCGCCGCCGGTCAAGACGCCTGGGCCGACAGCGGGCGGGTCGGGCTATTGCGGGCGATCCCGGCGCTGAAGGAGATGACCGACTGCTGCCGGCTGCTCGCCGACTCGCTTGCCATCGGTCCGGACTCCGCCCGGGCGCCCATCCTCGCCGCGGCGCGGAAACGCATGGACGAGTTGGTGGCGGCCGACTTCTCGCTCGAACAGGGCAGCCGGTTCCTTGCGGCCTGTCCGGAATCGCGCTGGAGCGCGGCGGTGCGGGAGAAGCTCATCGCCAAGGCGGATGAGGCATATCGCAACGGCCGGGTGCATGAAGGGCTGCACCAGTATCAGGAAGCGCTCGATTCCTACTATGAGGTTCTGGCGTACGCGCCGCATTCCACGAACGCCACGGACGCCCAGGCGGCGATCGAACGGATCCACCGCGCCACGATCGAGGACTGAGCGCGGCGCCCCGCTATTTCTGTCGATTGCAGATGAGCTTACGCACGCCGTCACGGAAGGAAACCTGGATCTTATCCGCCGTGATCTCCAGCACCACGATTCCGAGCCCGAAGACCTTGTGCTGGATCACTTCCCCGCGATGGAACTGCCCCTTCATCGTGTAGGGACGAACTCCGTCGAGGTCGGCCATCGCCATCAGGTCTTCCCAATCCGTAGCGGCGAGGTGGCTCAAACGATGCAGCGACATCCCGGCGACCATGTCCGCGGCGCTGCGCTGCGCCTTGCTCCGGCCGGTGGATTTCTTCTTCTCGCGTTTCGCGGGCGCGGCGACCTTTGTGGGGAGTGGCGGTGGCGCCGGAGAGGGAGCCCCGGGCCCGCGTGCGGCCGGAGTCTTCCCCTGCACCGTCGGCTTCGACCGGCTCGGGCGCACTTCGGGTTTCGGCCGGGCGACGGCTTTCCTGGCAACCGGCGGTTTCGCCCCCGGCTTCGATCGAGCCGTATCCTTCGCCCCCGCAGCCGACCCCTCACGGGCCATGGGCTTGCCGGCTTTGCCTTTGCCCTTGTTTTCCAACGACTTAGGCCGCCCCTTCGGATTCCTCGAGAAAGCTGACATAGGCTCCTCCCGGGCTGGACACACCATCCCAGAGGGACGCACTTCAAACCGGCCGGCGGGAACCCAGGACCATCTTACGGGAGGTTGCGCGAGCGGTCAACCCCGCTGGCACGAATCGAGGTCGGCCCAAAACGCGAGCGGCGGCGGCCGGACGGGCCGCCGCCGCGATGTTCGGGTGATACGTTCCTAGTCGATGGTGCCCGTGATGCTCGCGCGGGCATTGCCGTTCTGGCTTTTCACGCCGATCGTAACCGTCGCCGATTGCACCGGATCAGTATCCGCCGTGTTGTTGTCCGAGACCGTCACGGCGAAGAAAGTATAGAGGGGGCTTTGCGTATCGGGAAGCGTGACGTCGTTGTCGCCGCCGAGCAGCCCCGTCGTGGTCTGGGCCGCGATGGTCGTGCCGCCGACCAACGGATTGTCGTTCGCATCGTGCACCCGGAAGAAGATCGTGACCGCGCCCCCGTTCGGAACCGCAAAACCGGGCTCGGGGGACGTGATCTCCAGGATTGTGGGTCCCGACCACATCACCCGACCGCTGGCCGTGATGTACTCGCCCGCCTTGCTTACGGTCTGGGAGGTGATCGTCACCAGGCCGTCGCCGCCCGGGATCGCCGGAGGCGGGCCGGCGGTGACGTGGTCGACCGTCGCCTCGCCGTGATCGGTGGTGAAGGCGCTGCCCTGCACGATGCCGTACTCGCAGTTGAACCAAACCACTGTCGAGTCGGGCACCGGATTCCCGTGATCGTCCGCCACCCGCGCCGTGACCGCATCCCGGAGCCCGTAGTAGACCAGACCCGCGATGTTCAGCTTCTCGAAGGCAATCGACAGGTGGTCCGGATCGGGCAGATCGCCATGGATCGCCACCCGGATCGGCTGGGACATGATCGTGCCGCCGACGCTGGCCGTCACCTCGACCGTGCCCGATTCCGCGCCCGAGCGCAGCACCGCCATCACCCGGCCCTGGTCGTTGGTGACGCTCGAGCTGCTGGCCAGCGCGGCGTCGGTTGCGCCCAGAGTCGGCACGACCGCGAAAGAGACCGTCGCCGCATGGGAGGCGTCGACCGGAATCGCGTTGCGATCCCGGACCTCGAAAGTGAACGCGGCAGTCTGGGGACTGGCGGTGCCCCGGACTCCGATCCGCGGGTTATCCAGTTCGATCAGCTCGATGTGATTGGCCGCCTCCGAGACGAAACGGACATCGAGTGCCTGCCGCACGCTCCCAACACCCGCGACCACCCGGGCCAGCCCGGTTCGAAAGCGCTCGGAGCGGAGCCGCGCGGTAGCCACCCCCGCGGAGTCGGTCGGGGTGATCGCCTCGATCGAACCCACGGTGGAGGCGAACGTGACCGCCGTCCCCGGGGTCACAACATCGCCCGTGCTGTCGGAAACGGTCGCGGTCAGCATCGTCGCCGAGAGACCGTCGGCCAGCAGACTTCCGGTCCCGGTGACGAACGTGATTTCGTAGGGCGCCTTCTGCGTCCCGTTGTTGCCGTCCGGATTGGTGACTTCTTCGTTGTTGCAGCCGGCGAACATCGCCACGGCGAGAATCATCAGCGCGAACCCGAATGGAACTCGCTTCATCGTCATCTCCTTTCGCTGGAGAGGATTGCCACACCTACAGTCGGCGAGGATTCCCGGGCGGCCATCCGCAGTCAACAATTATCGAGCTGCACCCGCCCGACGTAGCTGACACTGGGCGCCGGGTCGGGTTCCCTAGGCTTCTCCTAGTGCCGCCGTCAGATCCGCGATCAGGTCGCCTGGGTCCTCGAGTCCGACGTGGATCCGGACCATCTCGGGGGTGAGTCCCTGGCGGCGCATGATCTCCGGAGAGACCGAGGCGTGGGTCATCGAGGCCGGATGTTGAATCAATGTGTCGAGCGTGCCGAGGCTGACCGCGAGGGTCATCAAGCGGACGCCCTTCAGCAGCTTCTTGGCCGATTCGTAGCCGCCGCGCATCTCGAAGGCGAAGGTCGAGCCGAACCCGCTCATCTGCCGGCAGGCGACGGCGTGACCCGGGTGATCCGGCAGCCCGTGGAAGTGGACCCGGCTCACCTTCGGGTGGCCGCTTAGAAAACGCGCCACCTCCAGGGCGTTCGCGTTGTGCCGATCCATGCGCAGGCCCAGGGTGCGCAGGCCGCGCAGGCACAGGAAAGCGTCCATCGGCGACGGGCAGGCGCCGGCGTCGGTTCGGAATTTCCGGATCCGTGTCGCAACCGCGGCGGAAGCGGAGACCACCCCCCCGACCACGTCACCGTGGCCGTTCATGTATTTCGTCGTGCTGTGGAGCACGACGTCGGCGCCCAGGGCCAGGGTCTGCTGGAAGTACGGTGTCGCGAAGGTCGCATCGACCACGACCTCCACCCCGACGCCATGCCCCAGCTCGGAGGCGGCACGCAGATCGGTGATCCGGCAGGTCGGGTTGGCCGGCGTCTCGAGAAAGAGCACGCGGGTGTTGGGCCGCAGCGCGGTCCGGATTGCCTCCAGGTCCGATGAATCCACGAAGCTGCTTTCGATGCCGTAGCGCGCCATCTGGCAGCCGATCAAGTTGATCGTCGGCCCGTACAGCGTGTCGCCCGAGACGATGTGATCCCCGGCCTGCACGCGGCTCATCAAGGCACCGAAAATCGCCGCCATGCCGGAGGAAAAGGCGACCGCCTCCTCCGCCCCCTCCAGCGCGGCCACGACGCGCTCATACGCCTGGGTCGTCGGGTTCCCGATGCGGGTGTAAATGTGGCCCTGTCGCCGGCCGGCGAAGAGGTCGGCGCCCTGCTCGGGGCTTTCGAAGGCAAAGGTGGAGGACTGGAAAATCGGCATGGTGTGGGCGAAGAGCGGCTTATCGTGCCCCTCGGCGTGCAGCGCCCGGGTCATGAAGCCTCGATGCTGCGAGTCCATCGGCGTACCTCCCGTCTCCCACCCCCGTCGGGCGGGAAGCGCGTACTGTAGCATCCGGTAGCCTGGAATGCACGCCGGCCGGGGCGCCGGTCGACACGCCGGACCGGGGCGGCTATGCTGTCCCGGGGTCGCCGGAGATGGAGGACGTGCCATGGGTCTGATCCAGGATATCGAGGAGCGCCACAACGCCGCGATGAAGGCGAAGGACGCGCTGACGGTGAGCACGCTGCGCATGGTCAAGGCAAAGCTGAAGGAATACGCGATCGAGAAGCGCCTGGGCGACGACATCCCCGACGCCGACGCCGACCAGGTCGATCCGACGCTCGCCCGCCGCCTCGTGGGCGAGGCGCTGGGCGGATGAATCGTCCGGCGGAGGGTCCGCCCCCCATCGCCTCGCACCGTCATCCGGTCGCGGTCCGGCTGCGGAAGCTCAGCCGGCGCCCGGTCCTCGCCCGGCGGGAGGGCGTCTTCCTGCTCGATGGCGTGCACCTCTTGGAGGAGGCGCTCTCGTCGCCCCACGTCCCCGAGACGATCCTGATCGCCCCGCGGCTCGACGCAACCGCTCCGGGTCAGGCCCTGAGGGCCGCCATGACCGGGCGCGGCTGGCCACTGCTGCGCGTCACGGACGAGTTGCTGGAGAGCGTCGCTCCCACGACCACGCCCCAGGGCGTCCTGGGTCTCTTCCGCCGCCCGTCCATGCCCGGGCTACCGCAGCCGGTGGCGCATGCGCCCGGAGCCGCGGCCCTGATCCTCGCCGGGCTGCAGGACCCGGCGAATCTCGGCGCCATCGCCCGCGCGGCGCGTGTCTTCGCGTGCCCGCTTCTCATCACGCTCGCCGGCACGGTCGACCCCTACCACCCCCGCGCGACACGCGCTTCCTCCGGCTCACTGCTTCACCTGACCATCGTGCCCGACGCCCCCGAGCCGGACCTGCGCTCCTGGGTCGAGCAGTGGCGCGTGCGGGCGGTCGCCCTCGTGCCGCGCGACGGGCGGGCCATTCCCGCCCGTGCGCCCGGCGACCCACCCCTCGCGCTCGTCCTCGGCTCCGAGGGCGCCGGCATCCCTCCCGCGGTGGAAGCGCTCTGCTCCGAGCGCTGGAGCATCCCTATGGCGGAGGGGGCCGAGTCACTCGGGGTGGCGGCGGCCGGCGCGATCGCGCTCTACGCGGCGCGCGCGGAGGAGGCCCGGGACCCGCGGTCCCGGGGCATCGTCGATTCGATCAGTTCAGCGTGAAATGGAGCGGGATCTCGACCCAGACCGGCACCGGCTTGTGCTGCTGCAGCGCCGGCTTGAAGGTCCATTTCTTCACTGCGGTGATCGCCGCGTCGTGCAGCACCCAGTTGCCGTCGACCACCATCACCTGCGCGACCTTGCCTTCGCGCGTGATCAGGGCGCGCACCACGACGTCGCCCTCGACCTCGCCCGAACGCGCCAGGTCCGGATAGACCGGCTCCGGCGTGTTGATCGGCACCGGCAGCTCCTCGACCGCGCTGATGTCGGAAACCGCGTCGCCCTGCGTGTCGAACATGCTCTCATCGACCACCAGCGAGTCGGAGCCGTGACGCAGGTCGCTCACGTCGACCGGGGTCAGGATGTCGGCGAGCTGTTCGGTCGTGGCCAGGGTGGTCGTGGTGGCCTGGAAGTCAGGGACCGGCTCGGGCACGCCGATCGAGGGGGCTGCGCCGACCGCCTCCTGCATCACCGCCGTCGCATCCACGTTCTGCGTCAGCGAGGGCGGCACGCCCAGTTCCGCCGGAGAGGTGATGCGCTTCACCTCGATCGTGGCGACTACCGGCGGCGGCTCGGGCTTCATGGTCCGCGCGATGAGCCAGCCCCCGAAGGTGCCGACGTGCAGCAAACCCGCGATCACGATCCCCCAGATGAGCAGGCGGCGCCCGAAGCGCTTGAGCGGGTGGAGCTCACCGCTCACGACCGGAAAGACGGTGCCCTCGGGGAAGAGCCAGGGAGCGGCTTTGGCTTTCACTGCAGGCCCTCCACCAGCCGCGCGTCGTCCGCGGTCAACGGTACCAGGCTGAAGCGCTTCATCTCCGCCAGGGCCAGCGCGTCCATCACGTCGACCATCGTGCCGTACGGCGCCGCGCGGTCGACCTTGGCCAGGATGATCAATTCCGGATTGCGGCGCCCGTTCTCCTTGAAGAGCTCGATCAGCTCCTTCTTGGACGACGGCGCGATCCCGCTCTTGCCCAGCTGGTAGTAGAACTTCTGGTCCCCGCGCACGAAGAGGGTCAGCACGTTCGACTCGGGCACCTGGACCTTCGCGTTTTCCGGCGGGAGATTCACCTCCATCGCCTGGGGCTTGCGGAAGACCGTGGTGACCATGAAGAAGATGAGCAGCAGAAAGGCGACGTCCACCATCGGCGTCATGTCGATGCGGACCCGGACCCTGCGCTTCGGGCGGTGAAGGCCGCCCTTGGCTTTGCCGGCCCGTTCGGGTGAATCTACCGCGCCCATTTTGCCCTTCCCCTAGTGCGCCGCCTCGGACGCACCCGCCTCGCGGCCAAACTCCTCGGTGCGGAACTCGGTCATCAGGTTGAATCGGTTGGTCCCCGTGCGCTGCATGATGTCCATGACGTCGGCGATCAGGCCGAACTCGGTCTGCTTGTCGCCTTTGACGATCACGCGCGCCGCGCGGTTCTTCACCCGCTCCTCCAGGACCATCCGGGCCAGCTCGCTCTCCGGCACCTCGGTCGCCTTCCCGGTCTCGTCCCCGACGAAGAACTTCCCCTGTTTGGTGACCGTGATCACGATCACCCCGGTCTCGGGCACCTTGATCTCCGATGACGACGCCGGAAGCTGCACCGAGACCTGTTCCGGCGGCTTGAACTGGGTCGTCGACATGAAGAAGATCAGCAGCAGGAACGCCACATCGACCATGGGCGTCATGTCGATGCTGACCGCGATCCGCTTGCTCTTGCCCTTGGCCACGGCCTTATCCCTTCTTTCGCTCGAGGAGCTGCACCACCTCGTAGGTGATCTCGTCCATCATGAAGTTGAAGGAGTCGATCCGGTTGGTGAAGGCGTTGTAGGTAATGATCCCGATGATCGCGATGAAGAGCCCGCCGGCGGTGTTGATCAGCGCCTCGGAGATTCCGATGGCCAGCTGGATCGCATCTGCCGCACCGGCGTGGCCCATGGCGCGGAACGCCCGGATCATGCCGACGGTGGTGCCGAGCAGCCCGACCATGGTCGAGATCGACGCGATGGTCGAGAGCGCGATCAGGTTCCGCTCCAGCAGCGGAATCTCCAGCGCGTTCGCTTCTTCGATCGCGCGCTTGGTTTCGGTGATCTTCTCGACATTGTCCAGCTTGGAGCCGGTGAGCGAGTGAAAACGCTCCAGGCCCGCCCCGACCACGTTGGCGATGGAGCCGCCCTGCTTGCGACAGACGTCGATCGCCGCCCCGAGTTCGCCAGCGTCGACCGCCTTGCGCAGGTTCCGCGTGAAGCGGCCCACGTCGCCCCGACCCTGCGCGCGGCGGATCGTGAAGAGCCGCTCGGCGATGAACGTGAAGAGCAGGATCGAGAGCATGATCAGGAAGGGCACCAGGTACCCTCCGAGCTTGATGAAGTCGGGCAGCATGTAGGTGTAGATCGCCATGGAGATCAGGAATGCGGCCACCAGGATCGGAATGAAAACGTAGCCCTTCATTGGCCTCCTCCGTTCCGCTACTGCGTCCGGTTCTCCCCCTGCAACGCCTCGTCAACCGTATCGAAAGTCTCGAAGACAAAGGACAGCTTGGTAATGAGGAAAAGGTTATCGATACGTTTGGTGGTCCGCGCCACCCGGAACCAGCCTTGCCGGTTGTTGCAGCTCACGTGACCGGCGACCAACGCCCCCAGGCCGGTGCTGTTCAGAAAGGAGACCTTGCCCAGGTCGATCAGGATCTTCGGCTGGCCGGCGGTCGACACGATCTCCTGGATCGCGCCGGACAACTCCCGGGTCTCCTCACCGCCCATCAGGCTCTTGTGCGGGGTCAGGACGTGAATATCGCCCACCAGGCGCTTCTCCAGATTCATCGTGTGACTCCCCCTTTCCCGTGCCTGACGCCCTTACTTGGCCCCGGTCGCGTCCCGCAGCTGCTTCAGCGCTTCCAGACCACGTAGGGCACCTTCATGATTCGGCTGGATCTCCAGCGCCTTCTCGAAGGACTTGATGCCTTCCTCGATCTTGCGCAGTCCGCTTTGGGCGCTGCCGAGCGAGGCCCATCCGTCGGCGTTCCGCGGGTCGACCTCGGTTGCCTTCTGGAGCACGGACTCGGCCGGGCCGTAATCCGCGCGTTTCAGAAAAATGTACCCGGCCCCCCGCATGGCGGCCGCGCTCTTCGGATCGAGTTCCATCGCCTTGCGGTACTCGGACAGAGCGGCGGAGAGCGAATCGGCCATCACCAGCGCCTGTCCCAGGAAGATGTGGGCCGTCGCCGAGTTCGGCGTTTGAGCGATCACCCCCCGCAGCTCCCGCGCGGCGTCCCCCGGGCGGCGCAACTGCAGGTACGAGACGGCCAGGTTGATGCGCGCCACGACCGAGTTCGGGTTGATCGTCAGCGCCTTCTGGTAGTAGGCCACGGCCGAGTCCGGCTTCTGGCGGGAGAGGAAGAGCTTCCCCTTTGCCGCATAGGCGTCCGGGTTGTTCGGTTCCATGCCGATCGCCTTGGTGAGCAGTTCCTCGGCCCGATTGAACCCCTTCTGCGCCAGCGCGATCTGACCCAGGTTCACCCAGTCGTTCGCCTTGTAGAGCGTGGTGTCCGGGACCGAGGTGTACATCCGCTCGGAGCGCTCCAGGTTGTTGGTAAGGTAGGTCGCCCGCGCCAGGCTGAGGCGGATCCGTGCTTCCGTGCTGTCGAGACCGTACGCCTTCTCCGCCGCCTCCAGCGCGGGACGGTTCGCCCCCAGGCTGAGGAACGCCTCCGCCTGGCCGGACCAGCCCTCGGCGTCGCTCGGCACCAGCCCCGAATAGCGCAGGTAGAAGCGACCGGCCTGGTTGTTCTGGTTGCCCAGGGCATAGAGACGGGCCGCGCTCTTGAAGGCCGGGGCGTAGGTCGAGTCGATCTCGATCGCGTCGAGATAGTGACGCAGCGCGTCGTTGAAACCCCGCTCGCCCTCGTAGAGCTTCGCCAGGTCCTGATGCACCTGGGGGGTTGGGACGACGCCCGGGGTGGCGAGCGCTTTCTCGTAGGCGTCGATCGCCAGCGTCGGGGCGTTGCGGGCGGTGTAGATCTGCGCCACCAGCGTGCCGTACTCGGCCTCGGCCGGGTTCAGCGTGAGCGCGAGCAGGGCGTCCTTCTCGGCGGAGGTCAGGTCCCCCAGCCCGACCTGGGCCAGCGCCATGCCATGACAGTATTGATCCTGCCCCTCGCGGACCCCCTTCAGGCCCTTGCCCTTCTCGAGATACACGAGCGCATCCGCGTACCGTTTCTGGGAGATCAGGATGCGCGCCGTGCCGTAGTTGGCGTCCCAGATGTTGTTCTTCTCGCGCAGCGCCAGTTCGAATTCGCCCTGCGCCTCGTCCGCCCGACCCAGCCCGAGCAGGGCCAGACCCAGACCGGCGCTCGCCTCCGGGTAGGTCGCGCCGTTGCGCTCGTCGGAGTGGTTCTCGATCGCCTTGCGATAGAACCCCTCCGCCTCCGCGTCCCGATCCTCCCAGCGCAGCACTTCGGCCAGGCCGTAGAAGCCGCGATCCAGCTTCCACTGGTTGTCGATCGCCTCCTGGAAGAGCTTCATCGCATCGCCGAGGCGGCCCTCGTCGAGCGCGGTCGTGCCGAGCCGCACGGGGTCTTCTTCGTACTTGTAGCTCTTGTTGCCCGCCTCGGAAGAGACGGCAAGAACCAAGGCCAGGACGACCAGGACCCAAGCGCCTCGTCCGACGCGGCCCAGGCCTCGTGTATCGCGACGTCCCGCCGCGGGACGATTCTCATGCGGGCGGCAAGGCATCCGCTTTGACCTCCTCCGAAACCTAGATACCCATTTTCTTATCTAGGCATTCCCACCGGCGGTTGCGCAAGTTGGATCTCGCGCGCAATCTCCTGCGCGGGCAGATAGCCTTCCTGTCGCACCAGCATCTGTCCTTGCGCTCCCGAGGCAAAGGAGATGAAGGCGATTGCCTCCACCCCGGCGCCCGCGCGACACGCCGCGTAGAGCCGGTGATAGAGTGGATACTGCCCGCCGGCGATCCGA
>Ga0315286_10005410_pt1 | contig 12336 bp, 9 predicted proteins | sample YL17G10_0_MG_FD_205038 | JGI IMG/M metagenome (GOLD analysis project Ga0315286, IMG submission 205038) | Sediment microbial communities from Yellowstone Lake, YNP, Wyoming, USA - YL17G10_0 | ecosystem: Environmental > Aquatic > Freshwater > Lake > Sediment | place: USA: Wyoming | collected... | reverse complement strand
TGGCTCTCAGTACTGCGCGGAATAGGGCCGCGTAGGCATCGGATACCGCGTCCCACCGGTAGAACGTTACGGCGCGATGGAAGGCGAGAGTGCCTAGGACTCGGATGCGGGCTTCGTCATGGTCGAGGTGACGCAGCTGTCTTGCCAGGCTTCCGCGGATTGGATCGAAGTACTCCGCTTCATCGCCTAGGACTTCACGGTGAAAGGCCACGTTCAGCGGCAGACAGGCTGCGCCCAGACCCATGGCGCGCAGCAGGCTGGGATTTGTCCCTCCGACTTCATGACCGTGGATGTAAAGACGACAATTCTGGTAAAGCGCATTCAGGGTCTCCGATTGGTAGATCGACCCCAGACACCGAATCGGTCCGCCGTCCAAGGAAAGCACCCGCCGGTAGTATTCCGAGTCGTAGCGTGCCCCGCCGACCACGAGCAGGGGCCGCTGCAATCCCGAATCCAGGTACTCCCTGAGAATGAGTTCCACGTTGTTCTCCGGCTCCATTCGCGCCACGACGAGATTATAGCCCCGCTTCTGGAGGGAATACCTGGACAAGACCATGCCGTCGGGAGGAGAACCTGCCATGCTGCCGTAAGGTATGTAGCTGCTGCTTCGATCGTATTCGGCGCGGTAGTACGCCTGCATGGCGCGCGAATCGGTAACCAACCAGGTGCCGAGTCGAGCCGTAAGAGCTTCGCACGCTTTGTAGTAGCGCCTCTGAAGACGGTTCCACTTGAGTCGTTTCCAGCCCAGGCCGTCGGTGTGGAAGACTACAGGCACACGCCGCAGGACCAAGGGGAGTGCGAAGGGCGCATTGCCAGGATCCACGATGAAGACGAGATCGAAGCGCCGGAACACCGCATGCATGATCGCAAGCGAGCTGTGGATGATGCTCTCGAAGTTCTTCCCTCCGGGGGCAGGGAGGTAGATGCAATGCACCCCGCGGTAGACTGCCGGCCGCTCGGAGAAATACGCGCTGCGGCAATAGACGGTTACATCGAACCCGTTGTCCTGGGATAGGCGCGTAGCCACCTCCTCGACCAGCGTGCTGAAGCCGCTATACCTGGCCGGGATTCCACGATCTCCGATGAACGCAATCTTCATTCGGAACCCCTTGGCTCGAACTCACCAAAACCCTTCCGGCCAATCCACACGTCCTGCAGAATCAAGTCCTCGGGGCTCGTCATCACCTGCTGCACATCGGTAAAGCCGCGAAGGAGCTTGCCGCGAACCGACGCAGGTGGATGGAACGCGAGAAACCATTTCCGTCCCTCCGGGTAATTGCCCTGAGTGACCAAACGCCCTTCGTCGAATCGTTGCCTCTCACGAGCATCCGCCAGGAGATAGCGGTAGCGCTCGCCGTGCGTCGTGCAGATCAGGAGCCCACCAGGCTTGAGAACGCGGCGCAGTTCCTCGGCCCACGCGGACTGCGCGTCCTCTGAAAGGTGCGTGAACACGGAAAAGCAGTAGATGACGTCGAAACGATCATCCTCAAACAGAAACGGAGGGAGCATGTCATTCACCAGGAATTGGATCCCCGGGATGTGATCGCGACACCAGGCGATGCTCTCCGGATTACAGTCGGCTCCCGTCAAGGTCGCCTGACGGCGGTTCAACAGGGCAGGGAGATGTCGGATCAACCTGCCTGGGCCGCAGCCCCACTCGAGCACATTGAGCGTCGGGGTCGCCAGGTGTTCATCTATGATCCGGACGAAGATCCGAGCGTGCCGCAATCCCTGTTCCAGATAGGTGGGCCAGTCCACCCTGTTATAGGCGTCATAGGCAAGATGGGGCGGGGGAGTCGGGAAGTCGGGATACTCCCGTTTGAACCTGCGATTGGCACGCCAGCTCCCAAGGTGCCGGGTTGCGAACCGAACAGCATCAGCTAGTGCGAGCAGCCGCAGTCGGCGGAGAATATGTATAAGTGTGTATTTCATGGCAATGGCGGTGGCTGCGGTCGGGATTTGAAGCTACCGTCGGGTGGGCCGAATGTGAGCTGACGGAGCTGCTTCGCCGTGACCACGCGTGTGGCAACCACGAGCGACGGATAGAGCACGCAGGCGAGTAGGCACCCGCGGAGCGAGCCCTGAATCCCCGTGATTCGGGATGCGCCGATCACAATCGCGGAGACTACGGCCACGCGGGCAAGGACATTCCAACGGATGGGCAGGGCAAACATGCGATGCGCCAGGAAGAGCAATGGAAGAAGCCCTACGGCATACTCCGTCGTCACGAAGGCGATCGCCGCGCCGCTGGCCCCGTGCACGGGGGCCAGCAGCAGGAGCAGGAAGCCCTTGACGACGACAGCGAGAATGGACAACCAGAGAAGCGGGCGCAGGTGATTCGAGATCACGAAGAGCGACGAGATGGTCGTGGAGATGGCGCGCGGAAGAATGCCCCAGGCAAGAAGTCGGAGCGCGTCGGCGGCCTCCTTTGTCCCACCGCCCATCACTGCTGTCATGCCATTCGCGCCGCACTGGAAGAGGCACAGCGCGGCGCCCCCGACCAGAATCGCGACGTCCAAGCTGACCTGCAGGGTTTTCCGGAAGCGCGCAGGATTGCGCTGCCACAAGGAGGCGAGAACGGGGTAAACGGCCGTGACCACCGCCTGCACCAGGAGCAGCACCGGCGTGATGAAACGCATAGCTATTGAGAACTGCCCTACGATCCGCATGCCGTTGATCTTCTCAAGCATTACCGGATCCATCACGAGGTAGGCGGACATCAGCACCCCGGTGAATCCCAGGGGAGCCGACGTCTTCAGTGCCCAACCTACGTCCGACCGGAGCGCTCCCACCGGGTTGAGGCTCGTCGCGGGAGCCATCATGGCCGACGCAAGGAGAAACACGACCCGCGAAACGACGTGGCAGGCAACCAGCACCTCCAGCCCGCTGTTTCGGATACACGCTAGCCAGACCAGGGGGATCATCACAAGCACTCCGAGCACCTCGGCCAGCACTTCCCGCCCCATGATCATTCTCACCCGGAAGACCGCCCGATATACCAGAATGCCCGCGAAAAGCGGAAGGGACACGGCCGCTACAAGGCCGGAGTTGATCACATGCTTGGGATATCCCATGACGAGCAGCACGACCACTAGCACCAGCACACCCACAACCGCCTGCATCCCCTTTGCCGCACTCATTGCCTTGGTGAGGGCGCGCAGGCGTTCAGGTTGCTGGCATATTGCATTGACGATGATGTCCGTCATTCCGAAATCGACCGCCAGCTCCGCAAGGAAGAGGAGACTCAATACAATGGAGTACTCGCCGAAGCGCTCAACCCCCGCATGTCTGACGATCAAAGCTGCTATGCCAAAGCGCGCAACCGTCAGGAACCATCGTCCCCCAGTCTGACTAGTGGCGTTCTTCAGGACTATCCGGCTCGTATTGTGCCCCGGTTCCCTCACGGGTGGATCACCCCTCCGAGCACGAACGGCGTCCGACCGGATATCTCTTCGATGGCATTCGAATAACGCGGCCTGCGGTTCGCCCGGTACCAGTAGTCGACGGCGAGGATTCCGGCAATGATGGTCCAGTAGATGCGCCCTTGCGCGTCCATGCGTATCGTGAAGCTCGCCAGGCCATCGACCATGACCGACAGGAGACCGCAAAGGCAGCCGGCGTTGACGGCAAACAGCAGCTCATCTCTTACACGCAGGTTCCGCAGTCCGATCACGATCAGATGGATGTGCATGGCGAGAAAGAGCGCGAGCCCGATAATCCCTTGCTCGGCGCAGACCAGCATGTAGATGTTGTGGACCACTGGCCAGGTTCCCAACCGGCGCCACATCTCAGTCGCGTCCCCGTACTTGGAGAACTGAGGGGTGGCGAAGACGAACGAGTTCAAGCCCGTCCCGAGTAGGGGCTTCTCCTCGATGGATCTCATCGCCACGTTCATCCACTCCACGCGGAAGTTCCAGGCTCCGGGATCGCTTCGGGTGATCCGCTGCATGATCCTTCCCGAGAAGATCGTCACCAGAAATACGACGCCGACGATGATGAAGAGACGCGCGAGGAGGTAACGCGTCCTCAGGCGGGGGTGGGCCGTGATGAGGGCGAAGACGCCGATGAAGGCCAGGGAGTTGGTGATCCAGCCAGCCCTCGAAAAGGTGAAGACCAGAACGACTCCGCCCAGCATCAGAACGAGAGTGTAGAAGGCCTTGTGACCGAGCCTAAGTCTGGTGAGCAGGACGGCGAGCGCGATCGGCAGCAGCATCCCCAGATATGCGGCGAGCAGGTTCGGGTGAACCTGCAGCGCGCCAACGCGGAATATCCCCTCCTCAATTGTTCCTTTCGCCAGATCTCTGATCGTTTGGGAAGGTGGCTCGCCGAGCTGGGGCAGGCCGAACTGGATCTTGAGGGCATACTGCACGATCCCGATCACCGCTTGGGCAAGAACGCCGATCATGAGCGCCATGGAGAAGTGCTGGAAATGCCGTACACGCACCAGTTCGTTGACGAGGATGAGCAGCAGTAGGAAAGCCTTGAACATCCTGAAGGTCTCGTGAGCGGCCGGGAGTCGGAAAGGCCCCACAATGATGGCTCCGACTCCCATAAGCATGAGGCCGATCCACCAATACGCTACCCCGGGCAACCGCAGGCGCCCGCGAGTGCCGCGGAAGCGGTCGCGAATCTGGAACGCCAGCATCGTCAGGATGAACGGATCACACAGTTCCAGACGAAAGGCGGGAGAACCGCCGATATGCGGAACGACCATGAAGGCTTTGCTGATGTCCAGGGGCACTGTCAATAGCAGCCCCCACAGGCAGAAGAGTCTCGGGTTTCCCGCCAAGACGAGAGCTGCCGCCAGCAGCGCGGCGCCGAACAAGGGGACTGCGATGACGGGCTTCGTGCTGAACACCACGACCGAGATCGCGATGACGGCGCCGGCAGCGCTGAGTACGAGCCCCGCTTTCAGCGACGAATGGACCAGCGCGGAGGTGGCGGCTCGGACGACGAGCCCCAGAGCTATCTTCCCCCCTCCCGCGGACTCTCCATGACCGCCGTTCATGCCGCGCCCGAGACTATCCATGAGTTGGCTTGACCAGGACCAGGTTCACCGCGGCAGCCCGGCAGGCATTCAGGTCTCGGCAACTGTGTTCGAGATCTTCCAACCGCGTCTTGCCTTCCTCGGCGATCAGGAGAATTCGCTCCACGAGCGGAGAGAGAATCAGGGACCGCGCATCATCCAGAACCGGCGAGCCCTGAATGAGGACATAATCGAACACTGCGGTTGCATGCCGGAGCAGACCTTCGAGGTTCGCGGATCTAAGGGTTGCCGGATCGGTAGCTGCCACGTTTCCCGACGTTAGGATGAAGATCCGCTCGTGCCGGGTGGCCCGAATCGTGCTTTCGAACAATCGGTCAGCCCCCCCGAGAAGGTCCGCCAGGCCTGGGTTCTTTTCCAAACCCAAGACAGCGCCAATCCCAGAATTGCAGAAGGTCGCATCGACCAGGAGCACGCGACGGCCCAGGTCCTCCGCCAAGCAGAATCCGAGTTCCAAGGTCGCGTGGCTGACGATGCGAGCGGACCTTGGCGCGGCCAACAGCAGGCTGTGCCCGACTCCGCCGTCAGTGAGCTCGAACTCGATCCTGGTCGCGAGCCGCAGGAATGACCTATTGTCTGTCGTCCGCCTCGCGTCCGGCCGCAGCAACCGGCCAAGCCAGCCGTCACGACGAATAATGCCCCAGAAAGCGCGCATTCGCCTCTCCTTGCCAACACCTTGCAGGGTCAACGCTTCTGGCGTCTTGCTCGCCGTTGGGTTTCTACCCCTTCTGGCGGGTGCTCAACCGCTGCCAGACACCTCACGCCCCGCCCTTTCTCGTTGTGCACGCTCAGCTCCACCGAGGCGAAGACGGGAACCGGCGCGTCGGGCCTGAGAAGTCGCTCGCGCGTCACATAGCCGCCCAGTGCATCTGCCGTGATCGCCAGTCCCACGCCCGCCATCAGCCCGAGTACCAGAGCAAGCAGGGACAGCAGTCTCTTCTTGGGCCAAACGGGTTTCGCCGGGGGCCTTGCGTAATCGGCCACCTGGATCGTGGGTGGGGAGGAAAGAGCGGTGGCCACCGAAACCTGCGCCATCATGAGCTTCTCCTGAAGGACCGTGTACTTCGTCTCGAGAGACTGCCGTTCGCGAACCAGGGAACGATAGACGGTCAGCTTCTGCGGCATCCCCGTCATCCGACTCTCGACCTGCTGCAGCACCTGCTGCTTCTTCAGTAGGTTGGCCCGTGCACCGGCAAGCTCCGACTCGAGAAGGACCTGTCGCTGGTGAAGCTCCTCATAGGTCAGATACGCGCGCTCCTTCGTGGAATCCCCAAGCGTTTCCTGTTGACCGCCCATCAGCGAGCCGATGGTCTCGATCCGACGTCTGAGTTCCGCGATTTCCGGAGCATCCGACCGGTACATCAAGAGCGCAGCCTTCATTTGCAGTTCTAGCTGTAGCTTGAGAGACCTCATCTGCTCCAGTAACTGATTCTCCCGGTACGCACCTGCGGCGGCCGCCTCTCGGTCCTCACTCTTGAGCTGACGAACCACATCATCGTAATTCTTCTGCCGGCTCGCAACCTCCGATTCGAGTTCCAGGATCGATGACCTCAGGTCGAGCCACCGCCCGATCTCTGCATGATCCTTGTCGAGATCCATCACAAGGTCGTTATCCTCGCAGAACCGTTGAAAGGTGGTCTCGACATCCGCCAGCTGATTGCGCGCCTTCTCGACCTCCGCCTGGAGACTGGTCGTGGCCTCGCTGGCTTCTCGGACGTGGCGCTCCCGCCGTTGCCTGATGTAGGAGTCGATAAGCGCATTGGCGATCTCGGCGACCCGCGGGGTAGGCCCGCGCACGGCGTAGCGCCCTATGTTGGCGTCCGCCACCGTCGTGAGCCGAACTCCGGCCTTGAGATCGTTCACGGTCTGTGCCTGCGACATCTCGTCGGGGGGCGGGTCGTACGGTCCTTTCTTCGGAGGGAACAGAACCTCCTTGATCGCGCGGTATCCTCTCCCAGGCAATGATGTGGACCAGAGGTGCCCGGCATAACTCATGGGTGGGTGGTACACGTCGTCATAGGTCAGCCCGAGTCGCTTCACGACCGATTCGAGCACGGGGCGGGCCGTGATCAACTCCGCTTCCGCCCGAAGATCGTCTTTGCGGAAGACGTCCCAGGGCCAGTAGAAGTCGGTCCGTAGTGGATCGTCCTTCGTCTCGGCATAGATCAAAACCTCGGCTTTGTAAACCGGAGGCCAGATCGCGATGTATGCGATCATCATTAGGAGGCTAGCGAAGGTGGTTGCTGCCACGAGAAACCTGTGCTGCCTGCAGGCAGCTACAAGCCCTCGAAGCGAGGCGCGGACATCGAAGGAATCGTCCTCGGGGCGATGAGGGATGGCCTCAAGTGAATTCATGAATCACCCTACTTAAAGGCTTCATGGATCAGGCGGAACTGAACGTACAATGAGAGCACCGTGACAATACCGCTCAAGGGGCGGTTGACGATATCATCAACGAAGCGCGCGAACTGCGACCGCTTGTTGGCAGGCACCACAATGAGATCGTCGGGCTGTAGGATCATTGTTTGAAGGGCCATGTAGGGGGCCGGCTGCCCCTCAGCGGGCGATTCGATGCGGTAGGCTTGAAGTTTGCCATCCGGGGTCAGGCGAATCACGGAGACGTTCTCTCTGGCAGCGGAGTGCATGAACCCTCCTGCATCTGCCACGGCTTGCGCTGCGCTCTTGGCCTCTCGGAGGGGAATCGGTCCAGGTCTGGCCACCTCTCCAACGACGTAGACCGTCGGCTGTCGCCCCACGGTGACGATCACCTTGACTTCCGGGTTGAGGAGCCGTTCCGAGAGTTCCTGCGTGAGCAGGCTATCTAGTTCCGGGACGGTCAGTCCGGCTGCCTTGACGTCCCGCAGGGTGGGAAGAGAGAGATATCCGTCCGCCCGAATCAGGCACAAACGTGTGATCGGCGGGTCGCCTCTCAGCCACACTTCGACCTGGTCTCCCGCCGCTAGAATGTACTCCCTTCGGTAGGCGTCCAACAAATGTAACACTTCCGGCCGAACCTCCAGCTGTGCCGTCGTTATCGGGCCGGCACACGAGGCGAGCTGCCCGAACAGCAAGACAGCGAACAAAGCACGAAGCACCATCCTCGGTCCTCTCAATTGCGCACATCCCGCTCCGGCCGCCGTCCGCCGCACGCGATCGCGGATCGGTGACAACCGAAAGGCGAAGCCCAGACGACTCGGAAACCACGGATCGCACGGGTTCATGAGAATACGTACTCCCGATACCAGTGGATTGTCTCGCCAAGACGCTCCTCCATGGACGCGCCGGGCGCCCAGCCCAGGACCCGCGAGGCCAGCTCCGATGAGACGTACTGACGTTTGATTTCATCCTTGGCCTCATTGAGGACGATCGGGTCGATCGTCGCCGAGCCTGCGAGTCGCAGGATCGTCCGGACCAAGTCGAGGACGGAGATCGGGGTGCCTGTCCCAAAGTTATATGCCAGACCGTGGATGCTCGGGTCTTCCATGCTCTCAGCCAGAATGAGATAGGCCGAGACGATATCCTTCACGAAGACATAGTCCCGGACGAGCGAACCGTCGCTCCGGATGATGGGCCGTTCCTTCCGCAGCGCGGAGCGGATGGTGCCCGGAACGATGCGGCTGAAGTTGAGATCTCCCGGGCCGAAGAGGTTGCCGCAGCGCGTAACGGCCACCGGCAGTCCGTAGGTCTTGTGATAGGTGATTGCGATCAGATCCGCACAGCTCTTCGACACCTCATAAGGATGCGTTCCACGCAACGGGTGATCCTCGGTATAGGGCAGGCGGTCCTGATCGCCGTAAGCCTTGTCGCTGGACGCGACCACGACCCGGCTCACGCGCCCGTAACTCCGACAGGCCTCCAGCGCGGTCCACGTGCCGCGTATGTTCGTGTCGAAGGTGGCCATCGGGTTGCGGAAGGCAACGCCCACAATGGCCTGGGCGGCAAGATGGAAAACCGTGTCGATCTCATACTCGCTCAGGATCCGCGTCAGGGCGTGGTAGTCCTCGACGCAACCCCTCACGATGCTGATCCTGTGGTCCAGGCCGCTCTGGAAGAAAGGCGCCAGCGGGACGCCGTCACGGACCAATCCCACAACGTCCGCCCGCCTTCTGACGAGTTCGTCGGTGAGCCACCCGCCGAGAAAACCAGTGCAGCCGGTAACCAGAACGCTGCGGTGCTCCCAGAAGGACATCATCGACCTGTCTGCGCAAGACGCCAGGGAGGCTGTGAGCTGCGGGCCAGCTCGTCGAAGTCCTGTTGGTCCTTGTAACTATCCATGGACTTGAAGAACCCTTCATGCTTGTAGGTGAAGAGCAGACCCTTCCGGGCCAGGTTCGGGAACACCTCGCGTTCGAGGCTTCGGCCATCCCAGTGGTCGAAGACCCTGCGGCGGAAAACGAAGAAGCCGACGTTGATCCAGTGCTGACGAAGGACGGGCTTCTCCCTTATCTCGAGCACCCTGTCCGAGCCGTCGGTCTCCAGGACCCCGTATTGCGTGATCAGGGGTACGCTGGTAATAGTCGCCAGACCCTCGTGATGCTCGTGGAAATCCAGAAGCCGACGCAGCGACACGTCGCATAGGCCGTCGCCGTAGGTGGCCAGAAAGGTCTCGCCAACGAGATCCTTGCAGGCCAGTATCCGGTCTCCGGTGTCCACGTTCTCTCCCGTATCGAGGGTGTTGATCCTGGCGCCAATCTCCTTTCGCTCAAAGTAGTCCTCAATGACCTGCCTCCGGTACCCCGCAGCCAGCACGAAGTCCGTGAATCCCTGCGCGAGAAAGCCACTGATGATATGCATCAGCATCGGCGATCCCCCGATAGGGAGCATCGGTTTGGGAAGGCTCTCGGTGAAGGGGAACGCTCTGATCCCCCTGCCCCCACATAGGATGATAACCTTCATCGGCGCCACCCGGCGTTCACCCCTGACCGGTTCACCATCCCGACCCCCTGGCGACGGTCTTCATCGTGACCAGAATGAGTCGGAGATCCATGAGCAGTGACCACCGATCGATGTATTCCAGATCGAGCTCCATCCACCGCTGGAAGGTGAGGTCGTGGTTTCCTTTCGCCTGCCACAAACAGGTCATTCCGGGCGGCATCGAGTGCCGGCGGCGCTGCCACCACTCCGTGCCGCAGACCTCCTCCGGAGGAAGAGGTCTCGGGCCCACCAGGCTCATGTCGCCGATGAGGACGTTCCAGAGCTGGGGAAGCTCATCCAGGTGGCGCTTCCGCAGCCAGCGACCCACCCGAGTGACTCGCGGATCATCGCGCACCTTGAAGGCAGGTCCGTCGATCTCGTTGTGCGATGCCAGGGCGGCGCGCCGCCCTGGCGCGTCTGCGTCCATGGTTCTAAACTTGATCATCCGAAAAAGACGACCGTGGAGGCCGACGCGGGCGTGGCAGAAGAAGACCGGTCCCTTCGAGTCCAGCTTGATAGCCATGGCGATGACCAGGCAGACGGGGAGAAAGACCGCCAGGGCCGCGGCTGCAAACAAGGTGTCCATCAGCCGCTTTGTCATCAGCGGTGCCATGTTGACGGGACCCGAGGAACGCGCAAGGAACCGAACGTCGCCGAATGAGGCAAAGTCTATGGTCCCATTTGCGGGGCGCTCGAATGCCTCCGGAGAGAGCATCGTCGAAATCCCAGCTTCGCCGCAGATCTTGAGGATCCGCATGACGCGGTCGTAGCAGCTGCGGATCGGCAAGAAGACCACGACTTCGTCTATGTTACGATCGGTCAATATGCTCCGCAGATCGTCGACTTCAGGGATGACACGCTGGGTCAGTTCATTCAAGGGTGCCCGACCGAAAGGGGTGGCGCACTCCGGCGGAGAACCGACATCGCTGACACCAAGATCAACAACCTCGGCAATGCGTATCCCGAAGTGCGGATGGGCCAAGATCTGCTCCGCGATCTGCGCCGACCGTCGGTTCCGGCCGATCAGCAGCCACGTCCGATAGTCCTTCCCGCGACGGCGAAGCGCCCGTAGCCCGGCGCGCACACCGATGCGGAGCACCACCAGAGTAGCTACCGCTGCCAGGGCGCATGAACCATAGATCACCCCGGGCAGCCCACCCGCCACAGTCTCCGCACCCAGGCACGCGATGCCGCATGCACAAAATGCAATGCCGCCGAGCTCGTTCAGCTCCCGCAATGCGGACTCGGTTCGACGAGGGCGGTAGATTCGCAGGAGGGTGGCGATGCTCACGAAGGAGAAGATCATGAGAGCAGTGAAGACCAGCATGGCTGGCCGGGTATCTGCTTCCCAACCCGCCCACCGCACTCCCGCCGCCCAAATCAGGATGGAGCTCAACCCAAGCGTTACTGCATCTATCAACGGCAGGTACGGTGCGAAGACATGTACGTTGCTGTAGAGCATAATAACCAAAACAATCCGAGCAGAATGCCCACTGGCAGCAGCACCCCGAGAAGACCCCATGAATGGAGAGTGGTCAGGTCACTTCTCGATAGTGCCCCTTTTCCCCCTCAACTGGGCCGAGTCTATCCCTACGGTCCCAGAGTTTCAATGAAAAACCACACCCTTCTCCGTTGAGCTCGGACGACGTTCCGCGATTCATCCCTTTTCGAGTCTCCGCCACGCCCATTCGGGCCGCAACGTGGTAACTGCCTCCGACCGTGGCCGGTTGACAACCGGCCTCAATCCAACCGAATGGTTGCTCCTGCAACTAAACCCGGCCAGGTCGTGTTGGGCGGACCCAAGGACCAAGCCCACGAGCCGGGGGCGGGCAGCGCGAGCGGGAAGAAGGAGCTCACGCTGCCGTTCTGAGAGGAGGTCAGGGCGCCGGATCCACCGGAGGAACCCGTGCTCCGTGTCACCGTTCGTGCCACAAGTCGCCACCGTCTTCGCGCATAGGGGACCAACCGTCGGCCCAACCGACCGGGGGATCTCTTGCCCACTGCTCGAAATCGTGTGCCCAGCCGGGAGGCGTGGGGAGATTTTCATTTCGAAGGCGCCGCCATCTGGGGACTCCGTGCGGCTTCTCCTCGCTGAACCACCGACCTGCTCCAGTGGCTCTGCCCATCCGGACTCAACTAGATTCTTGCCCGGTCCTGGACGCCATGTCATACTCCACGTTCTGATATGTCTTGCACGCCAGCGTCGATCTGGTTCGCGAGCGCGGAGAGGTTATGTTACAGCTCTTGTGTCTGAATCGCCGATGCGCCAGATCCCGCCGCGCTGTCCCGCTCGTGCTCGCGGTTCCGAGACAATTGCGGGTGAATTGCCCTCCAACCCCTGGTGCTGGATCCCGACCGCCATTGGAGAGGGTACGACC
>Ga0315286_10005408_pt1 | contig 12337 bp, 10 predicted proteins | sample YL17G10_0_MG_FD_205038 | JGI IMG/M metagenome (GOLD analysis project Ga0315286, IMG submission 205038) | Sediment microbial communities from Yellowstone Lake, YNP, Wyoming, USA - YL17G10_0 | ecosystem: Environmental > Aquatic > Freshwater > Lake > Sediment | place: USA: Wyoming | collected... | reverse complement strand
ACTATGGTAGAATTCAAGCTCACGAGAATGAGGATCATTGCGATTGCATGTGTCGTCATCCTTCTTATCGTGGTCCTCAGCATGATATTGACCTACAACTCCCTGGTCGCCAAACAGCAGGATGTGAAGAGGACCTGGGGGAACATCGAAGCCGCCTACCAGATGAGAATTGACAAGATTCCGCAGGTTCAGGCCGCAGTGAACTTCTCCACAGCGTATGAACAGAACCTCCTCCAGAATATCACTAGTTTAAGGACGGAATGGTTGAGCGAGGTCGGGACGGACGTCAACGCCAATGTCAACACGACGCAGCAACTGGATACGAACATCAACGCGCTCCTCCTGGCGATTAACGAAAACTATCCGACATTGTTGTCGGTAGCCGTGATACAGGATTTCATCTCGATTATTGACGAAACGGAGAATGTGATACTCGCTCAGCGGGTATTCTACAACGACGCGGTCGCTACATTCAACTCGGCCACACTGGGATTCCCCGGGAGTCTTTTCGGGTTCACGGAAGCGAAATACTACCAGCAAGGGCAGTGAAATAGAGACTGTGTGAGCAGAGAATGCGCGAGAACGCACGCCGTGCCGCCGCAGTAATCGTGGTATTGCTTGTCCTAGTTGTAGTGGTCGTTGGCGCGTTCTACATCATGTTCCCCGCTCCCGACCCGAGGTTCAAGGGAATTCCAACGGTCTATCCCTACGCCAACGACAACGCAGGCGCGCTATCGCCAGGATATGTTGAATGGATAGACGATATTTGTTACAGCGTTGACGCGCAGACTTCATGCGAGATTGCCGTACTTGTCGTAAACACGACTCAGCCGTACGACATTAGCTACTTCGCCCTGAGGACCTTCCAGAAGAATGGTATTGGGAACAAGGGTGTAGACAACGGCGTGTTGATTGTGGTAGCCACAGAAGATGGGACGTGGAAGGTCGAGGTCGGCTACGGGCTCATGGGTATATTGACAGGCGCGCGAGTGACGAACCTGGTCGACACCTATTTCATCCCATATTACCAGGTCGGCAACCTTGACGATGGGCTTGTTGATTTAACGGCTTCGATTGGGAACATCATAGTCAGCGAGTACACCGGGGACACCAGCGGATCGCCCGCGTACCCGGTCTCATGGATACCCCTAGAATGGTGGCAGTGGCTGCTAGTTCTCATAGCCGTTGGCGCCGGAGGAGTTCTGACAAGGGGAAGGATATTCATACCGCTCATATGGATAGTGCAATTGTTGGGCAGGAGCGGAGGGAAGTTCGGAGGAGGGCGCTCCGGCGGCGGTGGAGGCCGAGGTCGTGTGTAATGTATCTGCCGAGATATCGGAAGATGAATCATCTTGACAAGCGATTACTGGGACGCCGAGGATTGGCTCGCTCATGACGACAGAGATATCGAAGGCCACCAAGAAGGATCTCAGCAGGCTCATAGAGATCTTTTCTGACCCTGACCTAAAGACGAACCTGGAAGAGTCTAGCTGGTTCATCAACTGCTATTTCGACTATCATCACATAGTCGTTGCCAAGGTTGATGGTATGATCCAAGGGGCATGCGCCTGGAGAATCGAGGGTGAAATGTATAGCGGTCTAGGGTGGATCGAGAACATATGGGTGGAGGAGAAATTTCGGAGGATGGGCCTCGCCGAGAAGCTTCTCAGAAGATCGATTGACGACATGCGGATTCACTTCATCGACCATGGAATCAAGCTGAGGAAGGTCGTCCTGACGACCCAAGTGGAAAAGGGCAGTGCGAGGAAGCTCTACGAAAAGATCGGGTTCAGGGTTGCAGCGCGACTCGATGAATTGTACGACCCAGGAGGGCAGGACCTAGTCTATGTCCTGGATGTGAATTCCTGACACTGATTCTCTCGGGGCAACAGTAGATTAGGTCCCTGCGACCTATTCTCTCCCTGAGCGAAGACCATGAGATGTCCTAGCTGTGGACGCAGAGTCAGGTTCAACAACAGGAGCAACACTTGCGACAGGTGTGGCGCATGGCTCCGGTCCCGCCCGCCGAGCGAGCACGAGCTTGAGCACATGCGGAGAGGGCCGGGAAAGGACGATTTCCTCAACGACTTCCCCTGGATAGGCGGAACGCCTGGAAGGCGAGCCATGGCCTTCACCTTCGTATGGATAACCATACTTGTCATGCTGGCATTCGGCATTCTGCTGTCCTTCATCACGATGCATTTCGTGCTTGCCGTGGTCCTCATCTTCGTGACCGCCTTTGTAGGCGCCCTCCCGCAGTTCTTGCTCATCGGGTCGAGGATCTAGGATCGGCCTTGATGACATAGTCTGGTCATGAGAATAAAAAGGAAAAGATGATTGGGAAAGGGTTTGTCCAGCACTCGTCCTCAACTACGGAGCAGCGTTGATCAATATCGTCGCTCCGGTCAGCCCCGCCTTCTCGCTTAGGACAGTCGCGTGAACACCGTATGTCGGCAGCTTCATGCCGATGAACTCGAAGGTTCCCTTGTAGAACTGCGAGTAGTAGAAGGTGTTCTTGTCGTCGAAGGTCGGCTGAGCGGGCAGCGATGGGAACGTCGTCGGCACGCCTACCAGCGTTATCGTGTTCCCTATGGTCGGCCTCAGACCGAACGCCGCGTCCATAAGCTGAATGCGCTCCCGCACGAAGTGCTTGTCCGCTCTGTACAATGGCGCCGGATGAGCATCGACCGCACCGATCGCGACATGGCCGGGGTGCAGTCCGACATCGTTGTCACCCATTGACATGTCACGGTACCATATCATCAGACCAGGCGTATGGGACCAGAACTTCACGTACAGGCCGACGTACTGGTAGCTGTTGTACAGCGCAGAGTCGTACCCGACGAAGTTCCTCCACTCCATGATGTAGTAGTGTCGGAACGAGCCGCCAATCCCCGCGCTCGCAACGCTCCAACCAGAGCCCATGTCGTCCGTCGCGGTTATGACCCACTTGTCCGTCGAGCTCGCGTCAACCATGTCCTGGAACGCGATCGTCCCGTCAGAACCCGCCACGGTCACATCGTCCACGGTCCAGCCGAGTCCGTAGACCCCGCCGTCCTGGCTCAACGTGTACCTCAGCAGCAGGTTCGTCGCGCCTGCATAGGCAGACATGTCCATCTCCTCGAAGACGACCTTCCTCGTGGAGCCCGTTATGCCGTTGCCCGGGTTGCTACCAATCGGGTTTGCGGTAGTGGTGTACTTGCCAGCCAGTGTGGTCCAGGTCGTTCCGCCGTCGGTCGATACCTCGACGCTACCCCAGTCGTAGTACGCCTCGATGTCCCACCATTCGTAGAACGTGAGCTTGGCGCCCACGGGCACGGTGGGGATCGTCGCGGTCATCATGTAGGACGACCAAGTGCCTCCCATGACATCCGTGACATCTGGCTTGAAGCCGGAGTACAGCTGATAACTGCCGCTATGCGGACTGGGCAATGGCAGAGTGACCGATTTCTTGGGCAGCTCCACCTTGACAGCTCTTGTACCGATCTTCCCCTCAACCTGGGATAGGCTCACTGTCCCAGAGACCGGTGCTCCGCTCGAGTAGTCGATGTAGGCAGTCGCGCCGTTCTCCCAGCCGAGCACATACTTGCTCCAGACATTCATGTGCGCCGGCATGACGCCAAGCGCCATCCTTCCGTCTGGGGTCGGTCCAGGGTTCCACATTCCGGAGGACATAAGCGTCCAGAACCCGGTCGAACTCTCTCCGATGTAGGTCGTGTCGTACTCGTCCGGCAGGCCGAGCTGGTGTGCGTACTCGTGCGCGAATAGTCCGAGCGTGCCGTCCTCTGCCTCACAGGTGTATGACCCTACCTTGAGGCCCGGGACGATTTCGTACCCTGCGGGCCAGTTGGCGAACCAGCTGTGGCCCCAGATGTACCATGCCGGGCCGGGCTCCTGCTCTTGTCCGGCGCGGATGACCATGAGGCTGTCGATCCATCCGTCCTTGTTAACGTCGAAGTCGTTCCACGGGATGGACATGCCGTATTGGTCGTAGGCGGCCTTCGCAGCGTCGATGGCTATGCGCCATGTTGGACCGTTCAGGTCGTCGGACCCGGCACCGCCTGTGCGGCTGTCGGCTCCATAGTACCACTGCGAGTGGTCCTTGATCTGGACCCAGTCCGTCACGAATCCATCAACGGTGTATTGCCCGCCCGACTGCTCCTTCATGTAGTTCGCTAGCGAGCCCGATTGCCTGCCGAAGAGAAGATCCCTGTAGTGCTGTGGTGTGAAGTCCGACATCCAGTAGTCGACATTGTTGTCCGGTGTCGGCTGCGGGATGGTGTTGTGCAAAGGTCCGGTGTATGTCACGCCCTTGTCGGTATCCGAACCTGCGAATTCGACCAAGACCACAAGGATCTTACCAACTCCCGTCACGGCGGGCGGTTCGGCCGGGGTGCCACCTGCAGCCTCTCGCGCAGCGACCGTCTTGGCGTTCAAGGGGTTCACATAGCTGGTCTTGACCTTGTCGCTCATTCCCGCGATGCTGTTCGTGAGCCAGTCCCTGATCACGGCCGATGACGCGCCACTCGGTATCTCACCGTTCTGAATAGCTCCGTTCACATACTTTTGCCACTGCAACGGTACATCGGACAGCATCTCCGTCCTTGACCGGTGCATGACTTGGGCCGTGACCGCGAACGCCGTCGCGACCATCACGCCCACGACAAATACCGCAAGCAGGGCCTTTCGACCCCGCACGCTACTCTCACTTCTCGTATCGTTCATAACCTGTTTCTCCCCCTCTATGAGCCGTCTAGAGCGGCTCTCCGATTCGATACTGACTCGAACCGATTGACCCCATATTCTCAGTGCAACTATATTACCTGTTTCCATGACGGATTCCAAGGAAACCGAGGGAATGCTCAGGAAGTGTACTATCCCGACCGCCCTCCTGGGCTCGAGGCGAAAAGGTTATTCCGGCAGGCCCGTTTCCCGCAAGCATGCACAAAGTCGTGACCGTCGACCTTGAGAAGGACATCCTGTCCGAGAACAGGCGGATAGCGGACGAGAACAGGGCGCACCTCGAGTCGCACGGCATCGTGGCCTTTGACTTCCTGGGGGCGATAGGTTCCGGGAAGACTCTGATCATCGAGAGGGTGATGGACATCCTGAAGGCCAAGGGCAAGAGACCCGCGGCCATCGCGGGAGACGTCTCCGGGGATGACGACTACAACAGGTTCGTCGCGCACGGCGTGCCGGCAGCCAACATTAACACCGGGAAGGAGTGCCATCTAGACGCCCACCTCGTCGACCACGCTCTCGAGGATCTGCCTCTCGACAAGATCGATTTCCTGTTCATTGAGAACGTTGGGAACCTCGTCTGCCCGGTTGATTTCCCACTCGGATCGCACAAGCGAGTCGTGGTGATAAGCGTCACCGAAGGTGACGACATGGTCCGAAAACACCCTGCCATATTCGCGTTCTCAGATGTCATCATAATAAACAAGGTCGACCTCGCCCAGGCGATGGAGGTCGACCCGAACATCCTTGAGAGGGATGCACGAAGGACCAACCCGGGCGCGACGATAATCATGATGGACGCGCGCCATGGGAAAGGCATGGACGAACTTGTCAGGGCGCTCGGGTTCTAGAGGACGACCATGAAGATCACTGTCTACGGAGTCGTACAAGGTGTCGGGTTCAGGCCCACGGTCTACAGGGTCGCGAAGGCCATGAGCCTGAGAGGTTACGTCCTCAACAATGGCTCCAACGTTGAGATACATATAGACAGGGACGCGGAGAAGTTCCTCAAGGAGCTAAGGAATGCGTTGCCCGCGCTCGCAAGGATCGACCGCGCGGAGTTCGAGAAGGTCGACGAAAAGCTGGAGAGGTTCTCGATAGTCAAGAGCCACGACGGTGCGCGCGTGTCCCTCATCCCGACTGACACCGCGATATGCAGGAACTGTGTGGTCGATTTCAAGAGATCGCGGGACAGAAGACATCTGTTCCCGTTCACGAACTGCACGGAATGCGGCGCCAGATTCACGGTCATCGCCGACCTGCCGTTCGACCGTTCTAGGACCAGCATGTCGGATTTCCCGATGTGCCCGGACTGCACCAAGGAATATGCGTCACCGGACGACCGCAGGTTCCATGCACAGACGATTTCGTGCCCCAAATGCGGACCGAGTTACACACTATATGATAGTAATAGGAAAGAGGTGGGGAGGGACCCGTTTCGGGAGTTCGCGAAGAGGATCGATGAGGGGGCAGTCGGTCTCCTCAAAGGCTGGGGCGGGATGCACATCATATGCACCTTCGACAACGCCGCCAGATTGAGGAAGGTTTACAGGAGAGGGGACAAACCCTATGCGGTAATGATGCGCGACCTCGAGACCGTGAAGAAGTACGTTCTCGTGAGTGAGGCCGAGGAGAACCTGCTGACCTCCCCGCAGAGACCCATAGTCCTGCTACGCAAGAGGGAGGACGCGAAGAACAGGCTCGAAAGAATCTCGCCCGGGCTCGGGAACTTGGGAGTGATGCTGCCGTACTCAGGCGCCCATGTCCTGATGTTCCATCACCTCGAAGCTGATGGCGTCATCATGACTTCTGCCAACCCACCAGGCGAGCCGATGGCAGTGGAGAACGAGAAGGCCTTCGACCTCGGCCTCGACTGCTATCTCATGCACAACAGAAGGATAATCCATCGCTGCGACGACTCCGTCGTGAAGATCAACTCCGGGAGGACCAACTTCACGAGGAAGTCGCGGGGGTTTGTTCCCGTTCCGGTGGAGGCGAACCACAAGCATCCAGTCATCGGCGTGGGAGCGCAGTGGGACGTCACGGGTTCCGTCTCGAGGAACGGCGAGATATTCCTCACGCAATATGTCGGCGAGTCCCAGCAGTATCCCACTCTGCAGTACTTGGACGATGCGATCCACCACCTGAGCGGTCTTCTTGGGATGAAGTGGTTCGAGGCGATCGGGCTAGACAAACATCCCAGATACTCCACAAGGATCGTGGCGAAGAGACTGGCGAAAGAGTACGGCGCCCAACTGATAGAGACTCAGCACTATCACGCGCACGCGGCTGCGCTCAAGATCGACCGGAAGATCGAAGGTCCGTTGGTCTGCCTCACATGGGACGGCACAGGCTACGGAGATGATGGCTCTTCATGGGGAGGTGAGACCTTGCTGGCCGACTTCTCCGAGTACAAGCGCCTGGGAACGCTTGAAGGAATACCGCTCCTGGGTGGCGACAGAGCAGTGGTCGACCCGAAGCGGGTCGTGACAGCAATTCAGCTCAAGCTCGGGATCGAGCCGACGATGGCGGAGGAGAAGGACATAGAGGTCTACTCGAGGATGCTCGGCAAGAGCGTCACGGCTTCCAGCATGGGGCGTGTTCTTGACTCGGTTTCGTGCATACTCGGAATCTGCTGCAAACGGACATACGAGGGTGAGCCCGCTATCAAGCTGGAGAAGTGGCTGGAAACCGGGAAATCAAATGAGGAGTTCGACCTGGAATTCGGAAGGAGCGGGGAAGTTGAAGTCGCGAGGACGCTTCCCATGTTCCGGCAGCTCCTTGAGATGAGAATAGAAACCGACCGTTCTCGGGCAGACGCTGCCGCGTCGTTTGTCAAGACCCTCGTGACGGGGGTTGCGGACAGGGCATGTGGACACGCAGAGTCCAACGGTTTCAAACAGGTGGGGCTCACAGGCGGAGTCTCATTCAGTGGGCCCATCACAGCATGGGTCAAAGAGGCTGTCGAGAACAGGGGCTTGAAGCTCATCGGCCACGAGCGCATCTCCAACGGCGACGGTGGCATTTCCACGGGCCAAAACGCGATAGCTGGCTCGTTGCAAGGGTAATCATTTATAGCAGACCCCTGCATACTCGAAGACCAATGTGCCTTGCCGTTCCAGCTGAGGTGAAATCCATTGAAGGCCACACCGCCACCGTTGACTACGGAGGCGTCTCGAGGACGGCGAATATATCGCTCGTGGAAGCCAAGGTCGGCGATTTCGTCATAGTCCACGCCGGCTACGCGATTCAGGTCATGGATAGGCAAGAGGCGGAGAAGACACTCGAGATCTTCAGGGAAATGTTGGACCTTGAGTCACCCGGAGCGTAGAGGATGCACGAGTTCTCGGTGATGACTCAGATAGTCGACAGCATCCTGTCCGAGGCGAAGAAGCGGAACGCGAAGAAGATCGAGCAAGTGGACCTGGAGATAGGCGAGTACACGATGCTCGGCGAGGAACAGATGAAGTTCGCGTTCGAGGTGCTCTCCAAGGGCACGATTCTGGATGGCGCCATGCTGAAGGTCGGCAACATCAAGGGGAAGATTGCGTGTTCCTGCGGCTACGAGGGTTCCATATCTCTGTCAGATGACTCTACGCACAGGGTAGTCCCGATCCTGGAATGCCCGAAATGCAAGGGCGGCGCCAAGATCACTGAGGGCAGGGAGTGCCTGATAAGGAACATCAGGATGGTGGTGCCGGACGTATAAGCTGAGGGACAAGGAGATGTCCCGTAAGATCATCAAGAAGCTCGAGGACATGAACCTCAAGCTCACCCTGATGCACGTGTGCGGCACGCACCAGGATACACTCGTCAGATTCGGCCTCGACAGCGAGTTCAAACGCGTAGGGATCGACATACGCCAAGGACCCGGATGCCCAGTCTGCGTGACGCCGCCCGGAGAGATCGAGGAGATCCTGGCTTTGGCCAGAACGGGCATGACAGTTGCGGTTTTCGGCGATATGATGAAGGTCCCAGGAACGAGGGGCTGTCTTAACGATGCGAAAGCGGAGGGAGCCGATGTCAGAGTCGTCTTTGGCGTCGACGACGCCGTGGCCCTGGCAAGGAAAGTCCAGAAGGAGGTCGTCTTCATGGGCATCGGTTTCGAGACGACCGCTCCGACCACCGCCTCCGCACTTCTGTCCAATCCGCCGGTCAACTTCTCGGTCCTGAGCTGCCACAGGACCGTGCCTCCTGCCCTGAAGGCGATCGCTGAAATGGGCGAGATCAAGCTTGACGGCATGATCCAACCCGGTCACGTGAGCACGATCATCGGGATCAGGCCGTATGAATTCCTTTCGAAGAAGTACGGGATTCCGCAAGTAGTAGCCGGCTTCGAACCCCTCGACCTTCTGATGGGAGTCTACATGCTGGCAGTCCAGGCGAAAGAAGGCCGGGCAGAGGTCCAGAACGAGTACACGCGGGTTGTCCACAAGGACGGCAATCCCACGGCAATCAAGGCGATGGAGGATGCGTTCGAGCCCGTAGACGTTCCCTGGAGAGGATTCCCGGTGATCAAGAAGAGCGGCCTCGCCATCAGGAAGAAGCTCGAGGGCCACGACGCTGGAAGGAGATTCGAGGATCTGCTGGAACCGATACGGGAACGAGAGTACAGCGAGGCGAAGGGATGCAGGTGCGGCGAGATGCTCCGAGGTATTCTCACGAGCGAGGAATGTCCTCTATTCGCGAAGAAGTGCACTCCAAGCACGCCGATTGGTCCATGCATGGTCTCGAAGGAAGGAAGCTGCTACATCTCGTACAGATACGCCAAGAGAACTAGGCCGAGCTCTCGGGCCAAGAAGCAAAGAAGCTAGGCGCTCGGTTCGACGATTCCTTAACGTTCGGAAGAAGCAGGTCGCTCAAAAGATTTCCCTAGATTGCGACCATCCGGACCGTGTCTCTCGCGATAACGTTGTTATGGATGCATTTCGTTTCAGGGCCCGAACGAAACGACGGTTTACGAGAGACCGAATATAACGAATTTCGAATCTCGTGCTGAGAATCTGTTATCGAAAAGGCACATTTCCTTCACATTCAAACGATTATCGCTGTGAAGGCCTCGCATTTCGAAAAGTGGACTCGAAACCTATATAAATATCCGCCCTATTATCCAAAAACGTTAAACCATTAATGGGACCGAGTGGATGCGCCAGATAGCCAGAATCGGCGACCTTTCGCGGGGTCACTCGGGCCGGTCGAGAACCGTCTAGCCTGTACCGAGGGAGGTGGGACATGACCGCACCCGCACCGCAGGACAAGGATGTTGGAACAAGCGCCCCTACGAAAGAATCCGGCAGCACCACCGGGCCAAGGATTGGTGTTTTCGTCTGCCATTGCGGCAGCAACATTGCTGGAGTCGTGGACTGCGGCAAGGTCCGGGAGGACGCGGAGAAGCTTCCTGGCGTTGTCGTGGCGAAGGAGAACAAGTACACTTGCTCCGACCTCGGCCAGGAGGAGATCATCAAAGCCATCAAGGAGAACGGCGTCCAGCGCGTGGTCGTTGCATCATGTTCTCCCAGACTCCACGAGCCGACCTTCAGAAAGTGCATCCAGCAGGCCGGCCTGAATCAGTGCCTTTTACAGATGGTCAACATCCGGGAACAATGCTCATGGGTCCATTCACACGAGAAGGAGAAGGCCACCGAGAAGGCCTCCGACCTGATCCGGATGGGCGTTTCAAAGGCCGCTAGGCTCCAGCCGCTCGAGGCCAGAGAGGTCCCAGTGGAGCCAGTTTCTCTCGTGATCGGAGGAGGCGTCGCAGGCATCCAGGCCGCCATCGACCTCGGGAACATGGGCTTCAAGGTCTATCTCGTCGAGACGCAGCCGAGCATCGGCGGCAAGATGGCACAGCTGGACAAGACATTCCCGACGGGAGACTGCGCGATCTGCATCCTCGCGCCCAAGATGGTCGAGCTGTCGAGGCACCCCAACGTCACACTGCTCTCATACTCCGATGTCGAGGAGGTCAAGGGCTACATCGGCAATTTCGAGGTCAAGGTCCGACGCAAAGCCAGGTTCGTCGTGGAGGACAAATGCGTCGGATGCGGCCTTTGCTCCGATGCGTGCCCCGTCAAGATTGACAACGAGTTCGACCTTGGGTTTGGCCAGCGGAAGGCAATCTATGTCCCGTTCCCGCAGGCCGTGCCTCTGAAGTACACCATCGACAAGGAACACTGCCTACACTTCAAGTCTGGCAAGTGCCTGCTCTGCGTCAAGGCGTGCTCGAACAAGGCCATTGACCATGACATGAAGGACGAGCTCCTGACGCTGAAAGTGGGAACTATCATCGTCGCCACTGGCTTCGACACATACGTGCCCATGAAGAAGGGCGTTTACAAGTACTGGGAATATGACAACGTCATCACAGGCCTCGAGCTCGAGAGGCTGTTGAACGCCTCTGGGCCGACCGCTGGTCACCTGATCAGGCCTTCGGACGGCAGTGTGCCCAAGAGGATCGCGTTCATCCAATGCGTCGGCTCGAGGAACAAGAAGATCGGGAACAATTACTGCTCCAGAGTCTGCTGCATGTACGCGATCAAGAACGCGCAGATAGTAATGGAGCACGAGCCTGAGACGCATATCGCTGTATATTACAATGATATCAGGGCGTTCGGCAAGGGATTCGAGGAGCTCTACCACAGGATTAGGGAAGACTACGACGTCGAGTTCATCAGGGGCAGGCCTGCCAAGCTCACCCAGGACCCGGAGACCAAGAACATCAAGATCCGCGCCGAGGAAACCCTTCTCAACAAGATCACGGAGAGGGTGTTCGACCTCGTCGTGCTGTCGACCGGGCTCATACCTTCCGAGGGGAGCAAGAGAATCGGGAAGATCCTGAGCCTCACGCAGAGTCCGGACGGGTTCTTCATGGAGGCCCACCCGAAGCTGAGACCCGTTGACACGGCCATGGACGGGATCTATCTGGCCGGGTGCGCCCAGAGTCCTAAGGACATACCGGACAGCGTGGCCCAGGCGAAGGCTGCGGCCTCCTCCGCTGCCGCGCCCATGTTCGCAAAGAAGGTTAGTATCGAACCACTCACCGCGATCGTGAACGAGGACCTGTGCCAGGGCTGCGGCCTGTGCCTGGAGTTGTGCCCGTACAGTGCCCCCGAGCTGGTCCCGGGAGTCAAGGGCGGCATGAAGGCGCACGTAATCGAGGCGCTCTGCCATGGCTGCGGCACCTGCGCTGCATCGTGCCCCCAGAAGGCCATCGCGCCGATGCAGTTCACAGACGATCAGATCTATTCGGAGATCCAGGCGGCGTTGACGGAGACAACCAGGAAGCACGCTGTCAAGAAGAAGGCCGAGGCGGAGGTGTCGCCATGAAGGACCCGGAGAAGGAGGTCGAGAAGGTCTTCATAGGAGGTCTCCACGAGGAGCTGGTGGAGGACAAGATCATCGACGAGAGCCAGCTCGAGCCCGACTTCCCGGCCCTGATACAGAAGTACGGGGGGAAGGACGTGATGACCTGCCTCCAATGCGGCAACTGTACCGGCGTCTGCCCGATCAGCCTCAAGATCGACTACAAGACAAGGAACATCATCAAGTGCTGCCAGTTCGGGCTCAAGAAGTACACGCTCGGCACCAGATGGGTCTG